>Ga0209798_10000671_pt1 | contig 20815 bp, 21 predicted proteins | sample DOMMetBare3Fresh_FD_187475 | JGI IMG/M metagenome (GOLD analysis project Ga0209798, IMG submission 187475) | Wetland sediment microbial communities from St. Louis River estuary, USA, under dissolved organic matter induced mercury methylation -... | ecosystem: Environmental > Aquatic >...
TAAAATTGTTTTGGTTGGCGGAAAAGATTCAACTGTCCGATCAAAAAAACCAGCGGCTTCCAAGCGTTCAGCGAGCTGCAAAAATATTGCCGAATTGTCGGCACTGCGCAACTGATCCAATGATAAACAAAGGCTTTGCGCATAATTATTGGCCAATACCTGCTGGCATACCTCGCCGGTTATACTGATGAATAACGGTTGATAATCAGTAATTACGTTTTTCTTTTGCAGGCCCGTCAGCAAGATTTTTAAATTAACTTCATGGTCGGAGGTATCTACACCCGCCGAATTATCGACGGCATCGGTATTGATACGGCCTCCCCGCAAGCTGTATTCAATTCGCGCTTTTTGGGTGAAACCCAGATTTGCCCCTTCGCCAACCACGCGAGCATTCAGATTGGTGGCATCCACCCGCACATTGTCATTGCTTCGGTCGCCGACCTCTTCATCCTTTTCAGTGCTGGCCTTTATGTAGGTACCGATACCACCCAGCCATAATAAGTCTACCGATGCCGACAACAGGTAACGTATCAGGGATTCTCCATCCAGCGATTTGTAACGTATGCCTAGCCATTTTTTCAACTCGGAAGAAATAGGAATATCCTTGTCCGACCGAAAATAAATGCCACCCCCTTTAGAAATAAGTGTCCGGTCATAATCATTCCAGCTTGATCCGGGTAATTCAAACAAACGTTTGCGTTCATTGAACGGTGCAATGCTATCAGACGGGCTCGGGTCAATAAAAATATGCTGCCCACTAAATGCAGCTAATAACCTTATAAACGGTGACAATAACATGCCATTGCCAAAAACATCACCATCCATACTGCCTATCCCGACCACAGTAAAGGCTTCGTTTTGAATATCTTTGCCTAATTCGCGAAAATGCCGTTGTACGCATTTCCAAGCCCCGCGTGCAGTAATGCCTAACGCCTTGTGGTCATAACCATGAGAACCGCCACTGGCAAACGCATCACCCAACCAGAATTTATAGTCGGCAGATACTGCATTGGCGATATCTGAAAAACTCGCTGTGCCTTTATCAGCAGCCACCACTAAATAGGGATCGGGATCATCATAGCAGACGATAGTGTCAGGGCGAACAACACTGCTCTCACTGTAATTGTCAGTTAAATCCAGCAAGCTGCGTATCAGCGTGATGTAGGCCTTTTTCCCAGCCGATTTAAAATCAGTATTTGTGCTGTTTTGCTTCACTACAAAACCGCCTTTAGCCCCGGTTGGAATAATCAAGGCGTTTTTACTGATCTGGGTTTGCATGAGCCCCAATATTTCAGTTCTGAAATCATCGGGGCGATCGGACCATCGTATTCCCCCCCGCGAAATCCTGCCGCCGCGCAGATGAATGCCTTCCATGTCGACTTCATGAACATAAATCTCGTTTTGCGGTTTTGGGGAGGGCATATCGATGATACCCAGGCTGTTGATTTTGAACGCGACAAAAAAATCTTCCAGGCTACGCCGTAGATGAAAATTACAGCGCATCGTCGCATCTATCTGATTAAACAGAGTGCGTAAAATTCTGTCATCATTAATGTCGGAAACCGATGCCATGCTTTCGAGTAATTGCAGACGCAATGGAAATAGAGCCTGTTCTTCTCTGAGCACCGGATCATCCCACTCCGGATTAGGCCTGAAGCGGGCTTCAAAATAATTAAACAGACACAGTGCAACATGTGGATTGTTAATTAGGGCATGATGAAAAGTGTCGCGCGTGGTTTGATGACCCAGTTGTAAATAATAATTTCGATAAGCCCGGAGTACATCAATTTCTTGCCAGGCCATTCCGGTTAAAACCAGCAGCTTATTGAGGGCGTCATTTTCACTTTTCCCCTCCAGTATGACTTTAATAGTGTTCAGCAACTGACTATCTACACTACTTAAAGGTACGCATTTGCTGGTTGCTGTTTGAATAGTGAAGCTTCTAATAAATTGCGTGGCGCCATCAACTGAAATAGGAAACTGCACCTGATCCAGCACTCTTAAGTACATATTCTCCAAAACCGGTATGTATTCATCCAGAAAACGTTCCTGTTGACTGTAAAAATGTAGCCGATAATGCGCTATGTCTTTATAAGGCTTAAGTAGGCTGATACTTTGATCTTTTGGGGTGGTTAGTCGCTCAAGATGCAGACTATCTTTTAACGCGTAACGCGGCGATACTAAGGCTTGATAGCCATCCGGGAAAGCGAATTGATATTTTTGCCACAACTGCTTGCCGGTTTCCCTGCCCAAAGCTCGTTCAGCTATTTCCTGGAACGAAACCATCCATGAACTGATAAGTTTATTCATTTGCGCGTCCCTATATCCACCGTATCAATTATCTTTTGTCAGGGTTATTTTCAAATCTCACTCACGATATAGGTAAGGGAATAAAAACCTTTTTAAATTTTTTTTAGTTAGCAAAATCACGACGATTTACGCCTTTGTGTCTAATCAATTTGTTCACTAATTGTATGGAAGCGCTATAGATATTTTATAATTTCCAAAACATTGCAATCACTTTGTTTGGTATAGGTAACTGAATCCATCAATGTTCGAATGAAATAGAGCCCCATCCCGCTTTCTTTGGGCTGATCAAAATCTGGTAACGGTATGGTTTCCAGATCAAAGCCCTGTCCATGATCATAAACCTTGATATTCAGCTCATTATCCTGAATATGAATGGTTATCCTGACCGTGTCTTTCGGGGTCATTAGTGTGGCATGTTTGATGGCATTAGTAGTTGCTTCCGTTAATACCAGATTTAAATGATAAGCCAAAGCCTCTCGATCGCCAGAAAAATCATCGAGATCTTTCGCTATATGCTCACCAATACTACCGATCAAATCCAGATATTTAGTCTGTGTCGGGATGATGACATCCACCTGAAGAACCGAATTACACATACACAACCTCTAGGCTTCGTTTTCAAAAGCTTCATTTAAATCAGTATAAATTTCAAAAACCCTGTTTAACCGGGTTAACTCAAACATCGATAATACCTGTTGCTTGCAACTCGCTAAGGCAAGTTTGCCGGATTTAGCCGCCGCATTTTTATAACCTGACAGCAATGCGCCCAAACCGGAGCTATCTATAAAGCGAACGCCTTCCAATTGGACAATAATATTGACCTCACCATGTTCTATCATGTGCAGAATATATTCCTTTAATTCACCCGAATTATGCGCGTCTATTCTTTCTTCCTGAATGTATATAACACTGTAACCATTCATTTTTTCGAGTTTCAATTTCATTAGTTTATTATCGCCGAAAGTTGAAGTTGACTGAGTCTGGGTTTTTTTGTTTTAGTAACGTGCATGGAAGAAAACACCCGTGACGCATTGCGCAGCATGTAGAGGTGAATTTTTTTCCCTGGGCGAATGAAATTGATTAACTGTGTCATGCACGTTACTGAATTAGTTATTATTAACAGCCCTCCATTTTATAAATGGCATACCCGTGGTCGTCGATTTGTTGCCTTATCTCAGCCGGAGCTTCAACACTGTGGCAAAAATAACAGTTTTCCGATACCACGGTCGCGTCTTCCTGACCTATGCTTTTTAACCATTCTTTAGCATAGTTTAACGCTTTTTGCTGATCTTGTTCATCGAGTACAACATCAAAGTGCATGGTTTTGCCTTTGCTCGTTTTCGCATAGGTGTCAAATACATGTGAAATTGGCATACTAGTCTCCTGAAAAAATGACAATCAAACAGCTTAGGTAAAGATGAAGACAATCAATGTTGAGGTCAAATGCGTGTTATAGACCATACAAATTCACTAACTTCACCCCAACCCGACGAACAATTGAAGATCAAGTTAGCTCATCTAACAATATCGATCCGATACATGAAGACATTATGTTACACTATACGCTATTGTCAACTTACTAAATCATTGTTTATATGGGTGCTATGGAAAAGGTTGATATATTTAATTTAATTGAACGCATGGCCGCATTGATTCGTTCAGAAGAACGAAAAAAGTGCACAGAATTAGGCTTGCAACCGGTACACTTGCAAGTATTGGATTATTTATCACGCTGTAACCGCTATAGCGATACACCGGCAGCGTTGACCAATTATCTCGGTATGACCCGGGGAACAGTTTCCCAAACATTGTTGTTGTTGGTAAAGAAAGGTTTTATAAAAAAAACTACTGATGTGACAGACCGGCGTATGGTACACCTTAGTCTTCTTGCCGATGGAAACGCTATTTTAAAGCAGGCTAGAAAATCCGATCTATTCAAACAGGCCACCTTATTATTTAAAGAAAACGATTTTATTAATAATGAAGAAATGTTCATGAAAGCGCTAACGGCGTTACAAAAAGCCAATAAATCTCAATCATTTGGTCTTTGCAAAACCTGTCAATATTTCACCACAACATCAGCCGGTTTTAGCTGTGGTTTAACCAAAGAAGAGCTTAGCCAAAGCGATAGCGAAAAAATATGCCAGGAGCATAGTATTCTCTAGGCTAGCAATTTAACCTCAGATGGCGGGCAGTTCTTTGGGGGAAGTACTATTTACAACCAATAATCTTCATGATTATGGTCTATTAATTAATAGAAAAAGCTACTACAGATTATTTATTGGCTAGTTTTCTGGCCTCCCTTTTTACAGCCTGTCTGTCTGCTTGATGCAGGAACAACCACAAGGGATTGCCCCTACCGTTTTTATCGTTCGCACGAAAAGTGTGTGAGCGATGCAATTCTTATTGGATTATTGCTAATGTTCTGGATTAACACACATGACTGAACTGGAAAACTTCAAGCTTCTGAGTATTGCCTTAGCAATAGGTCTGCTAATTGGCTTGGAGCGGGGTTGGCATTTCCGTGACCGCGATGAGGGCATGCGCGTTGCAGGACTGCGTACCTACGGAATGATTAGTTTGTTAGGCGGCTTGTCGGGAATCCTGGCTCAGCAAGTAAACTCTTTTTTTATGGGATTTGTTTTCCTGGGACTGACATCAGTCTTGCTGCTTGCTTATAGTAAAAGTCTCGACAAATTTGGAGATTTCAGCATCACCGGCATCATTGCCTCGCTAATTACCTTTACTTTGGGTGCGTTAACGGTTTTCGGCCATATTACGCTTGCTTCTGCAAGCGCCGTAGTTATGACATCACTCTTGGGCTTTAAGCCATTGCTCCATGGCTGGCTAAAGAAACTGGAGCAGCAAGAATTGTATGCAACGTTGAAATTGTTGCTGATCTCGGTCGTTATGCTCCCAATACTACCCGATAAGGGCTATGGCCCCTGGACCGCCTTTAATCCCTATCATATTTGGTGGATGGTCGTATTGATTGCTGGTATTTCCTATCTTGGCTACTTTGCCATCAGGATAGTCGGCAATCAGCATGGGCCGGTCTTGACTGGCGCCTTAGGGGGGTTGGTCTCTTCGACAGCCGTTACGCTTAATCTGTCAAAGTTATCAGCGCAACAGCCAAACATGGAAAATGTGCTGGCGGCCGGGATTTTAACGGCTTGCGCCACCATGTTTGCTCGCACCCTTCTGTTAGCCTCGTTAATGAATCCAATAATTTTCCGAGCGCTACTGCTTAAGCTGCTGGTAATGACTGTTCTTACTTACTTCGTTGCCTTCGTGTTATGGAAAAACGGACGAGGGTTCAAAACCATTGAAGAGGTAAAACTTGAAAACCCTTTTCAATTAGGTATGGCACTGAGGTTCGGCGCGTTTTTAGTCGCCATTATGTTGCTATCCAAGCTATTAACAGTTTATTTCGGTGATATGGGTACTTATTTTCTAGCGGCGGCTTCCGGATTGGCTGATGTTGATCCTATTACCCTTTCCATGTCGCAAATGAGCAAAGAAGGCTTGGAAGTCAGTGTTGCCGCCAGGGCAATTCTTATTGCGGTATCAGTAAATTCGGCAATCAAAAGTATTTTTTCCTGGGTTATTGGCGGCCGGGCTTTGGCGCTCAGAGTCGGTGGTACTTTGGTGGGAGCCCTAGCCGCAGGCTTGATAATCACCTAAACGATAGATTATCCGATTTGGTTTGATCAAAAAACGCCAATTGTTTGAAAGCAGCCTGAACATTTCCACTTCCCTGTTTCAATTCAGGTAAAAAATGAATTGCATTTATGAATTGAATCTACCTCTGTAAAGCTAATAGCAAAAGTGGCCATCCCCAATTAAATGAAGCCATAATTGACCCTCCTATGCACCGCACAGCATAATCCGGGATATTATCTCCTGATAATGATAGGTTTATTGGAAAGCTCGTTGGGATTGTCTGCGCCGGGCGGAAAATGGGTAGCCAGCATTATCGTAATGCGTTCAATGCCTTGAAGCGACCCGCGCCGGAAATCGCCCGATCGAAACGCTTTCTGCATAGCCTGCGCTACCTCATCCCACTCAGCCTGTGGTACACAACTGGCAATGCCGCGGTCAGCAACGATATGAACTTCCCTATCGGCCAATAACACATAAATCAAAACCCCGCTGTTTTCTTCGGTGTCCCAGACCCGTAAATTTGAAAATACTTCGGTTGCACGCTGACGAGCTGACATGCCACGCCACACCCAACGGGGGGCAAGTGTATTTTCAATGGCAAAACGAAGCTCGCCACGGTGCTGATGCTCGGACTGCTTTACCGCCATTTCAATAGCTTTAAGCACTGCCTCAGGAAACGCCAGTCGCCAACGCCAGGGAGGCATGAAGGTATGAATAAACCAGCGTTTAATAGCTACCATGATCCTGAAGCCCCTCCTCCGCCAAAACTGCCGCCACCGCCGCCGCCCCATGAACCACCACTGCCGCCGCTACTACCACCAAAACCACCGCCGCCACTCGTCCAGCCGCCACCGCCACTATGACGAACGCCGACCATAAAAAACACCATGAGTCCGATCAACACTGCCGCGAAACCCAGTCCAAAAAATAGCGCCGACATAGCCCCAGCGCCCAAACCAGCAAGCATTCCGCCCATTACACGGCCCATGATGGCGGACAAAATAAAACCAGCTATCAAGCCACCAAACAGGATGAACATAAAAGAACCCTCATCCAAGTGGGCGTTCGGCAATTTATCTGGCTCGGGCAATCCCTCGCCTTCAATCAGTTGCATAAGCTGAGTGACCCCTGCATCAATCCCGCCGGCAAAGTCTCCCCTCTTGAAAAACGGCGTAATAGTTTCGGCAATCACGCGCTTGGCAATCGCATCGGGAATGACGCCTTCCAAACCATAGCCCACTTCCAGGCGTAATTTCCGGTCTTCTTTAGCAACAATCAAAATGACGCCGTCATCGACTTTTTTGCGGCCAATTTTCCACGCTTCCGCAACGCGTATACCAAATTGGGCAATATCTTCAGGCTGGGTAGTGGGGACAATCAGAACGGCAATCTGGCTGCCTTTTTTGGCTTCAAATGCCGCCAGCCTGCTTTCCATTGCGATGGCTTGTTGGTCATTAAGAGTAGCCGTAAGATCAGTGACTCGATGCGATAACGCAGGAATTTCGACCTGCGCCCAGACAGTCGTAACAAACAGTAGCAGGAATAGTCCGAATCCGTAACGGACTAATGGAAACATTATTTGCTAAACCTTAGCGGCCAGGAGCTGCTGCCGGCGCGGGCGCACCAAAATCCACTTTGGGTGGCTCAGAAATAGCTTTTTCATTTTCAACAGTAAAACTTGGTTTGGTCTTGTGACCGAACATCATTGCGGTGAGGTTCGTTGGAAACGACCTTACAATAATATTATATTCCTTGACTGCGCCGATATAACGGTTGCGCGCCACGGTAATCCGGTTTTCCGTACCTTCCAGTTGCGCCTGTAAATCCCGGAACAAACCATCGGCTTTCAGTTGGGGATAATTCTCCGCAACGACTAACAAACGCGAAATCGCGCTGGTCATCTCCCCCTGTGCGGCAATGAATTTCTTGAACGCCTCTTCGTCATTAATCAACTCCGGTGTTGCCTGTATCGCTCCGACTCTGGCACGCGCCTCGGTAACCTGGGTCAGCACATCTTTTTCGTGTGCCGCATAGCCCTTCACTACGTTCACAAGATTCGGAACCAGATCGGCCCGGCGCTGATACTGATTTAATACCTCCGCCCACGAAGCTTTGATGTTTTCATCGGTGGACTGTAGGGTGTTATAGCCGCAACCGGACAAGGATGCGATCATGAAAAAAGTAATCAACCATCTGAACATATCAATCTCTCATTTATCAGTTTTTAGAAGCTCACATCCCAGCCATAAACCTGATTGAGAAGAAGCACATGTACCTTGTTTACATTATTGGGGCATTTGGCCCATTTTCAATTTACCAGGAATCAGCTTAGCAAATTTTCCCTTTTTCGTTTATTGCTCATTACCTTTGGGTGATGGCCCATAGTCATTTCTCTCAGAGTTACCATCAATCACCATAAAGTAGAAGAATACGATAGCGCCAAGCACAGGCACAAAAGTAATCAACAGCCACCAACCACTTCGGTCTGTATCGTGTAGCCGTCTAACAGATACCGCCATTCCTGGAATCATAACTCCCAATCCATAAATCCCGCTTAAGAGACCCAAACCAGTTTCGAGGTTAACATTACCCGTCAATCGGTCAATAACTCCCAATGCGATGCTGATAAGGACATTGAATAGTACGAAAGACCAATACTCTTTTCGTCTTGCTCGACCTTCAAATACCGCATATTTATTTAATACTTCAAGATACCAGTTCATAAAACGATAACACTCCTGCCACTACGTTGTCGGGAGTGGCGGTATTTAATGCTGAAGAAAAAAGCTATTATTATCGGCAACTACACATCAATCGGTCACCGTTACAGGGTTTTAAATATTCAATAAAACATTATGTCGTATTAGTGCACTTAACCCGCCGCAAGGTAAAGTTGCCAGTTTACATGGAACTAACTTGACCTTTATTGATTTTTCGTTATGTTCTCTGCTCAAAGTATATCAATTTCAGACATAAGAGGGAAAATACTGTTAAATTAACAGAATTGAATGTCTACAAATGGAAAATACCAATGCCTCGCGTCGTTGCCCTATATCGTTACCCTGTTAAGAGCTTAACACCAGAGGCTTGCGAGGCTTTAACCGTCCTTGATGAAGGACGGATTGCCGGTGACCGGGTTCTCGGCATCCGATTTGCCAATTCAGGCGTGCTTGATGATGCCTGGAGTAAAAAGCATGAATTCGTCGCACTGGTAAACACGCCCGGCCTGGCGCGGCTTAAACTTCAGTTTGATCATAAGGCACTTCGGTTGCACATCAGCCTCGAGGATAGGGTTTTAGTCGATGAAGCGCTCGATAATATCGGCCGTAAGCAAATAGCGTCCGCGATTGAAAACTATGTGCTCCAACTGGACGAGAATCCGCTTTCCTCTCATCCGGAACGGCTCCCGCTACAACTCGTTGGGGACGGAATTAGGTCACGATATCAGGACAACGAAGCAGGTCATATAACCTTGCATAGCCGCGAAAGCCTGGCAGCTGTTGGGGTTGCTGTCGGTCATGCGGATCTCAGTGAGCTTCGTTTTCGCTCAAACATTGCTATAGAAGGCCTGGAGGCATGGGAAGAGCAAAGCTGGGTGGGGCGAAAAATCCGTATAGGCCGGGTTATTTTCGATGCTGTGATACCGAAGGGCAGATGCCTCGCTACACACGCTAATCCACACTCTGGCGAACGCGATTTACCGATTCTCAAAACGTTAATAAGCGCCTTCCATCAGGAAAAGCCGACCTTCGCAATTGGCATGGTGACCAGTGGCGGCGGCGGGGAGATTCACATTGGCGATACAGTCAGCCTCGTTGATTAAATATCGACTAATTCTACTTTGTCAGATTATTTGATTTATCCTTTTCAAGTTCGTCATTCCGGCATGAATTGCCGACATCCAGACCCCATGGATGGGTTCCACTTACCATCCATGGCACTGGATACCCGCATCCCGGCAGGTATGGCGCGCTTGTGAATTAATCTGACAAAGTAGAACCAAGCAACTACTCAGCCGTAAAAAATAGCACTCATATAACGTTTATTTGACTGATAAACTCGAATAACGTGGCGTTTTTTATAAAAATATCCGTTAAAAGCTGTCGGGCAGTGTTATCTGTATTCTATTCTCAAAGCCAGCATCTACTGAGTAGTTTCGTTATCAGCCAAGCCTAAACGAAAAGCGGGTGACTTTTAGCGCCATCGTGGCTTTCGTTATACAGTGCAGCAATCAAATTAGCCTGATACACCATGCCCACCAGGCGATTTTCACTATTTACAATAGGGATTTGCCGGTAGCCTTGATTTGACATCAAGGGAATAAGATCAGCGATATGAGTGCTTTCCGGTAGCATACTCACAGAGCTGGTCATAATGTGGCCGACTGATTCCGGTTTAGCAGCTGATACATCAGGTGTACGGCGTATAAAAGCCCGAAACTTTTCCTGAAAAGTTTCATTAACGCCCACGTCAATGAATTTAAAAAAGTCATTCCAGGTAATAATGCCAATAACGCGCCTGGACCTGTCAATAACCGGCATGGCTTTAAGCTTTTCATTATGCATAATCCTCCACGCCTCCTCGACTTCTGTTCCGTATTCAACTGACAGTATATTTTTAACCATAATATCGGCACAGGTGATATTGCCTCTGTACCTTTTAAAGCTTTGCATCTGAGCATCGGTAAGCAATTTGCTCAAATCGCTTTTAGAAACATCCAGGAACATATCCATGTTTTCAAGAGCAAGATCCAGATCTTGCTCTGAAATGCCGGTGCGTTGAGCCGGTTGAATAATGGCACTGTGCCGATGTTTTTTAGAATCCTCTGCCTGTGGAACGGAAGGGTACGCGTAACGCAATACCCAGCGGTTTATGACAATCGACATAACCAGCATGATCGCGACATTAATGCCTACCGGCATCAGTACAAAACTGTAATTCATAAAATTAACAGGATCGCCTGCAATGATGGGAGTCAATGCAGTCGCGGCAGCGGGAGGATGCAGGCATCGCAGCAACAGCATAGCAAAAACACTTCCTCCGGAAGCGCAAGCTGATGCCATAATCGTATCAGCAAACAGCCTGGCGCAAGTAATTCCGATAACAGCTGATATCAAATGACCTCCTACCAATGGCCAAGGCTGTGCAAGCGGACTGCCAGGCATAATAAATAGAATAACGGCAGAGGCGCCCATCGAAGCAACTATAATCGGGTAAGTGCCACTAAAGCCTAACCTCTGTGTGACCCAAGCCACTATCAAAATAGCACTGAAACATGAAACAACTGAGATGAACTTACCTTTGACGCTTAAATTGACCGGGTCAACGGCAATAAAACGAAAAAAATACTTATCATTCATCATAATATCGGCATCATTCAGATGGGTGTAACCAAAAAGGCATCGGAATAGATGTCCTTCATAGAAGCGCCTTTAAGAAAGGTCATTTTTTTCATTTGATTGACCATGTCAGGATGACCGCAAAGAAATACGCGCCAGCCTTTTAAATCAGCAAGCATAGCCAATGCAACCTCATTGACCCGTCCGTGGGTAAAGCCCTCAGGAACATGTTTGCCCGACAGGCAAGGGATATAATGAAAATTTTGATGCTGCTTTGCAAGTTGGCGCATTTCATCAATCCGGTAAAGATCTTCAACTTCACGACTGCCATGAAATAAATAAATAGAGCCGGAATGGCCCTGCGCAAGCGCATCGGTCAAAATACCCGCCAGTGGCGCCAGGCCTGTTCCCGTCCCTACCAGCAACATGCCTTGTTCACTTCTTTCGGGCAGGTAAAAGCAATGCCCGCGTGGCTCGGATACGGCGATAGTATCTCCTGCCTTGATTTCATCATGCAGCCATTCGCTAAACTTGCCGTTTGGCAAACGACGAATATGAAATTCGAGTGTATTGGATTGTTGAGGAGTATTGGCAATCGAATAGCTGCGCGTTAATCCGTCGGCTCTTTGTAGATTTACAAATTGTCCGGCACTAAATTCGAACGCATCCTTAAAAGCAATGATCAACAGCAGCGTGTTTCTATTGAGCATTTCGTTAACAACAACCGTGCCTTCGGTATAGAACTCCGATTGATCAGGCAGCTTAATGACCATGTCCTGTTCCGGATGACACAGACAGGCAAGAAAATAATTGTGTTTTTTCAGAGTATTCTTCAATCCGGCCTGAGCGGCTTCCGGCGGCAGGATATCGGGACTGCGTACCATGCAGCTATGACAGGTGCCTTTTTTGCATGCGTAGGAAATAGTAACATTTTCGCGTAATAACGCATCGAGCACTGTTTCATTAGGTTGACAAGAATAAATCTTTTCATCAATGGTTAATTTGTACATGATTCTTCCCTTAAAACTAACTCCAAAAGGTTGGCAAATGCATAAGTAAAGGATTTTGGAACAAGGTTAAAATTGTTTATCTGCCTAAAACGCCGTTGAATGTATATTCACAAATTGCCACCACTTTTCTGGGGGGTTAAACAAAAATCTCAAGTTACAAGTTTATTATAACCAATTAGCTTATACAACTTAAATATTTAATAAGTTTTATATTGGCTTTATAGGCTGCAATAACCAGAGCACGGGATAAGAATATATTCATTCGAAATACTTTTCAAAATCGGTTATGACTCGTCGCCAACAGTTACTATTTGACGAGTGTGATTAACCATGATTCTTAGAATTAAAGCGTGTTATTAATTGTCTATTCATTTAAACTGACTACCAATTCAACTCAGGCGACGATCTGTAAACCCTGACGCATCAAATTCATTCTTTGTCATTCTCATACTAACCAAGCGGACTTTTCTCATGAAACAGCTTACGCCGGAAGGCCAGCAAATAATCAACAACATAGCACAACGTTATAATTTTAGTCCCGATGCCGTATTCAGCATGTTACAGTCGGTCATTAACGGCAACGGTTCCATGGCGCAGTTTAATCATCCTGAATTTGGCGGTTCCGGCCAGTGGATGAGGGGCGGCATGATTATGCTGGGCGATATGTTTAATAATGGCTTAAAAAATAGTGTCGGCGGACTATGCCAGGAACTCGCCAATTTGATTGCCAATCAACCGGGCCTTATTCAAAGTGGCAGCTTCCAGTCGCAGAATCAAGGGACTCAGCAACAAAGCAACTTCGGAGGGGGCAATCAACAACAACAAAACGGTTCCGGTCCTATCGGAGCAGTGAGCTTGTTTGTGCCTCCGCCTGCCGGTAGTTCCGGAAACTGGTGGCCTGCAGGTCTGCAATTTCCTAACAGCACGGGTGCGCAAAATAACGTGCGTTATGCTTATTTTGCATCCATCCGGCGACTGGCTATCGAAGCCAATGGACATGTAACGCTTTACGATACGCTGGATCATCAGATTGGCGGTTTTTCTCAGCAACAGTCGGTAGGTGGTTCTATTACTTTTACCAGCCAATACGGGCTGGTCGATGTCAATACGCTTCCCGTCATTTCTATCGACAATGTGCCCGTGCAAACACCGGTTCAATCTCAACCCGCACATTCCTTTCAACCCAGTTTTGTTGATACACAAGTTGCAAATCAGGAAGCGGATATTTTCGGCGCTATCGAGAAATTGGCCAATTTGAAAGATAAAGGCATACTGACGGATGCTGAATACAGCGCGAAGAAAGCGGAGCTGTTAGCCAGGCTTTAACTCATCCGCTCAACTATGGGCAGGAAGCCTTTCCTGAATAGCTCATCACGCCAGCTTAACCACCTTAGTTAACTTGTAAAAAATAAACCGCCACTGATTCACAGATTAATCTGTGAATCAGTGGCAACTCTGCCAATAAGTTATTTTTTGCGAGTCACCCTTCCTTCCTGATAATTTGCACCAATTTGAGCAAAAAACCTTTTTTTGCACTGAAAAGACCCGCTGCTATGCCGGGCAATTTCCCTTGACCCACGCTCACACCTTGCTGCGTATCACGTTTTGTGATTAAAGCATGATGCTGGTCCGATTTTTGCTTTCTACTGATTAAGTGAATCATCAATCTAAAATCAGGGGAATACCATGACTGGAAATACTGCCCGCGTTCAGGCTGTTCAAAATATCACCAATCGTCAACCCATGCCTGCCAAAACACCGGGATCACTAAGTAGTCTATGGGCAAGTGATGTATTTACACTGAGCAAAATGAAGGAAAGTCTGCCTAAAGAAGTTTTTAAATCGGTAAAGAAAACCATTGAAGCCAGTGCAGAGCTTGATGTTTCTGTTGCCGATGTGGTGGCATTGGCAATGAAGGACTGGGCTTTATCCAAGGGTGCGCTCTATTATGCCCATGTCTTTTATCCATTAACCAATGCTACGGCAGAAAAGCACGATAGTTTTATCTCCGTGCAGAGTGACGGCTCTGTCATCTCCGAATTCAGCGGCAAAGTGCTGGTGCAGGGCGAACCGGATGGATCGTCATTCCCGAATGGCGGTATACGCTCCACTTTTGAAGCACGCGGTTATACCGCATGGGATGTCACCAGCCCTGCCTATATCATGACTACCGATAATGGTGCAACACTCTGTATTCCAACGGTATTTGTATCCTGGACCGGAGAGGCGCTGGATAAAAAAACGCCGTTGCTGCGTGCAAACGCTGCGATGAACAAAGCAGCCCAACGCGTCTTGTCACTTTTGGGTCATACCGATATTGCTCCCGTCAATTCAAGTTGCGGCGCTGAACAGGAATATTTTCTGGTCGATGCCAATTTTGTCAACAGCCGTCCGGACTTGCTGCTATGCGGACGAACGCTGTTTGGCGCATCCGCTGCCAAAGGCCAGCAATTTGATGATCATTATTTCGGGGCAATACCCGAACGTATCCAGGTGTACATGCAGGATGTTGAAGAGCAGTTATACCGCTTGGGGATTCCGGCCAAGACCCGGCATAACGAAGTAGCGCCCGGACAATTCGAGATTGCACCCTTTTTTGAATCGGCAAACGTCGCGACTGACCATCAGCAGTTGCTGATGACGGTCTTGAAAAATACCGCCAAAAAACACGGCTTGGTCTGTCTTCTGCATGAAAAGCCCTTTAAAGGCATTAACGGGTCGGGCAAGCATGTCAACTGGTCAGTTGGTAATGCCACGCAAGGCAATTTGCTGGATCCGGGTAATACACCGCATTCTAATACACAATTTCTGCTGTTCTGCGGCGCGGTTATTCGAGGCGTTCACAAGTTTGGCCCGCTGCTGCGCGCTGCTATCGCAACGGCAAGTAATGATCACCGTCTGGGTGCCAATGAAGCGCCACCGGCCATCATGTCAGTTTATCTAGGCTCGCAACTCGATAATGTTTTTGAGCAAATCAGTAATGGCAAAATAACCGGCTCGCTAAACGCAGGCGTTATGAATCTGGGCATCAATACCCTGCCTGTTTTTAGTAAAGATGCCGGCGACAGAAACCGCACTTCACCTTTTGCCTTTACCGGCAACCGCTTTGAATTCCGCGCCGTCGGTTCCGGGCAGTCGGTGGCAGGCCCCTTAGTTACTATGAATACCATGCTGGCTGATTCGCTCAACTGGATTGCCGATTCGCTGGAAAGCAAAGTTGCGCAGGGCGTTGACCATGATACCGCAATACTCAAAACGTTAAAGGAGATAATCGATCAACACGGCGCTGTCGTTTTCAGCGGCAACGGCTATTCCCCCGAATGGCATAAAATGGCGGTTGAAGAACGCGGTTTAGCCAATCTTAGAACCGCCGCAGATGCCTTGCCAGTTTTAAAAGAACCGTATATCGAAGAATTATTTGACAAGCTCGGTGTATTATCGCCCATTGAACTCGCCAGTCGCTTTGAAATTTATGCCGAGCAATACATACTCGCTATTGAAGTGGAGGCCAAACTGGTAGTCAGTATGGCAAAAACCGGTATTTATCCGACCGCAGTCAAATACCTGTCTGATCTTTCTTCTACGCTTAGCGGTCTTAAAAGCAACGGCATCGAATTGGGTAATGAAAGCTTAACCCGCATTGCTGCAATACTAACGGCTATGACTGAAAAAGCCGGCAAACTCAGTAACGCACTTGCTCAACATGATTTTTCAACTGTCGAAGAACACATGCAATTTTGTGCAAAAACCATCCGTCCACTTATGGATGAGGTGCGCCAGTATGCGGACGAGCTTGAAAGTGAAATAGCAGATGAATTGTGGCCATATCCAACTTATCAGGAAATGTTGTTTATCAAATAGCTGCCGGCGCAATGCCGGGAAACCCGCCTTGAAACGGCAAGACAAGCGCAGTCATGCCATTCTCTCTTGCGATCCCCAGTCTGCCGGTTGGGAAGCTGCTTTTGGAAGCGCAGGTGTTGTTTAGCAACGCCGGCGCTTTACCGTCTGTACTGTTGCTCCGATAGCCTTAAGCTGCAAATTAGATAGAGTCCTGGATTTCATATCTTTAAAGCCGGGAACATTTAACCGCATACACTTTAAAACCGGCAAAACACCCGATTAGAAAACGTGAATTAAGCCAGTTCGTTCGTAACGGGCGACTGACTCACATTTAAAATATGCACCAAGTAAAATCGGTGGAGGATTCGCCTTTAAGCAATCGACCATAATCGAAGCAAGTGATGGGCATATTTGTTGGGATTTACAATGTGACACCCTTCATGCACTGAGCTCATCCTCAGCCAACATTTGATCGAGTAGCTCCCAAGTTTAGAGCGCTTACGCTTTACTTATCTTTTGAATACCGTAACCGTCTTGAATTAACAGGTAATCGCCTGTCTTGATTGCTTCATCTTGCAATAGAAACAGGCTGCCATTCCGCTCAATCCCTTTGGCAATAAAGACATCAATTTTAGTAAACTGCATGGGTACGGCAAGACACATTATTTTTTCACTGAAGTCATGTTCATCAAACTGCTGAAGCCAGGTATAGTCCGGCTATGGCAATAATCGAGCCGCTTAACCGGTATAACAAATGTTTTCGATAGGCAACCTTGCCAAGACCGATGCCAATTAAATGTAATACTGTAGTCGCCAAAACAAACCCGATACCATATAGTGTTGCCGAGCTCGCTTGAGGCATTTCCAGTCCATGTGCATAGCCATGTAATAACGCGAACAGACCTACCAGTAACATACTCAAATTAACAGGCATTCGAATATGAAAAAGAACCATAAGCCCCATTAATGTGACACTACCGGCAATCAATGGCTCTAATGCCGGTAAGCTATGGCCGCTAGCACTGAATAACGCAGCTACAGCCATCATCACTAAAAAACTCAAAGGCAACCGCCAGATGGCGCTGCCACCTGTTTGTGCCGCCCAGATGCCTACTGCAATCATTACCAGCAAATGATCCAGACCCATAAAGGGATGCGCCAGGCCAGTTATAAAACCGGCGCCTTCAGCCCCCATACTATGGGCGCTGGCTGGCGGGATATAAGCAAGCATAGCTACCAAAAACGCTAGCATTGATGCCAATCTACTTTTCATAATAATCACCTGTATTTTGATATGTTTTTTAATAAATAAGGGTATTGCCTATGATATAGAGGTGACTTCCCCCTAAAATCAGCTGCTATTTCTGTGTTCAGCTTGCTTCCTGTTCAACTTCTTTCGGGCGATCAACCGACCATAATTTCTCAAGCTGATAATATTCGCGGGCCTGAGCTGTCATCGCATGAACAATTACATCACCCAGATCCAACAACACCCAGTCTGAACCCAAATCACCTTCAAGCCCTAACGGTTTAAAGCCCTGTTCTTTGACTTTTTCAATGATATATTCACATAAAGCCCTCAGGTGACGATCAGATGTTCCTGTCACCACCACCATATAATCGGTAAAGCTGGTTTTTCCCCGGACATCCAATGTCGTTATATTTAGCCCTTTGCGCTCATCCAAAGTAGCCTGGACAATTTTCAATAATTCTTCTACTTGCATTAAAATTCCTAATGTAAATGATGAGACTGATGTCTCTGATAAAGCTTGTGTAGCCTGATATAAGCAATGACGGTATCGGGCAGTAAAAACCCCGGATTTTTTTGTTCTGCAATCATTTTCCTGATAGCCGTTGCCGAAATATCAAGTTGCGTGACTTGCTGAAAGTATAACTTACCTGCCAGGTTGAGTGCCAATTCAGATATCTCGGTAGCCAGCCTGAGATTAAAAAATTCATCAAGATTCTTTATTTCAAACCCTGGCCTGGTCATGACAACAATATGCGAATAAGCAAATAAATGCTGCCACTGATGCCAGGCCTTTATGTGATTGAACGCATCACTGCCAATAAACAACAGCAACGGTTCATCTTTGAATTCCCCCCGTAAAGACTTCAGCGTATCCACCATATAAGACGGACCAGTCCGGTTTATTTCGCGGGTATCAATTGTTAATCCCGGTTGTTTTTTGATGGCCAGCCGTAACATATCAAGTCGCATTAGCGCTGTTGCAGCGGGTTGATCCCGATGGGGTGGCTGTGCGCTTGGGATAAACCTGACTTCCGACAGTTCAAAGATTTCTTTAACTTCCAGCGCTGAGCGTAAATGCCCGTAGTGAATGGGGTCGAATGTACCGCCAAAAATACCGATCATCTAAAAAAAATCAGTTGATCTACGAAAGCTACAAAGCCCGTCCTGAGCATAGCCGAAGCAAGCGCGAAAATATTCAAAGATATACCATGCTCTAAGCCGCTACCGAAAGGGTGACTGGCTTTACAATTCAACATATTGATTTATTTAATATCTTTCGTAGCTAGGCGCCGATATATAGTTTCTTTTATTGCCGGATGTGTCCATCCCCCAGAACAATATATTTTAATGAGGTCAGCCCTTTTAAACCGACGGGTCCGCGGGCGTGAAGTTTATCGGTGCTAATACCGATTTCCGCACCCAAGCCATATTCAAAACCATCGGCAAAACGGGTCGAGGCATTAACCATCACCGAACTGGAATCAACTTCTCTCAGAAAGCGTCTTGCCCGCGTGTAATCTTCAGTGACTATAGCTTCGGTATGACTGGAGCTGTATTTATTGATGTGCTCCATCGCTTCATTCAGACCCTTTACAATTTTGATGGATAAAATCGGTGCAAGATATTCGGTGTGCCAGTCTTCTTCTGTTGCTCTTATGCACTTAGGAATTAAAGAGCAGGTTTTAAGGCAACCTCGAAGTTCAACGCCTTTTTCAAGATAGCTTTCAGCCAATATAGGCAAAACTGTAGCAGCAATGCTTTCGGCAACCAGCAACGTTTCCATTGCATTACATACGCCATAACGATGGGTTTTGGCATTAACGGCAATGTTATACGCCTTATCAAGATCTGCTTTATCATCGATGTAAACATGACAAATACCATCAAGATGTTTAATCACAGGAATTGTAGCATCTTGGGAAATACGTTCGATCAGGCTCTTGCCGCCGCGTGGCACGATAACGTCAACGTATTGCTTCATGGTGATTAATTCGCCAACCGCAGCGCGATCCGTAGTAGCAACGATTTGCACAGTTTCCACAGGCAAGCCCGCCGCTGCCAAGCCTTGAGCAATACACGATGCAATGGCCTGATTAGAATGGATAGCTTCGGAACCCCCTCTTAAAATACAAGCATTGCCGGATTTAAGACACAAGGCCGCTGCATCGACAGTCACATTAGGACGGGATTCATAAATAATACCGATAACTCCCAACGGTACACGCATTTGTCCGACTTGTATGCCGCTGGGTCTGTAAGCTAACTCGCTGATTTCACCCACCGGATCAGGCAAAGCGACCACCTGTTTTAAGCCTTCAACCATACCCTGAATACCTGTAGGCGTTATTTCCAGCCTATCCAATAAAGCCGCATCCAGATCATTTTGCTTGCCGGCAGCCAAATCTTTCCGGTTTTCGGTTATCAGCAGTTCATGACTGCTCTCAATAGCCTCTGCAATTTTTAACAACGCCAGATTTTTTTTCCCAGACTCAGTCCGGCTGATTTCTCTTCCGGCCTTTCTGGCTTTCAGGCCAAGGCTTTGCATGTACTCTTTAATATCCACTGCATTCTCATTAACTGGATTAATTTAGCAGTTTATTATATAGGTTAAACACAATATTTGACAGGGTTAAAACATATCAACTATCGGATAATAAACAGATTTATAAAACATTTGAGGTGCATTAAGCGGCAATAGCTCTTCCTGGCAAGCCGTGAGTAGCCGTTCAATATTGTTGAGCACCTTAATCAATTCGCGGTTCAGTATCTCCGATCGGCGTTGGCTTGGATAAGTCTCAGGGGCTGTTTCTAGCCGCCGGTTTAACTCGATTTGGATGAGTTCAGTATCCTCCAGCAAGCGAACCATCTCGGCCCAAATTAACTGATCAAGCAGCTAAGGATAAAAAAATAACGCGGAAGCGACGGCTTCGTCGCAAATAATGTAATCGTGAGTTAATCGCGACGTGGGCGTTGCTCCCACGGTATGAGCAATGAGCTGTCATTAGTCGTAGCCAAATTCGCTGATGAAAGGCTGTAACCAACCCGATATTGCCGCATATTCCGCTTCATAATGTCGCCAGCGCCCCACCGATGAAGAATATAAAGGTTGCGATACCTGGCTAAAACTGGGGCTGGCGATGTATTTACCCGCCGCATGTTTGTGAAAATCCGCAACTGCGGGATCCCAGTCCAAACCCAGAAAATCAAAGACTTTACGAAAAGCGGGTTCAAATTGGAACACTGCATCTTCATAGCGGAACTCGATAAAATCCATCGTTAATCGCGGTTTGACAGTCAGCCACCAATCCATGACCTGCGCATAAAAATGCGCTGTCCCTTGCCAGCTTAATAAATGGAAGGTAGAAGGTGTGGGTATCATGGTCTGCATAAAGCAACTCAGG
>Ga0209798_10000672_pt1 | contig 20798 bp, 22 predicted proteins | sample DOMMetBare3Fresh_FD_187475 | JGI IMG/M metagenome (GOLD analysis project Ga0209798, IMG submission 187475) | Wetland sediment microbial communities from St. Louis River estuary, USA, under dissolved organic matter induced mercury methylation -... | ecosystem: Environmental > Aquatic >...
ACCTTACGTTTCATGGCCAGCGATAGCGTCGGCAACCGTGGCGAATTTAAGCCCGAGGTCTATGTTATCGACACCATACCGCCATCCCTCACCGTTTCCACCTTGTCTGACGGAAGCTACACCAACCATCAGGTGCTTAATATTGCCGGTACGGCAACAGATTCATCGGGGATTGCCTCGCTGACTATTAACGGAGCAAATGTGGCACAGAACCCGGACGGCAGTTTTAGTTATGCTCTCGTTCTGCAGCAAGGGGGCAATGCCGTCGCTGTAGTGGCTACGGATTTGGTAGGTCACTGCAGCACGGATAATCGCACGATCAATCTGGATACGAGCTCCCCGCTGCTGACTGTCGAGACCCCGTCTGACAATGCCAAGACCGCTACTGCTCTGATGAATGTAACTGGAACGGTTGATGAAAAAAACACGACTGTCATGATCAGGCTAGGAACTACCGTTCAGCAGGCTGTCATGAACGGCGCCTATTTCAGCGCCACGGTCGACCTGACTCCCGGTGTCAATACCATTGAGATTATCGCCACTGATGTGGCCGGTAATCCCTCCAGCACCGAGAAGCGTACGGTGGTCTACGATAACCAGAAACCTTCCCTGGCCGTTACCGAACCGTCAAAGGATATTCGTAGCAACCAGTCAGGGCTGATTCTCAAAGGTACCGTCTCAGATCCCTATACCAACGTAGACGTAACGGTTACAATGGATGGTCAGAGCTACACCCCGCCGGTAGGCGACGGCGTTTTTGAACAGCAACTTCGCTTCACTGCGGAAAAAAGTTACGCTATTGTGGTTACTGCAGTTAACGAGGCGAAAACCAGCGTTACAACTCAGCGTAACGTTATCTATGACATTACGCCGCCCGCATTGGCGATCAATCCGGTGGAGAGCCCGACCTCGGCAAATGCCGTACAGATAACCGGAACTCGTGAAACTGATCTTGAGGTTACTATCACCTGTGCTACGGCAACTGTCGGCACCATTGTCTACCCCACGCCTACATCATGGCAGGTGCAACTGAGCAGCATGTCGTCTGGTGATAACATCGTAACTGCCCAGGCAACTGATGCTGCCGGCAATAGCTCCACTGCATCGGTCACAATCTCCGTGCAGCAGTCTGGATCCACTATTACCTTGATGCCGTTCCCGTCCATCATCTGGCCACCCAACCACAAGATGGTGCCGGTTACCATCGTTGGTCTGCTGAATGTGCCATTTTACGATATTAAGTCGCTGAAAATCAGCGTGGCCGATGAATATGGCGAGTACAACTTCACGAACCTGAAGCTGGGGAGCACGGTGTTTCTGGAGGCTTGGAGAAATGGTAATGATCTGGACGGCAGGAAATACACATTCACAGCTGTGTTGACCCGAAAGGATGGCAGCAAATCAACGACTACCGCAGTGGTCGTAGTCCCGCATGACATGTCTGAAAAAGATGGGAAGTGTCATTAGGTTATGTCAATGCTCCAGACCTGGTTAACCCTTACTATCGGTAGGCGCAAAAGATATGGATATATTATATGACCGGTGCGCGGCGACTCAGGTTGGGGCCAGGGGAGATCGCCATTAGCCTCATCAAGCGCAGCAAATGCCGGGTGCGCCGTGTTCCTACATGCGGATAGCCTTGCTTCTTTAGCTAGTCTGCCAGCTTGATAACACCAAGAAACGGATGCCGAGTGTACTCTTCATCCAACAACCGCATCAATGTCAGGTTTTCTGTCGAGACCGGGACAGGTTGATAATACAAGCTGGAGTGACTTAACCGTCAGAAGGCGGCATTGCCTGACAATACTGATCTTCGTGTGTTTCAGATCTATAAGCAGACGCTTCTGGGCGGCGCTACAAACCAGATTTTTTTTTGAGCCAGTCAAGTTCAACTTTGAGTTGGCCTATCTGGCGGTACAGTTTCTCTTTGAGTTTCTCGTCGGCTTTTACCGAACTGGCCTTCTTGTTGTCAAATGCTGCAACCAGCTGCTCCTGAGCTTGACGCTTCCAGGTGGTGATCTGGTTCGGATGCACCTTATAGAGAGAGGCCAACTCGGCTACGGTCTGATCTCCCCGGCTTGCAGCTAAAGCCACCTTCGCTTTGAATTCGGACGTTCGTTTCGTTCTCATGCTTGCCATCATAGAGTACCTCCGTAATCATGGGCAAACCAAACTTAACTACCTGTCCGAAAAACCGTAAGCATTATGGACCATTCAATTATGATTTATTCAAAAGAACAGTTTGGGACAAAGCTGTGAAAATAGTTGGACTTGACGGAAGGGTGCCATATGCGGCGCGTCATACTTTAGTACAATGGTCATTATTGGTTGATGTGGCGAAATCGCGTTTAGTCGACTTGATGGGGCATAGCACGAAAAAAATGGTTGATGAGGTGTATGGGCAGTATCGACAGGGATTGGTGGAGGAGCGCGAACGGATTCTGGAATATCTTGGGGAAGATTTTTTGTCACTTGAAGAGCTGAAAACTGCATTCCCCAGTCGCTACGAAAAAAAGATGGTAGTGCCGATGATTCCGCAGCAAATAGCAAAAGCCCCTGATCTTGCCATGGCTGTTGGTCACAGTTTTGGTCAAAGTCAAGGGCTGTATGCTGACAACTATCTGTAATAGTTGGTTTTTTATGGCGGAGAAGGTGAGATTCGAACTCACGGAGCTGTTACACTCGGCGGTTTTCAAGACCGCTGCCTTAAACCACTCGGCCACCTCTCCAAAACGGACATTCTCTATATCACAAGATCTCAAAAAGACAAAGACTAAATTTTACCTTTGGTCGAAATTTTTTCCAGACCACCCATGTAGGAACGCAGCGCCGGCGGGATGATAACCGAACCGTCATCCTGCTGGTAGTTCTCCAGAATGGCGACCAGGGTACGACCAACTGCCAAGCCGGAGCCGTTGAGGGTGTGGACGAATTCCGGTTTCGCCTTGTCATCTTCGCGGAAACGGATCCCGGCCCGTCGGGCCTGAAAATCGGTGAAAGAACTGCAGGAGGAAATTTCCCGATAACAGCTCTGTCCCGGTAACCAGACTTCCAGGTCGTAGGTTTTGGCGGCGGAAAAGCCGATGTCGCCGCTGCAGAGCGCCATGACACGATAGGGAAGCTCCAGCAGTTGCAGGATTTTCTCGGCATGGTTGGTCAGTTTTTCCAGTTCGCTGTCCGAGGTCGACGGGTGAACAAACTTGACCAGCTCAACCTTGTTGAACTGGTGCTGGCGAATCAAGCCACGGGTGTCTTTACCGTAGGAACCGGCTTCCTTGCGGAAACAAGGGGTGTAGGCGGCGTAGCAGACCGGAAGATCTTCATTGCGCAGTATTTCTCCACGATGAATGTTGGTAACCGGCACTTCGGCAGTCGGTATCAACATAAAATCGGGATCAACCAGTTTGAAAAGATCATCCTCAAATTTTGGCAATTGCCCTGTTCCGGTCATGGATTCGCGATTGACCAGAAAAGGAGGAAGTACTTCCGTGTAGCCATGTTCGGTGGTGTGTTGGTCGAGCATGAAGTTGATCAAAGCCCGCTCAAGCCGTGCACCGGCGCCACGGTAGAGGGTGAAGCGGGCGCCGGTGATCTTGGCGCCCCTTTCGAAATCAAGAATACCGAGCTCTTCGCCGATTTCCCAGTGCGGTTTGGCGGTAAACGGCAGTTGCTGCGGCTCCCCCCAGGTTCGTACCAGTACATTGTCGGCTTCCGAAACTCCCACGGGGGTGTTGGGGTGGGGGAAGTTCGGAATTGTCAGCAAAAAACCTTGCAATTCTTCTTCAACAGCCGTCTGCTCGGCATCCAGGGACTTAATTTTTTGTGATACTTCACGCATCTCAACAATTTTGTCCTGAACCTGGCTCTTGTCTTTTATTTTACTGATCTCATCGGATACGGTGTTGCGGAGTGCTTTAAGGGCTTCTCCCTCCCGTAAAATGGTGCGGCGTTTATCATCCAGTTCCCTGAAACCATCCAGGTAGACGCCGTTGCCACGACTGCTCAAGCGGCGGTCTGCTTCATCAAGGTTTTCACGGATGTATTTCATGTCAAGCATAACGGTTGTCCTGTCATTAAAATGAATATTGAATTGCTTTGAACGGTTATTTCTCTAATTTGGTTATTTGGGCCTCTTCGATGATAACGGCATAGCGGTATCCCGAACCGAAATTCTTGTCTTTGATTAATTTGCCCTTTACGGTAACCATGTCACCCACATCTGCCATCTGATCTGATGTGCAGACCAGGTTGTGGGTTTTTTTTGCGAACGAACCGGTGCCATCCTGGATGTGGATCCAGTTTTTCCCCAGGATACCGGTGGTAACTTTGGCCACTTTGCCGTTGATCACAATCTGTTTGTTGTTCCACTTGGTGCTGTTTTTAAACGCTTCATCAACATTGATTGCACCTTCGCCGGTTGCCTTCGGAACGGAAATTTTAACGGTCTTGGCGGGAACAGCCCCGCTGCTGCCGACCGATTTACCCTGTTCCTTGATCTGGTTGGCAGCATTTTCCGGAATAGCGCCGTAGACAATGCCGTCGGAGAAGGTAATTGCTTCAAAGACACGTTTGAGAGCTTTACTCTCAAAGTTGATCATTTCCGTCCCCGGCTTGAAGGTTACGTTAGAACCAACTTTTACCGGGGTAGCTGAGATTGCAACCCATTTCTTTTTACCATCTTTAGTTTCCAGGTAGATATAGCTGTAGCCGCCGGCATCCATGGTTTGCAGGATTTTACCGGAGAGCGATACTTTTTCTTCGGGTTGTGCGGCAGCAGGTGCAGGAGCAGCTGCTGGAACAGCTGGTGTTGCGGAAGCTGTTGGCGTGGCAGGAGCAGCCTTGTCAGGATTGGCAAGTACCGGAAGTGCGGATATGGCTACGATTGAGAGGGAGAGAAGCAAGTGGTTTTTCATAATAACCCCTTTTTTGGATTTACCAGCTCGAATTTTCTGATACTATCATGTTGCAGTCGGTCGGTCATCCCAAAAAATGAGTGTGAACATGAAAAAGAAGGCGGTAGTACTGTACAGCGGCGGACTTGATTCCACAACCTGCATGGCTTTGGCGCTTGAGCAGGGGTTCGATCCCTTTGCCATCAGTTTTTCCTACGGACAGCGCCATCAGCATGAACTGGCGGTTGCCCGGGCAAATGCCCGCACTGTTGGTGCAGTGGAACATCTGGTGGTTGATTTTGATCTGCGGTTGATGGGGGGAAGCGCCCTGACGGCTGAAATCGATGTGCCCAAGAATGGCGTGGGGAATGAAATTCCCGTCACCTATGTGCCGGCCCGTAACACAATCTTTCTCTCCTTTGCCCTTGGTTGGACCGAGGTGCTCGGTGCCTGCGACATATTCATCGGTGTCAATGCGCTTGACTATTCCGGCTATCCCGATTGCCGTCCCGAATTTATTGCTGCCTATCAAACCATGGCCAATCTGGCAACCAAGGCCGGAGTCGAGGGAACCGGCACTCTTGTGATTCATACGCCGCTGATCAGCTTGACCAAGGCGCAGATCATCCAGACAGGCGTGCGTCTGGGGGTAGATTATGGTTTGACCCACTCCTGTTATGATCCTGCTCCGGATGGCCGATCCTGTGGCCGGTGTGATTCCTGTCGCTTGCGTCTGAAAGGGTTTGCCGAAGCAGGTCTGGTCGACCCGCTTGTCTATCAATGATGCCGGTTTACTGAGGTTTAAAAAAATAGATCCTTGTTTAGTGTGCCTAAATGGCTTGAATCGCTCATATTTGTGTTGACGATGCCGGTGTAGTTCGATTATTACTATACCCCTGTTTGTACCTATTTTATTACGGAGGTTTTTCATGCATCTTGTTGATCAAATCAAGGAAAAAGCGCGTAAAAATCTGCAGACCGTTGTTCTGCCGGAAAGCTATGATGAACGCATGTTGTATGCTGCTGAAAAAATTGTTTCCCAGGGATTGGCAAAACTGGTGATCCTTGGTGATCCCACCAAAATTCAGGGTGATGTAGCTGCCAAGGGGATCAACCTGAATGGTGTTGAACTGCTCGATCCGGCCAGTTCACCCAAATTGGATCAGTATGTGGCTGATCTGGTGGAACTGCGTAAATCAAAGGGGTTGACTGCCGAAGAAGCCAAAAAACTGCTGACCGCCGAAGATAATCTTTACTATGCCGGGATGATGGTGCGCTGTGGCGATGCGGGTGGTGAAGTCGCGGGAGCAACCGGTACCACCGGCAATGTGCTCAAAGCGGCATTCCAGACGGTCGGACCGGCCGCCGGCATCAAGACCGTCTCTTCATTCTTTCTGATGATTACCAATAATCAGGCTTTTGGGGAAAACGGAATTGTCCTGTTTGCCGATTGTGCTGTCAACCCGAATCCAGATGCCCAGGCGCTGGCAGAGATTGCGGTTGCCACTGCTGGTAACTGCAAGGCGTTTCTCGATGTGGAACCGCGGGTTGCCCTGTTGTCGTTTTCGACCAAAGGGAGCGCCAGTCACCCTGATTGTGACAAGGTGCTGAAAGCGCTTGAGATTGCCAAGGGGATCAAGCCTGATATGCAGATCGATGGTGAATTGCAGGCAGATGCCGCCCTGCTCCCCAATGTGGGACAGAAAAAAGCACCGGGGAGCACGGTGGCCGGTAAGGCGAACGTGCTGATCTTCCCGGATCTTGATGCGGGGAATATTGCCTACAAGCTGGTGGAGCGGGTTGCGGGAGCGGAAGCTGTCGGGCCGATCATCCAGGGGCTTGCCAAGCCGGTCAATGATCTCTCCCGTGGTTGTTCGGTGGATGATATCGTTAACGTGGTTGCCATTACCGCGGTACAGGCAGCACAGTAAATCGTTGCACTATATTGAAACAGAGCGGCACGGAGAAAGATTCCGTGCCGCTCTGTTGTTTCAGGGTGAGCCTGCCGGTGGCGCTACCTTGTCCCAGGTCGGCGTCGCGGACGGGTTGCGGATTTTAAACTCCAGATAGAGCGCTGCTTTCTTGAGCTTTTCACTGCCGGTCACGCTGGTGGCAAATTTCTTCAAGGCTGCTACCACCTGTTGTTCCGCCACCTGCGATTCAAAACCATTCCCTTCGATCGTTCTCCGCAGGCTGGTCAGAACAGCCTTCTGATCATCTTCATCTCCACATTTTTCCGGAGCTAATATAAACAGGATCTGGAGTGCCGTACCTCGCAACCCCGGATCGAGGGCCGCACTGTTGAGCAGATTTTCCAATACGGCGGCAATGCTCCCTTTTTCGGCATAATTGAGATTTTTGTTTTCCACATAGTGGCGCAGATAGGTCAGGGCTGCCGTCTGGTGCTGTGTGCCGCCAATTTTGAACAGCAGCAGCTGGGTTGCCAGCAGCTTCAGTGATTCTTCAGCATCGGGGAGTAAAAAACAGCCGAGCATCAGACCGATCTTGTCACGGGAGACGGGGGATAACGTCTCATTTTCCAGTGAATGCTTGATCTGATCGAACAACTCCCGCTTGTTGGCATATTCACCGTACCTGATGCGAATAATCAGGCTGCGTAGTTCCGGGTCATCAGCCTGCTCCCACAGTTCGTCCACTGCCGTAATCATCCGATGACAGAGCGCCTTGATCTTTGCTTCCTTGGGAGGCTCATCCTGATTCCAGTAGTCGGGGTAGGTGTCTAGGATGGCATCCACCTGATCGTCGTGTTTAATCCCTTCCAGCACATAGACGAAATAGGTCAGAATCTTCTTCTGGTAGGCCAGTCCCCCCTCTGCCAGGGGGCGGAGCAGATCCTCAAGGGAAGTCATGGAGAGCCCGGAAGTGCCGCTGCAGAGGTAACGATAGACCCCTTCTGCCTTGTCCACCTGCTTTTCAATATATTTTTTGCGGAGAGTTTCACCCAGCTTGGTTGTCTCAACTTTTTTGAAAAAACTGCTCAATAATGATGAAGCGTGGTGTTTCATGCTGTGGTCGGTATCATCGGACAGCACAATTTCAAGTGTGGCGTCAAATATCTTGACCAATTCGTGCTCGTCGGTGGATGTGTCAATATATTCTTCTAGAATTGCAATGATCTCGGTCAGGTGGGCGCGATTGCGGCTGCTGAGCAGCGTCATGAAGGTGTCGCGCAGGCTCCCTGAATCAACGATGCCGAACAGGAATTTAACCGCTGCATTACGTCGAGAGCCTCCCTTCTGGTCAGAAGATTGCAATAGTCTCAGAATGCTTTCCGCCGGATCGGAAACCCAGCCGGGTATCAGCGATTCCAGGGTTACTTCGGCTTTCTTTCTGACCCTGGCGTCAAGGTCGTAGATAAAATATTTGGCAATTTCGATTCTGAAGTCATGAACGGCGGAAGAATGGGAAATGACCTCAAATGCGGTCAGTTTGTCCTTGGATGAGAGTTGCGCCAGATCTTTTTTGGCTTTGGAAGCGTCATTGATTTTTATATAGAAATTGACGATGTCTTTGACCGATACTTCCGAGTCGCTACTCATGGAGTTACCTCGTCCTCTCCTGAAAGGGGTGGTGTCTGGCGATAATATGAGGGGTTGTGGGCAAAATTTTCGCAAGTATAGTCGTTACTGTTGTTAAGCGCAACCGTCAGATAAGGAGGAATTGGTATGAAGAAACAACTGATTATCGGATTAAGTCTTTTGTGCTGCCTTGGCACCAGCAGCGGGCACGCTGCCGTGGTGACCTTGTATGCCGATGGAGCACAGGTTGAACTGGAAGCATCTGCTGTCCGGGGAACGGTTGAGATACCGCTTCCGGCCAATATGATTGCGGATTCGCTACGAATCAAACCGGTTGGAAGCGCCGTGATTCAAAGGGTTGAACGGCTACAAGCACCTCCGGTAGTGAGGGGGAAAGAGAAAGAACAGGAAACATTGCTGGAACAGAAGAACCGCTTGATCGACCGTCTGAAAGCGCTTGATACCCGGGAACAGATTTTTACTGCGGCAGCCAAATCGCAAAGCGGTAAAGCGCCCCGTAAAACGAAAGCCAACCCTGATCCGATGCAATCAATCCGCCAGGGGACTGATTTTGCCATTGCCCAGCTGGAAGCGGTCTACACTTCCCGTCGCAGAACAGAGCAGGAATTGAAAAGGATTGAAACCCGACTGGCGGCAGGACGTCATCACGACGAAAGCTCAGCCGGAGTCGCCAGGGTTACGCTGGCACCCCCCCGTGGTTCGGTCGTTGTTCGTTATGGAGTGAGCGGAGATGGCTGGATACCCCGCTATGATCTACATCTTGCTGCTGGAGGAACGGCTGCCCGCCTCGATCTAAGGGGTGATCTTCCGGCCGGCTACAAGGGGTTTAAGCGTCTGGTCGCCCTGGGGAACCGTACGGAATCAGCGGTAACCCGTCCGGTTGCAGCCAGCGCCAGCTCCCTGCTGCTGGCGCAGTATCAACTGGCGGTGAGTGACCAGCTTTTGGGGAGAGCAGGGGAGGGTGGTTTCTCTTTTGTCGTACAGAATCAGGGAAAACAGGTCGTACCAGCGGGGGATGCCACGGTGTATCTTCAGGGTGAATATGTGGGACAGGCCAGATTTGAAGCGTTGTCGTCAGGGCGCAGTCGTAGAATCACTTCCGGGCGGTAAGCCGGCTTTGCTGTCTGTGGGCATGACCGATTCCACCCGGCAGGAGGCTGTGCCGCGGTGCAGTTTCAGGTTGAGAACGTCATCAGGCTGGAGAGTGGTGGCATCAGTCACCACCCTCCCGTCTGCGGCGGTTGCAATGGCATACCCCCGTGCCAGGGTTTGCAGCGGAGAAAGAGCGTGCAGTTGTGCCGCGGCAATTTCCAGCCCGGTTCGAGCTGTTTCCAGCTGTTGTGTCAGCAACTGCTGGAGCGAGCTGGTGAGTGTTGCCACTATTTGTGTCCGGGTGGTGATGGTTGTGGCTGGAGAAGCGTGCAGCAGGGCCGCATCAAGCTTGCCGCAGCGATCCCGCAGCCGTTCGATGGTTCTCTCTTGTGACATGTCAAGCCGCTGGGAAAGGTCGTCTACCCGTTGGGACAAGTTTCCGAGCATGTTGGACGGGTCGGTCAAGGCACGTTTGAGTGATACCTGTTGGCTCTGCAGCTGGCGCAGCTGGTAATCAATACTCAGTACCAGACGATGCCAGAGTTGTTCCAGGGTGCTGCGCAGTTCATGGGCACTCTGAATGACCAGCTCGGCTGCTGCGGAAGGGGTTGGCGCCCGCAGGTCAGCAACAAAATCGCAGATTGTCCAGTCAGTCTCATGCCCCACTGCTGATATGACCGGAATACGGGAACGATAGACCGCCCGCGCCACCACCTCTTCGTTGAAGGCCCACAAATCCTCCAGAGAACCGCCGCCACGCCCGACGATCAAGACATCAACCAGCGCCTGTTGATTCATCTCGTCAATCGCCCGGGCAATCTCTAGTGCAGCTCCTTCACCCTGAACCCGCACCGGGTAGAGCAGGATTTCCAGGGACGCAAAACGGCGATTCAATACATTGAGAATGTCATGAATCGCGGCGCCGGTGGGGGATGTGATGATCCCGACGCTACGGGGGAAGGCCGGCATCGGCTGTTTATGCAGTTGTTCGAACAACCCTTCGGCGGAGAGGCGTTCCTTGAGCTGAACAAATGCCAGCTGCAAGGCGCCGATGCCGGCCGGTTCAATATATTCAGCCAACAACTGGTACTCACCCCGTTGATCATAGAGCGAAATGCGGCCACGAACGATCATTGCCATCCCATCCTTGGGACGGAATTTCAGGTTTTTGGCGGCACTTTTAAACATGACACAGCGCAGCTGAGCGCCGGCATCCTTGAGGGTGAAGTAGAAGTGACCGGAGGAAGGGGCGGAAAAATTGGAGACCTCCCCCTCGACCCAGACTTGCTGGAAATTTTCCTCCAGCACATCCCGCAATAAGGAAGTGAGTCGACTGACTGTCAGTATGGTTGTATCGGGAAAGAGGTTCATGGTAGTGGTGAACTCCGCAGAACCGTCAAACGGTTCTGCGGTATGGGGCAGGATATACTGGCTAGTTTTCGGTCATGAAATGTTCTTCGTAGAGATCTTCCAGTGTTTGCAGGTGACGACTCTCCTCGGATAATAACTGCTGGAAGAGTTTGCCCATCGGTGCGCCTTCGCAGCCGTTGGCCGCCGATCCGTAGAACTCGACCGCCTCTTTCTCCAGGTGGATGGCGTAGATCAGCGCTTCACGAACGCCCGATTGCGGGCCCAATTCCTGCTTTTTAAAAATATAATCGAGGTGCATGGTCTTGAGTGGCTTGTCCATCAGTTCGCCACCTTCCATGCGACCATCCAGCAGCGCTTTTTCCAGTTGATGCTTATGGTTGAGTTCGTCCAGGGCGTTGTCATGCAACAACTCCTTGGCACCTTTATTTGTTAACTGACGTACCGCCGCCAGGTAGTTGCGAAATGCCTCTTCTTCCATCTTGATCGCCATTTCAACTGCAGCGTCAAACGTGTAGCAAACCGGATTGTCACTCATGGATTATCCCTCCTGCTCAATGATCCTGGCGGTTTTGATGAACACCGGCTCTACCGGTACATCGCCGTGGCCGTTCTTGTTGCCGGTTTTAACCGTGCGAATCTGGTCAACCACCTCCATGCCGTCGATCACCTGCCCAAAAACGCAGTAGCCGAAGTTGTCGGCCTGTTTGTTTTTGTGGTTGAGGAACAGGTTGTCCACGGTGTTGATAAAAAACTGGCTGGTGGCGGAGTCGACCACGGCAGTACGTGCCATGGCCAGTGTTCCACGCAGGTTTGACAGCCCGTTGGTCGCTTCATTCTTGATGGCAAATTTTGGTTTTTTCTGCTCCAGGTTTTCGGTCATACCGCCCCCCTGGATCATGAAATCCTTGATAACACGATGGAAAATAAGACCGTCATAGAATTCATCCTTGACGTACCCCAAAAAATTCTTAACGGTGATCGGTGCCTTTTCCTTGAATAGTTCAATTGTTATTCCGCCCATGGATGTTTCCAGGCGAACCATTGGATTTTGTTCTGACATAGACTGCCTCCTCGTTGTTGAGTAAGTTATGGATGAAACCGTGTAATCAGTATGCATTACCATAGAATTGTATACAATTGAACTGTTTTTTAAGAAATTGTCAAAGCGGGGCGTGTTGGTGTAAGGTCTTGCAATCACATCTCAGGGGATCTTTCTCCGTATCTCGGTTGGGGGGGGGACTATGAAAAAAAACAATTATTTGATGGTGGCGCTGCTGATAATGGCTGTCTCAGTCTCAGTCTCAGTCAGTGCGGTTGCAGGTGAACAGTCCGTTGCTGCTCGTCCGCAACAGGCCATAGTGGAAAATTCAGGTCATGAGGTTGGATCGATTGCGCCGCTATTTACGCTGGATGCAGTGGTCAAGCAGGAATTCAAGACGATCGATCTGGCTGAGTACCGTGGCAAATGGGTGGTGCTCTTTTTCTATCCCGGAGATTTTACCTACGTTTGCCCCACGGAAATCAGGGGGTTTAATGCGGCCCTGCCGGAGTTTGAAAAAATTAACACCGTGGTGTTGGCGGCATCGGTTGACAGCAAATACTCCCATTTAGCATGGATCAAGAGTGGCGTGCTGGGGGATTTGAACTATCCGTTGTTATCCGATTTCAGTAAAAAGACAGCCCGGATGTATGGGGTGCTTGATGAGGGACAGAGTAGCGCCCGCCGGGGCCTCTTTATAATTGACCCGAACGGAGTTATTCAGTACCGGGTGGTGCAGAATGAGAAGGTCGGACGGAGTGTGGATGAAACGCTGCGGGTGCTGAAAGCACTGCAAACCGACGAGCTCTGCCCGCTGAACTGGAAACCGGGGGAGAGCACGATCAAGAAGCCATGATCATTGTTCCGGTTTGGGGAGCAGGATGTAAAATGATGTCCCTTCCTCTTCACTGGTGGTAAAACCGACTTCACCATGGAGATAACGCTCCCCAAACAGTTTCATGCTGTAGGTTCCCAGGCCTCTGCCATTACTGCTCTTGGTGCTGAACGAGCGCTTGAAAATCTGAAGTGCAAATTCCTGTGGAATAACGCCGGGGTTATGGACGATAAAACAGGGGCGCCCACTTTGCTCTTCGAACCAGAGTTTAACCAGTTGTGGCGCGTCCGTTGCTTCCAGGGCATTTTTAACCATATTGGCCAATACCCTTGTCAAGAGCGGTTCGCAGGTGGTCACTTTTGCATCCGGGTGTACCGGCATGATTTCAAAATTCTGGATATTTTCCCGGGCGTAACCTGAAAAGAAATTCCGGATCATCACCAGAATATCCTGAACCTTGTGCTCCTTCAGCGTGACCTGTAGATCTCCCCGTTCGGCCTGCAACAACAAACGCTGATTCTGAACTTCCTGATTAAGATGGGAGGAAAGACCGACGATTTTCGGGGCAATGGCAACGGTCGTTTCGGGACGACGGACGAGCAGGTCACTCCAGACCTGTAAACCGGTCAGCATATTGCCAAGGTCATGAAGAAATACCTTGGCCAGCGCATCACGACGTTTGTCGGCACTGATGTCATGCACCACAAAAATGGTCAGTTCATTCCCTTCGAGAGTGATCGGGGTTGCACGTACCTGGAATTCATGCGATTCTGTGTTTCCGCCGCTTAAAACGGTCATCAGGCATTCATTGGTGGAAGGCACACCGAGCTCCTGACTGGCAAGGATTGAGATGACCGCGCCACAGGTGGAGCAGTTGATCGATGTCCCGCAACCGCCCGGCTCGATATTGCTGCACGTGCATCCCAGTACTTCTCCCGGCCGCAGGCTGAGTACACTCTCCGGATTGTCGACGCGGAGAGCATTAAGTGTTTCCAGATTGGCAGCAACAATCTGTCTCTGCTGGTTGAGGATCAAAACATATCCATCAACAGATTCCAAAATAGCGCGCGTAACCGGGTTGTGCAGGCAATAGTCAGCCAATTGCTGTATGTTTTCCCTGCTGTCTCGTTCTGCCGGGGCAAACTTGGTATCGAGGCGTGGTTTTTCTTCATCCCCAGACGCTGCTGACATAACGTGTTTCTCCTTGTCAACCGAAGTGTTGAATATACGTTATAGCACAGGATACTACCTCGTCAAGTATACATACTATTTGAATCAATTTGTGAATTGATCTGCTTTGCCACAAAGGAAACTAGATGATACCAACAGAAACATGGACCAGCTTGAAATTGATTGCCTGGACGCAGGAATATCTGGCGAATAAAGGGGTTGATAATGCCCGTCGTGAGGCTGAGTGGCTCTTGTGTGCCGCTACCGGGCTGGATCGGGTCGGGCTGTATCTCAATTTTGAAAAGCCGCTCAATCCTGATGAACTGGCCGCCTATCGTACCATGGTTGTGCGGCGAGGCAAGCGTGAACCGTTGCAACACCTGCTCGGTACCCAGGAGTTCGCAGGCCTTGATTTTGAGGTTACCCCGGCAGTGCTGATTCCCCGGCATGATACGGAGATTTTGCTGGAAGAAGCGCTGGCACGGGGAACTGATGCCAGATGTATGCTGGATATCGGCACCGGCAGTGGCTGCCTTGCCATAACGCTGGCGCTTCGTCTTCCTGCCGCAGAGGTAACGGCGGTCGATATCTCGGCGTCTGCTTTGGCCGTTGCCCGACGCAATGCAGAACGTCTGGGGGCGCCGGTTGAGTTTTTGGAGGGTTCGCTTTTTGAACCGGTGGCTGGAAGGACATTTGATCTGATCGTTTCCAATCCACCCTATATTCCCACCGCTGAAATTGAACAGCTGCAACCGGAGGTGCGGAATTACGATCCCAGATTGGCCCTGGATGGTGGCCTTGACGGTTTAAACTTTTATGCTACCCTTATACCTCAAGCAATTGATTGTCTTAACAGCGGCAGCTGGCTGCTTCTGGAAATAGGGGCTGGCCAAGAGACAGATGTACAAAGTCTCTTTGCGCAGACCAGCCTCTATGCTCCTGCGGTTACAGCCTGTGACCATGCGGGTATAATTCGGGTGGTCGGCGCCCGGAAACTATGAACTCAATGAGGAGTTGTGTTGTGATAGCCTGTGAATTGTGCGCAAGCTGTTTGTTTTTTAACGATAAGATACCTGACATGCCAGATGTTGCGGGATATCTGAAAGATACGTATTGTCGCAAAAATTTTGAAAAATGTGCCCGCTATCAAATTTATCGAGAGTTTGGGCGGGAGCATGTTCCGTCTGGTTTGTTCCCCAACGAGCAGGATTTGGTGCCCGATATTGCCCGTGATATATCGCGACGTTTGAAACAAAAATCATGAATCATAACCTTGTTAAACAGGATGTATGTGTTAACACAATTGTTTTTGCCATGAAACTGCAGAAAATAACTTCCAACCGATTAAAGGTGATCAGATGACTGCTACGGAAGCACAAAAAATTCGGGATAACGCCGATGAACTGGTAAATGGAGCGCAGGTTGCAGCGGCACTCACACGGATGGCAGCCGAGATAACAGCTTGTCTGCACGATAAAAATCCTATTCTGCTCTGCGTGATGAACGGTGGTTTGATTACCACCGGTCAACTGGTAACCCAGCTCGATTTCCCGTTACAGGTGGAATATATCCATGTTACCCGTTACGGCGACCGCACCGAGGGTGAGAGGTTGCAGTGGGTTGCCAAGCCGGCCATGGATTTGAGAGGGCGCACGGTCCTGCTGGTTGATGACATTCTGGATGAGGGAATTACGCTCAAGGAGATAGCTGATTATTGTCGGCAGCAGGGAGCTGCCCAGGTGTTGATGGCGGTGCTGGTGGAAAAACTGCACCACCGTAAGGTAATACCGGGAATGCGGGCTGACTTCTGGGGGATTGAAGTCGGTGATCGTTTTCTGTTTGGCTATGGGCTTGATTACAAAGGGTATTGGCGTAATGCCCCGGGAATTTATGCGGTTGGTTCCTGATGGCAGTATGCTCTCAAGGTCAACAATACTGACCTTGTGGTGGGCAACAAACAGCGATTATTCATAGGACAGGTAAAAGGCGAGGCTGCTTAGCAGACCACGCCTTTTACGTTTGTTGATGCCGGAGCGGAAAGTTGTGTTACCCCTCGGTCAAGGCCCGTTCTTCGTAGATTGCTTCCAAGCGTCGGCGATGCCCCAGTTCCACATCGGCAAACGTCATCAACACTTTTTTCAGGTGTTCATCATTGGCCATGCCTGCGGCAGCCTTGTAGAGCTGATAGGCGTTTTCTTCCCCCTTGAGAGCGTAGGCGAGGATTTCGTTGTAAGTCAGGTCGGAGCGAAACTCAACATCCGCCAGGTAACTGGCAATGCTCTTTTCCGGTATGGAGCACATTTTATGCTGCCCGGCTTTTTCAATACTGATCGTGCTGAAGACATCCTTGTGGGTAGCTTCTTCCTCTGCCAGTTCTTCGAACATCTTGCGGGCAGGGATGGTACTGCTCAATTCGGCCGCCCGCTTGTACAACCTGAAGGCGGTATCCTCGCGTTCAATCGCAAATTTTATGACTTCTTCCAAGGTAACAAACTTTTCCATTTCAAACTCCTGAAGGAAGGATATGAAAAACCGACCTGCCAGTAGTGACAGGTCGATTTAGTTGCGGCATAGTGCCGAAAAGACTACTGCTTGTCAAGTTCTGCCTCGATGATGATCTGTACGTCATCGGCAACCACGACTCCGCCGGCATCCAGCTTTTTATTCCAACTCACGCCGAAATCCTGCCGGTTGATGGTTGCGGTTGCCGATGCTCCCCGGCGGAAATCACCCTGGGGAGTCTTGACTTCTCCGGTCGGCCCTTCTACTGACAGGATCACCGGTTTGGTTACACCACGGATGGTCAGGTTGCCATGTACTTTCAAACGGTCGGCACCTGCTTTTTCAACTCTGGTTGATACAAAGGTCATGATTGGGTATTTGGCGGCGTCAAAAAAATCACCGCTACGGAGATGCTGGTCCCGCTTCTCAATCCCGGTGTTAATGGATGCAATCTCGATGGCAACATCTACCTTGGATTTGGTAAGATCCTGATCATCGATACTAATGGCCCCCTTGAACTTTTCAAAACCACCCTTAACGTTGGTAATCATCAGGTGTTTGACCTTGAAGCCGATGGTGGTGTGCGCCGGATCAAGGGTGTAGGTTGCTGCCAGCAGATTGAATGGCGACATCAGCGCCAGTACGAGTAGTGTGAAAATGATCTTTCTCATGACATTCTCCTGGTGCCAATTCCAAACCAAACTGTTTTTTGGTCGGATCGTCCTGATTCTCGTTTGGCTTTGGAATTGGAACGTTGTGTTGGCAGGGTCAACCCTGCAGGAAATCCAGCACCTGTTGGGGGTGCTGATCGGCTTTGGCAACTTTGCTCCAATGTTTCTTGACCACCCCGTCGGGAGCGATGATGACGGTTGAACGAATCGTCCCCATGGTTTTCTTGCCATACATGACCTTCTCGCCAAAAGCTTCGTAACTGGTCATCACGCTGGCATCCGGGTCGCTTAACAGTACAAACGGGAGGTTATACAGATCAATGAATTTGTTGTGTGATGCGATGCTGTCTTTACTGATGCCGAAGATCACAATCCCCATGTCAAGCAAGGTTTGATAATTTTCCCGGAAAGCACACGCTTCCTTGGTGCAGCCGGGTGTATTATCCCTGGGGTAAAAATAAAGAACTATCGTTTTTCCCTTGTAATCGCTCAGGCAGTGTTGTTTACCGTCGCTCCCCGCCAGGTTGAATTCAGGAGCTTGAGTTCCTTCCAGTGACATGATAGTTCTCCTTGTAAAATCTAATAGGATCATTTAAGTCTACTTTAGCATGGTGGAGCAAAAGTGCAATCAATTTATCTTGAATGTGGTGGGTGCAAATTGCCTGTATCAGGATGAAATCGAATGTTAATGATGCTGGGTGTGTGGTGTAATATACTATTTTTTAAGTAAAAAATCTTCCAACAACTGCTTGCGTGCCGTTTCTTCCTCTGCCGGTGTCACTCCGCCCCGTTCCCCTTTTTTCTTCAGCAGCTCCAGTTGTTCCCCGGTTATGTCGTGGTGATTTTTGGCCGGCTGGGTGAGGGAATTGTTTTTTCGTTCCCGCAGACGCCCTGCTTCGGAGCGGATATCCACCAGATCCATCTTCAGTTCGGCATTGCCGAGCCAGTGGGTGTAGGCAGGGTTCTGGTGATAGGCTCCTTTGACGGTTTTAGCCAGATCGTATTTTTTCATCTTGAACAGCAAACGTTCGATGTGGGAAGTGTCCTCATACAACAGTTGGGAGTCCAACACCAGGTTGTAGCCCGAGAGCGGGTGAGGTGGTCGATCCTGTGGCATCGGATCGAGTAGTTTCTGATCGGCCAGGGTAGCCACAATTTCTTCTGCTTCCTTGACCAGCTTCAGGCTTTGGCGATGTACCGAGTCATTCCGTTCCAGTTCCCGGCGCGCAACCGATGGCGCATGGCAGCCGCTACAGACCTGCAGCATCTCGGTACGTGCGTTGACAGCTGCTTCAATCCCGTAGGGGGCCATGCCGGAACTCATGGTGATGCCACGGGAAACATCATGGCTGGCGCCATACAGGTGGCAGGTCTGACAGGTGGGGCCGTTGGTTGCGCCACGGCTGCTGTACAACGTGCCGTGGCGTGAGGTCTGCCACATTTCCCATTGGGGGTGGTCCGGTCCCTGGTGGCAGGTAGCGCAGACGTTGGGATCCCGCACCACTTTCAGGTCGGTGATATGTGCCGTATGACAGGAAGCGCAGCTGCTTTCTACCTGATGGCAGCGGTTGCAGCCGATTTCTCCCATTTCACTCGATTGTTTCAAAAAACGGGCGCAATGCACGGTCGAGAGGATGGCGGAACTCTCGTTGGCATGGCAAAAGGCGCACTCGCGACTGTCGCGATTCACAAGGTTGCGGGTACATCCCCAGCCGGAATGCAGCCCCATACCGTGGCGACTGGCGATGTGGGTCTTGTACGCGGTGGGGTGGCATTTGCCGCAGGTTGTGGTTGCTACCCGACGATCCCCTTTTTCAAGTGCTGTGTGATCAGTGCCGTGGCAATCGGCGCAACCGACATGGGCCTTGGCATGGGCGCTTTCCTCCCATTGGGTTACCACCGCCTTGGTCTTCTGGCGATGACAGCTGATACAGTCATTGCCGGCGGGAATCTCAGTGGCGGCAATTGCCAAGGAAAGGAGGGTGGCGGGGAGCATGATGGTGAGAGCAACGATGATTTTCATTGGTTCAGAATCCTTTTCTTTGAATCAGCATATTCTTTGGCCGATATCAAGCCGGCCGCCCGCCATGCCCGAACATTGATCAGTTTACTGCGCTGCAGGATGGTCAGTACTGGGGCAACAGCATGCGTGACTGGTATGCTGTCGTTGCTTCCGGGGAGGAGAACCGCTTGGCCATCCTCCCACAACCTGCGCTGCCAGACCATCCGGTCGGGAGATGTCCAGAGCGCCTGCTCCCCATCGCTGGAAAATGCCATGGCTGTGGTGTCGATTCCTACGGTGGCGATTTCATATTCAGCATTATTGATCAGGTTACGTACAAACAGCTTGTAGTAGGGGGTAGCAACCGGAGGGTTGGCCAGTTTGGCGTATAACAGTTCGTCGTTCCAGGGGGATATGACCGGCTTGAGTTGTTGGGAAAGGCGAGTCAGTCCGTATTTTTGCAGGGATAATGGCATGATGGTGGTGTCATGGAGTGCGGTTGCCACCGGCGTGGAGCCAATCTTCCAGCGATACAGCAGCTGGGTGCAGGATGTGCCGAAACGCCGCGGCTTGGTTGTGATTGCAATGGCAATCAGCTCCTGTTCGGCGGTGAAAAACAGCCCATTGATATTCCCGTCGATCCGGGACGTTGAACGCAGCGTCCCGTTGCTATCAAACAGTTTGAGCGTTGCACCGCTGCCGTCCGTAAAGGCTGCTGCCAGATGTTCACCCGCTGGAGACCAGGCGATTGCAGCTGGCGCTACATCAGCCAGGAACAGGCGTTTTCCACTGTCCTGGTCGATCAGTACCAGGCCGCTGTCTGCCAGGGCAGGCATGTTCCCCGCCGGGGCTGCGTAAGCGCCAGCACTATCGGTGCGGGAGATGGTCCGGGTGAACGGGGAAGCTTGACTCGGCTCAATATTTAGTGGCAGGTGGGTACAACTGCTGAGTAACAGCAGGGTGACCGTTATCAGTAAACGTCCTGATATGCGCCACGGGGTACATCGTGTCATACCCCCTCCCTCTGCTGTCCTGATTCCTGATGAGAGGCACGTTCTGTCCGGCATTTCGCCAGCTCTTTGCGCAGTTCTTGCTCTTTACCAAAGCGCGCAGTCACATCCCGCATGATTGCGGCACACCCGAGCATGGTTTCTCCTCCGTCGTGCAGCAGTACCATGCTGAACTCAAGCGAGATGCGACTGCCATCACGATGTACTCCTGGCGAAGAAAGCAGTCCGGTGCGGTACTTGGTGTTTCCCGAATTCATAACCCGGCGATACCCTTCCCCATGGCGGCTGCGCAGATTTTCGGGAATGATCAGGTCGAGTGATTGTCCCACTGCTTCTTCAGCACCATACCCGAAGATCCGTTCCGCCCCATGATTCCAGTAGCGGATGATCCCGTCTACGTCGGCGATCAGAATCGCATCCGCTGATTCAGCAACGGTCGAAAGTATCATCTGCTGCAATGATGTCAGTAGTTTATCCATATTATTGCTCCTTGCCAAACCGGTCTGTTTTTCCGTTCACAAGATTATACCTGCTTTTGATCAAAAGAATTGACCGGGATCATAAAAATAAGAATGTTCAAAAAAGAGTTAAAATTTGACATTAGTCAATTCACAAGGAACACTCTAACGGCATACTCCCAACCATCGTAAATTT
>Ga0209798_10000674_pt1 | contig 20744 bp, 20 predicted proteins | sample DOMMetBare3Fresh_FD_187475 | JGI IMG/M metagenome (GOLD analysis project Ga0209798, IMG submission 187475) | Wetland sediment microbial communities from St. Louis River estuary, USA, under dissolved organic matter induced mercury methylation -... | ecosystem: Environmental > Aquatic >...
GCACCATCGGGCCGGGGGTGTGCTGGCGGCGCGGGGCGCTGTGGCCGCTCGCCGGCCTCGCGCCGTGGCTTCTTCGAGCCCTGCCGGCGCGCCTCGCCACCGCCGTGGGACTGTCCCTCGCGCGGCACGTAGATCACGGGCGTGAGGATCTCCGCCGGCGGGCCCTTCTTCTCCACCTGGAGGGTGGGCAGGGTACCGCGCCAGATGTGCTGCTCGTACAGGTTCTGGCTGTCGGTCCAGCGCCGCGTCCCGCCCTCGCGCCCCATGAGGTTGAGCCAGGAGTTCATCCGGCTGTCGAGGTCGTCGATGGCGTGGGTGATGAGAGCCTCGAGCGTCATCGGCTGCTTCGGTGAGCCGTACTCGTGCTTCCCGTGGTGGGAGAGAACGAGGTGGACCACGTGGTGCTCGAGGTCCCGGGGCACGCCCACGCGCCGCGCCTTGTCGTGGATCCACTGAGCGGTCATGACGAGGTGGCCGACGAGCCGTCCCTCGTCCGTGTACTCCACCTGCCGCTCGAAGGAGAGCTCCCGGATCTTGCCGAGGTCGTGGAAGAAGGCGCCGGCGACGAGCAGGTCGCGGTCCACCTGCGGGTAGTGGTCGGCGACGCGGTGGGAGAGCTTGAGGCAGCTCACCGTGTGCTCGAGCAGTCCCCCGGCGTAGGCGTGGTGGACGCTCTTGGCCGCGGGCGCGCGCCGCAGGCGCTGGACCACGTCCTCGTCGTCGAGGAAGGCCTGGATGAGGTTGCGCACGTGCGGGTCGGCGACGGCCTCGACGAGCGCGACGAGCTCCTTCCAGAGCGCCTCCTCGGTTTCGGTGAAGCCGGTCTTCTCGGGCTTCTTGGGCTCGGGCGGCGGGACGAAGATGAGCTCGGCGGGATCCAGGCCGGCGGCGGCGAGGTCCACCTTGGCGGCCGACTCGATGCGCAGCTGCGGCTTTCCCTGGAAGAGGCCGATCTGCCCCTCGACCTCGACGGCGTCCTTCTCCTCGAAGAGGGCCGACAGCTCCTCGACCTTGTCGAAGGCGCGGGCCTCGAGCTCGCCGGTCTTGTCGTGGAGCGTGACGGCCAGGTAGGTCTTTCCGCTCTTGGCGGTGGGAATGGCCTTGCGCACCACCTGGAACAGGCTCTTCACCCGCTCCCCTTCCTTCACGTCCTTGGCCCAGATCTTGTCCATGATTCGCGCGAAGCTAGCCCATGCGGCGCCGCGAGACAACCGCGTTTCCGGCGCCTTGCCGTTCCTCGTGCGCCGATCGGGCGGGCCCGGTCAGGGCGTTCGGGCTTGGCAGGGACGACCGGGCTGGCTAGCTTGGTGGAGGAGGGGCTGGACGGACCCGGGGAGGCCGGGACATGAAGAGGGTCGTGACCGCAGCCAAGCCAGGGGCGGGGCTGGTTTCCGATGTCATGAGCCGGGCGATGGCCACCGTCGCACCGGACGAGGAGATAGGCGAGGCGCGGCGTCTCGCCGAGGCCACGGGGGTGCACCACGTCCTCGTCCTGGATTCCGGGAACCTCGTCGGCATCCTGTGCCTCTGCGACCTGGAGGATGCCGATCCGGCGACCGCGGTTTCCGAGCACATGAGCGTGCCGGTGCTCACCGTCCGCGCCGACGCCTCGCTCGTGGAGGCTGCCGACAGCATGCGGGAGTGCGAGGTGGGCTGCCTGCCGGTGGTGATGGGTGGCCTCCTCCTCGGGATCCTCACCGACGCGGAGCTCTCGAGCGCTGGCCTGCCGCCGCTGGCGCGCGAGGACGGGTGCCGGTTCCACGCGCGCGGGCGGGCCGGACCCGCCTCCTAGGCCCTCCGGCGCGGGTGGCCGAGAGTCTGCGCACGCCTCGCGACGGGCCGGCGCCGCCCGGCCCCTCCGGCGCAAGGGCTGCGCCGCGAGAAATGCCCCGCGCAAGTTCCGCGCGGAATCGTACGAGAATCCAGCAGGTTATCCCGCGGGCACGCTATGTGAATCATCGGATTGATCCTGACGAGCGGGCACTCTCGCCCGCGCGTGGGGAAGGGCAGAGCAAGAATGAGCCGCATCGAGGCCGAGGCGCGAGACCTCCTCCTCCAGCGCCGCCGGACACTCCGTATCGTGCAGCCCGAGGCGCGCGAGGGAGACTCCGGCGCCGCCTGGGTCGACTACGAGGCTGCGCCGGAGCCGCTGTCCGACACCGTCCGGCGCGAGCTCGCCGAGGTCGAGGCTGCGCTCGGCCGCATCGCCGAGGGGCGCTACGGCACCTGCCTGTCGTGCGGAGGCCCGATGGGCCTGCAGCGCCTGCGCGCCATTCCCGAGGCCCGTTACTGCGTCGGGTGCAGCGGGCAGCGACCCGATTAAGAGAAGGCTGCGTGCCTTCCGCCCCCGCCACCGCCGCGCTCGCGCCGGTCCACGCCTATGCGCTCGGCGACGCGCTCTACCTGAACCTCACGAGCGCCTGCACGCTCGCCTGCGTCTTCTGCCCGAAGATCCGCGACGGCGACTGGGTGGTGGGCGGCTACGACCTCAAGCTCTCGCGCGCCCCGTCCGCCGACGAGGTGTGGGCCGCGGCGCGGGCCGCCGGCCTCGAGGGGCGCTCCGAGGTCGTGTTCACGGGCCTGGGCGAGCCGACGCGCCGGCTGGAGGCGCTGCTCGACCTCACGCGGCGCCTCAAGGCGGCCGGCGTCGCGCGGGTGCGGCTCGACACCGACGGCCTCGCCAGCCTGCGCGAGGAGCGCGACGTCCCGCCCGATCTCGCCGCGGCCGGCCTCGACGCCGTGCACGTGTCGCTCAACGCTCCCGACGCCGCCACCTACGCGCGCCTCTGCCCGAGCCAGTACGGTCCCGCCGCCTGGGAGGCCGTGCGCGGGTTCATCCGGAGCGCGGTGCGGAGCATCCCCGAGGTGGCCGCGACCTTCGTCGCGCTGCCGGGCCTGTCGCAGGACGCATGCCGGCGCGAGGCCGAGGCGCTGGGGGCCGTCTTCCGGTGGCGGCCATACGACCGGGTGGGGCGCCTTCGCGAGGTCGGCGGAAGGGCCTGACCGCGACCGCCTCCCCCGGCCGGGTGGTGGCGTCCCCGGGCGCAATGCTTTCGTGACCCGGAAGGCTTGCGCCCAAGCGGCGGTTAGTCCTAAGAAGCTGTGGATCTTTGCTCTCCAACGGTGCATAAGGTGCACGCATGATGCAGCTTTTGCGTGAGATCATCCCGGAAGGCTGGCGTGATGACCGGTAAATCTGGCCCGCGGGTCGCCAGGGAACGCATCCTCGTCGTCGACGACGAGCAGAACGCGCGCGTGGCGTTGCGGACCATCCTGACCGAGGAAGGGTACGAGATCGCCGAGGCGGCGGACGGCGAGGAGGCCCTGGCCATCCTCCCGGGATTCGCCCCGGCGGCCGTGCTGGCGGACGTCCGCATGCCGCGCATGGACGGCATCACGCTGCTCAAGCGCGCGCGGGAATCGGGCTCGGACGCGGTCTTCGTGATGATGACCGCGTTCGCGAGCGTGGAGGCGGCGGTGGAGGCGATGCGCGCCGGCGCCGAGAACTACCTCGTGAAGCCCCTCGACGTGAACGCGGTGCTGGTGGTCCTGGAGAAGGCGCTCGAGAAGCTGCGCCTGCAGCGGGACACGCAGAACCTCCGCGAGCGGGTGCGGGAGCGGTACCGCTTCCACAACATCGTCGGCGACGCGCCGGAGCTGCAGGCCGTCTACGAGGTGGTGAAGCGCGCCGCCCCGACCCGGGCCACCGTGCTCATCCTCGGCGAATCGGGCACCGGGAAGGAGCTCATCGCCCAGGCGCTGCACGAGGAGTCGCAGCGGCGCGACAAGCCGTTCATCAAGGTGAACTGCGCCGCGCTCTCGGAGACCCTCCTCGAGTCGGAGCTCTTCGGCCACGAGAAGGGGTCCTTCACCGGCGCCATCGGACGAAAGGAAGGGCGCTTCGAGCTGGCGGACGGCGGCACGCTCTTCCTCGACGAGATCGGCGACATCTCGCCGGCGCTGCAGATCAAGCTCCTGCGCGTCCTGCAGCAGAAGGAGTTCGAGCGCGTCGGCGGCACCTCGACCATCAAGGTGGACGTGCGCTTGGTCGCGGCCACGAACCGCGAGCTCGCCGCGGAGGTGAAGGCCGGGAAGTTCCGCGAGGACCTGTACTACCGGCTCAACGTGGTGGCGGTGACGCTGCCGCCGCTCCGCCAGCGCAAGGGCGACATCCCGGCCCTCGTCTCGCACTTCGTGGAGAAGTACGGCAAGGCGTACGGCAAGGAGGTGCGTGGCCTCGCGCCGGGAACGCTGAACGCCCTCCTCTCCCACGATTGGCCCGGGAACGTGCGCGAGCTCGAGAACGTCGTCGAGCGCGCCTTGGTGCTGTGCAAGGGCGCGGAGCTCACGGCCGACGACCTGCCGCCGACGCTGCGCGGCCCGCGCCCCCGGGAGCGCGCCCCCGGGGCGCTCATCCCCGGCGCCACCCTGTACGAGATCGAGCGCGAGGCGATCCTCCGCACGCTGGAGATGGTGGGCGGGAGCACCTCGCGCGCCGCCGAGATCCTGGGCATCAGCGTGCGCAAGATCCAGTACCGGCTGAAGGAGTACGCCTCGGGGAACGGCGAGCCGTCGCGGCCGGCGCCCGAGGCGGAGGAGCCCGAGGAGGGCCTCCTCGACGACAAGGGCCGCACCGCGGATTGAGGGGCCCGGTGGAACGCGCGGCATCGTCGGCGCGCGACCCGGGCTTGGTACCGCGTAGGGGAACGAGCGGCCCGGGTCGGTCTCGGCGGAGCGCGCATCCGCAGCGCCGCCGCGCCAACCATGCCCGCCGCGGCGCGCTCTCGGGTACCGCGTGCGCGGACGTGCTGTCCGAGCCCCCACGCCGCGCAGCGATGCGTGGGGGCGAGTTCACGGCCGCGCCCTCGGATGCCACGTGCGCGACGCGGCCGTGGATGCCGCGCCGGCGCGAGGACCGGGCGCGCGAGGCCGAGTCCGACCCGGGCCGCGGAGGCTGCGGCGCGCTCCGCGGGGCCGCTACCCGCTGACTCACCGCGCCCTCGGCAGCCGGAGCGCGAACCGCGCCCCGCCCTCCGGCGCGTCCTCGATGGCGATCGTGCCGCCGTGCTGCGCGACGATGGCGTGGACGATCGGCAGGCCGAGACCCGAGCCCTTGGCCTTGGTCGTGAAGAAGGGCTCGAAGACGCGGTCGCGGATCTCCTGGGGGATGCCGGCGCCTCCGTCGTCCACCAGGATCTCCACGGTCCCGGGCGCCTCTCCCAGGCGGCAGGTGACGCGGAGCCAGCCGCCGTTGGGCACCGCCTCGAGGGCGTTGAGGGCCAGGTTCATCACCACCTGCCGCAGCCGCTCCTCGTCGCCGGCGACGGGAGGCACGCTGTCGAAGGCGCGCTCCACGCGGACGCTCCGCCGCTCGGCCTCGCCCTGGAGGAAGTCGAGCACCTTGGTGAGCACCGGCACCAGCTCGACGCTCTTGGGCACGAACTCGCGCGGGCGGGCGAACTGGAGGAAGTCCTCGAGGATGTGGTCGAGGCGCCGGATCTCGTCGCGGACGAGGTGCAGTGGCTCGAGCAGCGTCGGCTGCTCGTTGCGCGGGAGCCGCTGCACCCGCCGTTCGAGCACGGTGAGCTGGAGCGCCGCCGCGTTGAGTGGGTTGCGGATCTCGTGGGAGAGGCCGGCGGTCATGGTCCCCACCGCCGCCAGCTTCTCGGCCATCTGGGCGCGGCGCGACAGCTCCCGCTTCTCCCCATGGAGGCGGACCTGCCGCATGGCCTGCTCCACGGTGACGAGCAGCTCGTTGGTGGCGCAGGGCTTCACCAGGTAGGCGCAGGCGCCGGCGCGCACCGCCGCCACGGCCGACTCGAGGGTGGCGAAGCCGGTGAGGAGCACCACCTCGCCGTCCGGGTTCTCGTCCTTGAGCTGCGGGGCGAGGACGGTGCCGTCGCCGTCGGGGAGCTTCAGGTCCACGAGCGCCACGTCGAAGCCCTCGTGGGCGGCGGCGAGCGCGGCGGCGCAGGTCCCGCCGGAGCGAACCGCGTAGCCTGCCTCCTCGAGGATCTCGGTGAGGTTCTCGACCAGCGTCGCGTTGTCGTCCACGATGAGGACGCGCGGCTTCCTGGGGCCGGCCTGCGTCGTCGGGGTCATGTGGCGGAGCTCGCGGACTCGCCGTGGAGGCGCTCCACCGCGGCGACCAGGGCGGCGGTGTCGAAGGGCTCGTGGAAGAGATCGCGGTGCGGGAGCGGCGGCGCCTCGTGGCCGTGGGCGGTCACCACGATCATCGGAAGGCCCGGGTAGCGCTCCGCCAGGCGCCGCATCGCCTCGCCGTCCGCGCCGCCGGGGACGCGGAGGTCGACCAGGGCGCAGAAGGGGCGCGCCGGGCCGAGCCGCTCCGTCTCCAGCACCGAGACCGCGGCGACGGCGGCGAAGCCCCTGTCTCGAAGACCCTCGGCGAGGTCGTCGTACCTGGCGGGTTCGTCCTCGACCACGACCACGAGCCCGTCCCGGCGGGCGAGGGCGAGCAGCCCGAGGAGCCGCTCGACCTCGAGCGGCTTCGGCAGCACGGCGAGGAGCCCCTCCCGGCGCGCCGCCTCGAGGTCGTGGTCGTCCACGTGCGCGGTGATGACCAGCGCCGCGAGCCCCGGGTCGATGCGGCGGATGGCGTGCACCACCTGGGCGCCGCGCATGAGGGGCATCCGCATGTCGGTCAGCAGGGCGTCGAACCGCGTTCCCCGCGCCAGCGCCACCGCCTCGGGGCCGCTCCCGGCGATGGCCGCCTCGTCGCCCCGGTCGCGAAGGATCTCGGCCAGGTTCTCCGCGAACTCCCGGTTGTCGTCCACGACGAGGTAGCGGCGCATGGTCCTTCCGTCAGCCCGGGAGACGCACGGTGAACCGCGCCCCGCCCTCGGGCCTCGGCGCGTAGACGACGCTCCCGCCGTGCCGCTCGACGATTCGCTTCACCAGGGCCAGGCCCAGGCCGATCCCCTTCTCCTTGGTGGTGATGAGGGGCTCGAAGAGCCGCCGCTGCACCGAGGGGTCGACGCCCGGGCCCGTGTCCTCCACCGACACCTCCACCTGGCCGCCCTCGCTCCGCCCCCGCACGCGCACCGCTCCCCGGGGCGAGGCGGCGTGCACGGCGTTCTCGACGAGGTTCACGAAGACCTGGCGGAGCTGGCCGGGATCGCCGGCGAGGTCCGGAAGCGCGTCGAGGCCCTCCATCCCGAGGGCGACCCCGTCCGGGCGCCGCACGGCCTCCGCGGCCGCGCTCAGCACCGCGGCCAGGTGGACGCGCTCCCGGGAGTGGGGGCGATCGCGGATCAGGTCGAGCAGGCTGGAGATGATGCCGTTGGCGACCTGAACCTGCTCTCCGATGCGATCGAGGTGCCTGGCCGAGCGCTCGTCGCCGCCCGGCCGCCCCCGCAGGATGAACAGCGACGTCTCGATGACGCCCAGCGGGTTGCGCAGCTCGTGGCCGATGGAGCCGACGAGCTGGCCGAACGTCGAGAGCCGCTCGACGCGCGCCTGCTGGGCGAGGAGGTCCTCTCGGTAGGTGTGGAGCATGACGGCGAGCTCGAGGTCCAGGATCTTGCCCAGGGCCCTGCGCGCCGCCGCCAGCTCGTGCGGGCGATCGAGGTAGTGGTCGTCCACCACCTGGTTGAGCTGCCGGCGAATCACGTTCATCCCGCCGAACATGTAGTGCTGCGGGAGCGCGATGCGGACGTGCACCTGGCCGATGCGGCAGTGGGCGAGGAAGTACTCGTCGTCCCACGGGCCGCGGAGGATCTGGTCCATCCACAGCTGCAGGGTGCCCTTGAGCTGGCCCACCTGCCGCTCGCCTCCGGTGAGCGCCCGGCGCGCGCCGTCGTGCGCCAGGATGGCGTCGTAGAAGATCTCGGAGATGGCGGCGAAGCGGGGAGCGGCCACCTCGCGCAGCGCGCGGAGCGCGGCTTCGTCGCCGGCGTCGAAGCCGACGTAACGCTTGAGCTCGTCGAAAAGGGTCTCGGCCATGCAGTGCCGGGAGATCTAGGCCACCCGCTTCCCGGGATCCAGTCGGCGATCCACCGCACCTCAGGCGTTTCCGCGGGTGGTCACCGCCTCCTGCACGAGGTCGAGATCCTGCACCACGTCCGCCGCGAAGCGGACGAAGTCCGACTCGGTGATGATTCCGACGAGCGTCCCGTCCTCCTCGCAGACCGGCAAGCAGCCGTACTTGTGCTTCAGCATGACGTGGGCGGCGTGGGCGAGGGAGCTGTCGGGGCCCACGGTGGTCGGCGTGCGCGTCATGATGTCCCGGGCGTGGACGGCGCGCGCCGTGGGCCTCCCGGAGGCCCCGCTGCGGAGCAGGTCGCGCTGCGTGACGAGCCCCACCAGCTTGCGCTCGCGGACCACCGGGAGGTGGCGGATGCCGCCCAGGCGGAGGATGGACTCCGCCAGCGCCAGGTCGTCGGTCTCCTTCACCGTGACGAGCTCGCGGGTCATGAAGTCGGCGACCTTGATCATGCGGCGACCTCCTAGCGCACGACCAGTACCGGCCTGGGGCTGATGTGGACCAGGCGGTCGGAGACGCTGCCCAGGAGCACCCGGGCGACCGACCCGCGCCCCCGGTTGCCCACCACCACCAGGCCGACTTCGGGCGCCGCGGCCGCCTCGGCCAGCGACTCCGCCGGCGAGCCGGAGAGCACGACCGTGTCCACCTCGACGCCCGCGTCCCCGAGCTTGGCCATGGCCTCGCCCACCAGCTTGTCGCCGTAAGAGCGCTGCTCGCGCTCCACGTCGGCGAGGGTCAGCCCGTAGACGTCCGGGGGCAGCAGGAGGCGGGGAATGACGTAGGCCAGGGTCAGCTTCGAGCCGAAGCGGACGGCGATGTCCGCGGCCATGCGGGCGGCCTTGTTTGCCGCGTCCGAGCCGTCCACGGCGACGAGGATGCGCTTCATGGGACACCTCCCCTGCACGGGATCTTACCGCGAAACGCCGGGGACGGATGCGAGCGCCAGCGCCCTTTCCGGGGCGGCGCCGCCGGTCCTTCGCTGCGCGGCCGCCCTGCGGTAACGTCCTCGGTGATGGGGAAGGCGATCCACCTCCGCGACGGGCCGGGGGCGCCGCTCGCGAGCGAGTCGGTGGCGTTGCTCGACGGCGGACCGGAGGCCTTCCCGCGCATGCTCGACGCCATCGAGCGGGCGATCCAGACCGTCCACCTCGAGGTCTACACCTTCTCGCGCGAAGGGGTCGGCGAGGAGTTCCTGGCCGCGCTCGGAGCGGCGGCGCGGCGCGGCGTCCGGGTGACGGTGGTCCTAGACGGGTGGGGTTCGGCGCTCGATGGGCGCTACGTGCAGGCGCTCCTCCAGGCCGAAGGCTGCGACGTGAGGATCTACAACCCCGTGCTGTCGCTCCTGGTGGGCCGTTTCCGCCGCAATCATCGCAAGATCCTGCTCGTGGACGGCGAGGTGGCCTTCCTCGGCGGCGTGAACATCAGCGACGAGTTCGGCCACACCGGCCCGGGCCACGCCCCGGAGATCGAGGAGCGCGATCCCGCATGGCTGGACCTGGCCGTGGAGGTGCGCGGGCGCGCGGCGGCGTGGCTCGACGCGCGGCTCCGCGGGGAGCGACGCAAGCAGCCGTCCGGACCCGTGCGCATCCACCTGTCCGGGATCGGCGGCGGGCGGCCCCTGCGCCGCCGCTACCTCAAGGCCATCGGCGCGGCGCGGCGGGAGGTACTGCTGGCCCAGAGCTACTTCATCCCCGACCGGCGCTTCGTGCGATCGCTGACCGCGGCCGCGCGGCGCGGGGTGGCGGTGACGCTGCTCCTCGCCGGCCGCAGCGACATGCTCCTCGCCCGGCCGGCCACCCGGCGGCTCTACCACCAGTTCCTGGTCGCGGGCGTGCGCATCCACGAGTGGACCCGGTCGGTGCACCACGCCAAGGCGGCGGTGGTGGACGAGTTCCGGCTCCTGGTCGGCAGCTTCAACCTCGAGCCGTTCTCGCTCGCGAATCTGGAGGCGCTGGTCGAGGTGGAGGACTCGGGGGTGGCGGGGGAGGGGAAGGTCTGGATCGCGAAGCGCATCGCGGAGTCGCGCCAGGTCACGCTCTCCGACCTGGCCGGGGTGTCGCCCCTGCAACGCTGGTTCCTCGACGCCGTGGGGCTCTTCGCGGCCCGCCTGGCCCAGTGGATCGGCCGTCTGCTCAAGCTGCGGTGACGGGCCGGGGTGACTCGGCCGGACGCGGGTGAGCCCGCAAGCCCTGCCGTCCTGGCGGTCCCGCGCGCAACTCTCGCGCAGGAGCCCTGCGTGAATTCGGCCACTTAGGGGCGCCACGCGATCGGCACGCCTCCTGAAGAGGCAGCCGAGCGGAGGGGGACAGCATGGAAGTCACGGCGCTGGAGGCGCGGCAGATGCTCCTGCAGCGGCGCCGGATGCTCGCTCGGCTGTGCGGCCCTGGCATGGGAGGGGCCTCGGGAACGCCCTTGCGCGCGACGGAAGGCAATCTCGAGCGGGAGCGCGCCGAGCTCGCGGAGATCGACGGCGCCCTGGAGCGCATCGCCAAGGGGACCTTCGGGTCATGCGTCCGATGCGGTGGCGCGATCGGCCACCAGCGCCTGCGCGCGGTTCCCGAAACGCCCTACTGCATGGCCTGCCGAGGGTAGGGCACGGGCCCGGAAAGGGGATGCCGTCGCGGTCCTACTTGGGCGGCGCGTCCGGGTCCCGCTTCGCGGGAGTCTCCTTCCGCTCCGGCGCGTCGTCCGGCACGTCGCGGAACGTCTTGCGGAAGAGCCGGATGCCCTCTCCCAGGCCGCTGCCGAGCTGCGGCAGCTTGCTCGCCCCGAAGAGGAGCACCAGCACGAGCAGGATGAGGAGCAGCTCGCCGAAGCCGAGTCCGAACATGGACGACTTATACCCCGGCTAGGCGGCGGTGTCTTCCAGGGCGATGGCCGCGAGCCGCCGCGCGTCGAGGACGCGCACGCCGCGCGAGGCGTCGAGCACGCCGTCGCGCTCGAGGCGCGTCAGGCATCGCGAGAGCGTCTCGGGGCGCATTCCGAGGAGCCGAGCCACCACCTGCTTGCGCACGGCGTTGGGGCGGTCGGCGAGGAAGCGCGCGTGGGCCAGCGCGAAGCGGGCCACGCGAGAGAGGCAGTCGCCCTGCCGCCAGTTCACCTCGTCCCGCTGCATCCGGGACTCGGCGAGGAGCAGGTCCAGCACCACGCGCGCGGGGCTCTTCTCCGGCCCGATCCACTGGCTCATGGTGTCGCCCGAGATGCCGCAGAGCTTGACGCGCGACAGCGCCCGGACCTCGAAGGGCGAGGGCTCGCCGTGCAACGCCTCGGTGCAGAGCAGCGAGGTCGGGCCGCGAAGGGTGAGGACCAGCTCCGTTCCCCGCGGGCTCACGGCGGAGAGGGCCACGAAGCCCTCCTTGATGAAGTAGACGGTCCGGGGGCGTTCGCCCTGCGCGCACAGCGTCGCGCCCGGTTCCCGGGCGGTCGGCGTGAGCCGGCACCGTCCCTGGGAGGCGATGCCGAGTGAGCAGGCCTGGCAATCGGTTACGGGCGAGATCGATAGCACGGAGACCTCCGGGGCCGGCGGGTCATGCCACTTGATCGCGGTCTGGTTGCACGAGCTAGGCCCGCGTTTAGAGGGCATTTTGCTGCATAGAATGCGTTTGGGTCCGGATCAAGACGGGCTCGGCGCAACGTTTGCGGATCGGGCACGATTCGAGGGCGCGCCCGAGGGCACGCGGGGCCTGGCCGTGGCATCATGCCGGCCATGGAGAAGGCGGTGGACGCGTGGCTCCTCGAAGACGGCGCCGCCTAGCCCCGATCGTCGGGTTCTCCGGGCCGAGCGGATCGGGGAAGACGCGGCTGCTCGTGCGCCTCGTCCCGGCGCTGGTGCGGCGTGGCCTGCGGGTCGGAGCGCTCAAGCACTCCGGCCATCCGCATGGCTTCGACCGTTTCGGCAAGGACTCGGAGCGGATCGCCCGCGCCGGGGCCGTGGCGGTGGCGGTCGAGGGGCCGTCGGCGCTCGCCTACTTCGGGCCGCCGGTCGGCGGGTCCCGGGCGATGGCGCGGCTCCTCCCGCCGGTCGACCTCATCGTCGCCGAGGGCTTCAAGTCCGAGCGCCTCTGGCGCGTCGAGCTGCACCGGCGGACCATCGGTCGCGAATTCCTCTGCGCGCGCGACCGGCGCATCCTGGCCGTGGTGACGGACGAGCCTCCGCCGCGTCGGATTCCGTCGTTCTCGCCGGGCGATGTCGAGGAGCTCGCGGACTTCCTCTGCCGGCGCTTCCGTCTCGGCCGCGCGACCCGGGCCAAACGGAGCCGTCGGGGCTGATCCGGCAGGGTCGCCGCCGCTCCTCCACGTGAACGGACAACCGTCCGCTATCTTGACACGTTCTCCGCGGCCACCGTAGATTGCCTGATTCGCGATGTCCGTCACCGCGGACCTCACCGCGGACCGGCCGCTCGACCATCGTTCGTTTGATTTCATGACTTCCGCGTCGAATCCCTCGAAATCCCTGGAGGATCTGAGTCCGGCGCGGGCCGCCTTCATCGCGCCGGAAACGAAGTGGTACGAGCTCCCCGGGGTGCTTGCGCTGGAGCTGGGCGGGCGGCTGCCGCGGGTGCGAGTGGCCTACCGCACCTGGGGCTCGCTCGACGCGGCGGGGGGCAACGCCGTCGTCGTCTGTCATGCCCTCACGGGCTCGGCGGACGTCGACCGGTGGTGGACCAAGATGTTCGGCGCCGGCGAGGCGCTCGACCCGGAACGCGACTTCGTCGTCTGCGCCAACATACTGGGAAGCTGCTACGGCACCACCGGGCCGAGCTCCATCGACCCCGCCACCGGCCGCCCGTACCTGGGCTCGTTCCCGCCCTACACGGTCCGCGACATGGTGCGGGTCCAGGCGGAGCTGGCTCGCGGGCTCGGCATCCGCCGCATCCGGATGGTCATCGGCGGCTCGCTCGGCGGGATGCAGACCCTGGAATGGGCGCTCATGTACCCGGAGATGGTCGAGACCATCGTCCCCATTGCCAACCCGGCGCGGCACGCCGCCTGGCCCATCGGCCTCTCCGAGGCGCAGCGCCAGGCCATCTTCGCCGACCCGCTCTGGAAGGAGGGCCAGTACGATCCGGCCGCTCCGCCGTCGAAGGGCCTGGCCGCGGCCCGCATGATCGCCATGTGCACCTACCGGACGTGGGCGAGCTTCGAGCAGCGCTTCGGGCGGCGCTCCCAGACGGCGGACACCTTCGCCATCGAGAGCTACCTGCGCTACCAGGGGCAGCAGCTGGTGGATCGCTTCGACGCGGCGACCTACGTGGGCCTCACCCGCGCCATGGACACGCACGACGTCTCGCGCGGCCGCGGCGAGTACGAGGAGGTGCTGCGCAGCCTGAAGCAGCCGGCGCTCGTCGTGTCCATCGACAGCGACGTCCTCTACCCGCCCGCCGAGCAGGAGGAGATGGCGCGCCACATCCCGCGCGCGCGCCTCGCGCGCATCGACTCTCCGCACGGCCACGACGCCTTCCTCATCGACGTGGAGCGGCTCTCCGCCATGGTGGCCGAGTTCCGCGGCCGCGCCGAGGAGGGGCGCCCGGCGCCGGGCCCGCGGCCGGAGCGGGCGCGGGGGCCCCAGGGCGTGAGCCTCCTCGTGCTCGGCAAGGGACGGGTGGGCAGCGAGCTCCTCGAGCAGGTTCGCCAGCAGCGGCGCAGCCTGGAGAGCGACTACGAGGTCGCGCTGCGGCTGGTGGGGCTCGCCGACAGCCGCCGCTCGGTCTTCGAGGAGGACGGGCTCGACCTCGACCGCTGGAGGGAGACGCTGGAGGCGGTCCCGGAGACCGGACCGTTCGGCGCGGAGGGGTGCGCCCCCTTCCTCGAACGCCTGGCGCGCCAGCCGGCGCCCGTGCTCGTGGACCTCACCGCCTCGGCCGGGATGGGCGCCGTCTACGAGGCTGCGTTCCGGCGCGGAATCCACGTGGTGGCCGCGAACAAGCGTCCGCTCGCCGCGCCCTGGCAGGAACGGGAGCGGCTCTTCACGGCGAGACGCCAGGGCCACTGCCACTTCCACTACGAGACCACGGTGGGCGCGAGCCTGCCGGTCATCGACACCCTCAAGAACCTGGTGCGCACGGGCGACCGGGTGCGTCTCGTGGAGGGCTCGCTGTCGGGGACCCTGGGATTCGCGCTCTCCGAGGCCGCCAAGGGAAACCCCATCTCGCTGGCGATGCGATGGGCCAGGGAGCTCGGCTACACCGAGCCGGATCCGCGCGAGGACCTCACCGGAGTCGACACCGCGCGGAAGGCCGTCATCCTGGCGAGGGAGCTGGGGCTCCACGCCGGGGTCGAGGACGTGCGGCTCGAGCCGTTCGTGCCCCCGGAGGTGACGAGGGCCGGCACGCTGGACGCGCTCTGGGACGCCCTGCGCCGCGGCGACGAGGCCTTCGCCGACCGGCTCCGCCAGGCGAAGGGAAGGGGCAAGGCGCTCAGGTACCTGGTGCGCATCGACGTGGCCGCGGGGATCGATGGGGTCTCGGTGGGTCCGGTCGAGGTGGAGCCGGGCCACCGCGCCGCCGGGCTCCGCGACGTGGAAGCCTTCGTGGCCTTCACCACCGACCGGTACCGCAGCAGCCCGCTCCTGGTGCAGGGCGCGGGCGTGGGCGGAGCCGTGACCGCCGGAGGCGTGCTCGCCGACGTGTTGCGGGTCGCGGCGGCGCTGGGCACGCGGGCCAGCTGGAGCGGGTAGGGGCCGCCCGGGCAGCAAACGCTCCCGGGCGGACCCTCACCCATCGCTACCGCACCGCGATCCCGGCGATGAACGGGGGAAGGCCGATCGCCGCGGGGCCGAGCGGCGAGAGGCCGCCGTCCCGTTCCACGGCGAAGGCGTGGATGGCCTTCCGGCCCGCGTCGAGGGCGTAGAGGTAGCGATCGCCGCGGCTCACGGCGACGTCGAGGGGCCTGCCTCCTTCCCCGAGCGTGCCGGCGGCGCCGGCGAGCAGCTCGAGCCGCCCCTCGCCGTCGATCCGGTAGCTGGAGATGGAGCTGCTGCCCGCGTTCGCGGCGAAGGCATACCGGCCGCTCCCGGTGACCGCGACCCAGCACGCAGCCGTCTGGGTGGTCGGAACCGACCCGCTGCGCAGCTCGAGCGCGCCGTCCTCGAGTACGTAGGACGACACGGCACTCGCGCCGGCCGCGCCGCCGAAGGCCTCGGAGACGACGAGGACCCCGCGCCGGGTGAAGGCGAAGCCGAAGGGCGTCGGTCCGGACGACGGCACCTGGCGCGGACCCTCGGCGCGCCCGTCGTCGCCCACCCCGTAGAGGTCGAGGGTGTTGGTCGCCTTGTCGGTGACGACCAGCGTTTCCCCGGACGGGTCGAAGGAGATCTGGCCCGGGGCGGAGGTGCCCGGGCGGGTGGAGCCGGACAGCGGGTGGAGGGTGCCGTCGTCGTCCACTCGGAAGCCGGAGATGCTTCCGCCGCCTCCGGCGTTGACCACGTAGACGAGGTCGTCGTGCGCGGTGACGCTCACCGGACGCGTGCCGCCGCAGGAGGCGCGACCGGTCAACGTGAGCTGCGCTCCGTCGACGCGGAAGGACGACACCTCGTTCGAGCCCGCGTTCACTGCGAAGAGGAAGCGGCCGTTCCCGCTCAGGGCCACGGCGCCCTGCGAGCCGAGGCCGGCGCCCGTCCCCGTGCCGCCGGTACCCCAGGCGCCCGCCGGCTCGAGCGTGCCGTCGTTCCGGCGCGCGAAGGCCAGCACGGCATTTCCGGCAGGGTCGTTGGTCTGGGTGAAGACGGCTCCCGGACGGTGGGGCGCGGCGTCGTGCCCGGCGGCACGAGCCGCGGCTGCCGTGTCCGAGGGCGGGTCCGCGGCCATGCCACAGGCGGCGAGGAGTGCGAGGAACGATGCGGCAAGCGGGAATCTCGAGTTCATGGTCACCTCCAGGTGATGGGCTTTGCCTGGATGTCTGCCGAGGCCGCTTCGCGTTACATCTACCCATGCCGCGCTTCCGCGGTCATAGTGCGTCCTCGCGACCGGATCGCAGTGCGGGGTCGCAGGGCCTGGCCGCTTCCGGACGCGAAAGGAGACTCACGTGGACGCGATCGAGGCGCTGAGGAACGAGCACCGGCTCATCGAGCGGGCCATCGACGCCCTCGTGGCCTTCGCCGACGAGGTCCGCCTCGGGGGGACGGACGACCGGGCCGAGCTCGGGCGCTTCGTCACCTTCATCCGTGAGTTCGCCGACGGCTGCCACCACGGCAAGGAGGAGGACATCCTCTTCCAGGCCATGGTCGAGGCGGGCTTCCCCCGAGACGGCGGCCCCATCGCCGTCATGCTCGTGGAGCACGACCAGGGGCGCCAGCACGTCGCCGCCCTCCATGGGCTCGCCGGGAAGGCGGGGCCCTGGACCGCGGAGGACCGCCAGCGTCTCGCCGACGCCGCCCACGGCTACGCGAACCTCCTGCGCCAGCACATCCACAAGGAGGACGCGATCCTCTACCCGATGGCCCAGCAGCGCCTGCCGCCGGCGCTCATGGACCGGGTGAGCCGCGACTGCGAGCGGTACGAGGCGGAGAAGACCGGCAGCGGAGAGCACGAGCGGCTCCACCGCCTCGCCGAGGATCTCGTGGCCCGCCACGCGGGGGCGCCGCACCGCGGCGGGCCCGGGCACGCCTGATCGCGCGTCGGCACGGCCCGCCCTCGCTGCCGCGCCGGCCTGGCCCGCCACACGGGCAAGGCACAGCGCACCCAACCGGGCCCCGCACGAGATCGTGGCGCTCCGCGCGGCGGAGCGCGAGGATGACGCCGGCCCCGGCGCAACGGCAGGCGCCGGGGGGCGAAAGAGCGCCCTGCCGTCCGAGAGGTGTCGCGTGAGGATCCCGAAGACGCTCCTGGCCGTCGCCGTCCCGTTCCTGGCCGCTCCGCTCCTCGCGCTCGCCGCGGGCGAGAAGGCGAAGCCGGCGGCCAAGCCCAAGGCCGCGGCCGCGCGCGCGGTCCCGTCGAGGTCGCAGGGCTGCGTGGACTGCCACGGCATCTCCAACCCCGGCATCGTCGAGCACTGGGCGGGGAGCGCCCACGCCCGCAAGGGCGTCGGCTGCTACGACTGCCACCAGGCCGACAAGGGCGACGCCGACGCCTTCGAGCACGAGGGAAGCGTCATCGCGGTGGTGGTGACGCCGCGCGACTGCGCCCGCTGCCACCGGCAGGAGGACCAGGAGTTCGAGCGCAGCCACCACGCCAGGGCGGGCAACATCCTCGCCTCGCTCGACAACTACCTCGCCGAGATCGCCGAGGGCGCCCGCGCGCCCTTCGACCCGCACTCGCCGACGCCGGGACGCGGCGCCGCCGCCCAGGTGAACGGCCTCGCCAGCCTCCAGCAGGGCTGCCAGCAGTGCCACGGCGGCAAGGTGGCGCTGCAGGCCAGGGAGGGCGCCCCCATCACCGTGGACGACCTCCAGCCCGGGCCCGACGGCCGGCCCAGCAACGCCGCCGCCGTGGAGCGCGTCGCCCGCGATCCCTACGGCCGGCCCATCCTCGTGCCCGGAAGCTGGCCCAACACCGGCATCGGCCGGCTCAACCTCGACGGCTCGCTCGGCTCCTGCGCCGCCTGCCACAGCCGCCACGACTTCTCGGCGCGGCGCGCCCGCCAGCCGGAGGGCTGCGGCAAGTGCCACCTCGGCCCGGACCACCCGCAGAAGGAGGTCTACGAGGAGTCGAAGCACGGCATCGCCTACCGCGACCTCAAGGAGAAGATGAACCTCGACGCGAGGAGCTGGGTGCTCGGCAAGGACTACACGCAGGCGCCGACCTGCGCGAGTTGCCACGTCTCGGCCAACGTGAACGGCGGCAAGGTGACGCACGACATCGGCGAGCGCATCTCCTGGACCAACCGGCCGCCGATCTCCGCCGTCATGGACACCGACGCGAGCCGCAAGGTGGTGACCGAGGCCGATCCGGAGAAGCGCAGGGCGCTGGTGGCCGACACCTGGCAGCAGAAGCGCGACCGGATGAAGCAGGCCTGCACCGTGTGCCACACCTCGAGCTACGTGGATGCCTTCTACGAGGGGTACGACGACTTCGTCGTCCTCTACAACGAGAAGTTCGCGAAGCCCGGCCGGATGATCATGACCGAGCTGTACCAGCAGGGGCTCCTCACCAGGAAGGAGTTCGACGAGGAGATCGAGTGGACCTGGTACCTCCTCTGGCACCACGAGGGGCGCCGGGCGCGCCACGGCGCCTCGATGATGGCGCCGGACTACGCCCACTGGCACGGCATGTTCGAGGTGGCCGAGGACTTCTACATGAAGCTCGTCCCGCAGGCCCGGGAGATCGCCGCCCGCGCCGCCGCCCAGGGCAGGAAGGCCGAGTCCGCCGCCGTGACGGCGCTCGTCGACCGGATCCTGGCGCGCCCGGAGCACGCCTGGTTCCAGGCGGAGCAGGGGAAGGGCCCGGAGGCGCCGGCGAAGTAGCGCCGCCGCCGGTCCAGGACGCCGAGGGCCGCCGGGCGGCTCGCCGCAGGCCCTTCTCATCGAGGCTCGGCTGGGCGATGCTCCGGCCCGACCTCCAGGGAGACCCGCCCACATGAACGACGCCCTCCCCATCGCCGCCGCGAAGTCGCCCATCGCGCTCCTCCCCCGCATGGCCAACCGGCACGGCCTCGTCGCCGGCGCCACCGGCACGGGGAAGACCGTCACGCTGCGGGTCATCGCCGAGCATCTCTCCCGCATCGGCGTGCCGGTATTCCTGGCGGACGTGAAGGGGGACCTCTCCGGCCTCGCCCGGCCGGGCGGGGCGAACCCCAGGATCGACGAGCGCGTGAAGAAGCTCGGGCTCTCCGGCTTCGCGTTCTCGGCCGCGCCGGTGGCCTTCTGGGACGTCTTCGGCGAGCAGGGCCACCCGTCGCGGGCCACCATCTCCGAGATGGGTCCGCTCCTCCTCGGCCGCATGCTCGATCTCAACGACGTCCAGGAGGGGGTGCTGTCGCTGGCCTTCAAGATCGCCGACGACCAGGGGCTCCTCTTGCTCGACCTCAAGGACCTGCGGACCCTCCTGCAGCACGTCGGGGACAGCGCCGATCGGTACCGCACCGGCTACGGCAACGTCTCGGCCGCGAGCGTCGGCGCCATCCAGCGCGGGCTCCTCGGGCTCGAGCAGCAGGGAGGCGCGCGGCTGTTCGGGGAGCCGGCTCTCGACCTCGACGACCTGCTCCAGACCGACGGGAAGGGGCAGGGCGTGGTGAACGTCCTCGCCGCCGACAAGCTCCTCGCCTCGCCGCGCCTCTACGCCACGTTCCTGCTCTGGCTCCTGTCGGAGCTGTTCGAGAAGCTCCCCGAGGTGGGCGACCCCGAGAAGCCGAGGCTGGTCTTCTTCTTCGACGAGGCCCACCTCCTCTTCCGGGAGGCGCCGAAGGCGCTCCTCGAGAAGATCGAGCAGGTGATCCGCCTCATCCGCTCCAAGGGCGTGGGGGTGTTCTTCGTCACCCAGAACCCGCTCGACATCCCGCAGGCGGTGCTGGGGCAGCTCGGAAACCGCGTGCAGCACGCGCTGCGCGCCTTCACGCCCCAGGACCAGAGGGCGGTGCGGGCGGCCGCCGAGACGTTCCGCATTAACCCCAGGCTCGACGTGGCCAGGGTCATCACCGAGCTGGCGGTGGGGGAGGCGCTCGTCTCCTTCCTCGACGAGAAGGGCACGCCCGGGATGGTGGAGCGGGCCCTCATCTACCCGCCGCGGACTAGGCTCGAGCCGCTCACGGGCGAGGAGCGCGCCGAGGTGATCCGCGGCTCCACGGTGTACGGCCATTACGAGGCGGAGGTCGACCGCGAGTCGGCCTACGAGAAGCTCCGGGCCCGCGCCGAGCAGGCGCCCGCGGCGCCCGCGCCGGGAACGGGGCGCGGCGGCCGTGCGCCCATGACCGCCGCCGGCCAGGCCGCGGACATGATGGAGGCCATGGCGAAGAGCGCCGCCCGGGCCGCGGGTTCGCAGATCGGGCGGTCGCTCATCCGCGGTGTCCTCGGCTCCCTCTTCGGCGGGCGCCGGTAGGGATCGAGGCCGGCGGCCTTCCCTCTCCCGGCCCCTTCCGCCTCACCGGGCCCACAGCCCCCCGGTGGACTCCATCCAGTCGGCGATGCGGTCGCAGGCCCGGAGGGGATCGCCGTCCGAGACGTCGAGATCGAGCAGCGGCAGGATCGAGCCGGCGGCGAGGCGGCGGAAGAGGTCCTGCTCCCGGACGAAGGCGGACAGGTCGTCGTACTGGGAGGGCTTGCCCGAGACCCGCAGGCGCTCGGCCCGGGCCGCCTCGAAGGTCTCGGGCCTCCGGGTGCAGAGCACGAGGTGGAAGCCGAGCGGCCGGAGCCGCTCCTCCAGCCAGCCGAAGTCGCAGTCCACGCCGCGGGCCTGGAGCTGGAAGGCCCGGGTGGAGAGGTGGAAGCGGTCCACGATCCACGAGTAGTGGCGCTGCAGCTCGAAGAGGCGCACCCAGGTGCGGTACGTCTCCATCGCCAGCGCCTCCTCCTCCGGCGCGAAGTTCACGAGCCCACGGCCCCAGGGGTAGGGGGTGAAGGCGCACCACTCTGCGGACACGAGCGGCGAGTGGTAGCGGTAGCGGCGCGGCCCGACGATGCGCGGGTGCTCGTTCAGGGCGAAGGCGATCTCGGTCTTGCCGGTGAGGCGGGTCCCCTCGAGGATGATCTTGGGGCAGAGCTTGGCGGACACGTCCCGAGCCTACACCGGATGGCGGCGCCCGAGCGCCTGGAGGCCGGACGCGCTAGAGTTCCGGCCATGCGCCGCCCGCTCGCCATCGCCCTGCTGCTCGC
>Ga0209798_10000675_pt1 | contig 20739 bp, 22 predicted proteins | sample DOMMetBare3Fresh_FD_187475 | JGI IMG/M metagenome (GOLD analysis project Ga0209798, IMG submission 187475) | Wetland sediment microbial communities from St. Louis River estuary, USA, under dissolved organic matter induced mercury methylation -... | ecosystem: Environmental > Aquatic >...
CTTCGCCGTCCCGGAGATCTCGGCCCTGGTCCTCAAGGAGATGAAGGCCATCGCCGAGACGGCGCTCGGCCGCCCGGTGACGAAGGCGGTGGTCACCTGTCCCGCCTACTTCAACGACAACCAGCGCCAGGCCACGAAGGACGCGGGGCGCATCGCCGGCCTCGAGGTGCTGCGCATCATCAACGAGCCGACCGCCGCGGCGCTCGCCTACGGGTTCGGCAAGGACATCCGCCAGAAGATCTGCGTCTACGACCTCGGCGGCGGCACCTTCGACGTCTCGATCCTGGAGATCGGCAGGGACGTGTTCGAGGTGCTCGCCACCGCCGGCGACACCTACCTCGGCGGTGACGACTTCGACGACCGCATCATGAGCTGGCTCGCCGAGGACTTCCTCGCCAAGCACGGGCTCGATCTGCGCCAGAACAAGTTCTGCCTGCAGATGCTCAAGGAGGCGGGCGAGCGGGCCAAGATCGAGGTGGGGCGCGACGGCACCGCCAAGATCCACGTCCCCGGCATCTGCCAGTCGCCCGAGGGCGACGTGCTCGACCTCTCCCACACGCTGGGCATGGACCAGTTCAACAAGATGGTGATGGACCTCGTGCAGCGCACCTTCAAGGTGTGCGACGAGGCGCTGCAGTCGGCACGGATGACCGCCGGCGACATCGACGCCGTGATCCTGGTCGGCGGCCCGACGCGGCTGCCCATCGTCCGCACCAGCGTGCGCCACTACTTCCAGAAGGACCCCATGACCGGGATCGACCCGGACGAGGTCGTGGCGCTGGGCGCGAGCATCCAGGCGAGCGCGCTCCTCAACGTCGGAGCGGCGGAGGGGGGGCAGGCGAGCTACCTCCTCGACGTCACCCCGCTCACGCTGCGGGTCGGCACGGTCGGCGGCTACGCCGAGCCCATCATCGACAAGAACACGCCCATCCCCATCGAGAAGTCGAAGACCTTCACCACCAGCCGCGACGGCCAGGACCGCGTGAAGATCCGCGTCTACCAGGGCGAGTCGAAGCGCGCGGAGGAGTGCGAGCTGCTCGGCGAGTTCGAGTTCACCGGCTTCCGCATCGGCTACCGCGGCGAGGTGCAGATCCAGGTCACCTTCGAGATCGACTCGAACGGCATCGTCAACGTCTCGGCCACCGACGTCGAGACCGGCCAGAAGACCTCGACGACCATCAGCCTCTCCTCGGGCCTCTCCGAGCAGGACATCCAGGCCGCCCGGGACAAGAACGCCGGGGTGGCGCTGGCGGGCCACAAGGCGGCATAGCCGGGCGGCTCGGCGGCGCTTGGCGGGGCGGTCCCGGTCGGGTTAGAACGGTCCGGAATGGACCCCACCTTCCGCGCCGAGGTCGACGCGCTCGCCCAGGTGCTCGACCAGCTCGACTACTTCGGGATCCTGAAGCTGCCGCAGACGGCGGGGGTCGCCGAGGTCAAGGCCGCCTATCACCGGGAGTCGCGCGCCTACCACCCCGACCGCTTCGCGGCGCTGCCGGACCCGACCCTGCGGGAGACCATCGGCAAGATCTACCGGCGCATCAACGAGGCCTACACGGTCCTGCGCGACGACGCCAAGCGCAAGCAGTACGTCGCCGACCTGGCCGGGCCCGACCGCGCCAAGAAGCTTCGCTTCACCGAGGCCGACGAGGTCCAGGTCAAGGAGGGCCAGAAGAAGAAGATCGAGGAGCAGTTCGGCCAGACGCCCAACGGCCGGAAGTTCTACGCCGCCGCCCTGGCGGACATCGAGGCCCAGCGCTGGGACGGCGCCGAGCGCAACCTCAAGATGGCCCTCATGTACGAGCCGCAGAACGCGAAGTTCAAGGAGCAGCTCGCCAACGTCGACAAGCAGAAGCCCAAGGTGGACCAGTTCAAGATCCGGTGAGGCGTGACGCTCGACCTCGCCGTCCTCGGGATCCTGGTCCTCTTCGCCGTGCTGGGCGCGCGCTCCGGGGCGCTCCGGCAGCTCGTCTTCGCGGGGGCCGCCGTGCTCGGCTGGCTGGCGGCGCGGGAGCTGGCCGCGCCCGTGGCCACGGGCTTCGGGAAGACCCTGCCGGCGGCGCTGGCGCGCGGGCTCGCTGGCGTGCTCCTCTTCTTCGGGGTCCTCGTGGTCGCGAGCTTCGCCGGCCACCTCGTCCTGCGGTGGAGCGGGGCCGGAAGGCTCTGGACGCCCGCCGACCGGGCCCTCGGCGCCATCCTGGGCGCCGCCAAGGCGGCGCTCGCCCTGTGGGTGCTGCTCTCGGCCTTCGTCATCTACGGGCGGGCCGTCGGGCCCCTCGACCCCGCGGCCAGCGACCTCGCGGCGCTGGCGCGGGAGCGGAACCTGTTCGACGCCTGGAAGGGACCGGGGAGCGACGCGCTCAAGGCCCTGGTGCGGGTGGCGCGCGACCCCGTCGGCTCGGCGCGGCTCCTCGGCGACGTGGACGCCCGCGCCTTGCTCGAGGACCGGCGCGTGCAGGAGCTCATCGACGAGGCGAGGTCGAGCGGGGAGAAGGGAGCCGGCGCGGTCCTCCGCTCTCCCAGGGCGGCGCAGCTCCTCTCCGACCCGGCATTCCTGGAGCGGCTGGAGAAGGCGCAGCGGAAGATCGAGGAGGCCGATCCGGGGCGGTAGCGGGCGCGGCGCGCGCCTAGCGAGGGACGGGCGGCCTACGCGGCGCTGGCCGGCCCGGAAGCCGCGAGCCCTGGCGCCCGGTGGGCCGCGAAGCTGGGACAGCGAGAGCAGGTCCAGCTCCGCCAGCGCTGGCGCAGCGCCTCGTCGAGGCACGCGTCGTAGTCGGCGCAGGAGAAGTTGCGGTGCGCGTCGACGCCGTCGTCCTCGATGACGGCCTTCAGACGGGTGGGATGGCGTTCAGCGAGCACGTTCCACCTTGGAGGAAGCGAGGTGCTCGAGGCGGTCCACTTCCCGGACCCCCGCGGCCCAGGCGTCGGCCAGGTTCATGAACCAGTTGGACAGCGGCGTCTCGTCCACGGTCACGGCAAAGCGGCCGTTCGAGCTCGACACGCGCACCATTCGGTTTCCCACCTGGAAGCTCCTCATCGTTCCGCCCCTTTCCACTTGGTTCTGGCTCGACGATGTTGCGTTGGGTGTGCCAGCCGGAAATGAACGATTCCGCCAACGAAAGCGTTGGGTTGCGAGTGGATCGTCTCCCCAGGACGGGCCAGGTCCTGGCGGACCCGGGTCCGCGGGCGCGGGCCCGGAAAGAGAAGTGACACATGGAAGCAGGGCAGGGCGCTTTCCGAAGTACTCTGGGTAGGGTCCGGGGGCCCGGGCGCTTCCCGAAGTACTCTGGGTAGGGCCCGGGGGACCGGGTCGATCGCGCGCCCCTATGCCACGGCGCGCCGGCCCTCCGCGGCCTCGCCCTCGCCCCGGGCGGCCGCCGCGAAGATCTTCTGCATCCCGAGCGGTCCCATCGCCGCGCCGGCGGCGAGCGCCCCGCCCATGAACGCGCCCATGATCCCGAGCGAGGCGGCGTCCGCGCCGGCGAGCAGGAGCCCGCGGACCGGCGTGCGCACGCCGAAGGCCGGGTCGCGGAAGCGCTGCGGCGTCGCCGGGGCGCCGTAGATCCGCCCGCCGGGGTGGCCGGTGAAGTGCTCGACCGTGAGCGGCGTGGAGACCTCCTCGTACGCGACGAGGTCGCGGAATCCCGGGTGGTGGCGCTCGACGAGGTCGAGGAGCGCGCGCGCCATGGTCGCCTTCACCGCCTCGTACTCCTCGCCGCGGCGCATCCAGGAACGGTCGCGCCACGGGGCGAAGGCGTCGGCGTCGGCCATGGCGACGATCTCGGCGGTGTGGGAGCGAGCGTGCGGGTCCTTCAGCGACGGGAAGGAAAGGTACGCGGCGGCGGCGCGGCCCCGGACGAGGTCGTTGCGCGCTGCGAACACCGCCTCGTGGTCGGCGACGTCGAAGATCCAGTGGTTCTCGCCCCGGAACCCGAGCGCCGCGGGGCTGGCGCGGAGGCCGAGGTAGAGCGTCACGGCGGAGGTGCCGCCGCGCTCGGCGGCGGGGAGAGGAGCGCCGCGCCGCAGCAGCCGGCCGTAGGTCGCGGCGATCCCGGCGTCGGAGACGACGAGCGGCGCCCGGAAGGTGACCTCGCCGGCGTGGCCGCCCGCCCGCGCGATGGCGCGGACCCCGGTCGCGCGCCCGCCCTCGACCAGGATCTCGACCGCCTCGTGGTTCACGCGGCACTCCCCTCCCGCGGCCTCGACCTGCGACAGGAACGCGGGCGCGATCGAGCCCGCACCCCCGTCTGGATAGAATCCCCCGCCGAAGTAGTGGGTGGCGACCACGGCGTGCATGGCGAAGGCGCTCCGGGACGGCGTCAGCCCGTAGGTACCCCACTGCGAGGCGGCGACGGCACGGAGCAGCGGGTCGCGGAAGGTCGCGGCGAGCGCCTCCGCCGTCGTCCGCAAGGCCGCTCGACGGCCCGGCGCCTCGAGGAGGGCGGCGACCGGCCGCGGAAGCGCCAGCCCGACGAAGTGCCGGTTCGCCCAGGCGGCGGCGCGGCGGAGCTCCCGGAACCAGCGGTCGACGGCCGCGCGCTCCGCCGGGAACGCGTCGGCGAGCGCGGCGCGGTAGCCGTCCGGGTCGTCGGGCACGTCGAGCGCGAATCCCGGGTAGACGAAGCGCTCGAACGGCGACGGCATCTTGCTCCAGCCGACGGCGCCGCCCGAGGCGAGGTCGAAGAGACGCCGCCCCGGCTCGCCCTCCCCCATGGCGCCGACGTAGTGGACCCCGACGTCGAAGGTCCACTGGCGGCGCCGGAACGTGTGGGTGAAGCCGCCGGGCTTGAAATGGCGCTCCAAGAGGAGCACGCGCTTCCCGGCGACGCGGGCGAGCAAGCTCGCCGCGGCGAGCCCGCCGATGCCCGATCCGACGACGATGGCGTCGAAGCGTTCCGATCGATCCATGGCACTCTCCTCGCCGGTGCTATCTTGCCACTGGCAAGATGTACCCTAGCGCACGATCTTTCCATTGGCAAGATGAGATGGCATCATGGGAGCATGCCGACCCAATCGGGATCCCGCCGCCCCTACCACCACGGCCACCTTCGCGAGGCGCTCCTCGACGCGGCGGAGCGCGTGCTCGAGGCGCGCGGGAGCGCCGGGCTCGCCCTCCGCGCCATCGCGCGCCAGGCGAAGGTCACCCACGCGGCCGCCTACCACTACTTTGCAGGTCGCGAGGCGCTGCTCTGCGCCGTGGCCGCGCGCGGCTTCGAGCGCCTCGCCGAGGCGCTCGTCTCCGGAAGCCGGCGGGCAAGCGGGCCGCACGGCTTCTTGGAGATGGGCGTCGCCTACGTCCGGTTCGCGGTGGAGCGCCCGGCGCTCTTCCGCCTGATGTTCGGCGCGGAGGCCGCGCGGGGGCGCGCCCGGGATGCCGCGCTCCGTGCCGCGAGCGATCGCGCGTTCGAGGTGCTGCTCGGGGGCGTGCGCGCCCGGGCGCCCACGGCCGACGACGCCGTGGTGCGCCGGAACGCGGTCGGAGCCTGGTCGATCGTCCACGGGCTTTCGGCGCTGCTCCTCGACGGCCAGCTCGAGGTGGCCGGGATCACGATTCGCGATCACGAGCGGATTGCCCGCGAGGTACTCGCCGGACCGCCTCCCGGCCAGCCTGGGTGATCGCGCGGCCGCGCCGCCGGGCTTCGTGCTGGGCGCGAGGGCCGTGGCAACTACTCTGGGTCCGGAGCCACGAGCCAATTACTCTGGGTCAGGAGTGGCAAGGAGTGGCGGGAGAAGTGCTCCGGGCCAAGTGGCGGCGGTGCGCCACCGCGTGACCCTGGTTCACGCCCGTGGCCCTCACCCGGTACTGGAACCCCTGTGGAACCAGCAGGTTGCGCTCCTCTCCGGCTGGTCCGCCGCCTGCATTACCTCCCGGGCAGGACGTTCGACCACATGTCGCCGAGGTGGACCATGAGACCCCGCTCCCTCCTGCTTCTCGCCCCCGCGCTCCTCACGGCCTGCGTCACGGCGACGACCACCACCCGCACCTGGGGCGAGCCTCAGGGCGGAGGCTACGCGCGCGCCGGCCGGGTCGAGTCGATCCGCGAGACCGTGCACCGCTACCAGGGCGATCCCGCTGCCGGCGCCGCGGCGGGCGCCGTCGTGGGCGGCCTCCTCGGTGCCGCCCTGGGCGGCCGCGGCCACTACGATCGCTGGGGCGGCTACCACTACCAGGGCAGCGCCGGCGGCGCCGTCGTGGGCGCCATCGGCGGCGCCGCGGTAGGCGCGGCGGCGAGCCAGGGCTCGGGCGAGGAGCGCGTCTACGAGGTCGTGGTCCACTTCGACGACGGCGGGTACCAGACCTTCGCCTACCGGGGCGGCGCGCCCTTCCAGGTGGGCGAGCTGGTGGTCCTGGGGCCGCAGGGACTCACGCGGTCCTAGCCGGGGACGAGGCTTGGCGCCGGCTGGCCCCGGCCCGGCCCGCGGTCATCACCCCGCGCGGCGAAGCGGCAGCAGCGCCCGCAGCCGGGAGTCCCTCAAGTAGAGACCCACCCACGCCACGACGGCGAGGACGAGCGGCGCGGCGAAGGCGTCCGCGACTCGCACGTGCGTGGCGATGGCCCCGCCGAGGTAGCCGCTCATCAGCACCGCGCCGAGAACGGCGGTCTGCGGGATGGCATAGAGCAGCGCGCAGGCGAGCTCGGCCGCGGCGATGGGAAACAGCGTAGCGTCCGGGTAGCCGAATTTCCCGCTCCACGCCTCGAGCACCGGAGGCTGTCGCATGAGCTTCATGGTCGCGCTGAAGAGCAACATCAGGACGGGGATGGCGCCGACGACACGGCCCGCCCAGACCATGAGCCCCCCACCCGGAGCCGCTTCCGCGCGCCCGCCCCCGGTCTCCGCCGGCCCGACCCCCGGCGACGCCAGTTGTCCCATGTGCGTCCTCCTCTTCCGTGGCTCGAAGCTGGCTCGCTACTGGCCGCCCGAGAGGAATGTCTGTCTAGTTACCGATCCGGGGCGATGCACGCCATTCGGCGCGGTGCGCGCCCCTCGGTCACGGGCTCGGTGCCAGCCGCCCGATCTGGCACCTTCGATGGGCCTGGCGTGACCGGCGGCGCTTCCGTTCCGACCGGGTAGCCCCGAAGTGCCGAACCCCTCGGGCGCCTGGACGCGGCTCCGGAAGGCGCGCAGCGTCGGCCTGCAACTCGGAGCGACAGCCGTGAGGCATCCGCGCACCTCGCCGGATGAGCAGAGTGGAGGTCGCAATGGAGAAGATCCGAAGATACGCCTTCATCGAGGCCCCGCCCGCCAAGATCTTCGGCTACCTGACGGACGCGGCGAACCTGACCGAGATCTGGCCCAGCATGGTCGAGGTCACCAACGTCCAGACGAAGCCGGACGGCGCGCACAGCTTCGACTGGGTCTACAAGATGGCCGGCGTGAAGTTCCACGGCCACAGCGAGACGATCGAGGTGCAGCGCGACCGGCTCCGCCTGGTGAGGAACGCGAGCGGCATCCCCAGCACGTTTCGCTGGAGCTTCGAGCCGCGCGCCGATGGGACCGACCTCGCCCTCGAGGTCGAGTACGAGATGCCGGGGCAGCTTCTGGGCCGGCTCGCCGCGCCCTTCCTGCGGCGGCTCAACGAGCGCGACGCGGACACGCTCGTCCACAACCTGAAGGAGCGGATGGAGGCGGGGGAGCCGGCGCGGTAGGAGCTCGGAGGAATCCAGCCGTCAGCGCGCCGCGGGCGAGAGTACACGGCGCGGGATCCGGAGCGGCGGGCGGCGGCGGGCCTTCCTCGCCGCGCCGTCCCGGACTACCCTGCCGTCACCAGACTCCCCCGGAGGCACCCGGCATGCTGGAGCGCATCGGCATCTCGCTCGAGGACGACCTGCTCGCGAAGTTCGACCGGCTCATCGCCGAGAAGGGCTACGTGAGCCGCTCCGAGGCGGTGCGCGACCTCATCCGCGAGGCGCTGGTGCAGCGGGAATGGTCGCGAGCCACCGGGCGGGAGGAGAAGGTGGCGGTGGTGACCCTGGTCTACGACCACGACTCCTCCAACCTGGCCCAGAAGCTGGCCCACATCCAGCACGAGAACCACCGCGCCGTGGTCTCGGCGCTCCACGTCCACCTCGACCCCCACAACTGCCTGGAGGTGCTGGTGCTGCGCGGCCGCGCCGCCGAGGTGATCCACATGGGCGAGGGGCTGGTCTCCACCAAGGGCGTCAAGTACGGCAAGGTGCTGCCGGCGACCACCGGCCAGGACCTGCGGTAGCACCGCTACTCCGCGTCGTGCAGGTGGTGGTGCGCGTGGGCCCGGTCCCCGTGGCGGTGGGCGTGACGGTGGGCGAGACCGCTCGCCACCAGCAGGCGCTCGTCGCGGAGCAGCTCATGGGGCGGCCCGTCGAAGAGCACGCCGTCGCCGTCCGGCGCCAGCAGGACGGCGCGGCTGCCCAGCTCCTCGACCATGCTGACGTTATGCGTCGCCACCACCGCCGTCACGCCGTCGAGACCCGCCAGGACGTCCACCAGCAGGGCGGAGGAGGCCGGGTCGAGGTTGGCGGTGGCCTCGTCGAGCAGGAGCACCCGGGGATCGATGGCCAGGATGGCGGCCAGCGCCACCCGCTTCTTCTCCCCGCCGGAGAGCTCGAAGGGGGGGCGGTCGAGGAACGGCGTCACCCCGAACACCTCCGCCCAGCGCGCCACCCGCTCGTCCACGCCGGCGAGCCCGAGCTGCCGTGGACCGAAGGCGATCTCGTCCGCCACGGTGGGGTTGAAGAGCATGGCGTCCACGTTCTGGAAGAGCAGCGCCACCTCGCCGCGGAAGCGGCGGCGGAAGGCGGCCTCGTCGAGCGCCGGCCGGTCGAGGAGGCGGCCGCCGTAGCGGACCGTCCCGCGGGAGGCGAAGGCGAGGCCGTCGAGGAGCTTGAGAAGCGTGGTCTTGCCGCAGCCGTTCACCCCGAGGAGGACCACCCGCTCTCCCGCCGACACCGAGAAGCGCACGCCACGCAGCACCTCGCGCCCCGCGGTCTCGAGCGACACGCCGTCGAGCTCGTAGATCACCGGAACCCCCTCGAACGCATGGCGTCGGCGATGTCCCGGGCGTTGCGGGCCGAGAGGGTGAAGAGCGCGGCGGTGACGGCGCCGGCGTTCCGGACGACGTCCAGGGTCCCGGGCTTGCGCGGCAGGCGGCTGCGCAGGCCGAGCGCGGACTCCGTGGCCAGGAGGCGCAGGGCGTGGATCTGGGCGAGCGTCAGCACCAGCAGCCGTCCCAGCGTGGGGAAGGGCGCCAGCGCCCGCAAGAGTCGGACCCGCTCCAGCACGGAGAAGGTCGCGAAGGCGATGACGGCGCTCCGGGCGGTGAGCGACAGGAACGGGCCGGCGGGCGGCGGCGCGCCGGCGACGAGCAGGAGCCACAGCCAGGAGGCCAGCGACAGGCCGACCGCGACCGGCAGCACGGCGATGGCGGCGCGGCGAAGCGCGCGCGGGGCGCCGCGCCGGAAGAGGAGGAGCGCCGCGCCCCCCGCGACGGCGAGGGCGCGGAGGTCGGTCACCGCCGAGAGGGCGAAGACCAGGACGGCCCAGGCGGCCAGCAGGGCCTGGCTGCGACGTGGCTCAGGGAGCGGCAAGGAGCTTCGCCTTCCGGAGCAGCGACAGGGTGAAGAGCGTGTAGAGCCCCTCGACGACGCCGACGACGGTCAGGCTCGGCAGCATCATCGCCGTCGCCACCACCGGGAACGGGACCGGAAGGTAGTGGCTGGAGAGGCGGTTCTGCAGCCCCAGCACCAGCGATATGGCCAGCGTCGAGATCTGGAGCCCGACCCAGGCGCCGGCGAAGGCGGCCGCGCGCTCGGAGAAGCGCCGCAGCGCCCTGTGGACCAGCCAGGCCGCGCCGGGACCCAGGAGGCCCATGGCGAGCGCGTTCACGCCGAGGACGGTGAACCCTCCCGCGCCGAAGAAGACGGCCTGGACGAGCAGCACCAGCGACTCGCAGGCGAAGGACGCGAGCGGGCCGTACACCAGCGCCAGCACCGCGACGCCCACCAGGTGGGCCGAGGTGCCGCCCGGCACCGGGATCAGGATGCTCTGGACCACGAAGGCGAGCGCGGTCAGGGTCCCGACCGCCGGCAGCATCTCGGTCGCCGAGGCCCCGAAGGTGCGCCGGACCGCCCAGACCCAGAGTGGCGCCGCCGCGCCCCAGGCGGGCACGGTGATCTGCGGGGAGAGGAAGCCGTCCGGAACGTGCATTCGGTGGGAGGTCAGAGAGGAAGAGCGCAGGACGGCGTGAGCGCGGCGCGGGTGGGAAGCCTCATGACCTCCGTCGCCGGTACAGGTAGAGGGCGCCGAAGACGGCGGCGATGAGGGCGACGCCGACGACGGGGCGCAGGACGAAGCCGATGGTGGCGATCCCGCCGGACCGCGCGCCGCCGTCCGGGGGCGCGGCCGGGCCCGCCAGGCCCGCCGGCAGTGCCACCTCCACCCCGGTGTCGATCCCGTGTCCCGTCGCGTCCACGACCCGCACCCGCCACGTCCCGGCGACGTCGGGGACGAAGGCGAGCCAGCCGTTCCGGTCGGTCCGCCCCTTCCAGTGGGGGCTCTTCGGGTCGGCGGGGGAGTAGACCTCGGCCTGCGCGTAGGCGAGCGGCTCCCCGTCCGTGAAGTAGGCCCGGAGCGCGACGGCGCGGCCCCGCTCCACCTCGTGCAGGATCTCGTGGGCCCGTGCGCTGTGAGGCGCCAGGCCGACCGCGAGCGTGAGCGCGGCCGCGCAGGCGGTGGCGCGCCGGCTCACCTCGCCACCTCGAAGGCGAGGCGGGCGGCGGAGACGGGGTTGGCGAACTCTCGCATCAGGGTCCTCCCGCCGCGGGGCGCGCCGCGCGTAGCACGATTACAGAAGACGTAATCCCACACCCGTCGCGGGCGGTCAACGGCGGCGTCAGGCCCGATGGGGCGAAGGGCTGTGCCGCTCCGCAATGCGGCCCGGGCGCGCGCCCCGAGGCCTCGACGAGCGGCGCCACCAGTGGCGCGCCGGGCTACTGCTTCTGGTACGACCAGAACGCGCCGAGCACGGTGGGGCGCTTGCCAGGCGCGGTGCCGTCCAGCCCCTGGGTTGCGGAGAGGTCGCCCAGGAAGAGGTACGGCCCGTTCGCTGCCCAGGCGTCCACGTAGACGATGGTGTACTCCGGCGTCGGATCGAAGTTGAGGGTGAGCTCCTGGGCGGTCACCGAGACCGTTCCGATGATCGTGGCGGTCACGTCGGCGCCCAGGGAGAAGGTCGTTCCCATCATCGCGCCCAGGATCTCATTCGTGCACGAACCGTCGGCGCTTGTGAATTGTGCGCGGGCGATGCTCGCGTTCGACCCGCTGAAGGTCCGCGTCCTCTTCTCGTCAAAGCCGCCGGCGGTTGCGCAGGCCGTCGTCCACGTCCCCTGCACCGCCGCGGTGCTCCGGGCTACCGGAGTGTCGCTGCCGCATCCGGCCGCGGCGGCCGCCAGGGTGAGGCCGAGAATCGTCGGTCGCATGTGGCCTCCGGGCGCGAATCGAGGACGCGCCCGGAGTGTAGCACCCCCCGGCGCCAGGAAGCGGCCGAGGCCACCTCGTTCCGCCACCGCCCGCAGCAGCCGCCGCGGCATCGACGGCGCGAAGGGCTCCCAGCACCCTACGGAGGAGGCCGTCTTCGAGATGGGGGTCCGCGCGGACGGCCCGACGCCGGCTACTTCACCTTCTTCGCCGCCGCCTTCACCTCGGGCATGGCGCCGGAGCCGGGGTGCTTCCTCGCGTGCGCGCGCTGGAGGGCCTGGTACATGGCGTCGAGGCGCCGCATGAGCCGCCTGGGCTTGCGCTTCTTGCGGGTGGCGAGGGCGTAGGAGAAGACCACCGGCGCCGCGATGGTGGTGTCGCTGTAGACCACCACGTGGTTCTTGAGCATGTTGGCCTGGACCTTGCCCCAGCTGATGGCCTCCGAGGGCGTGGCGCCGGAGAGGCCGCCCCACTGCGGCGAGTCGGTCGAGATCTGCAGGACGTACTCGTGGCCGCCGCGGTTGAGGTCGAGGATCTGCCAGAGCGTCGGCTGCGTCTGGAGGTAGAAGTTCTTGGGGGAGCCGCCGCCGAGGATGACGACGCCGTTCACGTCGGCGTCGTAGACGATGGCGGTGGACTCGAGGACGTCCAGGTCCGGGTCGATGGTCGTCTTCCCGCCGCGCAGCTTCATGGCCGCGACGTTCATGCCGATGGACGAGTCGCCGGGCGAGGAGGTGAAGACCGGGACGTCGTACCGGGCCGCGGTCGCGACCCAGCTCTTCCCGGGCAAGGGCGCGTTCTGGAGCACGAGGTGGCCGAGGTAGTGGTGCAGCCGGGCCGTGGAGGTGAGCCCGCGCAGGTGCGGCGGGGCCTTCTCCAGGGCCTCGCGTACGAAGGCGTCGGTGTCGAGGAGCGAGTCCTCGGTGATGAAGACGTCGTAGATGCGCTCGATGCCGGCCCGGTAGAGCTCGCGGTCGTCCACGTTGAAGGAGCCCTGGACCACCGGCAGCTTCAGTGCGAAGTGCAGGTCGTGGTAGAGGTTCGCGCCCGTGGCGATGACGAGGTCCACGAACCCGGCCTCGATCATCGCCTGGATGGCGCCGCCGACGCCCGCCGGGGCCATGGCGCCGGTGACCGTGAGCGCGATGGTGGCGCCGGAGTCGATCATCCGTCCGAAGAGGTCGCACCCCTCGGCGAGCCGCCCGCCGTTGAACGCCCCGGCGCGGCGGTAGACGTCCACGAGGTCCACGACGCTCATCCCCGGCCGCAGCCGCATCGGCTCGACGGGTGGGCGGGAGAGGTAGCGCTTCCGGAGATCCTGGGGTGACTTGGCCATGGGGGGGCGAAATTAGACCGCCCACCCTGGAGCGTCAACGGCGATCCGGAGCGGAGAGGGGAGGCGCGATCAGCGCGCGGTGGTCTGCGCGGCGGTGAGCTGGACGAGCCCCACCTGCCCGTCGCCGTCCGGCTTGAAGGCGAGGCTGGAGAGCTTCGCCTGGCGGTACACGTCGAGCATCTTCTCCTGCCCCAGCTTCCACACCGACACCATGGTGCAGGCGCCGGAGTGGCCGCAGGCGTCGTCGCCGTCGAGGCAGACGTTGAGGGCCACCGGCCCCTCCACCGCCTCGATGACGTCGAGGAAGCTGATGTCGTCGGGATTGCGCCCCAGCGCGTAGCCGCCGCGCGGTCCGCGCGCGGATTTCACGAGGCCCTGGTCCACGAGCGTCTTCAGGATCTTCGCGAGGAAGTCCTCGGGCACGTCCATCTGCCGCGCGATCTCCCGGAAGGGGACGACCGAGTCCGGCAGGATCGAGGCGAGGTAGACCATGGCCCGCAGGCCGTAATCGATCTTCCTGGAGATGCGGAGGACGTGCTGCATTCGCTGGCTCCGTGTCCCCTAACGCCGCATGGCGCAATGGGAATTCGAGATTATGATAGCACGACGAGGGAGATTCTAATGGCCGCCGGCGCTGGCTTCATCGATCTCCACACCCATTCGCTCGCATCCGACGGCCAGTACCCCGCGCGCGAGGTGGCGGCCCGCGCCGCTGCCGCCGGCCTCCGGGTGTGGGCCCTCACCGATCACGACACCGTGGCGGCGCAGGAGGAGGCGGCGCGGGCGGCGAGGGACGTCGGCCTGCGGTTCGTGGCGGGGATCGAGCTCTCGGTCTTTCTCGACAGCCGCGAGGTCCACATGCTCGGCCACTTCGTGGACCCGGCGCACCGGACCCTGTCGCGCTTCGAGGACCTCCTCGCCGAGAAGCGGCGGGTGCGCATGGGCGAGATCGTGAGCAAGCTCGCCGCGCTGGGCGTCGCCATCTCCGAGGACGACATCGTGAAGTGGAGCGGCGGCAAGACCATCGGCCGGCCCCACGTCGCGCGGGCCATGGTCGCGGCGGGGGCGGTGGCGACGGTGCGCGAGGCCTTCGACCGCTACCTCGGCGAGGGGCAGCCGGCCTACGTCGGCCGCTACCGGCTCGAGGCGGCGGAGGCCATCCGGCTCGTCGCCGGCGCGGGCGGCGTCGCCACCCTGGCGCACCCCGGCGTGAGCAAGGTCGAGCGGCGCGACCTCGCGCGCCTCAAGGCCATGGGGCTCGCCGCGGTCGAGGCGTACCACCCCGACCACAACCCGTCGCTCCGCGACAAGTACCTCGCCATCGCCGCCGATCTGGACCTCGTGCCGACCGCCGGCTCCGACTTCCACGGCGAGGCGGTCGCGCCCGACCGCTTCCTCGGCATGGCCACCATGCCGGAGGAGGACCTGGCGCGGCTCGAGGCCCGCCGTCCCTGAAGGCTACCCGCGGAAGATCGTCAGCGAGGCCTTGGTCCAGTCGATCATGGGCGTCCACCAGACGCCGAAGACCAGGATGGCCGTGGCGAACGCGCCGAGGAGCACGTTCGTCCCCACCGGCGAGGCGAGAGGCTCCTCGGTGAACGGCGCCTCGAGGAACATCGCCCGCAGGATGCGCGCGTAGTAGTAGAGCGACACGGCGGTGTTGAGCGCCGCCACGATGGCCAGCGCCACGTACCAGCCGCCACCCGGGTCGCCGGCCCGCTCCAGCACGGAGACGAAGAGGTACCACTTGCCGGCGAAGCCGGCGAAGGGCGGCAGGCCGGTCAGGGAGAAGAGGAACACGCCCAGTGTCAGCGCCGCGAGCGGCTGCCGGCGCACCAGGCCCCGGTAGTCGAAGATGGACTCGGAGCCCGTCGCCTGGGCGACCGCGATGACCACGAGGAAGGCCCCGAGGTTCATCACCAGATACACCAGCATGTACATCATGACCGCCTGCATCCCCGTCTGGCTCACGGCGGCCACGCCCATGAGCGCGTAGCCGGCGTGGGAGATGGAGGAGTAGGCGAGCAGCCGCTTCATGTTCGTCTGGACGATGGCGGTGAAGTTCCCGAGGGTCATGGTGGCCGCCGAGAGCACGCCGATGACGGCCGGCCAGGGGATGCCGGCGACGGCGTGGGAGAACCCGTCCGCGCCGGCCGGCCCGGCCATGGCGCTGTAGAAGAAGCGCAGCGCCACGGCGAAGCCCGCGGCCTTGGGGCCCACCGAGAGGAAGGCGGTGAAGGGGGTGGGAGCGCCCTCGTACACGTCCGGGCACCACATGTGCCAGGGCACCGCGGCGATCTTGTAGCCGACGCCGGCGGAGACGAAGACCACCGAGAGCACCAGCGCCAGCTTCACCGGCGCGGTCGCCGGCAGGGCCTCGAGCAGCCTGCGGTACTCGAGCACGTTGGTCGTGCCGAGCAGGCCGTACAGGTAGCTCATGCCGAACAGCATGATGCCCGAGGCGACGCCGCCGTAGATGACGTACTTCAGCGAGGCCTCGGCCGCCTTGCGGTCCGCCTTCTTGTACCCCGCGAGCACGTAGCTCGTCATCGAGACCAGCTCGATGCTCATGTAGATCATGAGGAGGTCGGTGGCGCTCGCCATGAGGAACATGCCGAGCGTGATGGCAACGAGCAGGGCGAAGAACTCGCCGATGCGCGCGGGGGGAAAGTCGTTCCCCTGCGAGGCGATGAACACGGTGAGCGCCGCCGCCGCCAGGAACAGCCACTTGAAGAAGAGGGAGAAGGCGTCGTTGGCGATGAGCTGGTTGAACAGGGTCTGGGGCGTCGCCGGCTGGAGGGCCAGGAAGACGGCCGACAGCCCGAGCACGGCGAGGGTGGCGAGGGTGAGGTTCCGGACCCGCGCCGGGCTCTTCTTCCAGCCGAGGTCGAGGAGGATGAGCGCCAGCGTTCCGAAGGTGAGGACCAGCTCCGGCCGGAACCACCCGGTGGAGTCGAGGTTGTCCTGGATGAGCCTGTCGATGGGCATCGGGGTCACCGTCCGCCGCTACAGCGGCCGGATGCTCTTCACGAGGCCGTGCAGGGTGGGGTTGATCCAGTTCAGGATCGCCTGCGGGTAGAAGCCGAGGACGATGACCATCGCGCCGAGCGGGTAGAGCGAGAACCGCTCGCGCCAGTTCAGGTCCGGGTAGCCCTTGTAGGCCTCGTTGAGCTTGCCCAGGAACATGCGGTGGATGGCCCACAGGTAGTAGGCCGCGGTGATGATGACGCTCGTCGCCGAGATGATGGTGTAGACCATGAACACCGGGAAGGCGCCCGAGAGCACCAGGAACTCGGAGATGAAGCCGGCCAGCCCGGGGAGGCCCAGCGAGGCGAAGAAGGCGAGGCCCATGATTCCCGAGTACTCGGGCAGCTCGGAGGCGAGGCCGCCGAAGCGCTCGATCTCGCGGTGGTGGGCGCGGTCGTAGATCACGCCCACGATGAGGAACAGCATCGGGCTGATGAGGCCGTGGGTGAAGAGGTTCATCACCGCGCCGCTGATGCCGGCCGGCGTCATGGACGCCATCCCCAGGAGCGAGAAGCCCATGTGCGAGACCGAGGAGTAGGCGATGAGCTTCTTGAGATCCTTCTGGGCCAGGCAGACGAAGGCCGCGTAGACGATGTTCACCATGCCGAAGACGGCCATGGCGTTGGCGGCCCAGGCGGTGGCGTCCGGGAGGATGGGGTAGTTGAAGCGCAGGATGCCGTAGATCCCCATCTTGAGGAGCACGCCGGCCAGGATGACCGACACCGGCGTCGGCGCCTCGACGTGGGCGTCCGGCAACCAGGTGTGGAAGGGGAACATCGGGATCTTGATGGCGAACCCGATGAAGAAGGCCACCCAGACGATCTTGGTGAAGGCGAAGCCGAGCACCGGCCCGGCCTTGGCGAACTGGCCCGCCTGGCCCTGCGCCGCGAGGGTCACGAGGTTGAAGGTGTGCTGGGTCGGTGTGCCGTCCACGAGCTGGGACGGGGCGCTCGCGTAGTAGACGCCGATGATGGCGAGCAGCATCAGCACCGAGCCCGCCAGGGTGTAGAGGAAGAACTTGATGGCCGCGTACTCCTTGCGCGGCCCGCCCCAGACGCCGATGAGGAAGTACATCGGCAGGAGCATGACCTCCCAGAAGACGTAGAAAGTGAACATGTCCAGGGCGACGAAGGTGCCCATCATCCCGGTCTGGAGGAGGAGCAAGAGCGCCATGTAGCCGGGCACCATCCGGATCGAGAAGTGCTTGGGGTGGTGCGGGTCGTCGTGGCCGTCGTCGATCATGCCGGCCATCTCCGCGTCCTTGCGCCCCGACCACCAGGGCATGGAGGCGATGGTGGCGACGAAGGAGATGAGGGCGGAGAGCAGGACCATGGAGATGCTGATCCCGTCCACGCCGACGAAGTACTCGACGTTGAAGCCGCGGATCCAGACGGCGCGCTCGGCGAGCTGCACGCCGGGGACGGCGGGCTGGTACCCGCGCCAGGCGGCGATGGCGGCGACGAGCGACAGGCCGCTGGTGACGAGCGCGATCAGGCGAGACGACTGGTCGAGGAAGCTCTTCGGCAGGCCGGCCAGGTAGCGCACGGCGACCAGGACGACGATCAGGGCCGCGCCGATGGCCGGGAAGAAAGTGGCCCAGCTGAGGACGTGGTGGGAGAGCATTTCCGGGGTCTCCTGTCTCGCTACTGGATGAGGAAATTGAGGAGGACGACGGCGAGCGCGCCGGCGAGCGCGCCGTAGAGGTAGGTCTGGATGCGTCCGCTCTGGATGCGGCGGATCTGGCGGCCGCCCTCGATGGTGGCGCTGGCGACCAGGTTCACCGCGCCGTCGACGAGGTACTTGTCGATGGCGCCGTCGATGTTGGCGACGAAGCGCGTCAGCCAGCCCGCGAAGTTCACGAGCCAGTCGATGACGTGCTGGTCGAACCAGGAGAGGAACTTGGCGAAGAAGATCGAGGGGCGGACGACGAGGGCGTGGTAGGCCTCGTCCACGTAGTACTTGTTGTAGACCACGGTCCAGGCGCCGAAGAAGCGCTTCTTGAGGTCGATCGGGACGTGGCTGCGGCCGTCCTTGTAGAGCAGGCGCGCGAAGACCCAGCCCACCGCGCCGGCGGCGACGCCGATGCCCTGGAACACCCACTCCCAGGAGTGCGGCCTCGCGGCGAAGCGGACCTCGGCGGTGAGAGACGGCTCGAGCCAGCGCTCCAGCGCGGGCGGCTGGTGCGTCCAGAGCGCCGGCAGGCCGAGGAGGCCCGCCAGGATGGCGCCGGCGCCGAGCACCACCAGCACGAAGGTGATGGAGAGCGGCGACTCGTGGGGCGCGCCGCCGTCGTGGCCGTGCCCGTGGGCCGCGTGGTCGTCGTGGTGCCCCGCGCCGCCGCGGTACGTGCCGGTGAAGGTCATGTAGTAGGAGCGGAACATGTAGAAGCTGGTCCCGGTCGCGGTGACGATGCCGGCGACGTAGATGAGCGGGCCGAGCCAGGGCGCGGGCATGCCGAGCAGTGCCAGGTGCTCGGAGGTGAAGGCCTTCCAGAGGATCTCGTCCTTGGAGTAGAAGCCGCTCGCCCAGGGAAAGCCGGCGATGGCCCAGCACGCCGCCAGGTAGGCGAGGGCGGTGACGGGCATGAGCTTCTTCAGGCCGCCCATCTTCCGCATGTCCTGCTCGTGGTGGCAGCCGAGGATGACCGAGCCCGAGCAGAGGAACAGCGTCGCCTTGAAGAAGGCGTGGGTCAGCAGGTGGTAGGCGCCCGCCCAGTAGGCGCCGACGCCCACGCCGATGAACATGAAGCCCAGCTGGGAGACGGTGGAGTAGGCGAGGACCTTCTTGATGTCGTACTGGAAGAAGCCGATGGTGGCCGCGAAGGCGGCGGTGAGCGCGCCGATGGCGGCCACCCAGCCCATGGCCGTGGGCGAGAGGGCGAACAGGAAGTTGAGCCGCGCCACCATGTAGACGCCGGCGGTGACCATGGTGGCGGCGTGGATGAGGGCCGAGACCGGGGTCGGGCCGGCCATGGCGTCGGGGAGCCAGACGTACAGGGGGATCTGGGCGCTCTTGCCCATGGCGCCGACGAACAGGAGGATGCCGATGACCGCGACGAGGGCGAAGCCCCACATCCGCTGGCTCTTGAGGTACTCGGCCACGGAGACGAGCTTCGTCTCGGTCCCCTCCCGCACCGGGATGACGGGCTTCTCGACGACGATCTGGTCGCGCAGCTCGCGGAAGCTGAGCGTGGGGCCGATCTTGAGGGTGCGCCCCTCGCCGAGGTCCACCACCGGCGCCAGGGCGGCGGATTCGGCGGCGTCCCGGGCGCCGGCCAGGGCCTCGAGGCCGGCCTGCGGCGCGTAGTCCATGCCGCGAACGTCGGTCCGCTGCTGCCAGGCCCCGCCCAGCGCCCAGAACAGCATGAACAGGCCGGCGAGGAAGCCGAAGTCGCCGATGCGGTTCACCACGAAGGCCTTCATGCCGGCCGCGGCCTTCTCGGGGTCGGTGTACCAGAAGGCGATGAGCAGGTAGCTGCAGAGGCCGACGCCCTCCCACCCGAAGAACATGAGGACGAAGTTGTCCCCCATGACGAGCAGGAGCATCGAGAAGACGAACAGGTTGAGGTAGGCGAAGAAGCGCCAGTAGGCGGGCTCCTCGGCCATGTAGCCGATGGAGAACACGTGGATGAGCGCGCCGATGAAGGTGATGATGAGCACCATCATCATCGACAGCGGATCGAGCGAGAACCCGAGGTCCACCGTGAGTCGGCCGGCGCTGACCAGGTTCCACAGCGTGTCCTGCAGGAAGCGGTGCTCGGGATCGAGGGTCCAGAGGTCGCGGAAGGCGACGAGCGCCACCAGCAGGGACAGGACCATCATCCCCACCGCGATCCAGTGGACGATCCACTTGCCCAGCACCTTCTGCAGCTTCCATCCGACGAGCGCGTTCACCGCCGCGCCCAGGAGCGGGAAGGCCGGGATGAGCCAGAGGTAGCTCACCGGGTGGACCACGATGGGCCCGAGCTCCTTCAGCGCGTGGATCGCCTGTTCCATCTCACTCTCGCATGACGTCCGCGACGCGGACGTCGATGGTCTTGAAGGTCTGGAAGATGCCGAGGACGATGGCGAGCCCCACCGCCGCCTCCGCCGCCGCCAGCACGATGACGAAGAGGGCGAAGATCTGGCCGGTGATGCCGCCCACCACGTAGTGGTTGAAGGCCACGAAGTTCACGTTCGCGGCGTTGAGCAGGAGCTCGACCCCCATGAGCACGCCGACCGCGTTGCGCCGGGTGGCCACGGTGATCATGCCGAAGCAGAAGAGCAGGGCACCGACGACGAGGAAGTGCGTGAGCGAGACGTGCGCCATTTCGTTGGTCTCCCGGCCGTCAGTCGGCCTTGAGCTCCTTGCGCGCGATGACGATGGCCCCGATGAGCGTCGCGAGCAGGATGAGCGACGCGAGCTCGAAGGGGAGCAGCCACTGCTTCAGGAAGGCGTTGCCGATGTCGGCCGTGGTCTCGGCGAGCCGGGGCGCGGAGCGCAGCTTCCACGGGGTGCCCAGGGCGACCACGACGAGCAGCGGCGCGGTGGCGACGAAGAGCAGCACTCCGCCGGGCAGGCCGAAGCTGACGTTGGAGATCTTCACGTCGCCGATCTGGCTCGTCAGCATGACGGCGAAGAGCACCAGCACGAGTACCCCGCCGATGTAGACGAGCAGCTGGGTCACCGCGACGAAGTCGGCCGAGAGGAAGACGTAGAGGGCGCCGGCCCCGAGCAGCGAGCCGAGAAGGCCGATGGCGCTGTAGAGGATGTTGCGCGAGAGCGCCACGCCCGCGGCGCCGGCCACGGTCATGGCGGCGATGACGTAGAAGATGGCGTCGGCGAGCGTGGCGCTTCCCGCCGCCGCGCTGCCGGGGAGGGCGGCGGCGGCGCGGCCGCCCAGACCGACCGCGGCGACGATGGCGGCGGCGGCGACGGCGAAGACC
>Ga0209798_10000676_pt1 | contig 20733 bp, 22 predicted proteins | sample DOMMetBare3Fresh_FD_187475 | JGI IMG/M metagenome (GOLD analysis project Ga0209798, IMG submission 187475) | Wetland sediment microbial communities from St. Louis River estuary, USA, under dissolved organic matter induced mercury methylation -... | ecosystem: Environmental > Aquatic >...
CGCCGTGCAGGCGGCGAGAACGGTGCTGCGGGCCGGTTATGGGGTGTCTTGACACCTAGTGTTGTAACACCTATTCTACTGCATGAGGCGCACGCTCCAAGTCGAGCTCCGGCAGCGGAAGCGGTTCAGCAGCCCCGAGCAGGAGGCCATGCTGAGCATCGCCCGGACGGCAGCCCAGCTGGAGCATACGACGGCCGAGGCGCTCAAGCCGCACGGCCTCACGCCGACGCAGTACAATGCCCTCAGGATTCTCCGTGGGGCGGGTCCTGACGGGCTCTGCCGCAACGAGGTCAGGGATCGGCTCGTCGCCCGCGTGCCCGACGCCAGCCGGCTGCTGGACCGGCTTGAGGCGATGGGACTGGTCATCCGGGCAAGGGAGGGCGAGGACCGACGGTTCGTGCGGGCCCGCGTCACCTCCGCGGGTCTCGGGCTATTGGCGCGACTCGACGGCGCGATGGTCGCGTTGCACCAGCGGCAGCTCGGCCACCTGGGCCACCGGAAACTGGCCACCCTGATCGAGCTGCTCGACGACGCGCGTGAGGCCCCGGCTCCGCATGTCGCCGGGAGTTCGGCTTCACCCACACGGGAATCGACCCCATGACCAGCCCCACTACCTCGTCCCGCATCAACGCCGGCCTCACCGTCCTCCGGGTCGTCATCGGCGGCATCGTAGCCGCGCACGGCGCGCAGAAGCTCTTCGTCTACGGACTCGACGGCGTCACCCGCGCGTTCACCCATATGGCTGTGCCGCTTCCCGGCCTCGTCGGGCCCGCGGTGGCCTTCCTGGAGTTCTTCGGGGGGCTCGCGCTCCTGGCCGGGCTCCTGACCCGGCCCCTCGCCGTCATCCTGGCCGTCGACATGCTTTGTGCGATCCTGATCGTGCACCTCAAGAACGGGTTCTTCCTGCCGGGCGGGGTGGAGTTCGTGCTGGTGCTCTTCGGCGGGGCACTCGCGTTGGCCTTCGCGGGGGCAGGGGACTATTCGCTCGACCGGATCCTTGCCGAGCGGCGGGGGCGGCGTTGAGCACGGCGTTTCTCGACTACGGCCTCGCGCCCCCAGGCTACCGTCTTCCCGCGGCGACGCGCCTCGGCACCGTGCGCCTCCAGGTCGCGGACCTGGTGCGCTCGCTCGCCTGGTACCAGCGGGTGCTGGGGCTGCGCGACCTCGGCCGCCGAGACGGCATGGCGGCGCTGGGCGCGCCCGGCGGCACCCGGGCTCTGATCGAGCTGCACGAGCATGCCGGGGCCGCCCCCATGCCACAGCGCGGTCGGTTGGGACTCTATCATTTCGCCATCCTGCTGCCAGAGCGGTCGGCCCTCGGGCGCTTCGTGCGGCACCTGGGCGACATCGGTGAGCGGGCGGGCATGTCCGACCACGCGGTGAGCGAGGCGATCTACCTCACCGATCCGGATGGCCTCGGCATCGAGGTGTATGCCGACCGCCCCAGGAGCGCATGGCGTCGTGACGGCCGCCAGCTCACGCTGACGACCGTCCCGCTGGACCGGGAGGATCTGCTCGGCGCCGCCGGCGGCGAGCGCTGGGCTGGCATCCCCGCCGGCACCGTCATCGGGCACGTCCATCTCTTCGTGAATGACCTCGATCGTGCGGCCAGGTTCTATCACGACGGGCTGGGGCTCGACAAGGTCGTCTGGAGCTATCCGGGAGCCTTGTTTCTCTCCGCGGGGGGATACCACCACCACCTCGGTACCAACACCTGGGCCGCGGGTGCGGCGCCGGCCGGGCCTGACGATGCCCGCCTGCTCGAGTGGGAGATCGTGGTGCCGACCGCCCGCGACGCGGCGGACGCGATCGTGAGCCTCGAGCGGATAGGGGCCCCGGTCGAGACGACCCCGGATGGCGGGGTGGGCCGGGATCCCTGGGGGACGGCTGTCCGGATCGCCTCCGAGGGGCCCTGACCCCGTCGCCGATCGGCGCCGCTACCACAGCCGCAGTTCCTTCCTCCCCTCCGCCGTTCCTCCCCTCCGCCCCCTCTGCGCTGTTGTCATCCGGCGCTGGACCGTGCTTCCGGCAGGCGCGGCCCCAGCTACCGAGCTGCCGCAGTGGTGTATTCAAGAATTGGCATAATACGCACAGAATATAGGACATTTATGCTAGCATCGGCGGCCATTGTGCTGATCTGCTGGCTAGAATTGGCATATTTTGCAGATTTTGCAGTACAGGCCTCTTGCGCGAAAGCGTCCCGTCTGGTACAATGATCCCGGCGGGGCCACCCGGGCCTCGTCCAGAACCTCTGCCCCCAGGAACTCACAGGTGACCCGTCTCCCACTCCTGCTCGCGCTCCAGGACGCTGCGCCGTCCGTCGTGCCCGCGGACACCGCCTGGATGCTGGTGTCCACCGCCCTGGTCCTGCTGATGACCCCGGCGCTGGCCTTCTTCTATGGCGGCCTGGTCCGATCCAAGAATTCTCTCAACACGATGATGATGAGCTTCGCCGCGCTCGGCGCCGTCGGTATCGTGTGGGCGCTCGCCGCGTACAGCCTGGCGTTCGCCGAGGGGAACGCCTGGATCGGCGGCACCACCAATGCGCTGCTCGCCGGGGTTGGGACCGAGGCCAAGGGCACGATTCCGCACGTGCTCTTCATGGCGTATCAGGGCACGTTTGCCATCATCACGGCCGCGCTCATTTCGGGCGCCATCGTCGAGCGGATGCGCTTCGGGCCTTACCTGGCCTTCATCACGCTGTGGACCCTGCTGGTGTATGCGCCGGTGGCCCACTGGGTATGGGGCGGCGGGTGGCTCATGAGCCGGGGCGTGCTCGATTTCGCGGGGGGCACGGTGGTGCACATCAACGCCGGCTTCTCCGCCCTCGTCGCGGCGCTCGTGCTCGGCGTGCGCAAGGACTATGGCAGACAGGCCATCCTGCCGCACAATGTGCCGTTCGTGCTGCTGGGCGCCGGGCTGCTCTGGTTTGGCTGGTTCGGCTTCAACGGCGGCAGCGCGCTTGCCGCGAACGAGCTGGCTGCGCTGGCCTTCACCAACACCTTCCTGGCCCCGATGGCCACGCTGGTCGTGTGGGTCCTGCTGGATTACTTCCGGACCGGCCGCGCTACGGCCGTGGGCGGCGCGACAGGGATCGTGATCGGTCTGGTCGCCGTCACGCCGGCCGCCGGTTTCATCAGCCCGACGAGCGCCTTGCTCCTCGGTGCCCTCGCGGCGTTCCCGAGCTACTTCGCGATCGTGGCGCGCTCGCGGACCCGGCTGGACGATTCCCTGGACGTGTTCGCCGGCCACGGCATCGGCGGCCTCACCGGTGCGTTGCTCACCGGCGTCTTCGCCTCCAAGGTGTGGAACTCCGCCGGCGCCGACGGCCTGCTCGCGGGGAACACCGGTCAGCTGGCCACGCAGGCGCTCGGCGTAGTGAGCTCCGTGGTGTACTCCGCGGTGGCCACCTTCGTCATTCTGAAGCTGCTCGGCCTCGTCACCGTGCTTCGGGCCGCGCCGCGCTCCGAAGGGCTCGGCATGGACGTTACCCAGCACGGCGAGGAAGCGTACGCCAGCGGCGAGGGCTCCATCCTCGTCATGCCCGATTCGGGCACGGTGGGCCTTCCGGCTCCCGCCCTGACCCCACAGACCGCGGCGCGCTGACGCCGGGAGGACGACCGACATGAAGCTCATCGTGGCCATCATCCGGCCAGACCGCCTCAACGAAGTACTCGAGGCTCTCTACCACGCCGAGGTGCGCGGGCTCACCGTCTCCCGCGTTCTGGGGCACGGCGGCGAGACCGACCGGGTCGAGACCTATCGCGGAACGACGGTAAAGATGGAGCTGCAGGAGAAGGTGCGGCTCGAGATCGGCGTGTCCGAGCCGTTCGTCGACGTGACCGTGAAGGCGATTCTCGCTTCCGCCCGCACCGGCGAAGTGGGGGACGGCAAGGTCTTCGTTCTCGCTGTCGATCAGGTTCACCGCATCCGCAGTGGCGAGCGGGACGTGCAGGCGGTGACGCCGGCGGCGACAGTCGAGGCGTAGGGCAATGCACGGCGGGTAACCGGGCGGAGGTCCGAGCCCGAGTCACCCTGAACGAAGCGAAGGGGGCAAGCCTTAGGGCATGTCCCCTTCGCTTCGTTCAGGGCGACTCGCGCCCGTCATAAGGAGTGACGACCAGGCCGAGCGCCGCCCGTCTCCCAGCGCCGATCCGATGACGACCCTGGACGTGGCGCGCCGGCGAGGGGCATAATGCAGCAGCAGCGGCGGTCTCTCCTTCCACTGTAATGCGAGGGGTACGACATGGCTGACCAGGCCGACCAGCAGGGCGGTAGTCTCAAACCCGTGACGCCCGCCCGCGTCGCGGAGGAGCTCCGGAAGCTCAGCTCTCAGCGGGCGAGCGGCGGGCTCAAGGCCGACGAGTACGAACACCGGTTTGCCCGCATGATCACCGAGCTGCGCGACCGGCGCATCGACGGCTCGCGCTCCGAAATCCTCGCGACCCTGACGCCCCTGCTTCAGGAAGGGGTCGTCACCGCGGAGGACTGGCGGCGGCTCACGAGGCAGCTCGGGCTGGCGTGATGCTCGCGCCGCTCGACATGTCCGTCCCGGCCACGGACGGGCTGATCCTCAAGGGGACGCTCACCTATCCAACCGGCCGGCCGGGGGCGTCGTTCCCGCTCGCCGTGCTGGCGCATCAGTACCCCGCTACGCGGGACAGCTTCGCGCCCCTGGTCCGGGAGCTGCTCGCGGCTGGGATCGCGACGCTCGCCTTTGACGAGCGTGGGCACGGGGCCTCGATCGTCGGCCCCCACGGCCCCATCGTCATCGACACGCCCGAAGGCCTCACGCTGGAGGCGTTCGGCACCGCGTTCGTTTCCAGCGCGGGCAAGGTGGGGTTCGCCCGCATCGAGAACGACATCCTGCGCGTGACGAGCTGGGGCGTGTCGCAGAACTTCATCGATGCGTCCCACCTGGCCCTGGTCGGCGCGAGCGTCGGCGGCAGCGGCGTCGTCCTGGCTGCACGGTCCATTCCGGGGCTCCGGGCCGTGGCGACCCTGGGGGCCGCCGGGGCCCCGGTGTTCGGCCAGGACGGCCCCGCTCGGGCGCGCACGGCCGTGGAGCAATCCAAGGCCGCCTTCTACCTGGCGTCCTCCGCGGACGATCCCTTCGAGGGCGGCGCCAACGTCCGGCGCTGGAGCGAGGGGCTTCCAAACGCGACCGCCCGCGTCGTCCCTGGGTCGGCGCACGCCATGGCGATCTACTTCGATGTCCGCGACGAGCTCCTGACGTTTCTGCGGAAGGCGCTGGGCGTGGCATGAAGCACCGGCTCCTCGGCCCCACCGCGCCGCCAGTGTCGGCGGTCGGCTACGGCGGGATGTATCTCTCGATCGAGGGCCGGCCGCCGGAGGAGCAGGGGATCCGCGTGCTGCAGGCGGCACTCGACGCCGGGGTCACTCTGGTCGACACCGCCGACGTCTACTGCCTCGACCAGCATGACATCGGCCACAACGAGCGGCTCATCGCCAGGGCACTCGCCGGGTGGGGCGGCGCGCCGGAGACCGTCACCGTGGCCACCAAGGGCGGCGTGGTACGTCCCGACGGCCGGTGGGAGAGCGACGCGCGACCGGAGCACCTCCGAGCCGCATGCGAGCGGTCGCTGCGTGCGCTTGGCATGGAGCGGCTCGCCCTCTACCAGCTGCACGCCCCCGATCCCAAGGTGCCGTTCGCGGAGAGCGTCGGCGCGCTGGCGCGCCTGCGCGACGAGGGGAAGATCCGCTGGCTCGGCCTCTCGAACGTCAGCGTGACCCAGATCCGCGAGGCGCAGGGCATCACCCCGGTCACGACAGTGCAGAACCGGCTCAATCCATTCTTCCGGGAAGCGCTCGCCGCCGGGGTGGTGCGATACTGCGAGGAGCAGGGGATAGGATTCCTTGCCTACAGCCCGATCGGCGGCGGACGACTCAACCGCAAGCTGCCGTCGCATCCGGTGCTGGCCGGCATCGCGGCGCGGGTCGGCGCGTCGGCGCATGCCGTGGTGCTGGCCTGGGTGCTGGCGCAGTCGCCGGCGGTGATCGTCATTCCGAGCGCGCGAACGGTAGAGCACGCCCTCGACAGCGTGAGGGCCGCTGATCTCACGCTCTCGCCGGATGATCTGGCCGCAATTGACGCGGCGGAGTTCTCCCGGGCGTAGGGATAGCGGAGTCACCCTGGGCCTCGCCGGTCATCCCTCGCCCCTCACTCCTGACCTCTCACCTATTGCCAGCGCACCAGACTCGACCCCACCGTGAACCCCGCTCCCACCGCCACGAACACCACGAGATCTCCCCGAGCGATCCTCCCCGTACGCACTACGTCCTCCAGCGCCAGCGGCAGGGTGGCGGCCGTCGTGTTACCGTAGCGCGCGATCACCGAGGCCATCCGGCCGGGCGGCAGTTCGAGCCGGTCCGCCGTGGCGTCGAGGATCCGTTGGTTGGCCTGGTGGGGGATGACCATCGCGATGTCGCGGGGAGAGAGCTGGTGGCGTTGGAGGAGCGTGGTGACGCTGTCGGCCATCTGGGAGACCGCGAACTTGAACACCACCTTGCCGCTCTGTCGCAGGAAGTGCTGGCGCGCAGCGACCGTTTCGGCGCTGGCCGGATGGAGGCACCCTCCCGCCGGCATGAGCAGGTCGTCGCGGCCGCTGCCGTCGATACGGTGGTGGAAATCGAGCAGGCCGTACCCAGGCTCGGCGGGCTCGAGCAGCACGGCCCCAGCGCCGTCGCCGAAGAGGACCGCCGTCGTGCGGTCGAGCGGGTCGATGATGGCGCTCATGAGGTCCGCGCCCACCACGATGACGCGCCGGTGGGCGCCCGCGGCCACCATTTGCGCACCGGTCGTGAGTGCATAGAGGAAGCCCGAGCACGCCGCCGAGAGATCGAAGCCCCAGGTGTTCCGCAATCCCACACGGTCCTGGACCAGGCAGGCGGTCGCCGGGAAGATCATGTCCGGCGTGACGGTCGCCACGATGAGCGCGCCGACGTCGTCGGGGCCGAGACCGCGCTGGGCCATTAGGCGCCGCACCGCTTCGGCGCTCATCGTGGAAGTCGTTTCACCCGGAGCGCCGATCCGCCGCTCGCGGATGCCGGTCCGCGAAACGATCCAGTCGTCGGACGTGTCGAGCCGCGTGGCCAGCTCGGCGTTGGTGACCCGGCGCTCGGGAACGTAGACCGCGACGCCGGTGATCGCGGCGCGGGGCGCCGCGGGCGGTATGGGGGATGGCATGCACGAATCTCACCGGGACGGGGAACCGGGCGCAAGAACGGGCGCTCGGCCTCGCGTTATATTCCTGTCCATGCCACCCCTCCTTCGCCGGCAGACCGTGACCGCCATCGTCGGCGGCGTTCCCGTGGGCTCGGGGCATCCCATCGTCGTCCAGTCCATGACCAACACCGACACGGCCGACGTGGACGCCACGGTCCGCCAGGTGGCGGCGCTCGCGCGCGCGGGCAGTGAGCTGGTCCGCGTGACGGTCAACAACGAGGAGGCCGCCGCCGCCGTCCCCGAGATTATCGAGGGGCTCGACCGGCTGGGCGTCATGGTCCCCATCATCGGGGACTTCCACTACAACGGCCACCTGCTTCTCAGCAAGTACCCCGCCTGCGCCCGGGCGCTCGCCAAGTACCGCATCAACCCCGGCAACGTCGGGGGCAAGCGGCACGATGAGAACTTCCGCGCCATCATCGAGGTCGCCTTGGCTCACGACAAGCCGATCCGCATCGGGGTGAACTGGGGCTCGCTGGATCAGAACCTGCTCACCGAGATGATGGACACCAATGCCCGCCGGCCGGAGCCCCGCGACGCGCGCGATGTGACGATGGAAGCGATGGTCGAGAGCGCCCTCCAGAGCGCCGCGCTCGCCGAGGCCGCCGGGATGCCGCACGACCGTATCGTGCTGAGCGCCAAGGTGTCCGGGGTCCAGGATCTGGTGGACGTCTACCGCATGCTCGCCGCGCGCTGCGACTATCCGCTGCACCTCGGCCTCACCGAGGCGGGGCTCGGCGCCAAGGGGATCATCGCGAGCACCGCGGGCCTCAGCATCCTGCTCCAGGAAGGGATCGGCGACACCATCCGCGTCTCCCTCACCCCAGCGCCCGGCGGCGATCGCACGGAGGAGGTGCACGTCGCGCAGCAGGTCCTTCAGTCGCTGGGGCTGAGGAGCTTCACGCCGCAGGTCACGAGCTGCCCGGGCTGCGGGCGGACGACGAGCACGTTCTTCCAGGAGATGGCGCAGCAGATCCAGGACTACCTGCGCGAGAAGATGCCGGTCTGGCGGGGCGAGCGGCCCGGCGTCGAGGAAATGAAGGTGGCGGTGATGGGGTGCGTGGTGAACGGTCCCGGCGAGTCGAAGCATGCCAACATCGGCATCTCGCTGCCCGGCACCTTCGAGGATCCGAAGGCGCCCGTCTTCGTGGACGGGCGCCTCGTGGTGACCCTCAAGGGCGAGGGAATCGTCCCCGAGTTCCTGGAGATCCTCGAGAGCTACGTCGCGTCGCGGTATGCCGCGTCCCCGGCGTCGCGGCCGCCGACGGCGGGAGAGCCGGCACTCCCGCGCTGACTGTAGGCCCCGCTCACCAGAGCGCTGGCGGCTCAGGCAGGACCGCGCCGCGGGAACCCCGGATCGCTCACGATCCGCTCGATCTGCCGCAGATGATGCGCGCAGTGCACCTCGAACAACCGCAGCCCGCCCATCGCGGTGATCCACCCCGTCCGCGGGTGGAAGAACGCCGTGCGCTGCCACATCGGCCCCGGCAGCCCCTCCACATAGTCCATGAGATCCGCCCGCGCCGCGGTCCACCGGGGCGCCAGGTCGGCGAGCGGGAGGTGCGTCTGTGGGACCACCACCGCGACCGGCGCCCGGACCCGAATGTCACGGCCCAGCAGCGTGAAGAGTACACGCGCGCGGACTCGCGATCCGAGCGCCACCCCGGCCGGGCGAGTAGTGGCCTGCCGGCGGCCGTTTCGAACCATGGCCTCCTCCACCAGGACGAGGTGCTGGACCACTCCCGCGAGCGACCAGCTCTCCGGATGGGGCTGGAAGGCGTGCTGAGCGTCGGTATAGGTACTCAGCCGGTCGAGGAGCGTGGTCCGCTGGCTCTCGAGGCGGGCGTACTGGCGTCGCAGGGCAGTCGGCATTGCAGAATGTTATACTCCACCGGGTGCCCCCGCTGCTCCTGCTCACCGGCCTCGAGACGACGCTCCGTGACGAGCCGCTCCTCGCGGTCCCTCTGCTCTTCGCGGCGGGGCTGGCGACCAGTCTGACCCCGTGCGTCTACCCCATGATTCCGATCACGGCCGGCATTCTCGGTGGCGCAGGTGCGGCGAGCCGGTCGCGCGGGCGAACGGCGGTGCTGACGTTCGCGTACGTGGCCGGCTTGGCGCTGGTGTACTCGCTGCTCGGCCTCCTGGCCGGCCTCACGGGGACGCTGTTCGGCACGGTGAGCTCGAGCCCGTGGGCGTACTTCGCGATGGCCAATCTGCTTCTCCTCTTCGGCCTGGCCATGCTGGAGGTGGTGCCGGTCAGCGCACCGAGGCGGCTGGTGGAGTGGGCCGCCCGGCTCACCGGCGACTCGGTGGGCGGCGTGCTCGCGATGGGCGCGGCCTCCGGGCTCGTGGCGGCACCGTGCGGTGCGCCGGCCTTCGCCGCCGTGCTCACCTTCGTCGCCGCCACGCGCAGCGCGGCGCTCGGACTGCTCTACCTGCTGGTCTTCTCGCTGGGCCTGACCGCGCTCCTCGTCGCCGTGGGTCTGTTCAGCGGGGTGATCGCCTCACTGCCGCGCGCCGGCCGGTGGACCCTGTGGGTGAAACGGGCTGGCGGCGTGATGCTGATCGCGATGGCCGAGTACTACCTCGTGAAGATGGGCGGCGTGCTATGAGGCGGTGGCGCAGCGTGCTGGGCGCGATCGCGGTGCTCTCGGCTTCTGCGACGCGCGCGCCGGCGCAGGAGGCTGGCATCGCGGTCGGCTCGCGCGCTCCCGTGGTGGTCGTCAAAGACCTCGACGGCCAGCCTGTGGACCTGGGGCAGTACATCGGGCGGAAGCCCGTGCTGCTGGAGTTCTGGGCCACCTGGTGCGAGGTCTGCGAGGCGCTGCTCCCGCGGGTTCGGGCGGCGCACCGGGAATTCGGCGACCGGGTCGAGTTCTTCGGCGTGAACGTCACGGTCAACCAGACCCCGGAACGGGTGCGGAAGTACCTCGTCTCGCACCAGCCGCCGTTCCGCACGCTCTACGACGACGCGGGCGTCAGCGCCCGCGCCTACGCGGCGCCGACCACCTCGTTCGTCGTGATCATCGATCGGGCAGGGAAGGTGGCCTACACCGGCACCGGCGCGACGCAGGACCTCGCCGGGGCGCTCCGGGCCGTCACCGCCCAGTGACCAACCACCCGCACAGGAAGATTCTCGCCATGCCGCACCGTGCAATCGCCGTTGCCGCCATCGCCCTCTCTGTCATTGCTGTCCCGAGGGCCCAGGCCCAGGCCCGGGACTCCACAGCGGGCCGGCCCACCGCGGTCATGCTCTCGGGGCCTGACGTCGGGCGCCGCGCGCCGACGTTCCGTCTCCCCTGGGCCAACAAGGATGGCATCGGGCCGGCGGACCAGCCCTACGACCTCGCGCTCGACCGCGGCAAGACCGTCGTGCTCGCATTCTACCCGCGCGACTTCACCAGCGGATGCACCGCCGAGATGCGCACCTTCGCCGAGCAGTACGACAGCCTGTTCGGTCCCGGCGTGGTGGTGGTCGGGATCAGCACCGACTCGCTCGAGACGCACGCCCGGTTCGCGGCCAGCCTCGACCTCCCGTACCGCCTGCTGAGCGATCCGCGACAGGAAGTGGCCCGCCGTTACGCGAGCAACGATCGCTCCGGCTACATGCGCCGGACCGTGTATGTCGTGGGGCCGGACGGGAAGGTGCAATACCGGAACATCCGCTTCAACGCGCTGGATCCGAACCACTACGCCGAGCTCGGGGCCGCCGTCCGGCAATCGCGCGGCGGCTGACCCGGGTCATCTCTCCTCCCTCGCGGAGCCGCCGATGCATCGATCTCGGTTCCTCGGCCTCGCGGCGGCCGCGTTGGTGGCCGCCTCCGCGGTGCCGCTCGCGGCCCAGGACGAGAAGCCCGACCCAGACAGTTGGCGGCTGGACGGGCTCAGGACCGGATTCTGCGTCCAGCTCCTGCTGGATCCTGCCTCGCACGCCCTGCAGGATCTCCCGAAGGGCTACCGGCCCCTCCCGGCCTCCGAGGTCGCCGACCTCGATGTCTCCCTGCGCGGGGTCGTCGAGGGACAGCCCGAGTTCGCCGCGTGGAGCCCCTCGCGCCTTTGCTTTCACGCCCTCGACACCATTCGCACCGGTGACTTCACGCTTGGCGACCGGAGTGGCCGGCGGCCGCAGCTCTTCGCCGTCTGGACCGTCACCGCGGCCGACCGGGGTGGGGCGCCCCGTGAGGTCGCGCTCGACCTCCTCACCAATAGCGAACGGCTCATCCGTTCGGGGCGGCTCGCCGGTGTGGTGATGCGGGAGGCCAGTCTCTCGGTGGCGAAAGTGCCGCAGGAAGACGAGAATGGCGTCCCTCTGGCCGACGAACGGTTCCAGGTGAAGGTAGGGAAGACGACGGTGACCTGGGATGGGCGGCTGGTCGGGGACAGCCTGGCCGTGCGGGAGCCGATCGAGTCGACCTGGACCATGGCATCGGACCGCGGGGGCAAGGCCACGGGCCAGCTCGTCATGTCTCCGACCTATTCGCGCGCGATGGCAGGGGCGCTGAAGGTGGACGGCAAGGACGCGTTCGCCAAGGCGCTCAAGGCGTCCCCGACCCGGTTCGCTGGCCCCGCATATCGGGGCGGGGCGGGGCGCGTGACATTCTCGCGCTAACGCTTCTGGCTCCGTTCCAACCTAGTGCACCGCAGGGCAATATTGGTCATGTAGATGATGTTTATAATCGCTTCATCTGAATAAATAGTTGGCCACGAACGACACTGTCGCCATGCTAGAATGAATTTCACATCAGATAGCGTAAATCATTTCACAATACGTGATTAAATCATTCAAGCTAAAGCAGATTCTTCGTTTTCTTTGAGCCAACTTCTGGCTCATTTTCCCGAATCCAGATATTCACGTTGCCGAGTTATCAACATGTGGAAACCGATCACCTGCGGGCATCCGGCCACACGGCGGTCCCTCAACCCTCGTACGCGGGCTTCCTCCGCGCGCGGCGCATTCTTGCACTGGAGCCAGGCATATCGGGCGACCCGCTCTGGTGGCGGGACGGGCGAATCCAAGCCGTCGGGAGAGCGGCGGAGGTGGCCAGGTGCAGCGGGGTGCGGGCGACGCCATCCGGGCCGGCCGGGCCCGGCTGACCGTGGTTGGCGGCGACGTGGTGATGCAGCAGTGACCGGTCCGCATTAGACTCCCTCCCATGCCTCGCACCCCGGTTCGCCGCACCAAGATCGTCGCCACGCTCGGCCCCGCCTGGGAAGATGCCGCCAGGATGGCGGCGCTGATCGACGCCGGCGTCAACGTGGTGCGCATCAACGCCTCGCACGGAACCCCCGAGATCCGCACCCGGTCGATCGAACGGCTGCGCGAAGTCACCCGCGGCCGGCGCGACGGCGTGGCCGTGCTGCTCGACCTGCAGGGCCCGCGGATCCGGATCGGCACGCTGGCCGAGCCCGTGCGGCTCGCGTCGGGTCAGACCGCGACCTTCGCTCCGGAGGACGAGGCGGTCGCCGGTGAGATCCCCACGACCTACGACGGCCTGGCCGCGGACGTCCGGGTCGGCGCGCGCATCCTGCTCGACGACGGCCTGCTCGCGCTCGAGGTCACCGGCATCCGCGACCGGCGGGTGGACGCGGTGGTCCATTACGGCGGCGAGCTCAAGTCGCACAAGGGAATGAATCTGCCGGGCATCGAGGTCAGTGCGCCGGCGCTCACGGAGAAGGACCTCGAGGACGTGGCCCAGGCCGTGGCGGTCGGGGTGGACTACGTCGCGCTGTCGTTCGTCCGCCGGCCGGAGGACATCGAGCAGCTCCGCAGCCTCGTGCCCCGGTCCACCAAGCTCGTGGCCAAGATCGAGAAGGACACGGCGCTGCGGAACCTGTGCGGCATTCTCGACGCGTCCGACGCCATCATGGTCGCGCGGGGCGACCTTGGCGTCGAGCTGCCGTTCGAGGAAGTGCCGCTCATGCAGAAGCAGATCATCCGCGAGGCGGGTCTCCACGGCAAGCCGGTGATCACGGCCACCCAGATGCTGGAGTCGATGATCCACGCGCCGCGGCCCACCCGGGCCGAGGCCTCCGACGTCGCCAACGCCATCCTCGACGGGACCGACGCCGTGATGCTCTCGGCGGAGACCGCGGTCGGCGAGTTCCCCCTCGAGGCCGTCCGCGCGATGGACCGCATCGCGCGCGAGATGGAGCTCCAGCGCCAGGGGCGGGGCGTGACCATTGACGCGGCGCTCGGACGCCGCGCGGCGGAGGGCGTGGGTCTGCCGCAGCACCGGATGGCGCAGAGCGGTCCGGTGCGCACCGAGGACGCGATCGCGGTGGCGGTCTGCGCCGCCGCCGAGATGCTCTCGGCGCCCCTCATCGTGTGCTTCACCAGCAGCGGCTTCACCGCGCGGAAGGTGTCCACCTGCCGGCCGCTCGTGCCGATCTTCGCGTGCACGCCCGAGCCGGACACCTTCCGCCAGCTCTCGCTGGTGTGGGGCGTGACGCCCGCGCTCACCGAGCACTCCACCGACTACGACGTGATGCTTTCCGGTGCCCGGCAGCAGATCCTCGAGCGCGGGCTGGCCCAGCCGGGCGAGCGGCTCGTGGTCACGGCGGGTGTTCCGTTCGACATGCCGGGCACTACCAACCTCCTCAAGATCGAAGCAGTTTAGAGGATGCGGCTCACCTTCCTGGGGACGGGCACGTCGTTCGGCGTGCCCCAGATCGGCTGTGGGTGCGCGGTGTGCCGGTCCACCGACCCCCGGGACAAGCGGACCCGGTCGGGCGCCCTGCTCGAGGGGGGCGGGTCCACGATCCTGATCGACACCCCGCCGGAGCTGCGGCTGCAGCTCATCGCCGGCGGGATCGCGCGGGTGGATGCGGTGGTGTACACCCACGAGCACGCCGATCACATCAACGGCATCGACGACCTCCGGATGTTCTCGATGTACAATCGCCGTGCGCTGCCGATCTACGGCCCCGCCGAGACCCTCGAGCGGATCCGCGCTTCGTTCAGCTACATCTTCGACGACGTCCGCCCCTACGAGGGCACGTCGAAGCCGAGCCTGGAGCTGCACGCGCTCGAGCCGGGTCGGCCGGTGGCGGTGGCGGGCATCGAGCTCCTGCCCCTCGCCTTCCGCCATGGTCATCTCCGCGTGTTCGGCTACCGGGTCGGGTCGCTGGCCTACATCACGGACGTGAAGTCGATCCCGGAGGCGGAACGCGGCCGGCTGCAGGGGCTCGACGTGCTGGTCCTCAACGCGCTCTGGTGGCGGACGCACCCGACGCACTTGAGCATCGCCGAGGCGGTACAGACGGCGCAGGCGCTGGGGGCCCGCCGCACCTACCTCACCCATCTCACGCACGAGACCGGGCACGCGGAGCTCGCGGGGCAGCTTCCCGATGGGATCCTCCCCGCCTATGACGGTCTCTCGGTGGAGGTCCCGTGATTAGGCTGGCATACGGACGGATGCTGCAGGACGGGCTGGACGGCACCCACGGTCTGCCGCGGGCCCGGCTGGCCGATCTCGCGGCACGCTTCGGCGCGATCCAGGCCGAGGTCCGCCGCCGTCGCGCTGGGGGGGAATACGGGTTCTACAAGCTGGTCGACCAGCACGAGACGGTGCGCGAGATCACCACCTTCGCGGAGGGACTCGGGCAGGCGCACGACCACGTGCTCGTGCTCGGCATCGGCGGCTCGGCGCTCGGCGCCAAGGCGCTGCTGAGTGCGCTGCGCCGCCCGGCGTGGAACGAATGGGACGACGAGGGGCGGGAGTTCTTCCCGCGGCTCACCGTGCTCGAGAACGTGGATCCGACGACGGTCAACGCCGCGCTCCGGCGGATCGATCCGAGGCGTGTGCTCGTGAACGTCATCAGCAAGTCGGGCGGGACCGCGGAGACGATGGCGCAGTATCTCGTCGTCCGGGCCTGGCTCGAGGAGGCCCTCGGCGCCGCTGCCTACCGCCACTTCGTGTTCACCACCGACCCGCTCCGCGGCGCGCTGCGCGAGATCGCCGCGCACGAGGGGATCGCCACGCTGAGCGTGCCGTCCGAGGTCGGCGGGCGGTTCAGTGTGCTGTCGCCGGTCGGACTGCTCCCGGCCGCGCTGGTGGGCATCGACATCGCGGCCCTGCTCGAGGGTGCCGGCCGCGCCGTGGCGCGCGCCGAGGCCGACGACCTGCTCCACAATCCCGCGGCGCTGTACGCGGCGCTCCACTGGGCCGCCGACACCGAGCTCGGCGCGCGCGTCGACGTGCTGATGCCGTACACCGACCGGTTGCGTGAGTTCGCCGAGTGGTACCGGCAGCTCTGGGCGGAGAGCCTGGGCAAGCGGGTGGACCGCGAGGGGCGGGAGGTCCACACCGGTCCGACCCCCGTCGCCGCGATCGGCGCCACCGATCAGCACAGCCAGGTGCAGCTGTTCATGGAAGGACCGTTCGACAAGGTGATCACCTTCGCCGTCGTCGACGAGCTCGGCGAGGACACCCGCATCCCGCCGCTCAGCGGCATGTCGGGTGCGGCCGCAGTGCCCGCCGATCTCTCCTACCTGTCCGGCCACAGCCTGGGCGGCCTCCTCCGCGCCGAATACGAGGCGACGGCCACCGCCCTCGCCCAGATGGGTCGCATGAGCTGCACGCTCCGCCTGCCGAACCTCGCCCCCGCCACCTTCGGCGAGGCCGTCATGTTCTTCCAGATCGCCACCGGGTATGCGGGGGTCTGGTACGGGATCGATCCGTTCGATCAGCCGGGGGTCGAGTTGGGGAAGAAGCTCACGTTCGCCGCCATGGGCCGGCCGGGGTACGACGCGACGCCGCGGCCCGCGGTGGGGGCGCGGGACGAGGTCTGACCTCCCGCCGAGGGACCGCGAGACCGCCGCTCGATCGTTTGACGGTCCCTCGCTTCCGCCCTACCTTTCCCTCAAGGTGTGAACCTCCGGAATCCAACGGGATGCCGATACATGGCTGACGCAACTCAGCGGGCGGTCGAGCTCTACGGGGGCGCGGTAGCGCTGGTGCCGGGCGGCGTGACGGTGCGCGATCCGGCCCGGCTCCGCTCCCCGGCGACCGATCGGCTGGTGTGGCAGGCGGTGTTCGCGACGGCAGAGGAGCGCGCGGCGGCGCGCTGGCTGCTGTGGGAGCTGGGGCAGGTTACGGGAGCCCGGCCGGCCTCCATCCAGGGGCTCTACGAGGCGCGGGGCCGCGGTGACGTCAGCGGCTTCACCGTGCCGGCCATCAACGTGCGCATGATGGCGTACGACACGGCACGCGCGATCTTTCGTGCGGCTCGCGCCGGCAAGGCGGGGGCCATCATCCTCGAGATCGCGCGCTCCGAGATCGCCTACACCGAGCAGCGGCCGGCCGAATACGTGTCGGTCCTGATCGGGGCGGCGCTCCGCGAGGGCTACGTCCTGCCCCTCTTCATCCAGGGCGATCACTGCCAGGTGAGCCACAAGAAGTACCAGAGTGATCCGGAGGGCGAGGTGGGCGAGGTGAAGAAGCTGATCGCCGAGGAGGTCGGGGCTGGCTTCTACAACATCGACGTGGACACCTCGACGCTGGTGGATCTCGCGCGCGACTCGCTGGAGGAGCAGCAGCGCCTGAACTACGAGCGCGCCGCGGAGATCACCGCATTCATCCGCGGGCAGGAGCCGGACGGCGTCACCGTCTCGGTCGGCGCCGAGATCGGCGAGGTGGGCATGAAGAACAGCACCGTCGAGGAGCTGCACGCCTTCATGCAGGGCTACAACCGGAGCCTCGCGGCGTACGGCGGCGGGTTCGCGGGAATCAGCAAGATCTCCGTCCAGACCGGTACCTCCCATGGTGGCGTGGTGCTGCCGGACGGATCGATCGCCGACGTGAAGCTCGACCTGCAGGCCCTGGCCGCGCTGTCCAAGACGGCGCGCGAGGAGTACGGGCTCGCCGGCGCGGTCCAGCACGGGGCCAGCACGCTCCCGTCGAACGCCTTCGGCAACTTCCCGCGCATTGAGACCGCCGAGATCCACCTCGCCACGAACTTCCAGAACATCGTCTTCGACCACCCCAAGTTGCCGGCCGAGCTGCGCGACCGGCTGCGGCGCTGGGTGGACGAGAATGCCGCGGGCGAGCGGAAGAGCGGAGACACGGCCGAGCAGTTCTACTACAAGGCGCGCAAGAAGGCGATCGGGCCGTTCAAGCGCGAGATCTGGTCGCTTACCGAGGACGTCCGCGGCGCCATCGCGGCCGACCTCGAGCGCACCTTCGCCTTCCTGTTCGAGCAGCTCAACGTGAACGGGACCGAGAAGGACATCAACCGTTTCGTCCGCGCCCCGATGCTGCACCACGCGGCGCTCAAGCCGGCGCTGGTCGCGGCCCAGGACGATGCCGACGCCGGGGAATAGGAGGAAGCCATGGTCCGCCGAGGGAAGGGTCGGGAAGTCGTCTTTGTCGAGCGCCCGGGCGATGCGTCCGCCAAGTGGCTGTTCTGGGGCGCCGTGCTGGGCGCCGGTCTGGCGCTGCTCTACGCGCCGCGCAGCGGCGAGGAGACGCGCCGTGTGCTCCAGCGCAAGCTGTGGAAGCTGCGCGCGATGACCGAGGAAAAGCTGGACGAGATCGCCAACCAGTTTGGGAGCGGCGCGGAAGCCCGCGAGGAGTTGGCCGACGACGACGACGACTTCGAGGACGCCAGCGAGCCGCCCGCCCTCCGGCCGCGGACTTCCGGCGCCACCGCGCGCGACGAGCTCGAGCGCCGGCTCGCCGAAGCGCGCGCCCGCCGGCGCGCCGTCGGTGACTACGAGGAGCCGCTCGCCTGAGGCGGCTCCGGCCCGGCGAGTGGCACCGCACCGCCGCCGGCTTCCTCCGCCGCACCCTGCAGGTCGCCGACGAACACAACATACCGTTTCTCGCGAGCGCGCTCACCTTCGACGCCCTCCTCGCGGCGGTGCCATTCGTCCTGCTCGTGTTGATCGGCCTGACCCATCTGGCGCAGACCGTCGCCGGCGGACCCGCCGTCGACCCGACCGTGCTGTTCCACCGCTTCTTTCCGCCGCACACGTCCGCGCCCGGGCGCGATCCCTTCGACCTGGTGGAGCGGCTGCTCATCGGGGTGTCGGCGAACCGCGGGCAGATCTCCCTCTACGCGGTGCCGGCGTTCATCTGGTTCAGCACCCGGCTCTTCGCCGGCGTCAGGACCTCGCTGAACGACGTGTTCGACGTCTCCGCCCGCCCCGGCCCACCTCGCCATTTCGTCGTCATCTGGCTCGCCGGCAAGGTCCGGGACGCCCTGATGGTCGTCGCCACCGTGATCCTGTTCCTGGCCAATACGGCGCTCAGCACCCTGGTCACCATCGCCTGGGCGCGGGGGTCCGAGCGCGTCATCCCGCAGTTCGCGTTCTTCTTCTCCACGGTCGGCCGGCTGCTGGGCGAGCTGCTCGCCTTCAGCTTCTCGGTCTCGCTGTTCTACGTCACCTACCGCTACGCGTCGGTCCGCCGGCTCCCCTGGCGCACGGCGCTCCTGGCCTCCACCTTCACCGCGCTGCTATTCGAGGTGGCGAAACGGCTCTACGGGCTCTACCTCACCCACTTCGCCTCCATCGAGGGCGGCGTGGCCGACGCCAAGATCGGCGCCGCCGTGCTGTTCGTCCTCTGGATCTATTACACCGCCATCGTCTTCCTGCTCGGCGGCGTGGTCGCGGAAACCTGGGAGCTTCGCCGCATGCAACACCGGCAGCGCACTACCCTCAGCTGACCGGTCCGGCCGATCCTCGTCCCGCTTCACCGGAGGCGCCATGATCCGTCCGCTCGCCGTGCTGGTGTCCCTCGCCCTCGCCGTGGCGCTCGGGAGCGCGTGCCGCCCCGCCCCCGGCGAGCCTCCGGCGTCCGGGGCCGATTCGGGCGTGCCGCTCGCGGCCGCCGATCTGGCCGCGATCCGCGCGACCGACTCCGCGTTTGTCACCGCCGCCGGCGCGGGGGACGCCGCCGGAGTCGCTGCGATCTACCTGCCTGACTCGCGGCTCATGCCCCCGAACATGCCCACGATCGAAGGCCGCGACGCGATCCAGAAGTTCTGGGGCGGGTTCCTGGACGCCTACCAGCTCAAGATCACGGTCGCCGCCGACGAGGTGGAGGGGCGCGGGGACCTGGCGTACGCCCGGGGCCACTTCGTCCTCGACGCCACGCCCAAGGCGGCGGGCGGCCCCCCGCTGCACGACCAGGGGAAGTTCCTCGAGGTGCTGCGCCGGCAGCCCGACGGGAGTTGGCGGTATGCCGTGGACATGTACAGCTCCGACCTCCCGGTGCCCAAGTAGAGAGTTCCCACGCCGGGCCCCCCGATGTATATTGCGTGTGCCTCAGGTCCGAAGGGCGCCGGCGCGTGAACCGCGTCAGGACCTCGCCGGTAGCAGCGCTAAGCGATGCCCGGTGTCGCTTCGGGGAGCCTGAGGCACTTTTCTTTGCCCTCCGCCCATGACTATCGCGCTCGCACGCCGCTACCGTCCCAAGCGCTTCGCCGACCTGCTCGTGCAGGACCACGTGGCTGCCGTCCTGCGTGGGGCCGTGGCCCGCGGCCGCGTCGGCCACGGCTACCTCCTGACCGGCCCCCGCGGGGTGGGCAAGACAACCGCGGCGCGCCTCCTCGCGATGGCCCTCAACTGCCCCAACCGCGACCCCTCGGGCGACCCCTGCGGGGAGTGCGAGAACTGCCTGCGGGTCTGGAACGGCGCGGCCAATCTCGATGTGGTCGAGATCGACGCCGCCAGCAACCGCGGAGTGGACGACGCCCGTGACCTCCGGGAACGGGCGATGTACGCCGCGTCCCGGGAAGGGCACTTCAAGGTCTACATCGTGGACGAAGCCCACATGTTGACCCGTGAGGCCTGGAATGCGCTGCTCAAGGTGCTCGAGGAGCCCCCGCCGGGCGTGGTGTTCGTCTTCGCTACGACCGAGCCGCAGAAGATCGCTGCCGCCGCGGCCCCGGTGCTGTCCCGCCTCCAGCGGTTCGACTTCCGGCGGATCGGGCCGGCGGCCATCCGTGGCCGGCTGCGCTACGTGCTCGATGCCGAGCGGATCGAGGCGGACGACGACGCGCTGACGCTCATCGCCCGCCATGCGGACGGCGGGATGCGCGACGCACTGAGCGTGCTCGACCAGTGTCTCAGCTTCGGCGAGGGCGCGGTCACCGCGACTCGCGTGCGCGAGGTGCTGGGCCTGGTGGGCGACGAGCTCCACGCCGAGGTGCTGAAGCTCGTCGTCGAGCGCCGGCCGGCGGGAGTCTTCCCGCTCGTGGACCGTCTGGTGAACGCGGGCGCCGATCTGGCAGAGTTCATGGGCGGGGCGGGAGAGACGCTGCGCTCGCTGCTCATGCTCCAGCTTGGCAACGAGCCCGAGGGGCTCACCGAGGGGACACGCCTCGCGCTCCACTCCTACCGCGACCGGCTCGAGCCGGGCGACGTCCTCCGGATGCTCCGTCTTCTGGCGGAGAGCGAAGGCGCCATCCGGCGCAGCACCAACCCGCGCCTGATCGTCGAAACACTGTTGCTTCGGTGGACGATGCTGGACCGGATCGTGGAC
>Ga0209798_10000677_pt1 | contig 20726 bp, 18 predicted proteins | sample DOMMetBare3Fresh_FD_187475 | JGI IMG/M metagenome (GOLD analysis project Ga0209798, IMG submission 187475) | Wetland sediment microbial communities from St. Louis River estuary, USA, under dissolved organic matter induced mercury methylation -... | ecosystem: Environmental > Aquatic >...
TTCCGATTTTTTAATTGCCTCCTGCAGCTTTTTTATATTCTTTGTCATTCCCGGGCAAATAGTAGCGCAATGAGTAAAAAAGAAATTTGCAACAATGATTTTCGGCACAGTATCCCCTGTTTCAGGATCAATTCTTACCATATCATGCAATGAAACCTGTTTTCCATCCTGGTTCGTCAACGTAAAATCAGGAACCTTGTGCCAGATAGTTTCGTTTACTATTTTTCCATTAACTGTTTTTGATATTACAGTGTCTTTAAAAACCGGTTGAGGGATGTGTATTGCCTCAGTGCTTAGCTGCTTAATAATAAAATAACTTGTCAATGGCAACAGTACCGCCAGTATCAATGCATATAACGCTGTCTTGTTCACACTATGATTTTATAAAAACACTGTCCCGCCTGAGGCGGGACAGTGGGTCAGGTAATTATTTGAAATAAACCATTATCAATGCTTGCCTGCATCTTTCTTCTCAATTGATCTTTCTTCGAAATGCTTGTCATAAGTATTACGAAGATTTTTATATGAATTTCCATCCCACAAAAAAGCAGCAATAAACCAGATAAATAATAATAAAGGAACAACGACCGACATGATCATATTCCTTATCTCATCTCCAAGATGCATAAATACAGATACGATGTAGTATGCTTTAGCAAGTGTTAAGATGCATACCATGCCTTTGAACATAAGAACAAGCAAATGACTTGGGTCGGGGCCTTTGTGAATTGTATAGATAGTAAGTCCAATACCTAATTCAATTACAGTAATAACTGAAAGAAGAATTGTTGTCTTCCTTATTCTTTTTTTAAACTCAGCATCCGAATGATGATGCTGAAAAGTCATTTCAGGAGAAACCGGGTTTTGTTGATGTGCCATATCGCTGCTATTCAGTTTTCAGTTTAATTTATATAAGGTAGAAACAAAGGAATACGAATACCCAAACAAGATCCACAAAGTGCCAGTATAATCCGGCTTTCTCGATCATCAGGTAATGTCCTCTTCTGTCAAATACACCCCGTGTAGTCATTATAAGCATTACTATATTAATGATAACACCAGAAAAAACGTGGAAGCCATGGAAACCTGTGATACCAAAGAAATATCCGCCGAAAGCAATAGGTCCTTTCTCACGAATGTGGGCATGCGCCACATCAACCATTCCTGCTAATTCCGAAACTGTCTTTTTTTCAAGACCTTCAATATTCGCCGCTACAGATACAAATTCAGGTTTTGGATATTCATGTACAAGATGAGCAAGAGTTTCTGGTGAGCTTGCTGCCAATGCTTGTTGCGCCGCTGCCGGATCTACAAGTCTTCCCCATGGATTACCACCCATTGTTTGGCCTATCAATTCAATTTTTCCATCAGCTAATACCGGAAGTTCACCAGTAATAAGGTGATGCCACTCCCATGCCTGGCAAAGCAAGAATGCAATACCACCAAGTATTGTCCAGAGCATCCATTTTATAACCCCTCTCCTGTTTCCATTATGACCCGCATGAACTGCAAGCACCATTGTTACAGAACTAATGATAAGAATGAATGTCATTACACTCACAAAAGCCAATGGGAGATTTTGGTGCCCCATACCGGGGAATGCATTGAACACCGCATTCGGATCGGCCCAGAAGTTTTGTGAAAAACGAATGGAACCATAAGAAATAAGAAATGCGCCAAATGTGAAGGCATCACTCATCAAAAAATACCACATCATCAGTTTGCCATATTCTAAGTTAAACGGGCTTCTTCCCCCGTTCCACCATTTGACTTCTTGTGCTGTTTCGTGTGAAGACATGTTTATTACTTATAATTTACTTGTCAAAATATTTTATGTTCCCGGCGACAGCAATACTTATCATCTTCTGTTGCGTCGCACTCTTTTACGTTCTGTAATTCTATTCACCACTCACAATTCGAATTTCATTATTTTATCAAAATAAAAAATACAAACAAATAAACCCAGAGAATATCTACAAAATGCCAGTATGTTGCCATTACCTCAATGCCAGTGCTTCCGTAAGTTTTTGACAGACTAAAAAAGGCTTTGATCAGCATCACCATTAAAGCTATTGCCCCACCTAACACATGCAATGCATGCAGTCCGAATATCACATATAAAAATTGTCCTGCACCTGCCACGCCTTTGAACCGGATACCGCTATTCCACAATTCCATAAATCCGATCCACTGCAATACAATGAATACAACACCCAATATCATCGTTACAGCCATTAATTGACGGTAACGATTCATTTCTCTTTGTTTAAAAGAACGTAATGCCATTTGTATTGTAAGACTACTCAACAGAATGGCGGCTGTTGAATACCAAAACACCATCGGTGTTTTTACTTCCTGCCAGCTTGCCTGGTTGCTTTTTACAATGTAGGCGCTGGTCAAACCGGCAAACATCATAATGATGCTGCCGATAGCTATCCACAAAGTGAACTTGTGTGGATGAATTCTTTTTTTCTGTTGCATACTCACTGCTTCCATATCACTTTTATAATTTGTCGCCAAGTAGTGCAAATAACACTACGGGTAAATAAATATAACTGCTGAACATTACTCGTCTTGCTGCCTTCACCTCCATTTCCCTGTATAATCTTACACATTGCCAAACCATAAAGAGGTTAGCTATTGCAACAATAATAAGAGCGATGATCCCACTCATTCCAATAAAATAAGGAGCCACTCCTATCGGCAAAAGCAACAGCGAATAAATTACTGTTTGCAATGCGGTGTACTTTGTTGGCCCACTTTCACTTGGTAGCAGTTTGAATCCGGCAATGCTGTAATCTTTATATGCTATCCAGCAGATAGCCCAAAAATGCGGGAACTGCCAAAGAAACTGGATACCAAACAAAACCCATCCGCCAATACCAAGCGTTTCATCACCGGCTGCCCAACCAATAAGGCAAGGCAACGCACCGGGAAAAGCTCCAACCAACACAGCTATTGCATTCACTTTTTTTAATGGCGTATAAATAAACGCATATAAAAAAAGACTGAATGCCGCAAGCCCTGCCGAGGTCCAGTTGAAATAATATCCAAGAATAAAAATCCCAACAACACCTGCAATGATGGCAAAAACCCATGCTTCAGTAACACTCATCCTTCCTGCAGCAACCGGCCGGCTTGATGTTCGTTTCATCATTGCATCTGTATTTTTTTCTACTGCCTGGTTAATGGCATTGGCGCTTCCTGTTACTAATAATCCGCCGATAGCAAGTAGTATGGTCATCCGTAAAGGATTTACATATTTATCTCCTATCTCCGGCACTAATAAATAAGCAAGCACACTGGAAAAAACTACCATGATGCTCAATGAAAGCTTTATCAGTTTCAGGTAATCTTTTATTTTACCAGCAATATTTAAAGAACTATTTCTTACTTCACTGTTCATATATTTTACTCCTCATAAGTCCCCCTTCGGGGGATTTAGGGGGCTCAATGCTCCTTACTTTCATTCGGGCCAACCGGCTCTGTTTGCGGAATAAATTCTCTGCCATCTTTCGCATAATCATAAGCCCAGCGATGAACTTCCGGAATTTCACCCGGCCAGTTTCCATGACCCGGATTGATCGGTGTTGTCCATTCAAGTGTATTGGAACCCCATGGATTTGGCGTACGAACTTTTCTTCCTTTAAAAATTGAATAGAAGAAATTAAACACAAACATCAATTGCATTGCAAACACTATGATGGAAACAACGGTGATCATTTTATTAAGATCATCGAATTTGTTGAATGAATGCCAGTCTCTCAGATCAAGATAACGACGTGGTACACCAGCCAACCCTTCATAATGCATTGGCCAGAAGATAAGATAAGAACCAATCATTGTTACCCAGAAATGGATATAGCCAAGTGTATTATTCAAATAGCGGCCAAACATTTTAGGGAACCAATGATAAATACCAGCAAACATTCCAAACATTGATGCCACACCCATTACAATATGAAAGTGTGCAACAACAAATTTTGTATCGTGCAAATGAATATCAATAGTTGAGTTACCGAGGAACAAACCTGTTAATCCGCCGGAAATAAATAAGCTTACAAAACCAATTGCAAATAATGTTGCCGGTGTGAATCGGATATTTCCACGCCACAATGTAGTGATCCAGTTAAAAACCTTGATGGCAGATGGAACGGCGATCAGCAACGTCAATAAAACAAAGAATGCGCCGAGGAAGGGATTCAATCCCGTTACAAACATGTGATGCGCCCAAACAAGGAATGCAAGAATGGCAATTGCAAACAAAGAGCCCACCATCGCCATATATCCGAAGATCGGTTTCCTTGAATTCACACTAAGAATTTCCGACACCATTCCCATTGCGGGCAATAATATAATATAAACCTCCGGATGGCCTAAGAACCAGAACAAGTGCTGGAATAAAATTGCGCTTCCGCCTTCATTTGGTAATGCTTGTCCTGCAATATATATGTCGCTCAGGTAAAAACTTGTACCGAGATTTCTATCAAACAAAAGAAGTATGGCGCCTGATAAAAGAACAGGGAAAGAAAGTACACCAAGAATTGCTGTGAAAAGAATTGCCCACATAGTCAGCGGCATTCTTGTCATGCTCATTCCTTTTGTACGCATATTTAAAATAGTAGTGATATAATTCAAACCACCAAGCAATGATGACACAATGAACATTGCCATACTTATAAGCCACAAGTCCATTCCAATTTGAGATCCCTGACCAGCCTGGTGCAATGCACTTAATGGCGGATAAATTGTCCAGCCTCCTGATGCAGGACCTGTATGAACGAACAGCGATGCGAACATGATTACACTGGCAATAAAGAAAAACCAGTAAGAAAGCATATTCAAGAAAGGCGAAGCCATGTCTCTTGCACCGATTTGTAGTGGGATAAGAAGATTCGCAAATGTTCCGCTAAGACCTGCAGTTAATACAAAAAACACAAGCACTGTTCCGTGAATGGTTACAAGTGCATAATAGAATTCCGGTTGTATTACACCTCCTTTTGCCCACTTACCAAAAAAAGTTTCAAGTATTGGAAAAGTTTGCTCGGGAAAACCAAGTTGCAAACGGAACAGTACGGAAAACAAACCGCCAATAATTGCCCATATAATACCAGTGATCAAAAACTGTTTGCCGATCGTTTTATGATCCTGGCTGAAAATATATTTGGTAATAAAGGTTTCTTTATGATGATGAACATGGTGCTCATCGTGATGTGCATCATGGTGAGTGATCACTTCGGCATGTCCATGCATATTTGCTTCGTTACTCATAGTTCACTTTTTTAGAATGTCTCGCCTGAGGCGAGACTATCAAAAATTTATTGTTTCTGTTGCGGCACTACTGCCGCTGCAATTTTATTAGTTAATGTATCAGCCGGAGCTTTATAGCCCGGAGCTTTTTCCGGAAAAGCAAGATAGAATTTAGGTGTTTGCTTTGACATCCACAGATCAAACTCTTCTTGTGACTCCACTACAATTGTTCCTCTCATTTTAAAATGCCCCTGGCCACACATCTGGTCGCATGAAATTTCATAAACAAACTCAGGATCATTCATTTCTTTCTTCATCTGTGCCGTTGTCTTAGTAGGCGTAAACCACATAGTGGTTGGCGTTCCCGGCACAGCATCCATTTTTAATCGAAAATGTGTAAGACCTACATCATGAATTACATCCTTTGCATTAATAACAAGCTTTACCGGTTTATTTACCACCAGGTGAAGATCTTCCTGTACACTGTATATATCATCTTTGTTTGTTGAGTCTTCCCAAAGTTGTCCTAATGGATTATTGGCTCCTTCATTAATTGCCTTGAAATATTTTTTACCAAGCTTTCCATCTCTTCCCGGATAACGAAACTCCCATTTGAACTGGCTTCCTGTCACTTCTACCTGCATGGCGCCATCCGGAGCTTCGCCGGTAATTCTGAACCAATAAAACAAACCAAAACCAACCATTACTGTTAATACGATTGCAGGAATAGCCGTCCAGATCACTTCTAATTTATTATTATGCGGATAAAAAAATGCTTTTCTTTTATCTGATTCCTGGTATTTATATGCAAACCAAAAAAGTGCAACCTGTGTTATAACAAAAACGATCCCGGTAATGATAATTGTGATCTTTAGCATGTTGTCAACATCCTCTCCGTGATTGGAAGCCGCTGAACCAAACTGAAGGATCTTACCCCCATATTTTTCGTTGCAGTAATAAACGCCTATTAAGCCTAAAATGAGAAACGTCAACAATAGAAATGCATTTATCCTGTTATTCTGCTTTCTTGATTTTTCTTCTCCACGCATTACAGAAACGTACTCACTTGCTTTGGCTATTTGAAAAGTGATCAGGAAGCCGAGCAACAGAATCACGATAATGAAAGTCGTTGTCATATTTCTTAATTCAATTTATTATTGGCCTCCTCCCGACCTCCTCCGGAGGAGGAGGCCATCAAGGCACAAGGCCAGCTTTTCGAAAATTTCTTTTTTTATAAGAACTGTTTTATATAAACTCTTCACAAGCCTCCCCTGCGGGGAGGTTTGGCGGGGCTTACGTATGATGAATCACACTTTCTTTAAAGAGCGGATGATTCTTTGGAACCAACGGATGTTTTGCCAATGTTCTTCCAACAACAAACATGATCAAACCCACAAAACCAAGACCAATTCCCAGGTCATACAACATCATCGGCACATGATCTCTTGACGTAGCCGGATGCACCATTTGGAAAAAGTCGAGCCAATGACCAAATATGATAAGCACAGCAAGAATGGTCACTGTTGTATAATTTCTTTTTGCCCCCCGTTTCATTAATAACAAAAGCGGTGTAATAAAATTGATGATGATGTTCAAAAAGAAAATACCCCGATAAGGACCTTCCACTCTTGGCTCAAAATATTTTGTTTCTTCCGGCTGGTTACTATACCAAATCAGCATGTATTGGCTAAACCAGAGATAACACCAGAACACAGAGAAAGCAAACATGAATTTTCCAAGATCATGCAAATGCTCTTCGGATGTATATTCCAGGTATCCTTTGTTTTTTAAGAAAATAACAAACAATGCAATCAGCGACATGCCGGAAACAAATGTGCTTGCAAATGTGTACCAGCTATACATGGTGCTGTACCAATGTGCATCAATACTCATTAACCAAAGCCACGGAACAGTTGACATAACCGTAAGCGCAAACACTATTAAGAACAGTGCAGCCCATACTGTGTTTTTCCAAATAAATTTTTTGCCATCTTCTATTCCCATTTTTCCTGAATCAGTACTTAGCGAAAGACTCCTGATCTTTCTTCCTAAAAATGACCAAAGTGCAATAGTGAGCACTGTCCATACTGTAAAGAACGTCTTATTCAGGAATCCTTTTTTATGATCAAGTATCTCATCAGTTTTTACATGCTCAGTATCTGTCCAATGATAAATGGCATGATCGCCGCCAAAAACAATCGCTAATAAAATTGCTCCGCAAATAATACCGATAACCGGAACTGCTGATGCAATAGCTTCAGGAACTCTTCTGAAATTGATTGGCCATCCGCCCCATGCAAGAATAGTAGCGCAAATGAAAAACATTGCCGCATTTACTATTAATAAAAAGAATACGCTGTTCTGCAATAAGCTTGACCAAAATCTTGATCTTTCATGTTCATCGTTGCTTGCGCCGTGTGTAACATAAAGCAAAACGATCGATATAATACCAGCAGCCATCAATGCATACGACCAGAGGTTGTATCGTTTTGGTATTTCAAATTTTTCGCGGATAGACATCAGTTTACTTTTATTTTCTTCGAAAAAATCTTTTATTTCTTTACCGATGCTGCTGTATCAGCAGCAGCCGGTTTAGTTGTTGCTAAATTTATTTTCTCTTTTATATAATGTATTATCATCCAGCGTTGTTTTGTGCTGAGCTGCGAAGCATAACTTCCCATTGCATTTTTTCCATAGGTGATCGAATAAAACATTTGCCCGTCAGGCATTTTTGAAACAACAGGATCTGCAACCAGGTTTTTTGGAGCAGCCAGATATGGACCTTTCCCATCATTATATAATGGGCCATTGCCATCCAGTTTCTCACCATGACAAATACCACAATTCACGAGATATAATCTTGCAGCTTCCAGGTAATCCGGAGCACTTAACGCAGGCAAAGGATTTGCAATACTTTTAGAAGCAACATAGTTTGTAGTGTCTGTACCCTTATCCATTGCCAGCGGAAATGCGGCCATTTCATCCCTTGCAACTGTACCGGCAACAGGTGTTCTGTCATAATAAATTTTTGAACCGGCAAGTGCGGGGTCATTGGTAAATTTTGCCGAATCCAATTCTGCGTATGTCTCATAAGCACGGCTATAAGCCATATCTGGCATATAAACGTGTCCCTCACTTCTTTTACTGAATCTACAACTGCTTAACAGCATGACTGCAGTTATAACCCCGGTAATGATTGCAATTTTTTTCATCCGTAATTTTTTATTCTTTTATGCTGCTACTTCTTCTGTTTTCTTTTCAAGAATTTGTTGTTTGTCATAACGTCCCAGCCACCAACGATCTTCTTTGTGATCAACTTTTACATCATTTGCCCCAAGACTTTGTAAAAATGATATTATTTCTCTTTCATTTGTTTTATCAGTGCATTCTAATGCCATTAAAAATATATCGTCAGTTGATCTTAAATTGAAATGATCCTTTTTTACAAATGGCGCCAATTGACACAGGTAACAAAAAGTAAGCACCATACCAACCGAAGAGAACAAAACAGTTAACTCAAAGGTGATAGGTATCCATGCGGGCAAAGAGAAAAATGGTTTACCACCAAAGTTCAGTGGCCAATCGTAGGTCAGTGCCCATGAAATAAAACCCAATGCAGTTGCCGTTCCTGTGATAGCATAAATAAATCCGGCAGTGTGAAGACTTGTATCACGAAGACCCATTGCCTTATCCAATCCATGAATTGGGAATGGCGTGAAGACATCATGAATTTTATATCCTGCCTTGCGAACTTTCTTCACAGCAGGAAACAGCACCGCCTCATCATCAAAGCTGCCGACTACATATTTTTTTATTGCCATACATTTTAGCTTTTAGCTATGAGCTTCGAGCTGTGAGCAGGAAACTCTTTTATATTATCATCTATTTTTAAAACTGCTTGCTCGTAGCTCATAGCTAACGGCTCGCAGCTTCTCTATGCTCCATGATCATGAGAATGCTCTTCAGCAAACTCTTCTGCCGGTTGACTTTCCAATGCGGTCATTTTATCTTTCTGAACATCTCCGTTTTTCTTCAAAATATGTTTGATCTCTGCCAAGGCAATTACCGGGAAGAATTTTGCAAACAAAAAATAACAGGTAAAGAACAAACCAAATGTTCCGAGATAAAATCCAACCTCCCAGATTGTAGGTCTGTAATAAGTACTCCATGCTGAAGGCAGATACTCACGGTAAACAGAAGTAACGATAATTACAAACCTCTCGAACCACATACCAACATTCACCAATATTGACATAAAGAAAGTTACTACCAGATTTCTCCTCATTTTTTTTATCCAGAAAAACTGCGGAGAAACAACATTACAAAACATCATGATCCAGTATGCCCAGCCATAAGGACTGTTCACGTTCAAACGATTTTGACTAAAAGCATACCATTCATACTGATTAGCACCATACCATGCAATAAATAACTCGGTCAAATAAGCAATACCGACTATGGAACCCGTTAAAACAATGATCTTATTCATTACATCAATGTGCTCAATAGTTATGTATTGTTCAAGTCCTAAAACTTTTCTTGTTACCACCAACAGTGTTTGCACCATTGCAAATCCTGAGAAAATGGCACCCGCAACAAAGTAAGGAGGGAAGATAGTAGTATGCCAACCCGGAACAACCGATGTGGCGAAGTCAAAAGATACTATCGTATGCACTGACAATACAAGTGGTGTACTTAAACCAGCTAATACCAATGATAATGCTTCATGACGCTGCCAGTGTTTTGTACTTCCTGTCCATCCAAATGCCGCAACACCATAAAACATTTTTCTCCATTTCTTTTTTGCACGGTCACGAAGTGTTGCCACATCGGGTAGCAACCCACTATACCAGAATAAAAGCGAAACGGTAAAGTATGTTGATATCGCAAATACGTCCCACAACAATGGTGAATTGAAATTTACCCACAGCGGGCCTCTTGTATTTGGATAAGGTAAAACGAAGAATGCATCCCACACACGACCCATGTGCCAGATAGGAAACTGTCCGGCGCACATTACCGCAAAAATTGTCATCGCTTCAGCTGCACGGTTCACCCCTGTTCTCCAACCCTGGCGGAATAATAATAAGATCGCAGAGATCAGGGTTCCGGCATGACCGATACCGATCCACCAAACGAAATTTGTAATGTCATATCCCCAACCTATCGTCTTATTCAGATTCCATTGCCCCACACCATAGATCACCTCCATCGTTACTGAAATAATTCCGAAGATCAGAAAGGCAACTGAGATCAGGAACCCAATCCACCATGCACGGCTTGGCTTTGCTTCCACCGGGCGACAAATATCCTCTGTTACCTGGTGATAATCTTTATTGCCCTCAATCAGTGGCGGTCTTATCTGTGATTCGTATCTGATTAATCCCATAATCTTTTAGCTTTTCGCTATTAGCCTTTAGCTGTTAGCTTTTAATTATTATGTAGTCTACTAAATATTCTCTTATCATCTTGCGTCGCACTTTTGTACGTTCTGTAATTCTATTCATCATTTTCTTTAACCTTAATGCGTCGCAGGTTTTTCTTCTCCATGTGCTGCAGGTGCTGCATGTTTTTCTTTAACAGCACTCTCTATTTGTTCATCAGTGTTCCTGATCTTGGCCAGGTAGTTTACATTCGGTAAAGTGTGTAACTGCTCGATCACATAAAAAAGGCGTTCATCATTCTCTGCTCTTGTTTTTGTGATCTTGCTTTCTTTATCTTTTACATTTCCAAATACAATAGCTTCAGTAGGACAAGCCTGCATACATGCTGTTTTTACTTTACCATCTTCTAAAGGAACATTTGCTTTTTTAGCATCCAATTTCCCTTCCTGTAAACGTTGTATGCAGAAAGAACATTTTTCGATGACTCCTCTTGAACGAACAGTCACGTCTGGATTCAACACCATTCTTGTCAGATCATCATTCATTTGCTCAATAACAGGATCAAGTTTACCTACCAATTTTTGATCACGGTTGTTCGGGAAGCTATCGGCTCCGTTATAATCGGCCCAGTTAAAGCGACGAACTTTATACGGACAGTTGTTTGCACAATATCTTGTGCCAATACAACGGTTATATGTCATTTGATTTAATCCTTCACTGCTGTGGTTGGTTGCAGCAACAGGGCAAACATTCTCACAAGGAGCATTATCACAGTGCTGGCAAAGCATTGGTTGGAATACCACCGCTTTTACATCATCTGGATTTTTTTCATTGGTTACAAAATAGCGGTCGATACGCAACCAATGCATATCATGATAACGGGCCACTTCTCTTTTTCCAACAACAGGCACATTATTTTCAGCATGACATGCAACAACACAAGCGCCGCAGGCAGTGCAACTATTCATATCAATGCTCATTCCCCATTTCAATCCCGGCTGAGGATGATCAGGATATATTGTTGATTCTTTACGGAAATCACCGGTATTGGGAGCAAAATCTTCAGCAAGATGCTTGCGGAATCTCTTGAACTGTTCACGGTCATTTTTAAAAGAAGTTAAAGAAGTCTCTTTTACAACTTCAGTTCTGTTCTCATAAGAATTATGAACCTGTGCCTGTGCAACTTGATATTGATTTCCTGTATCTTTTACTTCAACATCTGCCGGAACAAAATAATCTCTTGTTTTTCCATCTGATGATGAAAGATGATAAACATTTTTACCAACATTGCCCGCTGCAATACCGAGCTTATCTGTTCTTCCATATCCAACTGCAATTGCAATTGTGTTGGGATCCATTCCGGGAATAATAAGTACTGGTAATTCAACCGGGGCTTTACCTTTTACAGTAACTGTTACAACAGGTTTTTCAGGGAAGTATTCATAACTATTAATATGTCTTTCAGAACCACCGATCAGGTCAACACCCACAACTCGTTTTGCCATGGTCATGCTCATCATTACATAGTTGTCCCATGTAGCTTTTGTTATCGGGTCAGGCAATTCTTGTAACCATGGATTAGAACTTTGCTTACCGGTACCAATAGAAACTTTTTGATAAAGCACTAATTCAACTTCGCCGCCTTTCTTTGTTGCTGATATTGCAGCAGCAGCACCTTCAACACCTGAATTATTAAACGCAACAGCATTTCCAGTTGCAACGGGGGGCTCCATTATACCTTCTTGAAGTGCAGCATCAAAAGCTGTCTTAGAACCAAGTTTTGTTTCCCAGTAATTCTTAAAATAAGTTTCGTAATCTTTATTATCGCCACCTGCCTGTCCGGTAGGCAGGCTCCATTTTAATAATGAAGTTTGAAATGCTCTTGTTTTGAAAAGTGGATGAATAGTTGGCTGAATAAAACTTATGTAGCCTGATTTTGGTTCAGCATCTCCCCAGCTTTCAAGAAAATGATGAGAAGGAATTATATAATCACAAGCCTGCGTTGTTTCATCAAGATATTCATTGAAAGATATCTTTGTTTTCACCTTCGCCATTGCTGCTTTGAACTTCTCACCATCGTGATAGTTGTAAACAGGATTAGCTCCGTAGATCATTAATGCACCAACAGTACCGCCGTTCATATCGGTAACCAGCTGTGCTATATCTTCATCAACACCCTGGCGATAATTCAAAGTTGTTGACCAATCAATAACAGAACCATAAGCGCCAATTGCATTATTGATCGCATTTACAACGGTCTGAACATTTACATCATTGCTTCCGCTTACAACTAATGCTGATCCTTTATTTGCATTTAATTCAGCAGCAGCTTTTGTAATTCCCGCTTTTACTTTGTCATTTAATGGATGTGTAGCGGCATTACCAACAATAGCCGCATATAATGCTAATGCAACAGGACCTGCTTCAGACGGACGATGTGTAAATCTTTCATCAGCGTTCGCACCCGTTGTACTCATAAAACTTTCAAACTGCAAGTGCCGGCTCATTTCATTAGCGCCGTCTTTCAATTTTCTTGTTTGTGCATATTGACGTGAAAACTCAACGGGATTAAGCCAGGTGCCAAGAAAATCAGCTCCAAGACTGACGATCACTTTTGCTTTTGCAAAATTGTAAGATGGGATCGCCTTTCTATTAAATGTTGCTTCATTTGCTTTTATCATGCCGCTGAAAGAATCAGCATCATATTGGATATGCTTTAAGCCCGGGTACTTTGCAATAATTTCTTTTGTGGTTGGAGAAGTAATTGTGCTTGTAAGCAAAACTGCATTTGTAACCCCTGTCATTGCTTCCCCGATCATCTTGTCCAACTGTTCGAAAGTGGGAACCTCTTCAAACTTATCGCCAACTTTTCTTTTTGGATGTGTTAGACGGTTTGTATCATAAAGATCAAGAACAGAAGCCTGAGCTCTTGCCGAAGTACCGCCACCTGTATAATTGCATTTATCATTTCCTTCAATCTTTATTGGGCGGCCATCTCTTACTTTAGCAAGTATCGGAAGCACATCACCATCCTGCACATAAGTGGTAGCATAATATTTTGAAACACCCGGCACTATGTCAGCGGGTTTATTGGCAAATGGAATAGCTTTTCTTACCGGAGTTTTGCAACCCGCAGCAATTGCAGCAGCAGCTGTGCTGAATCCAAGATATTTTAAAAAGTCGCGACGCGGAGCTGATGCATCAAGCCAGCCTTTTCCACTCTTATCTTCAAATGGAAGATCTTCCTGGAATTCATTTTCAATTTTCTTCGCCAGCTCTTCGCTTCCTTTCAGCTCGCCGAAACTTTGCCAATATTTATTACTCATATAAACCCAATCCGCCCCAGGCGGACATTTAGACTCTGAATTTTGCGATCATACATTTTCAACTAAAACAAATTCAGATTTGGTTAATAAAATTTATTACTTACTTGTTCTGCTAATTCTCAAATTCAAAAAACTAAATCAGCCTAAGTTCCCCTTTAGGGGGACAGGGGGTTAATAATGACATTTCTGACATTCCAAACCGCCAATATTATTTACCGTTACACTGTCCAATTTCGCTTTATGGATCTCTTTAATCCTTGTTCTTGTTGCATCCGTCCAAACAGTATCTGGCGTCATGAATTTCTCATATACGCTGTAAAACCTATTTCCTGTTTCTCTGCCCGAATTGTCAATTTTATAAAAATCAACTTTGGTCTGGCGATGACAGTTGACACACCAGCCCATACTTAATTCTGAGAACTGGTACACTTCATCCATATTTGTGATCTCACCATGACAAGACTGGCATTGAACCTTGCCTGCTTTTATATGCTGTGAGTGATTGAAATAAACGTGGTCTGGCAGGTTATGAATTTTTGTCCAGGGAATTGGTTTTGCTTTTGCGGGATCCCATGCAGCTGAATTTTTGGGATCAAAGCCTGCATAAGAATATAATTTTTCAATTTCCTTTGTACCGTTTACTTCACTTCCGTCTTCTCTAAAAAGTTTAGGGCCTTTCTCGTATGCATTAATTGTCTTATGACAGTTCATACAAACATTTACCGAAGGAATAGCGGCATGTTTACTTTCCATAGCTGCGCCATGACAATAAAGACAGTTTATCTGGTTAATGCCAGCATGTACTTTATGAGAATAATAAATAGGTTGCTCAGGCTGATACTTTTTTTGACGGCCAAAATCAATAAGTGCACTGGCGGTATAATAACCACCAACGATAAACAGAACTATTGAAAACAATGTGATATAAACTTTATTCTTATAAAAAGGAACAGGGTCAGGGCGAAGAATACCTTCGGTGTCATCACTTAGTTTTTTCAAGTTGCTGTTAACCTGCATCAGGATAAGAGCAATGATGGCCATGATAAGAGAAATGATACCGAATATTAATCCGCCGCCGCCTGATTCATCCTTTGAAGTAGTGCCTGTTGCTGTTTCTTCTACAGGAGGTTTCCATTCATTTACATATTTAATTACTGCATCTAATTCAGGGTCTGTAATTTGCCCTTCAAACACTTGCATTTGTGACGCAGCATAGTTTATTATTTCCCCCGCCCTTGGAATTCCTTCTTTTAATGCCTTATCATAATTTAGGATCCATGTTTTAACATGATCAACATTACCTCCCCATCTGTCAAGTACACCTTGGAGATTTGGCCCGGTAAATTCCTTACCCATAATATGGCAACTGGCACACTTGGCTTTGAAGATAGCCAGACCACCATCCTGGGCATTGATTTTAATAAAAGAAAAAACAAAAAATGAGGCGAGTAGCAATAGGCGTTTTGGTGCGAAAGATTTTTCTGAAATCATAGAAGCGATTGATCTGAAAAATGTGGATAAAATCTCTTAACCAGCTGTCCCGTTTGGACAGCTTTGGCGCAAAAGTAAGTCATGAACGTAATAAAACTTCAACACGTTTAAATTTTTTTTGAACCGCTACCAGACCGGGTTTCACAGGAATTAAAATTAATTTTTGATACAGGTGATTAATCTTTGTCATTGCTTTGTCAACCTTTAGTAAACAAATTTCTTTTGTTACAAATGATTGTTGTTTTACCCGATTTTTGCACACTGCCAAAATAAATTCTTCATGTTTGAGAAATTAAGACAGAAATGGAAGGTAAATGCATTTCAACTTGCGTTGATCCTTTGCACATTTGCAATCGGGGGTAGTTTGACAGGCCTTGCAGCAAAAAAGATAATGAATGTTCTTCCAATTGAAGCCGACTGGCTTTGGGCAATTATATACATACTGATCGTTACCATTCTCTGGCCGATGATGGTATTATTGGTAAGTGTTCCTTTTGGTCAGTTCAGGTTCTTTTATAATTATACAAGAAAGCTTGGGCAGAAAATTGGTTTTATAAAATCGGAGCCAGACGGCTATCGGGACGAAAGACAGAAGCCATAGACATTATCTCATTTCAGCCAGCTCGGCTTCAGCAGCAATATATCCAAAGCTGCTCCATTGTTTGCCGGCCACTACTTTTTCAAAAAGCTCTTTTGCTTTATTCTTATCCCCCTTTAATTGATAATAAGCGCCGAGAGCAAAACCCAATGTGGCGTTGCCGACCGTTTCCTGGTTTTTTGTTTTTTCAACCAGCTTGCCATTATCACCGGTTTTATACATTAATAATATATCATAGTAGTCGTGATTCTCGATTATTTCCATTTCGCCGGATATCTCTTTTAAATGTTGATCAGCATCTTTTTGTCTACCCATTTTTCGTAATACAAGGTTCAACCAGTTTAATGTAGCAACCTTCATATCATCATTATCGGCAATATCAAGACATTTTTCCCAGGCAAGCAATGCCTGCCGGTTATCGCTTTTTAAATAATATGCGAGACCGAGGTGATAATATATATTGGTATGCAAGGTGCCAGTTGGAAAATTCTTTTCATTTGGAATTCCGTCCGGTTCTATTTCATCTATCTGATCACGAATAAGCTCGACTGCTTTTTTAAGATCTGTAATAGCATTATCAAAACAGCGCAGCGTGATATAGCGATGTGCCCGGTGCCGGTAAACCCTTGCATTGTTGGGGTGCAGGTTTATTCCTTTTGTGTAAATGGCAATAGCTTCTTTATAATTTCCAAGGTAGGCTAGGCGGCGGCCATACCATATTATATGCTCATCATGGCTGCTGTCGGCCTTGTATTTTTTTTCTGCAGCCCGCAGATTGGCTTCAAATACCTTTTTCAATGAATCACTAAGCGAAGGAGCCGGGTATTCCTTGTCTTCGCAATTTTGTTTTTGTGTAAAAGCCGTATTGCTAATTATTATAAATAAAAATGGAAGAATAAATTTTCTCATACTGAAAAGTTACAACTTTGATGCTTTGAAAAAATTAAGGATGAAACAAATTGCAATTTTTGCTTCAGGTGAAGGCACCAATGCCAAAAGAATCATAGAATATCTGCGGGAAAAAAGTAATTCTTCGATTGTTGTTAGCTTAATTGTTTGCAATAAACCCGGAGCTGGTGTTTTAAAATTGGCAGCAGAGAACGATATTTCAACGATCATGATTGAAAAAGAAAAATTTTTTCGCGGCAACGCATATGTCGATGAATTGAAAGCTGCTGGTATTGATTTTATCGTATTAGCCGGTTTTTTATGGAAAATACCTGATGCATTAATTAAAGCATACCGAAATAAGATCATAAACATTCATCCGGCACTATTACCCAAGTATGGCGGCAAAGGAATGTATGGCCATTTTGTACACGAAGCTGTTATAGCCAACAAAGAAAAAGAAAGCGGTATCAGTATTCATTATGTTGATGAGGTTTATGATCATGGGCAGATCATTTTGCAGGCAACCTGCCCCATAACCGAAGCAGATACACCTGAAACTCTGGCAAAAAAAGTGCAGTTGCTCGAACACAGACATTTCCCCGCTGCGGTTGCTTTACTAAGCACACTTTAAATTACTATTTGCATTTTCTTTTGTTACTTGCCGTGCTTGAGAAAATTTTCAACATATATAATTGTATTGTTCGGCTGTTTATTTATCACTTCGCAAACAAATGCGCAAACCTTCAAGCTGCGTGGAGTTGTTTATGACAGCACAAAAACCTACCCGGTTATCTCCGTCAGCGTTTTAACTTCTTCGGGTAAAGGAACCACCACCGATATATACGGTCGTTATGAAATTGAAGTGACAGAAACCGATTCTATTTGGTTCAGCTATTTAAATAAACCAACTATTAAATATGCCGTTGCAAAAATTTACGACAACTCCCGTTTTGATATTGCACTCCATGTTAATGTACCTGTACTGAAAGAGGTAATTGTGAAGCCCCGTAATTATAAACTTGATTCATTGCAAAACAGGGCTGATTATGCAAAAGGATTTGATTGGGAAAAACCAAAACTGAAAGCAAGTATGGGCAGCGGCGGCGCTGTTGGTTTTGACCTTGAAGAGATCATCCGTTTGTTTCAATTCAGACGAAATAAAAGTGCTGCTTCATTCAGAGAACGTTTGTTAAATGAAGAGAGAGAAAAATTCATTGACCACCGTTTCAGTAAAGCAATTGTACTCCGGCTTACTGGTTTAATTGGCGCCGAAAGAGACAGCTTCATGCTTCGTTGCCGCCCCATTTATGAATTTTGCCTTTACACCGGCGAATATGATTTCCAACTTTACATTAAAGAATGCTATGAAGCTTACAAGCTGGAGAAAAGCGACGGTTGGTTAAGAAAAGAAAATTAACTTACTGCCGGTTTAAAAATTCCGGCCATGAGCACTCCACTTCATAATGAATTAAGAAAAGAATTCCAGTTGGAAAGACTGATCCTTTTCAGCGACGCCGTGTTTGCTATCGCAATCACATTGTTAGTGATCGAAATCAAAATTCCGGAGATACATGAAAATGTTTCGGATAAAGCTTTATTACATGAACTGCGGGAACTGATTCCAAAATTTACCGGCTTTCTTATCAGCTTTGCGCTTATTGGCATTTATTGGACGATACACCACCGCATGTTTGGCTTTGTTACTAACTATACAAATAAGCTTTTATTTTTAAATCTTCTTTTTCTTTGTTTCGTCGCATTGATGCCATTCAGCACCGGCTTTTACAGTGAATATGCGGGCCCTGAATTATTTCGTGAACAATTAAAGGTTCCGCTTACTTTTTATGTTTTGAACTTTTGTTGCGTCGGTTTTGCCAATTATCTTATGTGGCTGCATGTAACAAATCCAAAAAATAAAGTTGCAGACCCACCGATCGATCCGGTTACAGCAAACACTTCAAAGCTCAGGTCTTTTATCGTGCCTTTTATTTTCTTACTGATGTTACCAGTAGCCTATCTGACTAATGTATTATTTGCGGTTTGGATGCCCATGCTGATCCCTGTTTCACTTAAATTATTACAAAGAAGCATGAAGAAAAAATATAAACCTGTCAGTTAATGAATAAATGAGAACCAAATGAAGAAGAAAATAGTTTTATCAGCAACTCTTTTACTCAGTTTAATTTCATTTTCGCAATTAACGCTTCAATCGGTTAGCCCCGAAACACAAAACATTTCATCTGAAAGACTAAAACAAATTGATGCAAACATCGATCAATGGATAAAAGAAGATCAGCTGAACGGCGCCACAGCAATTATTCTCCGCAACGGCAAAATTGTTTATCACAGGTCATTTGGTCTTGCTGATAAAGAAAAAAATATCCCGATGCGCAATGATCATATCTATCGCATTGCCTCTATGACCAAACCCATCATCAGCGTTGCCGCAATGATGTTGTATGAAGAAGGAAAGTTTTTATTGACCGATCCTGTTTCAAGATTTATCCCTGAATTTAAGAACCCGGTTGTAATTGATAAATACAATGCCGGCGATACCACCTATACAACGGTGCCGGCAAAAAGAGAAATTACAATGCGTGATGTGCTGTCACATACTTCGGGCATCGGGTATGCGCAGATCGGTTCAGCTACAGCAAATGCTATTTATTTTAAAAATAAAATTAATGGCGGCATCGGCACTCCTTATTCAACATTGAAAGATGTGATCACACGATTGGCAACGCTTCCTTTGTTTACTCAGCCGGGAGAAGAATTTTATTACGGATTGAATACAGATGTACTTGGATATCTTGTTGAAGTGATCAGCGGAATGCCGCTTGATAAATATTTACAGCAAAAGATCTTTGACCCGCTTGGCATGAAAGACACTTATTTCTTTTTGCCAAAAGAAAAATATGCAAGGCTTGTTCCTTTATATACACAAGGCAATAATAAAATACGAATACAGGATTCATTGATAAGCCTGAATGGAACTTTCTCAAGAGATTTTCCAAAAACTCCTTATGGAACATATTTCTCCGGTGGCGCAGGGCTTAGTTCAACTGCTTATGATTATTCATTATTTGGTCAAATGCTTTTGAATGGCGGCGAACTGAATGGTAAAAGAATATTATCGCCAGCAACAATTCAGCTAATAGCAAGTAATCAAATTGGCGATCACCTGATGTGGGGAGATACAAATAAGACACGTCGTTTTGGTTTGGGTTTTGGAATTCTTACTGACTATGCTGAAAGAACATTGATGATACCAGCGGGTTCTTATGGTTGGGATGGAATGTTTGCCTCGCATTTCTGGGTTGATCCTAAAAATAAAATGGTGGTTGTGTTTATGCGCAACATCTGGCCAACCGAACATTGGGACTATGGTGATAGAATAAAACCGTTGATCTATCAGGCGTTGAAGTGAAAGAAATTATGAATTATGAATATAGAATCAAGAATGCAATCAATTCATAACCCATAATTCTTAACTCAAAAATTTTTAATATGGAAGTACATGCACACTCACATACACCCCGTAAAAAATGGACCCATTATTTCTGGGAGTTCTTAATGTTGTTTTTGGCTGTGTTCTGCGGTTTTCTTGCGGAATATCAATTGGAGCATAAGATTGAAAAAGACAGGGAGAAAGAATATGCCAGGGCATTATATGATGAGTTGTATGCCGACTCAATTGTATTTGCAAAAAAAATAGAAGGAAGACTTGGAAAAGAAAAAGACTGTGATTACCTCGTCAGTTATATCCGGGATAGCTCCTTAACTAAT
>Ga0209798_10000678_pt1 | contig 20692 bp, 19 predicted proteins | sample DOMMetBare3Fresh_FD_187475 | JGI IMG/M metagenome (GOLD analysis project Ga0209798, IMG submission 187475) | Wetland sediment microbial communities from St. Louis River estuary, USA, under dissolved organic matter induced mercury methylation -... | ecosystem: Environmental > Aquatic >...
AAGCGGGCGTAAAGCTGCGGTTGCGCTGCGCTCAAAGAATTGAACGATGGTCGGCGCGTGACATCAACCCGGGCGTCGATGCGGTACGGTTGTCCGGGGCTGCGAACGCCCCGAGCTCGCGGATGGTGTGCGGCGCTGCAGCAAGAGCGGGCGAGGGCGCGCTGCGAGCGACAGTGTCAGCGCTGCTGCTGTTGGCAATGAACCACACAGTGGGCCTTCTCCCGGCCTCGCTTCTGCGGTTCAGCGCCAACCTTCCCGACCTCACGGTTCTGCCGCTCGACCTGCGTATTTCGTCCTGGCCGGTCGGAATGATGACGCGGAAGAACCGCACGCTCATGCCGGTCGTGAGGCACTTTATTGATTGAGCCCGCGAGATTGATTGCGCCCGCGAGATTGATTGCGCCCGCGAGGTCGCGAAACCAGCGACTGGAGCTCAAGCGCCACGTGGCCGACCCAAAGCTTCCATTCGAAACCGCAAGTCCGCGCGCTAATACTCGGGCGCGCGCTCGGGCACCTGGGCGTCCGCGGCCAGATTGTCGAAGCGCGTGACCGAAGCCTCGAACTGCAGGTTGACGGTGCCCGTAGGCCCGTGACGCTGCTTGCCGATGATCACCTCGGCCTTGCCGTGCGCGGCTTCCATATCAGTCTGCCACTTGATGTGCTCGTCGGTGCCGGGCCGCGGCTCCTTGTTACTCAAGTAATATTCCTCGCGGAACACGAACAGGACGACGTCGGCGTCCTGCTCGATCGAGCCTGATTCACGCAGGTCGGAGAGTTGCGGCCGTTTGTCCTCGCGGTTCTCGACTTGGCGCGAGAGTTGCGAGAGCGCGATGATCGGGACCGTGAGCTCCTTGGCCAGCGCCTTGAGGTTGGTGGTGATCTCGGTGATCTCCTGGACGCGGTTTTCCGCAGAGCGCCGTGTGCTGCCTTGCAGGAGCTGGATGTAATCGATCACGATGAGGTCGAGACCGCGCTGGCGCTTGAGGCGGCGGGCGCGTGCCGCAAGCTGCGCGATCGACAGGCCGCCGGTCTCGTCGATGAACAGCGGCAGGTGCTGGATCTCGATCGACTTGTCCTTGATCACCTCGAAATCGCCTTGCGTGATTTCGCCGCGCCTGATCTTGCTCGAGGAGATTTCGGTCTGCTCGGAGAGGATGCGCGTGGCGAGCTGCTCGGCCGACATTTCGAGCGAGAAGAAGCCCACGCGCCCGCCATTGACCGTGGCGATCTGGCCGTCGGCCTGGACTTCGCCGCGCCAGGCGCGCGCGACGTTGTAGGCGATGTTGGTCGCGAGCGACGTCTTGCCCATGCCGGGCCGGCCGGCAAGGATGATGAGGTCGGATTTCTGCAGGCCGCCCATCTTGTTGTCGAGATCGCGCAGGCCGGTTGCAAGCCCGGACAGTTTTCCGTCGCGTTGATAGGCATGCGACGCCATCTCGAGCGCGGTGGTGAGCGCCGTCTCGAAGCGCAGGAAGCCACCGCCGTAGCGCCCGGTCTCAGCGAGGTCATAGAGACGCCGCTCCGCGTCCTCGATCTGCTCGCGCGGCGCGAAGTCGACCGGCGCGTCGAACGCCACGTTGACCATCTCCTCGCCGATCTGAATGAGGTCGCGCCGGATCGCGAGATCGTAGACGGCGCGGCCATAGTCCGAAGCGTTGATGATCGTGGTCGCCTCGGCGGCCAGGCGGGCGAGATATTGCGGGACCGTCAGGCCGGCGATGTCGGCGTCGGCCGACAGAAATGTTTTCAAGGTCACCGGCGAGGCAAGCTTGCCGGTGCGGATCAGGCTGCGCGCGATATCGTAGATCTGCTGATGGATCGGCTCGAAGAAATGCACCGGCTCAAGAAAGTCGGAAACGCGGTAGAGCGCCTCGTTGTTGACCAGGATGGCGCCCAGGAGCGATTGCTCTGCCTCGATGTTGTGCGGGGCAGTGCGATAGCCGGGCTTCGACTCGTCCTGAATTACGCGGGCCGTCGATTCGAGCTGCGTCATGATTGCGAGTGCGCTTCCAATCCGTCGAAGTGAGGTTCAGGTAACACCGCGCACCGATTCGCGGCGATGCCTCGCCGAGGCTGTCCCCGTTACCCACCGATCGCAAGTAAGAACTGCGTCACGCATCGGCGAGACTTGACCCAAGATGTGGTGGCCCGTGAGCAACGGGCGCCTAGTGCCCCGTTTCCGAAGTTCGTTATACGTCGCAGCAAACTCTTACACGAACTTCGGAAACAAAGGGGCACCGGCAACTCTATGATTCTAGTGCCGCTTTTCGATCTGAAGTTCCTGAAGAGTTTGCTGCACGTGGTGCAGGAACTTCAATTCGGCGGCACTAGTCATTCGCCGGCGAGCCGCAACGGCGGGCGCTGGCGGAGTTCCCGCGCCCGCAACTGCGCGGTTTCTCGCGTGATGTAGTCGCGCGTCATCGGCACCACGCCCTGCCGCTTGGTGAGCTGCAGCTGGAACACCATCATTGCCTGCTCGCGGAATGCCATTTCCGAGGCCGCGAGGTAGAATTCCCACATCCGTACGAAGCGAGCATCGTAGAGACGCTCAACCTGCTCGCGATGAGCCAGGAAACGCGCGCGCCACTTCTTCAATGTCTCGGCATAGTGCAGACGCAAGATCTCGACGTCGGTCACCAGCAGGCCCGAGCGCTCAACCGCCGGCAGCACTTCGGAGAGGGCCGGAATGTAGCCGCCCGGGAAGATGTATTTGGCAATCCAGGGGTTGGTGACGTTGGGGCCTTCCGAGCGACCGATGGAATGCAGCAGCATCACGCCGTCATCATTGAGCAGCGCGGCGCATTGTCGAAAGAACGCGTTGTAGTGCCCCACACCGACATGCTCGAACATGCCGACCGAGACGATGCGGTCGAAGTGTCCGGTCACGTCACGGTAATCCTGTAGCCGAAAGTCGGTCCGCTCCGACAGGCCACGCTCGGCCGCGCGCAGGCGTGCGACGGCGTGCTGCTCCTGCGAGAGCGTGATGCCGGTGACCTGCGCGCCGGTCGTTTCGGCGAGATAGGCGCCGAGGCCGCCCCAGCCGCAACCGATGTCGAGCACATGCCGGCCGGGGGCGAGAAGGAGCTTGGCGGCCAAGTGGCGTTTCTTGGCGAGTTGGGCGTCGTCAAGGGATTGGCCCGGCGCTTCGAAATAAGCGCAGCTGTATTGCCGGTCGGCGTCGAGGAACAGGGAATAGAGCCGGCCGTCGAGGTCGTAGTGATGCGCGACATTGCGTCGCGCCTGCGGGCGCGGATTGAATTGCAGGAGGCGGCGATAGAGATAGCGGATGAACCATTGCGGCCGGGCGAACAGCGGGGGTCTGCCGTCGCGCTGTTGGCGCAGGATAACAGCCAGAACATCAGCGATCGAGCCCTCTTCGACGACAACGCTGCCGTCCATGTAGGCTTCACCGAACCGCATCTCAGGATCGAGCAGAACGCCTCGCTCGGCGGCATGCGTGCTGAAACGAATCGCGACCGGCTTTCCGGTGCCGTCCCCCAGGGAAAACGTCGTGCCGCTCGCGGTGGTGACCCGCAGCGTTCCTGCGCAAATTGATCTTTGCAATATTGCTCGCAGCAACCGATCCATCGGCCGCATCCCACATGACCGTGCGCTCGCTCGCCCCGCCACGCCGCCGACATAATCCACCGGCATCGGTGCGAACAATTCGACCTGCCTCCCGGTTCCATGGCCGAATGCCGTCGGACAAGACCAATTAGAACAAACTTCGGTCATCCCGGCAATGTGCATTGCCTTTGGCATGCCATGCAGGGCAAGCTGGGTTGCAGGTTAGACCGAGTAGATAGATAGGGACCTGACCGGGACGCTAACACGATTGGCGCCGGGCGAGGGGTAAGGAGAGGATCCTTGTCGACTGTGCCGCGGCTTTTGTCATGGACTGTGGCTTGCCTCGCTGCTGCCTTGCAGGTCACGGCGGCCGATGCCCAGGGCAATATCGATGCGGGCAAGACGCCCGCGCAGATTTTTGGCGATACCTGTTCGGCCTGCCACCGCAGCGCGCGTGACCTTCGACGCGCCAGCGCTAGCTTCCTGCGGTCTCATTACACCGCAGGATCCGACGAGGCGGCTGCCATGGCCAGCTATCTTGCTGGCCTCGGCGGTAGCGATCCGCGTTCCGCCCAGCCCCCGACCCAAGCGCAGCCCAAGCGCCCACCTGCCGACGTCGCCAAGCAGCCCCGCCCGCCGGTCGAGCAGGCGAAGTCGGGGGCAGCGCCCGGGTCCGCGCAGGCGCAGCCCAAGAGCCGACCTAGCGCCAGTGCCAGCGCACAGGCACGTGCGGTTGCCGAAGAACGGCATCCCGAGCTGCCGCCACCACCACCCCCCGCTCCGGTGCTTCAGCCGTTCGAGGAGTAGGGGCGACGCGTGAGGCAGCCCGGACTTGACCGGGGCCTTATTTCTTCGCCTGCTCGGCCGGTTCGGCGCCTTCCGCCGGCGTCTCGCGTGCGCGCAGCGCTTCCGCGGCCTCCGGCTCGAAGAAGGCTTCGGCCTCGATCTCGGCAGCGTCCTCGCGCGCGACCGTGACATCCTCGCCGCGCGCGATGCGCTCGGCTTCGTCGGCGTTGCGGGCGACCGTGACGTTGATCGACACTTCGACTTCCGGATGCAGAATGACCGGGACCTTGTGCAGTCCGATGGTCTTGATCGGCGCATTGAGCGCGAGCTGGCTGCGCGACAGCGTGAAGCCCTTGTCGCTCGCGAGCGCCGCGATATCGCGCGGCGTCACCGAGCCGTAGAGCTGGCCACCCTCGGCGGCTTGCCGCAGCACGGTGAAGCTCTGGCCGTTGAGCTTGCTCGCCACCTTCTCGGCCTCGCTCTTGAGCTCGAGGTTGCGCGCTTCGAGCTCGACCTTCATCGTCTCAAAGCGTGAGCGGTTCTCGTCGGTGGCGCGCAGCGCCTTGCCGCGGGGGAGGAGATAGTTGCGGGCAAAGCCGTCCTTGACGCGCACGACCTCGCCCATCTGGCCGAGCTTGGCGACGCGTTCGAGCAGGATCACTTCCATGGTCAGTCTCCGTTCGTTGAGTTGGTATGCGAGGTGTTTCAGGAAATGGGGGGAGCCGGCGGTGGCGCCCGGCTGCCGGCGACGCGGGTGCGGACGTTGAAGGCCGCCTCTGCCAAGCCCAGGAATGAAGCCGCCAGCACTGGCCAGCCGAGGACGATGACGGCCCCATAGGCCGCGATCAGCAACACCGGCCGAAAGCTCAGGCCGCGCGTGAGCGCATGCAGCACCGCAAAGCCGAGAATGGCGTAGGCCATGAACAAGCTCGCCGCCGCGATGCGACTGAGGATCCCCGCCAGGTCGGGCAGGAAGGTGCCCGCGATCGCGATGGCCAGCAGGCCGAGTGCCGCCGGAGGCAGGGTGAGCGCCGAAAGGTCCGGCCACGGTCGCCGCAGCCGACCGGACACGCGGACAATGCGGCTCGCAAACCACAGATTGAAGACGCTAATAAGGGTGGCCAACACGGCGGCCGCCGGCGGGATCGCAGCGACCAGGATGTCGACCAGGCGTTCCATGTCGGCGCCGAGGGGAGGGCCTGGGGCGCGCGGCTGGATGGCGCGCTCGAAGGCGACACGCAATCCCGCCTGGAAGCTCTCCTTGTCGGTTCCGAAATTGGGGACCGCGATGATCACCAGCGCTGCACTGATGATCGCCGCCCACAGCACGAGGCGGCCGACCGGATACCATTCGAGCGTCATCGATCCGTTGGCGCCGACCGGGCGCGCGAGCAGCGCGAGATAGGCGAGCCACCACGCCGGCAATCCGACGCCGATCAGAAAGGCGCTGAAGAAATACAGGCCGAGAGTTGCGCCGAGCGAGGCGGCTGCGGTGAAGCTTGCGACCAGCCCAGCCCGGTGGCTCCAGCCCAGCGCCGCGATCAGGATCGGCAGCGGGGCAAGATAGAACAGGAGCGTCGCCAGGATCGAGCCCGATGCGACGGACGCAAACAGGAGCGCCGCGGCCGCGCCGGCGCCAAGCCCGATGAGTAACGTCTGCAACAGCATCGCAAGCTGTCCCGCTTCATCAGCGGTTAGAGACGGATCCAGGAATCGATCCAGGTCCGCCCCAACCATCGACCGGCTGCCTTATGGCGGTCGGCCTCGCATGTGCTTCCGCGCCGCAGGCGGAAGGCAGTCTCAATCCGCGTTCAGCGGATCACGTAAGGCAGCAGTCCGAGGAAGCGCGCGCGCTTGATCGCACGCGCGAGCTCACGCTGCTTCTTCGAGGACACCGCGGTGATGCGGCTCGGCACGATCTTGCCGCGCTCGGATACATAGCGCTGCAGCAGTCGCGCGTCCTTGTAGTCGATCTTCGGCGCGTTGGCGCCCGAGAACGGGCAGGTCTTGCGGCGGCGGAAGAACGGGCGGCGTGTCTGTGTCGGTGCAAGGCTCATCGTCGTTACTCCGCGCGCTCGGCTGTGGCAGCGTCATCTCTCGGCGGGCGGCTGTCGCGACGATGCTCACCACGATCACGATCACGATCGCGGTCGCGGAAGCCGCCGCGATCTCGATCACGGAAGCCGCCGCCACCACCGCGATCGTCGCGCTCGCGGTCGCGGTCGACCTTGCGCATCATCACCGAGGGGCCCTCTTCGAGCTCATCGACGCGCACGGTGAGGTAGCGCAACACGTCTTCGTTGAGCCGCTCCTGCCGCTCGATCTCGTTGATCACGGCCGGCGGTACGTCGAGATTCATGAAGGTGTAGTGCGCCTTGCGATTCTTGCGCATGCGGTATGACAGCGATTTGATGCCCCACTGCTCGAGCTTGGCGATCTTGCCGCCCATCTGCTCAATGACGCCCTTGAGATGGGTTGTCAGTTCCTCGACCTGCTGCGCGCTGGCGTCCTGGCGCGAGAGGAAGACGTGTTCGTAGAGCGGCATGGAATGCCCTTCCCTGGTTCAATGCTCACCCCGGCGCGTAGCCCTTCGAGCCCTTTCGGGAAAGGCTCGAATGCTCAGAAGGCGGAAACACCGGACGCCGGGCCACGAGGCCCTGCCGAAGGCTCCTTGAAAAGGGGAGAAAGCCTGCGGCCGTCCGTTCAGCTCCCGGCCGGGATCGAGCGGAAGGCTGGGTTTATAGGGTGTTTTGGCTAAAAGGCAAGGATTGTGGCACTGTCCGCGCGGGGTTAAGGCTTCAACCCCGTCCACGGCCCCCGACCCGCTGCAGCAGCTCGGCGAGCTTGACGGCGAGATCGGCGCCCTCGCGGATGTGGCGGGCGGTGTCTGGGGCGTTGCCCGCGCGCGTGCGCAGCCGGTTGAGCTCCGACAGCAGCATGTCCAGGTTGTTGGCCACGAGCTGATTCCGGAACGCCGGATCGGCCCGGGCGTGCACCAGGTCGTCTTCGGTCGCGAGCGTCACCTTGGGCATCTGCGGGGCCCTGTTCCTGCCCGTGCCGTCATACCTTCTGGCCATTGCCAGCGGGTTAGGAGGACGTTCGCGGGCTCGAGAAATGCCCCCGCATGGTTACCGCCGCCTTGACAGGGCGGTGAGTGCGGTGTCTTAGGGCGCCAACAATTGTTCGGACTTTTTCTTGGGGCTTCCTTGGGGCGGCGGGCAATGTCGATTGCGTTTGTGTTTCCGGGCCAGGGTAGCCAGGCGGTCGGCATGGGCAAGGCGCTCGCCGCAGCGTTCCCGGTGGCGCAGCAGGTCTTCGACGAGGTCGATGCTGCGCTCGGCGACAAGCTCAGCGCCGTCATGTGGGACGGCCCGGCCGAGCGGGTGACGCTCACCGAGAACGCCCAGCCGGCGCTGGTTGCGGTCTCGCTCGCTGCCATGCGCGTCCTGGAGGCAGAGGCAGGTATCGATCTCAAGCGCGACGCCGCGTTCGTTGCCGGGCACTCGGTTGGTGAATATTCGGCGCTTGCGGCAGCCGGCGCACTCACGCTCGCCGACGCGGTGCGGCTCGTGCGCATCCGCGGCCGCGCCATGCAGCAGGCGGTGCCTGTCGGCGTCGGCGCGATGGCGGCGCTCATCGGCGCGGAATTCGAGCAGGCTGCCGGAATTGCGGCGGAAGCCGCACAGGGCGAGATCGTGCAGGCGGCGAACGACAACGGCGGCGGGCAGGTGGTGGTGTCAGGCCACAAGGCCGCGGTCGAGCGCGCGGTCGAGATTGCCAAAGCCAAAGGCGTGCGGCGCGCGATGATGCTGCCGGTCTCCGGCCCATTCCATTCCGCGCTGATGCAGCCGGCCGCGGACGTCATGGCGGATGCGCTGGCCAAGGTGACGGTGAAGCCGCCGTGCGTGCCGCTGGTCGCCAACGTGCTGGCGAAGCCGACCTCTGATCCGGCCGAGATCGTGCGCGGCCTGATCGCGCAAGTGACCGGCACCGTGCGCTGGCGCGAGACCATCGCGTTCATGGTGGCTGCCGGTGTGACGACGTTCTATGAAGTCGGTTCCGGCAAGGTGCTGAGCGGTCTCGTCAAGCGCATCGCCGAGGGTGCAACCGGTACCGCCATCGGCACGCCGGACGATGTCACGGCGTTCAAGGTGGCGCGCGGTTGATGCTGCGGGGAGAGCGACGATGTTCGATCTGACCGGCAAGACGGCGCTCGTCACCGGCGCGAGCGGCGGGATCGGCGGTGCGATCGCGCGCGCGCTCCATGCGCAGGGCGCGACGGTTGCGATCTCGGGCACGCGCCGCGACGCGCTCGATGCGCTTGCAGGCGAATTGGCCGGCCGCGTCCATGTGCTCGCCTGCAACCTGGCCGACAAGGATGCGGTCGAGGCGCTGGTGCCGGCATGCGAAGGCGCGATGGGCAAGCTCGACATCCTCATCGCCAACGCCGGTATCACGCGCGACAATCTCCTGGTGCAGCTGAGCGACCAGGCGTGGGACGACGTGATCGCGCTCAACCTGACCGCGACCTTTCGGCTCGCCCGCGCAGCCGTGAAAACCATGATGCGTCGCCGCCACGGCCGCATCATCGGCATCACCTCCGTGGTCGGCGTGACCGGCAATCCGGGGCAGGCCAACTACACGGCGGCCAAGGCCGGTATGATTGGGATGATCAAGTCGATCGCCCAGGAATATGCCAAGCGTGGCGTGACCGCCAATTGCATCGCGCCGGGCTTTATCGCCACGGCGATGACCGACAAGCTTAACGACAAGCAGCGTGAGGCGATTCTGGCGCGGGTCCCGGCCGGCCGGCTCGGCAGTGGCGCCGACGTGGCCTCCGCAGCCGTCTACCTTGCCTCCGACGAGGCCGGCTACGTCACCGGACAGACATTGCATATCAATGGAGGAATGGCGATGTTCTAGTGCCGCCGATTTGAAGTTCCTATAACACTTGCGGCGAACGCGGTTAGGAACTTCAAATCGAAAAGCGGCACTAGAAGTATTGACTTGCTAGTGCCCCTTTGCTTCCGAAGTTCGTGTCAGGGGGTGCTGCGACGACGGACGAACTTCGGAAGCGGGGCACTAGCGGAGATTCGCAGTCCCGGACCCGGTCCGGAGGGTGGCCGGGTGTGCTGGTCAAGGCTTTTGAAGTGTGGTAACCGAACCTCGGCTTGGCTGGGAACTCAAAATCTTGGGGCCAACAATCTTGGGGCCAACGCAATCGCTCGGCTCCGTTCGCGACCGCACGTGATCCCGCCGGTTGCAACAACAAGCTGACTCTAAGGCTCGGGGGCGCTGACCGGTCGGGCCAAATGCAAGGATAATGAGGGCGAAGCGATGAGTGATATTGGCGAGCGGGTGAAAAAGATCGTCGTCGAGCACCTGGGTGTTGAAGCCGACAAGGTGACCGAGAACGCGAGCTTCATTGACGATCTCGGCGCCGACAGCCTCGACACCGTCGAACTCGTCATGGCCTTTGAGGAAGAGTTCGGCTGTGAGATTCCGGACGACGCGGCTGAGACCATTCTGACCGTGGGCGATGCGGTCAAGTTCCTCGAGAAGAACGCGAAGAGCTGATCCACTGCTGCTTCATACGGGCCGGCGCGCGTGCGAGGTTTGGACCTTCGCGGCGGCGCGACGTATGATCATCGCGACAATCTAGGGAGCCGGACATGAGACGTGTGGTCGTCACGGGTCTCGGCATGGTCACTCCGCTCGGCTGCGGCGTCGATCACACGTGGCAGCGCCTGATCGCGGGGCAAAGCGGAGTGACAAGCGTCGAGCGCATCGACGTGTCCGATCTGCCCTCGCGCATCGCTGGACAGATCCCGCGCGGCGACGGCTCCGCCGGAACCTACAATCCCGACCAGTGGATGGAGCCGAAGGAGCAGCGCAAGGTCGACGAGTTCATCGTCTACGCGATGTGTGCGGCCAGGCAGGCGCTGGCCGATGCCGGCTGGAAGCCGCAGGCCTACGAGGACCAGATCGTCAGCGGCGTGCTTATCGGCGCCGGCATCGGCGGAGCGGGCGGCATTGCCGACACCGGCATCTTGCTGAAGGAACGCGGGCCGCGCCGGGTGTCGCCATTTTTTGTTCCCGGGCGGATCATCAATCTCGCGGCGGGTTACGTGTCGATCGAGCATGGGCTCAAGGGCCCCAACCATGCGGTGGTCACCGCCTGCTCGACCGGTTCGCATGCGATCGGAGATGCCGGAAGGCTCATCGCGCTTGGCGATGCCGACGTCATGGTGGCGGGCGGCACCGAGTCACCGATCAATCGCGTGTCGATGGCGGGCTTCGCGGCCGCGCGCGCGCTCTCGACCGGATTCAACGACACGCCCGCGCGCGCCTCGCGGCCTTACGATCGCGATCGCGACGGCTTCGTGATGGCGGAAGGGGCCGGTGTCGTCGTGCTGGAAGAATACGAGCACGCCAAGCAGCGCGGCGCCAGAATGTATGCCGAGCTCATTGGGTACGGGCTCTCGGGCGACGCCTATCACATCACCGCGCCGGCACCCGATGGTGATGGCGCGTTGCGCTGCATGAACGCGGCGCTGCGGCGGGCCGGCGTCACGCCTGCTGAAGTCGACTACATCAATGCGCACGGAACCTCGACGCCGCTCGGCGACGAGATCGAGTTGGGCGCCGTGCAGCGACTGGTCGGGAATGCGGCAGGCCGCCTGAGCATGTCCTCCACCAAGTCTTCGGTCGGGCACCTGTTGGGGGCGGCGGGTGCGGTCGAGGCCATCTTCTCGATCCTGGCGATTCGCGATCAGGTCGCGCCGCCGACCATCAACCTTGAGAATCCCTCGGTCGAGACCCCGATCGACCTGGTGCCCCATCAGGCCCGAAAGCGCCCGATCGCGGTTGCCCTGTCGAACTCATTTGGTTTCGGCGGCACCAATGCGTCGTTGGTGTTTCGGAAAGTTGGGGACTAAACGGCGGGCGCCACAACTAGTCCCAAGTTTGCCATATTTGGCAAGAACTTAGAGGTATCCGAAGGAGGGCTAGAATCGGCTCGCCTGACGGATTTCGATAGCCACCGACCAAGATCACTGCCAGCATTTGGGTTTAGTGGTCGGTAGTCGGCGGTGGTGGCGGCAGTGCCGCCGATTTGAGTTCCTACAAAAGTCGCAGCAAGCTCGGTTAGGAACTTCAAATCGAAAAGCGGCACTAGGGCACTAGTGTGGGGACAGGGCGGTGAATCCAAAGGGCACGCCGCCAGGCGGTAGCGGAAACGGTCCGACGAGGCCGCGCACGCCGTCGTCTGCGCCCGCATCCGGTCGCCCCACGTCTGCTGCCGGCAAGCCTTATCCCACGGTCCGCGGATCGACAGTGCGGCCGCGGCCGTTGCTGAGTGATCCTCCGCCTAGTCAATCTGCCGAGCCGTCGTCTCCGCCGCCATCGACGAGCTCGCAAGGCGCGCCGTCGCTCGCAACCGGCACCGCGCGCCGGACGCCACCGAACACCAATCTGCCAAAGAATACCTTGGTCCAGTCATCGTCCGAGGCCGCCACGCCATCGCCGACGCGCCGGTGGTTTTCAAACGAGATAACGCCGCGAACGAGTCAGCGCGTCACCGCTCCGCTGCCCCAAGCCCGCCCGAATGCAGGGGCAAACTGGTCCAATGAACCGGAGCCACCCATTCAGTCGGAAGTCCCGATGCCGAATCTCGTCGGCGCCGGGCCCATGCGTCCCAACCCGAGCCAGCGCGCCGCGCCGCGCAGCCTTGCCTCGTCTGGCCAGGCTCCAGCGCGCACGCCGGTGGAGGCGGGCGAGCCTTACCCGCCCATCGGGCGGCTACAGGATGGTGTCGGCACGTCATTGCTGGATCAGAAACGCCTTGCGCCGCGATCGCCGCGTGCCGCTCTGGAGCCTGAGCAAGTGACAGTACCGACCCGCCGCTCGAGGCGCACGCGTAACCCCCTGGTGATCGTCGGCAATGCGATCTTCACGCTGCTGATCCTGGTCGTCATCGCGGGCGGCGTTGCCTTCGCGGTCGGCAAGACAAGGTTCGAGGCACCCGGGCCGCTCGATCGCGAGAAGTCCGTGAACATCCCATCGCGGCTGGGCATTCTGGATATTGCCGACCTGCTGCGGCGCGAAGGCGTGATCGACGAGCATCCGATGATCTTCCTCGGCGGCGTCATCGCGCTCAAGGCGCGCGCCGATCTCAAGTCCGGCGAATATGTATTCAGCCGGCACGCCAGCGTCCGCGACGTGGTCGAGACCATGGTGGAGGGGAAGGTCGTCCAGCACGCCGTCACGCTTCCCGAGGGACTGACCTCGGAGCAGATCGTGCGCCGTCTCCTGGAGAGCGACATCCTCACCGGCAATATCAAGGACATTCCGCGCGAGGGCACGCTCTTGCCCGAAAGCTACCGCTTCGGGCGCGGGACGTCGCGCGAGCAGGTGATTCAGCGCATGCAGCGCGAGCAGCGCCGCGCGCTGCAGGAGGTCTGGGAGCGGCGCGCCCCCGACCTGCCGGTGCGCACGCCCGAGCAGCTCGTCATTCTCGCGTCGATCATTGAGAAAGAAACCAGCAAGTCCGATGAGCGTACGCGCGTCGCGGCCGTGTTCGTCAACCGGTTGAAGCAGCGCAAGCGGCTGGAGTCGGATCCGACCATCATCTACGGGCTCGTGGGCGGCAAAGGCACGCTCGGCCATCCGATCACCAGGAGCGAGAAGGAAACGCCGACGCCCTACAACACCTACATGATCGACGGTCTGCCGCCCGGTCCGATCGCCAATCCCGGCCGTGCCTCGCTCGAGGCGGCGGCCAATCCGGCGCGCACCAAGGAGATGTTCTTTGTGGCTGACGGGACCGGCGGCCATGTGTTCGCCGAAACCTACGATCAGCACCTGCGCAACGTCGCGAAGCTGCGCGCGCTCGAGCACGCCGATCGCAGCTCGGCAGCCGCGACGTCATTTCAGCCGGAGGACCCTGGCGTTCGTCCGATTCTGCCGGCGGCGCCGAAAGCGCAGCCCAAGCGGAACCCGACCCCGGCCGCGCCCAGCGCTGCGACCAACGCGAACGCCAAGAAGCAGTAGCTCCGGAGTAGCTCCACAGTAGCTTGGCGGTAGCTTCGCGGGCGTTGGCCCAGCCGTTATCCCCATTGGTCTCGGCTGCAGGTTGTTTTCTCACAGAGCCACTATCGTGCAGGCATTTTCGGCCGCAAACCGGTTCCCATTTTTCCTGAGAATGCTCTAAGGTCCCGGCTCGAATCTGCTTGTTTTCAGGGCATCTCTCACAAGGCGGAACGGCCGATGGCGCTTTCGAGCATGACCGGATTCGCCCGCAGCCATGGCGTGTGTGGCAGCTACGCCTGGGCCTGGGAGATCAAGTCGGTCAACGCCAAGGGTCTCGACGTCAGGCTGCGTCTGCCGCCAGGCTGGGATGCGGTTGAAGCGCCGGTGCGCAGTCGCGCCGCCGAGGTGCTGGCGCGGGGCTCGGTCTACGGAACGCTTACCGCCGAGCGGCAGGGCATGGCCCCGGCCGTGCGGGTGAACGAGCCGGTGCTCAATGCGATCCTGGCCACGCTCAAGGACCTGTCCGGCAGGGTCGCGGCCGAGCCGCCGCGGCTCGATGGCATCCTCGCCCTCAAGGGCGTCATCGAGGTGTTGGACGAGGACGAGAAGGAAGACGAGCGCCGAGCCGCCGAACAGGCGGTGGTGGCCGGTTTCCGTGAGGCGGTTGCCGAGCTTGCCGCGATGCGGCGGCGCGAAGGCGTCGCGCTGGGACAGGTGCTGACGCAGCGCTTGAACGAGATCGCGGCGCTCACCGCGCGCGCGGAAGCGGTGCCCGGTCGACGCCCCGAGGCCATCCGGGCGCGCATCGCCGAGCAGGTGGCGACGCTGCTGGACGCGTCGAGCCGCTTCGATCCTGATCGTCTGCATCAGGAGGCGATCTTGATCGCTACCAAGGCGGACATCCGCGAGGAGCTCGACCGCCTCGCTTCGCATGTCGCGCAAGCCACCCGTCTGATCGGAGACGGTGGGGCGGTCGGGCGCAGGCTCGACTTCCTGTCGCAGGAGCTCAATCGCGAAGCCAACACGCTGTGCTCCAAGTCGAACGACGTGGCGCTCACCAATATCGGCCTTGAGCTCAAGTCGGTGGTCGAGCAGTTTCGCGAGCAGGTGCAGAATCTGGAATAGCGCCGCGCGCGGATCGGGGCAGGGCACTTCGGGGGTTTGAGGATGGCGAGAACGCCGGCGGCCAAAAAAACGGGCCGGAAAGAAACCGGTCGAGCAGAGACCGGTCGAGCAGAGACCGGGCGGAAGAAGACCAGCACCAGGAAGATGGCTGCCAAGACGGCCGGCTCGCGGCCCTCGGGCTCAAAGGTCGCGATTGCGCGGCGCGGATTGATGCTCGTTCTGTCGTCGCCTTCCGGCGCCGGCAAGACCACGCTCTCGCGCATGCTGCTCGATCATGATGCCTCGGTCGAGCTGTCGGTGTCGGTGACGACCAGGACGCGGCGCGCCAACGAGAAGGACGGGCGCGACTATCATTTCATCGACAAGGCCCGTTTCACTCACATGGTGGAGGCGGGCGAGCTGCTCGAATGGGCCGAGGTGTTCGGCAATCTCTACGGCACGCCGCGTGCACCGGTGGAGGCATCGCTGGCGGCGGGCCGCGACGTGCTGTTCGACATCGACTGGCAGGGCACGCAGCAACTGCGCGAGAAGGTGCGCGGCGACATGGCGAGCATCTTTGTGCTGCCGCCCTCGATGTCCGAGCTTGAGCGCCGGCTGCGGGCGCGCGCGCTTGACGACGAGCGCGTGATCAGGGGCCGCATGGCAAAAGCCGGCGACGAATTGAGCCATTGGCCCGAATATGACTACGTCATCCTCAATGACGACATTGATCGTGCTTTCGCCGACGTGCGCGCGATCCTCGCGGCCGAGCGGCTCAAGCGCGAACGGCAGATCGGGCTGTCCGCCCTGGTGCGCGGCCTGTTGGCGCAGGCGTGATGACGTGCTGCGCGCGCCTCAATACTTGCTCAGAACGATGTGCTTGATCTCGGCCCGTTGGGTCGCGGTCGGGGCCTTGATCACGCGCTCGATCGCGGCGAGCGAGGTGGCCGGATCGCGGTAGTCGATGTAGCGTTGCGTCTTCTCGGCTTCGGCGAGCAACGCGGGATCGCGCACCATGGCGCGCACCGCCTCCTGCAGGAAAGTCAGGCGCTCGGCCGGAACGCCCGGAGTCGTGATCAGCACGCGCCCGAGCGCGTCGAGCGTGGCGCGAAAATCGAACCACCATTCCTGCTCGGCCGTGAGCTTGACTGCCTCGAAGATCGACGGCGCGTCCGGGAAGAACCGCGACTTGGTCCGCGCCATGGTGGCCACCGGCCGGTTCTGGCCAGACTTGACGTAGAGATTGGCCGAGGTGTCGGAGACGTAGAGCGCATCCATCTCCTTGCGCTCGATCGCCAACGCGATCTCTGCTGTGCCGCGGTAGCCGCCGATCACCTTGCAGTTGAGCTTGAGCACGGTGCAGGTGATGGCGGCGCCGTCGGCGGTGCCGTCGATCTGACCGGACGCGCCCCAGCTCAATTGCACGCCGGGCTTCATGGCGTCGGCCACGGCCCTGATCGGCGACTGCGGACCGCCGAGCCACATCCAGGGCGACGCGCTCACGATGCCGAGATGGCCGACCTTGCTCAGGTCGTAACGAACTTCGCCCTGCTCGACCAGTTGCGACAGCGTCGCCGCGATGCCGCTGATCAGCATGAGCTGCAGCCCGTCAGGCGTCGCCGCGTAGAGCCGGTTAAGCGCCGAGAGCCCGCCGGCGCCGGGCTGGTTCTCGACGATGACCGTGGTCTTGAGCTGCTCGCGCAGATACGGCGCGAGCATGCGGGCATAGGTGTCGTAGCCGCCGCCGACGCCGAAACCGACGATGATCTTGACGGTCTTGCCGCGGTAGAACTCGGCCGGGCTCTCGGTCTGCGCGGCGGCCGGCGTCAGGAGCGCGATGAGCGCAGCCAGCACGAGCGCCGCACGTGATGACGGTCTTGTCTGCGGTTGGTCGCTGCGCATCGTCGTCTCCCTTGACCATTTGTTTTCGCCGCGACCGCAAGGGTAGCAGCCGTCCGTCGGGCCTGTCACGGCGCCGGGGGGTGGGAGGCGAGCGCGCGCGCGAGCGCCACGAAGCCTTCAACCGGGATGTCTTCGGCGCGCGCCGTTGGTTCGATGCCGGCTTGGCCGAGCAATTCGATCGGGTCGCGGCCCAGCGACTTGAGGCTCTGGCGCAGCATCTTGCGGCGCTGGCCGAAGGCCGCTTCGGTGACGCGTTGCAGCAAGCCGCTGACGCAGGCCAGCGGCTCCGGCCGCGGCACGAGCTCGACCAGCGAGGAGGTGACCTTGGGCGGCGGCACGAAGGCGGACGGCGCGATGTCGAACAGGATGCGCGCCCTGGTGCGCCAGCCGGTGAGCACGGAGAGCCGTCCATAGGCCTTCGAGCCGGGCGCCGCGGTGATGCGCAGCGCCACCTCGCGCTGGAACATCAGCACCAGCCGGTCGTACCAGGGCGGCCAGGGCTCGACTGTCAGCCATTGCACGAGCAGCGCGGTGGCGATGTTGTAGGGAAGGTTCGCGACCACGCGGGCGGGCGCGGACAGGTGTGGGCGCGGGTCGAACGTCAGCGCGTCACCGGCGATGACCTCGAGGCGGCCGGGATAGCGCTCGGCGATCTCGCTCAGCGCCGCGATCGCGCGCTCGTCGCGCTCGACGGCGACGACGCGCGCGCCCTGGGCGATGAGCGCGCGGGTGAGGCCGCCGGGGCCGGGGCCGATTTCGAGCACGTTCACGCCCTCGAACGGGCCGGCTGAGCGGGCGATGCGGGCGGTGAGGTTGAGATCGAGCAGGAAGTTCTGTCCAAGCGACTTCCGCGCGCGCAGCTCATGCCGCCTGATCACCTCCCGCAGCGGCGGAAGATCATCAATGGCGCTCATGCCTGTTGCAACGTGGCGGGAGCCGCCGCGTGCGCGGACAGGCGCTCGGCCAGGCGCAGCGCGGCGATCAGGCTCGACGGATCGGCGCGGCCGGTACCGGCGATGTCGAAGGCGGTGCCGTGGTCGGGCGAGGTGCGCACGAACGGCAGTCCGAGCGTGACGTTGACGGCATGGTCGAAGGCGAGCGTCTTGATCGGGATCAGCGCCTGGTCGTGATACATCGCGAGCGCGGCATCGTAGGTCGCGCGCGCCGCCGCATGAAACATCGTGTCGGCGGGCAGCGGACCGCGCGCGTCGATGCCCTGCGCGCGCAGCCGCGCGACCGCGGGCGCGACCACCGTGTGATCCTCCTCGCCCAGCGCGCCGTCCTCGCCCGCGTGCGGATTGAGGCCAGCGATGGCAAGTCTGGGACGGGCGATGCCGAACCGCTCCCTGAGATCGCGCGCGACGATCTGGCCGGTCATCGTCACCAGCTCGGTCGTGAGGCGCGCCATCACCTCGCGCAGCGGCAAATGGATGGTGACCGGAACCACCGCGAGCTCGGGCGACCACAGCATCATCACCGGATGGGCGTGGACGCCCATCATCTCGGCCGCGAGCTTGGCCAGATACTCGGTATGCCCGGGCTCGGCGAAGCCCGATCGGTAGAGCACGTTCTTGGCGACCGGGTTGGTGACGATGGCGCGGGCGAGGCCCGCGTGCACGTCACGCACGGCGCGCCGGATGGCGGCGATCGCCGCGGGTGCGCTCGATTCGTTCGGGTGGCCGGGCTCGGCGGTGACGACGACGCCGATATCGACGACCGGCAGGGCCTGCGCGAAGGCGGCGCCGGCGGCCGGCGGCTCCACCACGGCGATCGGCACGTCCGGGGCGATGTGCTCGGCGCGGGCCCGCATGAACTGTGGATCGGCGAGGACATAGAATGGAGCAAGGCCAAGCTCGGCGCGCCGCCGCCACGCCGAGAAGGTGATGTCGGGTCCGATTCCTGCCGGCTCACCCAGTGTCAGCGCCAGAGGCAGCGCCATTCGATCCAGACCTATTTGCGCTCGATGAGCGCCTCACCACGCAGCCGCTGCAGATACTTCTTCGATTCCTGCTCGAAGCGCTCCGCCGCGAGCGCCTCGCGGGTCTGCTTCTTGATCGGCGCGTCGGCCTTGGATTGCTGCTTGGCGCAGACCGCCCACATCTCCACGCCATGCCGGGTCACTTCCGGCGCCGTCAGTTGGCCGACCGGCACGGCGTCGAGCAGCTTATGCAATTCGGGGTTCAGGTCGCCGGAGTTGCGGATGACCTGGTCGCGCACGACCGCCCCGATCGCGCGCGCGGCGGTAAGCCCTTCCTCGCAGCTCCTGAAACGTCCACGCAGCGCTTCGGCCTCCTTGCGCTTGGTATCGAACGCCGCCGGCTGTGAACCCGGCGGCACCAAGATCAGGATCGGCCGCAGGACGTATTCGATTGCAGTGGTGCTTTGCCCCGATTGGTTCTTGGCCTGCAGGGCAAGCTCGATGTCCTTTTCGGAGAGCTGCAGGCTGGGCGCATAACGCCCGCGCACCAGCTGCTGCCAGACCGAGTCGGCGCGGATGCGCGACTTCAAGGTGTTGGCATAGACGCCGCCCTTGCCCAGGTTCTGGGTGAGTTGGTCGGCGGTCTGGCGCATGCGGCTCGCCATGTTGGCGTACATGCCGTCGACTTCGGTGTCGGTGAGCTCGATGCCCCAGCGCTTGCCCTCGCGGATCTTCAGCTTTTCGTCGATCAGCTCGTTGATCACATCCGGGCGCGCAGGCGCCTTCTGGGTCGACATCTGGATGAATTTCGAGCGCTGCTCGACATCGAGCGCGGTGATCGGTTCGCCGTTGACGACGACCACGACGGTCTGGGCGGGTGCGGTCAATGTCGTCGCCAAGGTCGTCGCCATCACCATCAGGGCGGCAACGACCAGCCGGCGGCATGCTGCAGCGGGGTTGGCCATGTGAATCATCGCCATCTGAATCGTCGCAATCATCGTAGTCTTGCCTGGGCAGTCTTACCTGGGTCAGGCGGTCGGCCGCAACGGGCACCGGCCGCTACCTCGGGGTTCCTGTGACACCCTGACCAAGACCCGAAACGCCCGTACTGACCGAGTTCCCGCCAAGCGTGCGCAGGCTGAGCTGCAGCATGAGCGTCTGATTGTGCTTCTGGGTCGAGTTATAATTGAACTCTGTGATGTAATTCAGGGCTAAGATAAGGCAGTCGTCAATATACCCGAGGCCAATCTGAGTCTCGGTGAGCTGCTCGGCCCGCAAGTCGTAGCGTAGCGCCCCCAGCACCAGCCAGTTCGGGTTAACCTTGAACTTGGCACTCCCGACCACCCCTTCGCGCCGTTCCAGGAAGCCGAGCGCCGGCTGCGCGGCATAGTTGCCGTAGATGAGGGATGTGCTCCAGCGGTCGAAATTGGCCTGCGCCTCGAACTCGGTCCGCTGCAGGGTAAAGTCGTCCTCGTTGAGGCGGAACCGGGAGGTCAGCGTGAAGTTGGAGTTTGGCTGGTAGGCGACGCGGGCGACATAGTCGGACCGGTTGGTGTCGAGGCCGCTCTGGATGCCAGTGTTGGTCGGGCCGCCGACCGCGAACGAGTTCTGCCCGAACAGGTGATAGGACTGCCCGAACATGACGTTGACGAAGCCGCCGCGATTGAACTGGGCGGTGTAATTGATGCCGGCGTTGAGCCGACCGCCGCCTTCCACGCGATCCCAGCCCGAGTATTTGTTGGTGCGGAACAGGTTGCTGGCGTCGAAGATCAGGCTTTGTGAGTCTTCGTTGGGCACGAGGCCGATGCCGGTCTCGTCCGGTCGCGCGATGATCTGTGCGATCGGCTCGATGGTCTGGGTGCCCCAGGACTGCACGCTGATGAACGGATAGCGATATTCGAGCCCGACCGTCGGCATGACCCGCGCCACCTCGGTCTGCCCGGTGTTCATGAAGTTCGATACGCCCGGGTCGCCGACAACCTCCACGCTGGCGAAGTCGACCCGCGCCGACGCGAACGGCGTGAACACCTGCCCGAAGCTGTCGACCACGGTGCGCCGCCAGCTCGCCTCCGTCGACAGACGCGTATAGGTGCCGGGCACGCCGCGCAGCAAGCAGTTGTTGATCGTCTTGACGGCCGGATCGGCGCTGGTGATCGCGCACAGGCCATTGGTGGCGGCGTTGGCGTTGATCGGATCGAAGAACGCCGAATCGCGCGACAGGCTCGTCAGGTTGCTGCGCAGGCTGAGCTCGCCGCCCAGGACCGGTCGATTGGCCGTGTAATCGTGATCGATGACCGGATGGACGATCGGGATCTGGCGCTGGCTGTCCTTGCTGGAGAAGCCGTAGAAGTACATGGCGCGCATATCGAAGAAGCTGCGCTCGCC
>Ga0209798_10000680_pt1 | contig 20644 bp, 16 predicted proteins | sample DOMMetBare3Fresh_FD_187475 | JGI IMG/M metagenome (GOLD analysis project Ga0209798, IMG submission 187475) | Wetland sediment microbial communities from St. Louis River estuary, USA, under dissolved organic matter induced mercury methylation -... | ecosystem: Environmental > Aquatic >...
TTGACCACGGTGACCGGGACGAGGCGGTTGCTCTCGTCCCAGACCTGGGTCATGCCGAGCTTCTCGCCCAGGAGGCCGCGCAGGGCGCGTTGGGTAGCAGAACTCATGGCTGGCCGATCCCTCAGAGCTTGATCTCGATGTCGACGCCGGCAGGCAGGTCGAGCCGCATGAGCGAGTCGACCGTCTTCGGTGTCGGGTCCAAGATGTCGATGAGCCGCTTGTGGGTGCGCATCTCGAAGTGCTCGCGGCTGTCCTTGTACTTGTGCGGAGACCGGATCACGCAGTAGATGTTCTTCTCGGTCGGCAGCGGCACCGGGCCGGCCACCTGCGCGCCGGTCCGGGTCACCGTCTCGACGATCTTGCGCGCCGAGCTGTCGATGACCTCATGGTCGTAGGCCTTGAGCCGGATGCGGATCTTCTGTCCCGCCATGGTGGCTTCGGTGTCCTTCGCTGTCGTGGTGCCGCTGCTGGTCGTCCCCCGCCGCTTACGGGTGACCTCGTTGCTCCCGGCGCCGACCCCCGAGGTCGGGTGTGTCGCGGCCTGCGCCGACCCACGCGCCGAGACGAGAGCGAGGACGGGAGACCCGGCACAGCCGGTTGCCGGACCCGGGGCCGGGACGCGACCACGTGGTCGACGTCCCGGATCCCCGGTCTGGCGTCGGGCTCAGTATGCCGCAGGGGGCGCGGCAGACGGAAATCGACTACTTGAGGATCTTCGTCACCCGGCCGGCGCCGACGGTGCGACCGCCTTCGCGGATGGCGAAGCGCAGCCCCTCCTCCATGGCGATCGGCTGGATGAGCTGGACCTTCATCTCGGTGTTGTCACCGGGCATGACCATCTCGATGCCCTCAGGCAGGTCGACAACCCCGGTGACGTCCGTGGTGCGGAAGTAGAACTGCGGACGGTAGTTGTTGAAGAACGGCGTGTGCCGCCCGCCCTCGTCCTTGGACAGGATGTAGACCTGCGCCTCGAACTCGGTGTGCGGGGTGATCGACCCCGGCTTGCAGACGACCTGCCCGCGCTCGACCTCCTCGCGCTTGGTGCCACGCAGCAGGATGCCGACGTTCTCGCCCGCCTGGCCCTCGTCGAGGATCTTGCGGAACATCTCGACGCCGGTGACCGTCGTGGTGATCTTCTCGTTCTTGATCCCGACGATCTCGACGGTCTCGGTGACCTTGATGATGCCGCGCTCGATCCGGCCGGTCACGACGGTGCCGCGACCGGTGATGGTGAACACGTCCTCGATGGGCATGAGGAACGGCTTGTCCACCTCGCGCTCGGGCGTCGGGATGTAGCTGTCGACGGCCGCCATCAGCTCGAGGATCGACTCGCCCCACTTCTCGTCGCCCTGCAGCGCCGGGAAGGCGGCGACCCGGACGACCGGGAGGTCGTCACCGGGGAACTCGTAGTCGGACAGCAGCTCGCGGACCTCGAGCTCGACGAGCTCCAGGATCTCCGGGTCGTCGACCATGTCGCACTTGTTCAGGGCGACGACGATCGACGGCACGCCCACCTGGCGGGCGAGCAGGACGTGCTCCTTCGTCTGCGGCATCGGACCGTCGGTCGCCGCGACCACCAGGATCGCGCCGTCCATCTGCGCGGCGCCGGTGATCATGTTCTTGATGTAGTCGGCGTGGCCCGGGCAGTCGACGTGCGCGTAGTGACGCGACTCGGTCTGGTACTCGACGTGCGCGATCGAGATCGTGATCCCGCGCTGCCGCTCCTCGGGCGCCTTGTCGATCTGGTCGAACGGCGTGAAGGGGTTGACGTCGGGGTACTTGTCGTGGAGCACCTTGGTGATCGCCGCGGTCAACGTGGTCTTGCCGTGGTCGATGTGACCGATGGTGCCGATGTTGACGTGCGGCTTAGTCCGCTCGAACTTCGCCTTCGCCACTGGGGTCCTCCTCGGGACTTCTGGATGCGTACGCCGTACGACGGTCGGTTGGGTCTGGGACGTTGCGTGCTGGTAGGGCCTACTCGCCGCGTGCCTTGGCGATGATCTCCTGGGCCACGTTCGTGGGAACCTGGGCGTAGGAGTCGAACTGCATGCTGTAGCTCGCGCGGCCCTGCGTCTTGCTGCGCAGGTCCCCCACGTAGCCGAACATCTCCGACAGGGGCACGAGGGCCTTGATGACCCGCGCCCCCGCCCGCTCGTCCATGGCCTGGATGTGGCCGCGGCGGCTGTTCAGGTCGCCGATCACGTCGCCCATGAAGTCGTCCGGCGTGACGACCTCGACGGCCATCATCGGCTCCATGAGCACGGGGGACGCCCGCCGGGCGGCCTCCTTGAAGGCCATCGAGCCGGCGATCTTGAAGGCCATCTCGGACGAGTCGACCTCGTGGTACTGGCCGTCGAGCAGGGTCACCTTCACGTCGACGAGGGGGTAGCCAGCGAGGACGCCGTACTCCATGGCGTCCTGGCACCCCGCGTCGACCGACGGGATGAACTCGCGCGGGATGCGGCCGCCGGTGACCTTGTTCTCGAACTCGTAGCCGCCGTCGACGTCACCGCCGCTCGGCTCCAGGGCGATGATCACCCGGGCGTACTGGCCCGAGCCACCCGTCTGCTTCTTGTGGGTGTACTCGAGCTTGTCGACGCGCTTGGTGATCGTCTCGCGATAGGCGACCTGGGGCTTGCCGACGTTCGCGTCCACCTTGAACTCGCGACGCATCCGGTCGACCAGCACGTCCAGGTGCAGCTCGCCCATGCCGGCGATGATCGTCTGGCCGGTCTCCTCGTCGGTGCGGACCTGGAAGGTCGGGTCCTCCTCGGCGAGCCGCTGGATCGCGACCCCCAGCTTCTCCTGGTCGGCCTTGGACTTGGGCTCGATCGCCACGTGGATGACCGGGGCGGGGAAGTTCATCGACTCGAGGATCACCGGCTTCGCCGAGTCGGACAGCGTGTCCCCGGTGGTGGTGTCCTTGAGCCCCATGACGGCCACGATGTACCCGGCGGCGACCGTGGGGATCTCCTCGCGCTTGTTCGCGTGCATCCGGTAGATCTTGCCGATCCGCTCCTTGCGGCCCTTGGTGCTGTTGAGCACCTGCGAGCCCGACTCGAGCCGGCCGGAGTACACCCGGATGTAGGTGAGCTTGCCCAGGTGCGGGTCGCTCATGATCTTGAACGCGAGGGCCGAGAACGGCTCGGACTCGTCGGGACGGCGGCTGACCGTCTCGTTCTCGTCGCCCACCGCGTGGCCCTCGACCGCCTCGAGGTCCAGCGGTGACGGGAGGTAGCGGGTGACCGCGTCCAGCATCGGCTGGACACCCTTGTTCTTGAAGGCGGAGCCGCAGAGCACCGGATTCACCTTGCCGGCGATGGTCGCCCGGCGGATGGCGGCAATCAGCGCGTCCTCGGCGGGCTCGGTGCCCTCGAGGTAGAGCTCCATCATCTCGTCGTCGTTCTCGGCGATCGTCTCGAGCAGCCGGTCGCGCCACTCGCGGGCGGCCTCGGCATGGGTGGGGGGGATCTCGATCGTGTCGTACATCTCCCCCTTGGCCGCCTCCTCGCTCCAGACGAGGGCGCGCATGCCGACCAGGTCGATGACCCCGCGGAAGTCCGCCTCCGCGCCGATCGGGAGCTGCACCACGAGTGGCGTGGCGTTGAGCCGGGTGACCATCATGTCCACACAGCGGTGGAACTCCGCGCCGACCCGGTCCAGCTTGTTGACGAAGCAGATGCGCGGCACCGCGTACCGGTCAGCCTGTCGCCAGACCGTCTCGGACTGGGGCTCCACACCCGCGACACCGTCGAAGACGGCCACCGCGCCGTCGAGCACCCGCAGGCTGCGCTCGACCTCGACCGTGAAGTCCACGTGGCCCGGCGTGTCGATGATGTTGATCGTGTGGCCGTCCCACTGGCAGGTGGTGGCGGCCGACGTGATCGTGATGCCGCGCTCCTGCTCCTGCTCCATCCAGTCCATCGTGGCGGCGCCGTCGTGGACCTCGCCGATCTTGTAGTTGATGCCCGTGTAGAAGAGGATCCGCTCGGTCGTCGTGGTCTTGCCCGCGTCGATATGGGCCATGATCCCGATGTTGCGGACCTTGGCCAGGGCAGCGGCGGTGTCGGTGGACACGGGGGAGCTCTTCCTCGCGATCGTGGGCAGGGGTTACCAGCGGTAGTGCGCGAACGCCTTGTTCGACTCGGCCATCTTGTGGGTGTCCTCGCGCTTCTTCACGCTCGCGCCCAAGCCGTTGCTCGCATCGAGCAGCTCGTTCATCAGCCGCTCGGTCATGGTCTTCTCGCGCCGGGCGCGGGAGTAGCCGACCAGCCACCGCAGGGCCAGCGTGGTGCTGCGGCCGGGGCGGACCTCGACCGGGACCTGGTAGGTGGCACCGCCCACCCGACGGCTGCGCACCTCGAGGGTCGGCTTGACGTTGTCCAGCGCCCGCTTGAGCGTGATGACCGGGTCGGAGCCGGTCTTGTCCCGGCAGCCCTCGAGCGCGCCGTAGACGATCCGCTCCGCGGTGGCTCGCTTGCCGTCGCGGAGCACCTTGTTCACGAGGGAGGTGACGAGCGGGTTGCTGTAGACGGGGTCGGCGACGACCGCGTGCTTCTGGGCCGGGCCCTTGCGGGGCATTAGCTCTTCTCCTTCTTCGCGCCGTAGCGGCTGCGGGCCTGCTTGCGGTTCTTCACGCCCTGGGTGTCCAGCGAACCGCGGATGATCTTGTACCGGACGCCGGGGAGGTCCTTCACCCGGCCACCACGGACGAGCACGATCGAGTGCTCCTGGAGGTTGTGACCGACGCCCGGGATGTAGGCCGTGACCTCGATCCCGCTGCTCAGACGCACCCGGGCCACCTTGCGCAGCGCGGAGTTGGGCTTCTTCGGGGTGGTCGTGTACACACGCGTGCAGACGCCTCGACGCTGCGGGCTCCCCTTGAGGGCCGGCGTCTTGGTCTTCCCGATCTTGTCCTGCCGGCCCTTGCGGACCAGCTGCTGGATCGTGGGCACCGTGTCTCCGTCTTCCGTCGTCCTGGCAGTCGTCCCACCCGACCCACGCGGTCGGGTGTGTCGCACACTCTCACTCAAGGGGACCCGCCGTCCCGAGCGCGCAGGGGGCCGATCCCGGCGACGCGTGAGCGCGCGCGCCGTAGCCCGGGGAAGCCCCAGGCCGAGTGCAGAGCCTACCTTTCCGCGCGCCGATGGGTCAAAGCGAGCGCGCGGGCCGCCGAGACCGGCGCGGGGAAGGCCGCTGGGCGACCTCCCCCGCGCTCGGCTCGGCTAGCCCCGGTCGGCCGGGAAGCGCCCGTAGTCGAAGTCCTCGAGCGGGACCGCCTGGCCCGAGCCCGTCCCGAAGGGCGGGTAGGTGACCTCGTCGTACGACGGCAGCGCGTACATGGCCGCCTTCGCCTCCTCGGTCGGCTCGACCCGGATGTTGCGGTAGCGGGGCAGCCCCGTACCGGCGGGGATGAGCTTGCCGATGATCACGTTCTCCTTCAGCCCCAGCAGCGGGTCCGACTTGGCGTGGATCGCCGCGTCGGTGAGCACCCGGGTCGTCTCCTGGAAGGACGCCGCGGACAGCCACGACTCGGTGGCCAGCGAGGCCTTCGTGATCCCCATCAGCTCGGGCCGACCCGACGCAGGGGTACCGCCCTCGGACACGATCCGCCGGTTGTCCTCCTCGAAGCGGGTCCGCTCGACCAGCTCGCCCGGCAGCATCTCGGTGTCGCCCGACTCGATGATCGTCACCCGCTTGAGCATCTGCCGGACGATGACCTCGATGTGCTTGTCGTGGATCGACACGCCCTGCGACCGGTAGACCTCCTGGACCTGGTCGACCAGGTACCGCTGGACCGCCCTCGGCCCGAGGATCCGCAGGACCTGCTTGGGGTCGACCGCACCCGCGATCAGCTGCTGGCCGACCTCGATGTGGTCGCCCTCGCCCACCAGGAGGCGGGACCGCTTGCTGACCGCGTAGGCGATCTCCTCGCTGCCGTCGTCGGGCACGACCACCAGCTTGCGCGACCGGTCGGCGTCCTCGATCCGCACCCGTCCGGCGGCTTCGCTGATCGGGGCCACGCCCTTGGGCGTGCGAGCCTCGAACAGCTCGACCACGCGGGGCAGGCCGTGGGTGATGTCCTCACCCGCGACGCCACCCGTGTGGAACGTGCGCATCGTCAGCTGGGTCCCGGGCTCGCCGATGGACTGGGCGGCGATGATGCCGACCGCCTCACCGACGTCGACCAGCTTGCCGGCGGCCAGCGAACGGCCGTAGCAGGCGGCGCAGGTGCCGACCTTGCTCTCGCAGGTCAGCACCGACCTGACCTTGACGCTCTCGACACCGTGCGCGACGAGGTCGTCGATGACCGTCATGAGCACGTCCACGCCCGCCTTCGCGACGGTCGTGCCGCCCACGACGACGTCCTCGGCCAAGGTCCGCGCGTAGACGCTCGCCTCGACGTCGTCGTGCGCCCGGAAGCCGCCCGTCGCGGCCGGCACGGCCACCGGGAACGGCAGCCCGCGATCGGTGCCGCAGTCGTCCTCGCGGACGATGACGTCCTGTGACACGTCGACGAGCCGCCGGGTCAGGTAGCCCGAGTCGGCGGTGCGCAGAGCGGTGTCGGCCAGGCCCTTGCGGGCACCGTGCGTGGAGATGAAGTACTCCAGCACGCTGAGTCCCTCACGGAAGTTGGACTTGATCGGCCGCGGGATGATCTCGCCCTTGGGGTTGGCCACCAGCCCACGCATGCCCGCGATCTGCCGGACCTGCATCATGTTGCCGCGGGCACCGGAGTGGACCATCATCCAGACCGGGTTCGTCGGCGGGAAGTTCGCCTCCATGGCGTCCGCCACCTCGTTGGTCGCCCGGGTCCAGATCTCGATCAGCTCCTGCCGACGCTCGTCGTCGGTGATCAGGCCCTTCTCGTACTGGCCCTGCACCTTCTCCGCCCTGGCCTCGTAGCTGTTGAGGATCTCGTTCTTGCTCGGGGGAGTGACCACGTCGCTGATGGAGATGGTGACCCCGGCCCGAGTGGCCCAGTGGAAGCCCTTCTCCTTCAGCGCGTCCAGCGACGCCGCCACCTGGACCTTCGGGTAGCGCTCGGCCAGCTCGTTGACGATCCCCGACAGCTGCTTCTTGCCGACCTCGGTGTTGACGTACGGGTAGTCCTCCGGCAGCGCCTCGTTGAACAGCGCCCGGCCCAGCGTCGTCTCGATGAGCACCCGGTCGCCGGGCTGCCAGCCTTCGGGGGCCGCCCAGTCCTCGGCCGGGACGATCCCGGCCAGGCGCAGCCGGATCCTGGCCTGCAGGTCGAGCTGACGGGTGTCGTAGGCGTGGACGGCCTCGGCCACCGAGCCGAAGACCCGGCCCTCGCCGAGGGCTCCTTCGCTCACGCCGGTCAGGTGGTACAGGCCGATGACCATGTCCTGGGTCGGCGAGGTGATCGGACGCCCGTGCGCCGGCGACAGGATGTTGTTCGTCGACAGCATGAGGATGCGGGCCTCGGCCTGGGCCTCGGCAGACAGCGGCACGTGGACGGCCATCTGGTCGCCGTCGAAGTCGGCGTTGAAGGCGGTGCAGACCAGCGGATGGATCTGGATGGCCTTGCCCTCGACCAGCTGGGGCTCGAACGCCTGGATGCCCAGCCGGTGCAGCGTGGGAGCGCGGTTGAGCAGCACCGGGTGCTCCGCGATGACCTCCTCCAGCACGTCCCAGACGACCGGACGGGCACGCTCGACCATGCGCTTGGCGCTCTTGATGTTCTGCGCGTGGTTGAGGTCGACCAGCCGCTTCATGACGAACGGCTTGAACAGCTCCAGGGCCATCTGCTTGGGCAGGCCGCACTGGTGCAGCTTGAGCTGGGGCCCGACGACGATGACGGAGCGCCCGGAGTAGTCGACCCGCTTGCCGAGCAGGTTCTGGCGGAACCGCCCCTGCTTGCCCTTGAGCATGTCCGACAGCGACTTGAGCGGACGGTTGCCCGGACCGGTCACCGGCCGACCACGACGGCCGTTGTCGAACAGCGCGTCGACGGCCTCCTGCAGCATCCGCTTCTCGTTGTTGACGATGATCTCGGGTGCCCCCAGGTCGAGCAGCCGCTTGAGCCGGTTGTTCCGGTTGATCACCCGGCGGTAGAGGTCGTTGAGGTCGCTGGTGGCGAACCGGCCGCCGTCCAGCTGCACCATCGGCCGCAGGTCCGGCGGGATCACCGGGACGGCGTCCAGCACCATGCCCATCGGGCTGTTGCGGGTGTTCAGGAACGCCGAGACCACCTTGAGCCGCTTGAGCGCGCGGGTCTTCTTCTGCCCCTTGCCGGTCTGGATGATCTCGCGCAGCCGCTCCGCCTCACCCTCGAGGTCGAAGCTCTGCAGCCGGTCCTGGATGGCCTGGGCGCCCATGCCGCCACGGAAGTACTGGCCGAACCGGTCGCGCATCTCGCGGTAGAGCAGCTCGTCGCCCTCGAGGTCCTGCACCTTCAGGCCCTTGAAGCGGTCCCAGACCTCGCCCAGCCGGGCGATCTCGGCGTCCGCCCGACGGCGGATCTGGGCCATCTCGCGCTCGGCTCCCTCGCGGATCTTGCGCCGCACGTCGGCCTTGGCGCCCTCGGCCTCCAGCTCCGCCAGGTCGGACTCGAGCTTCTTCTGGCGGCCTTCGACGTCGGCGTCGCGCCGGTTCTCCAGCTGCTTCTTCTCCACCGAGATGGAGGCCTCCAGCGACGGGAGGTCGCGGTGCCGCGCCTCCTCGTCAACCTCGGTGATCATGTAGGCGGCGAAGTAGATGACCTTCTCGAGGTCCTTCGGGGCCAGGTCGAGCAGGTAGCCGAGCCGGCTCGGCACACCCTTGAAGTACCAGATGTGCGTGACCGGGGCGGCCAGCTCGATGTGGCCCATCCGCTCGCGCCGCACCTTCGCCCGGGTCACCTCGACGCCGCAGCGCTCGCAGATGATGCCCTTGAAGCGAACCCGCTTGTACTTGCCGCAGTAGCACTCCCAGTCCCGGGTGGGACCGAAGATCTTCTCGCAGAACAAGCCGTCCTTCTCTGGCTTGAGCGTGCGGTAGTTGATCGTCTCGGGCTTCTTCACCTCACCGTGCGACCACTGACGGATGTCGTCCGCGGTCGCCAGGCCGATGCGCAGCTCATCGAAGAAGTTGACGTCGAGCACTTGGTTACCAGTCCTTTGGTCGTGTCTTCATCAATGGTCCGGGGGTGCCGGCGGGGTTGGCCGCCGGCCGACCTCAGACCTCTTCGACGCTGCTCGGCTCGCGCCGTGACAGGTCGATCCCCAGCTCTTCCGCGGCACGGAACACGTCCTCATCGGTGTCCCGCAGCTCGACCGACATGCCGTCGCTGGAGAGCACCTCGACGTTGAGGCACAGCGACTGCATCTCCTTGATCAGCACCTTGAACGACTCGGGGATGCCCGGCTCCGGGATGTTCTCGCCCTTGACGATGGCCTCGTAGACCTTCACCCGGCCCAGGACGTCGTCGGACTTGATCGTGAGCAGCTCCTGCAGCGCGTAGCTCGCGCCGTACGCCTCGAGGGCCCAGACCTCCATCTCGCCGAAACGCTGCCCGCCGAACTGGGCCTTCCCGCCCAGCGGCTGCTGGGTGATCATCGAGTAGGGGCCGGTCGACCGGGCGTGGATCTTGTCGTCGACCAGGTGCAGCAGCTTCAGGATGTAGATGTACCCGACCGCGATCGGGTCCTTGAACGGCTCACCGGTGCGCCCGTCGAAGAGGCGCGCCTTCCCGCTGACGTCCACCAGTCGGACCCCGTCGGCGTTCGGCAGGCTGGAGTCGAGCAGGCCGGTGATCTCCTCCTCGCGGGCGCCGTCGAAGACGGGCGAGGCCACCAGGGTGCCGGGGGCGCCCGACCGCGCCTGCTCGGGCAGGGCCCTGGCCCAGTCCGGGCTGCCGTCGACCCGCCAGCCGGACTTCGCCGCCCACCCGAGGTGGGTCTCGAGGACCTGGCCGACGTTCATCCGGCCCGGGACGCCCAGCGGGTTCAGCACGACGTCGACCGGCGTGCCGTCCTCGAGGAACGGCATGTCCTCGACCGGCAGGATCTTGGAGATCACGCCCTTGTTGCCGTGCCGACCGGCCAGCTTGTCCCCGTCGGTGATCTTGCGCTTCTGGGCGACGTAGACGCGTACCAGCTGGTTCACGCCGGGCGGCAGCTCGTCGCCCTCCTCGCGGTCGAACAGCCGGACGCCGATGATCTTGCCGGACTCGCCGTGCGGCACCTTGAGCGACGTGTCGCGGACCTCGCGGGCCTTCTCGCCGAAGATCGCCCGAAGCAGCCGCTCCTCCGGGGTGAGCTCGGTCTCGCCCTTCGGGGTGACCTTGCCGACCAGCACGTCACCCGGGACGACGTCGGCCCCGATCCGGATGATCCCGCGCTCGTCGAGGTCGGCCAGCACCTCTTCGGAGACGTTCGGGATGTCGCGGGTGATCTCCTCGGCGCCGAGCTTGGTGTCCCGCGCGTCGACCTCGTGCTCCTCGATGTGGATCGAGGAGAGGACGTCATCCTGGACCAACCGCTGGGACAGGATGATCGCGTCCTCGTAGTTGTGCCCCTCCCACGGCATGAAGGCCACCAGGAGGTTGCGCCCCAGCGCCATCTCACCCTCGTCGGTGCAGGGCCCGTCGGCGAGCACCTGGCCGGACACCACCCGGTCGCCCTCGGCGACGATCGGCTTCTGGTTGATGCAGGTGCCCTGGTTGGAGCGCTGGAACTTGGCCACGCGGTAGGTGCGGTAGGCGCCGTCGTCCTGGGCCACCGTCACGTGGTCGGCCGACATCTCGGACACGACGCCGTCGGCCTCGGCCACGATGACGTCTCCGGCGTCGACCGCCGCGCGGTACTCCATCCCGGTGCCGACGAGCGGTGCCTCCGACCGAAGCAGCGGGACGGCCTGCCGCTGCATGTTGGAGCCCATCAGCGCGCGGTTGGCGTCGTCGTGCTCGAGGAACGGGATCATCGCCGTCGCGACGGACACCATCTGGCGCGGCGACACGTCCATGTAGTCGACGTCGCCGGCCGGGATGTACTCGACCTCGTCGCCCTTGCGACGCACCAGCACGCGCGCCTCGGCGAAGGTGTCGTCGGGGTTCAGCGGCGCGTTCGCCTGGGCGATGACGTGGAGGTCCTCCTCGTCGGCGGTCAGGTAGTCGATCGTGTCCGTCACCTTGGCCTTGAGGACGCGCCGGTAGGGCGTCTCGACGAAGCCGAACGCGTTGACCCGACCGTAGGAGGACAGCGACCCGATCAGGCCGATGTTCGGACCTTCGGGGGTCTCGATCGGGCACATCCGCCCGTAGTGGGAGGGGTGGACGTCGCGGACCTCGAAGCCGGCCCGCTCGCGGGAGAGCCCACCCGGGCCCAGCGCCGACAGACGACGCTTGTGCGTCAGGCCGGCCAACGGGTTCGTCTGGTCCATGAACTGCGAGAGCTGGCTGGTGCCGAAGAACTCCTTGATCGACGCCACGACCGGCCGGATGTTGATCAGGGTCTGCGGGGTGATCGCCTCGACGTCCTGGGTGGTCATCCGCTCGCGGACGACGCGCTCCATCCGGGCCAGACCGGTCCGCACCTGGTTCTGGATGAGCTCGCCCACGGTGCGCAGCCGACGGTTGCCGAAGTGGTCGATGTCGTCGGTCTCGACCCGCACCTCGTCGCGCCCGGGCAGCGCCGCCTCGCCGGCGTGCAGCGCGACGACGTAGCGGATCGTCGCGACGATGTCGTCGACGGTGAGGGTGCCTTGGGACAGGTCGTGCTCCAGCCCCAGCTTCTTGTTGACCTTGTAGCGGCCCACCTTGGCCAGGTCGTAGCGCTTGGAGTTGAAGTAGAGGTTGTCGAGCAGGGTCTGCGCGGCCTCACGCGTGGGCGGCTCGCCGGGACGCAGCTTGCGGTAGATGTCCAGCAACGCCTCGTCCTGGCTGGCGACGTGGTCCTTCTCCAGGGTCAGGCGCATGGACTCGTACGAGCCGAACTCCTCGAGGATCTTGGCGTCGTCCCAGCCGAGCGCCTTGAGCAGGACGGTGACCGACTGCTTGCGCTTGCGGTCGACCCGGACGCCGACCATGTCCTTCTTGTCGACCTCGAACTCCAGCCAGGCCCCACGCGAGGGGATGATCTTGGCCAGCAGGATGTCCTTGTCCGACGTCTTGTCCAGCTGCCGCTCGAAGTAGACGCCGGGCGAGCGGACCAGCTGCGACACCACGACCCGCTCGGTGCCGTTGATCACGAACGTGCCCTTGGGCGTCATCTGGGGGAAGTCCCCCATGAAGACGGTCTGGCTCTTGATCTCGCCGGTCTCGTTGTTCATGAACTCGGCGGTCACGAACAGCGGCGCCGAGAACGTGAAGTCGCGCTCCTTGCACTCCTCGATGGAGTTCTTCGGCGGCTCGAACCGGTGGTCTCTGAACGACAGCGACATCGTGCCGGAGAAGTCCTCGATCGGGCTGATCTCCTCGAAGATCTCCTCGAGCCCGGACTTCTGGGGCACCGAGCGGCCGGAGGACACGGCCTCCTCGACCCGCTGGCGCCAGGCGTCGTTGCCCAGCAGCCAGTCGAAGCTCTCGGTCTGGAGAGCGAGCAGGTCGGGGACTTCGAGCGGTTCACGGATCTTGGCGAAGGAGATGCGGCGCGTGGCTGAGGTGGCAGAGTGGCGAACAGTCTTGCGCGAGGCGGCCAACAGGTGGTCCTTCCAAGGGCACGCGGGCACGATGCGGGCGCATGCCTGACGGCCCGTGGCAAACCACGGGAGAAGTCGGGGGGCAGCGCAACGCGACAGCATACCCGCCCGGCCCGGCAGTGTCGAGCCGGGGTCGGTCGCGTGACCCCGGCAGGATGACCGCTCGCGCACCCTGAGTCAAGCACCCCGGAATCGTCAAGCACCCCGGATCGACCCGCGGGGTCGCGGCTGCGCTCTCGGCGGGAAGGGGCGACCGCCCACCAGCGTGGGAGGTCGCCCCTTCACCGGTGCTCGATCGGTGCCCGGGTGGTCGCCCAGGCGGGCCGCACGCTACTTGACGGTGACCGTGGCGCCGGCGCCCTCGAGGGCCGCCTTCGCCTTCTCGGCGGCCTCCTTGTTGACCTTCTCCAGGACGTTGGCGGGAGTGCCGTCGACCAGGTCCTTGGCCTCCTTCAGGCCCAGGCTGGTGAGCGAGCGCACCTCCTTGATGACCTGGATCTTCTTCTCGCCGGCCGCCTCGAGGACGACGGTGAACTCGTCCTGCTCCTCCGGGGCCTCAGCCGCCGCCCCGGCGCCACCGGCGCCGGCGGGGGCTGCGACCGCGACAGGGGCGGCGGCGGTCACGCCGAAGGTCTCCTCGAACTGCTTGACGAACTCGGAGAGCTCGATCAGGGACATCTCCTTGAACGCGTCGAGGAGTTCGTCGGTGCCCAGCTTCGCCATGTCGGCGGTCCTTCCGTTCGGGGTTCGGGTGGATGAAGGGTGGGCGTCAGCCCGAGGTGCTCTCGTCGCTTTCGATGCTTACGTCAGTTTCGGGCGTCTTGTCCGGTTCCGGCGTCTCGTCCGTCGCCACGGTCTCGTCCGTCGCCACGGTCTCGTCCGTCGCCACGGTCTCGTCCGTCGCCACGGTCTCGTCGGTCTCAGCGGCCACGGCCGGGGTGCCGGCGCCGCCGCGCAGCACCGACGGGTCCAGCTCGGCCTTCTGGCGCAGCGCCTCGATGAGCCGGGCCGTCTGCGCCAAGGGAGCGGCGAACAGCAGCACGGCGCCCGACAGCGACGCCTTCATGGCTCCGGCCAGCTTGGCCAGGAGGACCTCACGCGACTCGAGGTCCGCCAGCTTCTTGATCTCGTCGACGGTCAGGGACTTGCCGTCCATGACCCCGCCCTTGATCACGAGCAGCGGGTGGGCCCTGGCGAAGTCCCGCAGACCCTTGGCCGTCTCGACTGGGTCGCCCTTGACGAAGGCGATCGCCGAGGGGCCGACCAGCAGGTCGTCGATACCCCCGACCTCGGCCTCCCGCGCCGCGATCTTGGTGAGCGTGTTCTTGACCACGGTGTACGACGCGTGTCCGCTGATCGAGCGGCGAAGCTCCTTCAGCTGGGCCACGGTGAGCCCGCGGTACTCCGTCAGCAGCACCGCGTTGGAGCTGCGGAACTCCTCCGCCAGCTCGGCGACTGCGGCCGACTTGTCCGGTCTCGCCATGGGCTTCCTTCCGGTCGGAGCCGGCAGCTCAAGCTCCGAACGGCGAACGCCCCGGCGCAGGGCGCACGGGGCGTTGGCGTCATGGCGACGCAGACGTCTCGTTCACCTGCGCGGGTCGCCCGCTCGTGCGGGGCCTTCGGTCACCGGGCTCGGGGCCCGGCGACAACCGGCGGTCTGTGGCGAGGTCCAGCGTAGAGGCCAGGCCGCGGCCGGCCAAATCGACCGCCGGCCGCGCCGATCAGGCCGTGGAGGTGGCGTCGTCCTCGACCAGGAGGTGACGCGTGCGGTTGGGGTCGACCGGGATGCCCGGACCCATGGTCGTGGAGAAGGTCGCCTTCTGCACGTAGCGACCCTTGGCCGCCGACGGCTTGAGCCGGAGCACCTCGTCGAGCGCGGCCCCGTAGTTCTCCACGAGCTGGGCCTCGGAGAAGCTGGTCTTGCCGATGATGAAGTGCAGGTTGGCGTGGCGGTCGACCCGGAACTCGATCTTGCCGCCCTTGATCTCGGTGACCGCCTTCGCCACGTCGTTGGTGACGGTGCCGGTCTTCGGATTCGGCATCAGGCCACGCGGACCCAGGACGCGACCGAGCCGGCCGACTTTGCCCATCAGGTCGGGGGTGGCCACCACCGCGTCGAAGTCCAGGCGCCCGCCCTCGACCTCGGCGATGAGCTCGTCGGCGCCGACGACGTCCGCCCCTGCCGCCCTGGCGTCCTCCGCGCGGTCCCCCGTGGCGAACACGAGGACGCGGGCCGTCTTGCCGGTGCCGTGGGGCAGGTTGACCGTGCCACGGACCATCTGGTCGGCCTTGCGGGGGTCGACGCCCAGCCGCATCGCGACCTCGACGGTCGCGTCGTACCTCGTGGTCGACGTGGACTTGGCGAGTCGGACCGCCTCGAGCGGGCTGTGGAGCCGGTCGCTGTCGATCTTCTCGGCGGCGGCGCGGTAGGACTTGCTGCGCTTCATGGTCTGCTCCTTGCGTGCAGGTCGTGGTTCGACGGGCCGCGCTCGGCCCTCCCACGTGTCCCCGGCGGGGACGGTTGGACGGTCAGTCGACGACGGTGATGCCCATCGAGCGGGCAGTCCCGGCGATGATCTTCTCGGCGGCGTCCAGGTCGTTGGCGTTGAGGTCGACCAGCTTGGTCTGGGCGATCTCGCGCACCTGCCCGCGGGTGATGGTGGCCACCTTGGTCTTGTGCGGCTCGGCGGAGCCCTTCTCGACGCCGGCAGCCTTGAGGATCATCCGCGCGGCCGGGGGCGTCTTGGTCACGAAGGTGAAGGACCGGTCCTCGTACACCGAGATCTCGACCGGGATCACCTGGCCGCGCTGGGCCTCGGTGGCCGCGTTGTAGGCCTTGCAGAACTCCATGATGTTGACGCCGTGCTGGCCCAGCGCGGGTCCCACCGGCGGGGCCGGCGTGGCGACCCCGGCGTTGATCTGCAGCTTGATGATCGCCGCGAGCTTCTTCTTCGGAGGCATGTGTCGGGTTCCTAGTTCTTCTGGATCTGGGAGAAGGACAGCTCGACCGGGGTCTCCCGGCCGAAGATCTCGACCAGACCCTTGATCCGCTGGGTGTCGGTGTTGATCTCGTGGATGGTGGCCTGCAGGCTGGTGAAGGGCCCGTCGATGACCGTGACCGAGTCGCCGACCTGGAAGTCGAGGACCTTGACCTCCGGTCGTTCGTGCGCCTTCTTCTCGACCGTCGGACCGAGGATCCCCACGACCTCGTCGACGGTCAGCGGCGTCGGCTGGTGGGCATGCCCCACGAAGCCGGTCACGCCCGGGGTGTTGCGCACCGCACCCCACGACTCGTCGGTCAGGTCCATCCGGACGAGCACGTAGCCGGGGAACTTGTTCCGCCGGACCAGCTTGCGCTGCCCGTTCTTGATCTCGACGACCTCCTCCTGCGGGACCTCCACCTGGAAGATGAAGTCCTCCATGTTCAAGGAGGTGGTCCGGCTCTCGACGTTGGCCTTCACCCGGTTCTCGTACCCGGCGTAGGAGTGGACGACGTACCACTCGCCAGGAGCGGACCGCAGCGCGGTCCGGAAGGCCTGGATCGGGTCCTCCTCAGGCTCCTCGACCGCCGCTGGCTCCTCGACCGCCGCTGGCTCCTCGACCGCCGCTGGCTCCTCGACCGCCGCTGGCTCCTCGACCGCCGCTGGCTCCTCGACCGCCGTAGGCTCCTCGACCGCCTCGGGCACGGCGGGGGTTGCCTCGGCGTCCGAGGGCGCCTCGGCGGCGACGGGTGGGCCGTCGGCGAGGTCGGAGCGGGGGAACTCGGTCACGGGATGGGCTCTTCCTTCGATCGGGGGAGGGCGGGGGGCGACGGGTCAGCTGCCGCCGAACACGAACAGCACGACCTTGCCGAACCCCACGTCGAGGACGGCCACGATCGCGGTGAGGGCGAGGACGAAGGCGATCACGACGCCGGTGTAGGTCGCCAGGGCGCGCCTGGTCGGCCAGATGACCTTGCGGAGCTCGGCCACGACCTGGCGGAAGAACAACGCGATCCTGGACGGCAGGCTGCCGCGGCCGCCCTTGTCCGAGCCTGGACGCCCGCGCTCGGGGGTGGCGGTGTCCTCGCGCGTGTCGCTCACTGCCTCACCCTCCTGTCCGTGCCTTCCCTGGTGTCGCGCTGTCCGTCGTGCGGACGGGCGCGTCGATGCGCCCGCGTCGTGCTGGCAGGGCCGGAGGGACTCGAACCCACAACCACCGGTTTTGGAGACCGGGACTCTGCCAATTGAGCTACGGCCCTTCGCTGGCGTCGCGGTGACTCCGCGGGCGCCCGCACGCGGGCAGGCTCACGCAGCGGCCGACAGCGCCACCCGGGGAGTGTACGGCCTCGGACACCCGCCGGTCGAACCGCCGGTGGCCTCTCGAGGCGGTGGGCTCCGGTGCCAGGATGGACCCGTGACCGCCGCCAGCCAGCCCACGCAGCGTCGCGTGTCGACCCGCCTCGCTTCGATCACCGAGTCGGCAACCTTGGCCGTCGACGCGAAGGCCAAGGCCCTGGCGGCCGCCGGTCGCCCGGTGATCGGCTTCGGCGCCGGGGAGCCGGACTTCCCCACCCCGGACTACGTGGTGGAGGCCGCGGTCGCCGCAGCCCGTGACCCGAGATGGCACCGCTACACCCCGGCTGGCGGCCTGCCCGAGCTGAAGCAGGCGATCGCCGCCAAGACCCTTCGGGACAGCGGGCTACCGGTGGACCCCAGCCAGGTGCTGGTCACCAATGGCGGCAAGCACGCGCTCTTCAACGCCTTCGCGGCCCTGCTCGATCCGGGCGACGAGGTGCTGTTGCCCTCGCCGTACTGGACCACCTACCCGGAGTCGATCAGGCTGGCCGGCGGCGAGCCGGTCGTCGTGCCCACCGACGAGTCGACCGGCTACCTGGTGCCGATCGACCGGCTCGAGGCCGCGCGCACGCCGGCCACCAAGGCCCTGGTGTTCGTCTCCCCGTCCAATCCCACCGGGGCGGTGTACCCGCCGGAGCAGGTCGAGGCCATCGGCCGCTGGGCGGTCGACCGTGGCCTCTGGGTGGTCACCGACGAGATCTACGAGCACCTGGTGTACGGCGACGCCCGGTTCTCGTCGATGCCGACGCTGGTCCCCGAGCTCGCCGACCGCTGCGTGGTCGTCAACGGGGTCGCCAAGACCTACGCGATGACCGGCTGGCGGGTCGGGTGGCTGATCGGGCCGCCCGACGTGGTCAAGGCGGCGACGAACCTCCAGTCGCACAGCACCTCCAACGTCGCGAACGTCTCGCAGGTGGCCGCGCTGGCCGCGGTGTCCGGCGACCTCTCGGCGGTCGGCGTGATGCGCCAGGCGTTCGACCGGCGCCGGCTGGCCATGGTGGACATGCTCAACTCGGTCCCCGGGTTCAGCTGTCCCGAGCCGCTGGGCGCCTTCTACTGCTACCCGGCCGTGCACGGCGCGCTCGACCGGGACATCCGGGGCCGCACGCCGACGACGTCCGCCGAGCTGGCTGCCCTGATCCTCGACGAGGTCGAGGTGGCCGTCGTGCCCGGCGAGGCGTTCGGGACGCCCGGGTACCTGCGGCTGTCCTACGCGCTGGGCGACACCGACCTGGTCGAGGGCGTCGGTCGGATCCAGCGGCTGCTCTCCGAGGAGTGACGCCCGGCTGACGCCGGCAGGCCACGGGAGACCTGCGTCACAAGGACCAACGACCCTGCCGGAGTCGCACGAGCGTGCATAACGTGCAAGACATGCAGGACAGGCAGGAGCGGCAGGCAGGGGCGGGTCCCCTGCTCACCGCGGACCAGGTGCAACGGCTGCTCGACCTCGACCGCTCGACGGTCTACCGCATGGCCGGCGACGGTCGACTGCCCGCGGTGAAGATCGGCCGACAGTGGCGGTTCCCCGCTGACCGGATCGACCAGATCCTCCGGCTGGACGAGCCCCGCCTGGCCGCCGTCGACCCCGACCCGGTGCTGTCCGCCGAGGTCGCCCAGCCGGTCGTCGACGTCACCGCGGCCACGCTCGGCGTGATGATGGTGGTCACCGACATGGCGGGCCGGCCGCTCACCGAGGTGGCGAACCCGAACCGCTGGTTCGCCTCGCGCGACGGCGACGACGCGGTCGTCCAGGCCTGCACCGCGGAGTGGCGGATGCTCGCCGACGACCTCGACTTCGAGCCGCGGTTCCGCCTGGGGCACCTCGGGTTCGAGTGTGCGCGGGCCTACATCCGCTCGGGCGACCGGCTGGTCGGCATGGTGCTCGCGGGTGGCGTGGCCCCCGACGGCGCCCCCGCCGGCTCACCCGACGGCGCCGACCTGTACCACCTGGACGACGAGCAGCGGCGCCAGGTCCTGCGCACCCTGCCCCTGGTGGCCGCCGTGCTCTCTCGCGCGAGCGCCCGCACCCCGACCAACGGCCGTCGCGCCGACGCGACGGCCGAGCCCCGATGAAGGAGCTGTTGATGAGACGACTGCTGGTCCTCGGCGCGGGCACCGCCGGCACGATGGCCGTGAACAAGCTGCGGCCACGTCTGCCCCTCGACGAGTGGACGATCACGGTCGTCGACCAGAGCGACACGCACTACTACCAGCCCGGCTACCTGTTCATCCCGTTCGGCATCTACACCCCGGACGAGGTCACCAAGCCACGCAGGCGGTTCATCCCCCCGGGCGTCGACCTGGTCACCGCAGAGATCGACAAGGTCCTCCCGGACGAGCGCAAGGTGCTGCTCGTCGACGGGACCGAGCTCGCGTACGACTACCTGGTGATCGCCACCGGCACGTCGCCCCGCCCGGACCAGACCCCGGGCATGGCCGACGACATGGGTGGCAGCGTGCACGAGTTCTACACCTTCGACGGGGCCACCCGGCTCGCCGAGAAGCTGCGGACGTGGGACGGCGGTCGCCTCGTCGTCCACCTGACCGAGATGCCGATCAAGTGCCCGGTCGCGCCGCTGGAGTTCACCTTCCTCGCGGAGGCGTTCTTCGCCGAGCAGGGGATGCGGGACCGAGTCGAGATCACCTACGTGACGCCGCTCGAGGGGGCGTTCACCAAGCCGGTGGCGTCCAAGCACCTCGGCAGCATGCTGGAAGAGCGCAAGATCCAGCTCGAAGCGGACTTCATGGTTGAGTCGATCGACCCCGAGGCTAAGAAGCTGGTGTCGTTCGACGAGCGGGAGATCGGCTACGACCTGCTCGTGACGATCCCGGTCAACATGGGCGCGGACTTCATCGCCCGGTCGGGACTGGGCGACGACCTGAACTACGTCCCGGTGGACAAGGAGACGCTGCTGTCCACCGCCCACGACACGATCTTCGCCATCGGCGACGCGTCGAACATCCCCGCGTCCAAGGCCGGCTCGGTCGCCCACTTCTCCATGGAGCTGTTCCCGGACAACTTCCTGCAGCACGTTCAGGGGCTGCCGATGAAGGAGAAGTTCGACGGACACGCGAACTGCTTCATCGAGACTGGGCACGGCAAGGGACTGCTCATCGACTTCAACTACGAGACCGAGCCCCTCCCCGGGAAGTACCCGCTCCCTGGCGTCGGCCCGTTCAGCCTGCTGAAGGAGACCGAGCTGAACCACTGGGGCAAGATGATGTTCCGCTGGATGTACTGGAACCTGCTGCTCCCCGGCAAGGAGCTCCCGCTGCCGGCCCTGATGTCCATGGCCGGGAAGCAGACCGAGGCCGGCTCATGACCGCGGTCCTTCCCGCCCGGTCCGTCGAGGACCGCCTCGACCAGTTCGCCGTCCAGATTGAGGCGATCGCCGAGGAGTTGCGCCACCAGCGGGAGTCCCGCGAGCGGTGGGCCGAGCTCGTCCACGACCTCACGCCGGTCAGCCGGGACGCCATGGACGTGGCCACCCGCGAGCTGGACGAGCTCAGCGCCGAGGTCAGCACCGACGACGCCGTCCGACTGCTCCGGACGACCGCCCGTGCCCTGCCGCAGCTGGAGGCCATGCTCGCCCAGCTCGGCGGCCTGGCGGACCTGCTCGCCGAGCTGAGCGCGCTGAGCGGCCCGGCGATGGCCACGCTGACCG
>Ga0209798_10000682_pt1 | contig 20632 bp, 14 predicted proteins | sample DOMMetBare3Fresh_FD_187475 | JGI IMG/M metagenome (GOLD analysis project Ga0209798, IMG submission 187475) | Wetland sediment microbial communities from St. Louis River estuary, USA, under dissolved organic matter induced mercury methylation -... | ecosystem: Environmental > Aquatic >...
GCGCGAGTTCGAGCCCTTCGACCGCAGCCTGGACGTGCAGATCTCGCGCCTGCGCAAGATGATCGAGCCCGACCCGTCGCAGCCGCGCTATATCCAGACGGTCTGGGGCGTGGGCTACGTGTTTGTGCCCGATGGAGCCGGCTGAGTCGTAGGACATAGTCCCGCCTCATGGCGACGAAGCGCCCGCTCGGCCTCACCCTCTTCTCCCGAACCTTCTTCCTGCTCGCGCTGCTGCTCGGCGCGGGCATCTTCGCGTGGGTGCAGACGCTGCGCGCGCTCGAGCTGGAACCGCGCGCGGTGCAGGCCGCGCAGCAGGTGGCCAGCCTGGTGAACCTGTCGCGCGCGGCGCTGCAGTACACCGACGGCATCAACCGGGTCGCGGTGGTCAAGACGATGACCGACCAGGAGTCGATCCGCGTGCTGCCGCGCGAACCGCGCGACCGCTTCGAGCCTTTCGAGGTCGACCGGTTCACGCGGCGCGTGGGCGCCGAGCTGCGATCGCGCCTGGAGCCAGGCACCGTGATCGCCAGCTCCGTCAACAGCCAGCCGGGCCTGTGGGTCGGCTTCACGATCGAGAAGGACGCGTTCTGGCTGCAGGCCGATGCCGCGCGCGTGGTGCCGCTCACACCCAGCACCTGGTTCGTCTGGGTCGGCATCGCGCTGGTGGCCACGCTGGTCGGCTCGATCGCGATCGCGCGCCTGATCAACGCGCCGCTGCGCGATCTGAGCTTCGCCGCGAGCCGCATCCGCGAGGGCGAGTTCGACTCGGTGCTCGACGAGAACACGCTGACCTCCGAGATCCGCGAGGTCAACATCGGCTTCAACCGCATGGCGCGCGAGCTGGCCAAGGTCGAGGAAGACCGTGCGGTGATGCTGGCCGGCATCAGCCACGACCTGCGCACGCCTCTAGCGCGGCTGCGCCTGGAAGTCGAGATGAGCGTCAACGACGAAGAGGCGCAGCGCAACATGGCGCTGGACATCGACCAACTCGACGCGATCATCGACAAGTTCATGGACTATGCGCGCCCCGGCGAAGTCAAGCTGGTGCCGGTGAACCTGGCGCAGCTGGTGGACAAGGAGATCGCCACCTTCCGCGATCCACGCGAGATCCGCATCCACTCCAAGCTCGCCATCGACCTGCGCGTCATGGCCGACGAAACCGAACTCGGCCGCGTGTTCGGCAACCTGTTCGAGAACGCGCGCCGCTACGGGCGCAGCAACGACACCGGCATTGCCGTGGTCAACGTCGGCTATGCGCGCTCGGGCCCCTGGATCATCGTGTCCGTGCGTGATCACGGCCCCGGCGTGGCCCCCGAGAAACTGGCCCAGTTGACGACGCCCTTCTACCGCGGTGACGCGGCACGCACCGCCGCCAGTGGCGCGGGCCTGGGCCTGGCGATCGTCGAGAAGGCGCTGCAGCGCATGGGTGGCCAGTTCGACCTCGACAACGCCGCCGAGGGCGGCCTCGTCGCGCACATCCGCCTCAAGCGCGCACCCTGAGCCGGCGCCCCGCGGGGTCTTGAAATGCCGGGCGCGGTCCCTAGATCGGGTGCATCGGTGCGGCGGCGCTTGGGCTGCCGGCCGTGACAGCCCCACGGAGGACCAAACCATGTATCGCAGCTTGTTCCCGCGCGACCTGTTCGCCGAACTGGACCGCCTGCAGCGCGACATGCAGCAGGTGTTCGATCAATCGCCCGCCATTCGAGGCTTTGGCCGCGGCGGCTATCCCGCTCTGAATGTCGGCGGCACGCCCACCACCGTCGAGGTCTACGCCTTCGCGCCGGGCGTGGACCCGAACGCGATCGAGGTCCATCTCGATCGCGGCGTGCTGACGATCGCCGGCGAGCGCGTATCGAGCCTGCCCAAGGCCGACGACAAGACGACGGTGCATGCCGGCGAGCGCTTCGCCGGACGCTTCCGCCGCGTCGTCAGCCTGCCCGACGACATCGATCCCAGCGCGGTGAGCGCCAAGTACAGCGACGGTGTGCTGCAGATCAGCATCCAGCGCCGCGCATTGGCCCAACCGCGCCGCATCGAAGTGCAGTGACCCAGCCCGCCAGGAGGAACCCGTCATGAACACCGTCACCCCAACCAAAGAGTCCGAAGTTCAGGCACGCCAGGAGCCGGCGCTGTGGCCGCCGGTCGACGTGATCGAGGACGCCACTGGCATCACGCTGTATGCCGATGTGCCCGGCGTGGCGCGCGACAAGCTGTCGTTGCGCGTCGAAGGCGACATGCTGTCGATCGAGGCCGAGATGTCGCTGGCCGTGCCCAAGGACATGGAAGCCAAGCACGCCGAGGTGCATCTGGCGCGCTATCGCCGTGCCTTCACGCTGAGCAAGGAGCTCGATGCCGACAAGGTCGGCGCCGAACTGAGCCAGGGCGTGCTGCACGTGCGCATTCCCAAGGCCGAGCACGCCCAGCCGCGGCGCATCGCGGTCAACATCGGCTGACGCGCAGCACGCTGCGGGGCGAGTGGCCCGCGGCCGCTCGACCGTCCCGCCGCGCGCGATCAGCGTGCGGATAGACCGGGCACCGCGGCGCGCTCCAGCAGGCAGGCCGCGCGCGCCTCGATCGCGCGGCCTTCGCCGACCGGCCCCATGCGCTCGGCCGTCTTGGCTTTGACGTTGACCTGAGCGAGCGTGAGGCCGAGGGCCGCCGCCAGGCGCTCGCGCATCGCCGGGATGTGCGGCGCCATCTTCGGTGCCTGGGCGACGATCGTGCCGTCGATGTTGCCGATCTCGAATCCGGCCGCGCGCACGCGGCGCGCGGCTTCGGCGAGCATCACCATCGAGTCCGCGCCTTTGTACTGGGCATCGGTGTCGGGAAAGAGGCGTCCGATGTCGCCCAATGCGGCGGCGCCGAGCAGCGCGTCGGTGATCGCGTGCGCCAGCGCATCGGCGTCGCTGTGGCCATCGAGGCCTTGGTCGTGCGGGATCGTCACACCGCCGAGGATCAGCGGGCGGCCGGTCACGAGGGCGTGAATGTCCCAGCCCTCGCCGATGCGTATCGTCGTCATGGGAACCTCCAGGGCTGCGAGCGCCCGCTCGGCGCGCACGAAGTCATCGGCGTAGGTGAGCTTGAAGTTGCCGGCGTCGCCCGCGACGAGCTTGGGCGCGTGGCCGAGCGCCTCGACCGCACTCGACTCGTCGGTGACCGCGTCGCCGGCGCGTGACAGCGCCTCGCGCAGCAGGCCGACGCGAAACATCTGAGGCGTCTGCGCGGCCCATTTCGCCTCGCGATCGATCGTCGCCGACACGCGCTGATCGCCGGCCGCGGCCTTCAGCGTGTCGGCCACCGGCAGCGCGAGCAGGCCGCCAACGGCATCGTCGCCGCAGGCATCGATCAGCCGATCGATCCACGCCGGCTGCACGAGACAGCGTGCCGCGTCGTGCACGAGCACCCAGTCGTCGTCGCGCACGCCGTGGCGCGACAGCGCGGCCAGGCCGGCGGCGACGCTGGCCGCGCGCGTGGCACCGCCACAGCGTTCGACCCAGCCGACGAAGTCCGGGGCGGCGGCTTCGAATTCGCGGTCGTCGGGCGCCAGCACGACGAGCGTGTTGACGATCCGGGGCACGCATGCGAACGCGGCGAGCGTGTGCGCGACCGCACTGCGCCCGGCCACGCGCACATACTGCTTCGGCCCCTGCGCCCCCGCTCGCGCACCCACGCCGGCGCAGGGCACGAGGGCGTAGCAGCGGGCAGCGGTCATGTAGCGATTCTAGAATCCGCCCCCTCACGCCCGACTTCATGCAATTGCCCTTCATCGCCCCCGGCAAGCGTTTCACGCTCGCGCGCCCCGTGGGATCGGCCGATGCGTTGCTGCTGGCGCGGCTCGCGCAGCAGACCACGGCGCAGCGGCGCCTGACGGCCATCCTGACCGCGGAGCCGGCCGATGCTCAGCGGCTGGCCGACGAACTGCCCTTCTTCGCGCCGGAACTGCGCGTGGCGCTGTTTCCCGACTGGGAAACGCTGCCCTACGACACCTTCAGTCCGCACCAGGACCTCATCTCCGAACGCCTGGCCACGCTGTGGCGGCTGTGGTCGACGAAGGACGTGGACGTGGTGCTGTTGCCGGCCACCACGGGGCTCACCCGCCTGGCACCGCCCGCGTTCCTGGCCGCCACCACCTTCCAGTTCAAGCAAAGGGACAAGCTCGACGAAGCGTCGCTGAAGGCGCAGCTCACGCTGGCGGGGTACACGCACGTGAGCCAGGTCGTGTCGCCGGGCGAGTATGCGGTGCGAGGCGGCCTGATCGACCTGTTCCCGATGGGCTCGGCCGTCCCTTACCGTGTCGACCTGTTTGGCGACGAGATCGATTCGATCCGCACCTTCGACCCCGACTCGCAGCGCAGCCTGTACCCGGTGCCGCAGGTGCACTTGCTGCCGGGACGCGAGTTCCCGCTCGACGATGCCGCACGCGCCACGTTTCGCGCCCGCTGGCGCGAAAAGCTGGAAGGCGATCCGACCAAGAGCCGCATCTACAAGGACCTCGGCGCAGGCCTGGCAACCGCCGGCATCGAGTACTACCTGCCGCTGTTCTTCGAGCAGACGGCCACCGTGTTCGACTACATCCGTACCGAGGCCTCGCTCGTGCTGCATGGCGAGATCGACGCCGCGCTGAATCGGTTCTGGGTCGACACGCGCGAGCGCCATCGGTTCCTCCAGCACGACCCGGAGCGTCCGATCCTCGCGCCCGAGGAGATCTTCCTGCGCACCGAGGAGTTCTTCGCGCGCACGCAGCCGCACGCGACGCTGGCGTTGCGCGGCACCTCCCATGCGCCGGGCGCGTCGCAGCTGGCCTCTTCGGTCGAGAACTGGGCGCGCCCGGTGCCCGACGTGGCGGTCGACCGCAACGCCACCGAGCCGCTGAAGGGGCTCGAGCAGCACCTGTCGACCACGCCGGCGCGCGTGCTTATCGTGGCCGAAAGCGAAGGCCGGCGCGAAAGCCTGCTCGACCTGTTGCGCGACCATCGCATCGACGTACCGAGCGTGACCTCGTTGGCCGAGTTCGAGCGCAACGACGACCTGAAGGTCGCGATCGTGGCCGCGCCGCTGGCCGCCGGTTTCCATTGGCAGCGCGAACACGGCCCGGCGATCCAGTTCGTCACCGAGACCGAGCTGTTCGCCACCGCGCCGACCGCACGCCGGCGCAAGAAGCAGGAGCAGGTCAGCGACGTCGAGGCGCTGATCAAGGACCTCGCGGAACTGAAGATCGGCGACCCGGTGGTGCACGTGAACCATGGCATCGGCCGTTACCGGGGCCTGCTCAACATCGACCTGGGGGACGGTCCGTCCGAGTTCCTGCACCTCGAATACGCCGAGAAGGCGACGCTGTACGTGCCGGTGTCGCAGCTGCATTTGATCGGGCGCTATACGGGCGTCTCGGCAGAGGAGGCGCCGCTGCACAGGCTCGGCTCGGGCCAATGGGAGAAGGCCAAGCGCCGCGCCGCCGAGCAGGTGCGCGACACCGCCGCCGAGCTGCTCGCGCTGTATGCGCGCCGCGCCGCCCGCGAGGGGCACCCTCACCGCTACTCGGCGCACGATTACGAGGCCTTCGCCGCGAGCTTTGGTTTCGACGAAACGGCAGACCAGCGCGCCGCGATCCACGCCGTGATCCAGGACATGGTCAGCCCCAAGCCGATGGACCGCCTGGTGTGCGGCGACGTGGGCTTCGGCAAGACCGAGGTCGCGTTGCGTGCCGCCTTCGTCGCGGTGCTGGGCGGCAGGCAGGTCGCGATCCTGGCGCCGACCACGCTGCTGGCCGAACAGCATTACCAGACCATCGTCGACCGCTTCGGCCCGTGGCCGGTGAAGGTGGCGGAACTCTCGCGCTTTCGCACCGGCAAGGAAGTCAAGGCCGCGCTCGAAGGCCTGGCCGCAGGCACGATCGACATCGTGGTCGGCACCCACAAGCTGCTGTCGGCCGACGTGAAGTTCGCGCGCCTGGGCCTGCTCGTCATCGACGAGGAACACCGCTTCGGCGTGCGCCACAAGGAAGCCATCAAGGCCCTGCGCGCGGAAGTTGACGTGCTGACGCTCACCGCCACGCCGATCCCGCGCACGCTGGGCATGGCGCTCGAAGGGCTGCGCGACCTGTCGGTGATCGCCACGGCGCCCGAGCGGCGGCTGTCGATCAAGACCTTCGTGCGCAACGAGGGTGCCGGCACGATCCGCGAGGCGGTGCTGCGCGAGTTGAAGCGCGGCGGCCAGGTCTACTTCCTGCACAACGAGGTCGAGACGATCGAGCACCGGCGCGACAGGCTGGCCGAGCTGCTGCCCGAAGCGCGCATCGCGGTGGCCCATGGCCAGATGCCCGAGCGCGAGTTGGAGCGCGTGATGCGCGACTTCGTGGCCCAGCGCCACAACCTGCTGCTGTGCTCGACGATCATCGAGACCGGCATCGATGTGGCCACGGCCAACACGATCGTGATCAGCCGTGCCGACAAATTCGGGCTGGCGCAGCTGCACCAGTTGCGCGGCCGCGTCGGTCGCTCGCACCACCAGGCCTATGCCTACCTGCTGGTGCCCGACGTCGAGGGGTTGACCAAGCAGGCCGCGCAGCGGCTGGAGGCGATCCAGCAGATGGAAGAGCTGGGCAGCGGCTTCTACCTCGCGATGCACGACCTCGAGATCCGCGGCGCGGGCGAGGTGCTGGGCGAGCACCAGAGCGGCAACATGATGGAGATCGGTTTCCAGCTCTACAACGACATGCTGGCCGAAGCCGTGCGCTCGCTGAAGGCCGGGCGCGAGCCCGATCTGCTCAGCCCGATCGGCGGCCTGTTCGGCGCAGCCACCGAAATCAACCTGCACGCGCCGGCCCTGCTGCCCGATGCCTACTGCGGCGACGTGCACACCCGGCTGTCGCTGTACAAGCGCCTGGCGACCGCCGAGAAGGGCGAGCAGATCGATGCGCTGCTCGAGGAGATCACCGACCGCTTCGGCAAGCTCCCGGCGCAGGGCCAGACGCTGTTCGACACGCACCGCCTGCGCGTGCTCGCAAAGGCCTACGGGGTGACGAAGGTCGATGCTGGCCCGAAGCTCACGGTGATCGGATTCCGCCCGAATCCGCCGGTCGATGCCATGGCGATCGTCGGCCTGGTGCAGAAGAACCGGCACATCCGACTGGCCGGCAACGACAAGCTGCGCATTGAGCGCGAACTTCCCGAGGCCCGCGACCGCGCACAGCAGGTGCGCGACGTGCTGCGTTCGCTCGGCGCGCCAAGCGTGCCGATCTAGGGCTTGCCTGATCCTCGGGGTGGGTTCGCGTGCCAACCGGGGAACGCCATGCCGGTGCAGCGATCCGATAATCTGCGTCCCACTCACCCACTGACCCCACCATTGAGCCCGATCGAGACCGCCCTGCCCGGCCTGACCTTGCGCGGCTTCACGCCGATGCTGTCACTGGCCGGCTTCCGCCTGATCGCGTTCGACATGGACTCCACGCTGATCAACATCGAGTGCGTCGACGAGATCGCCGATGCGGCGGGACGCAAGGCCGAGGTGGCCGCGATCACCGAGGCCGCGATGCGCGGCGAGATCGCCGACTACAAGGACAGCCTGCGACAACGCGTCGCGCTGCTGGCCGGCGTGCCCGTGACCGCGCTCGATGCCGTGTACTGGGAGCGGCTGCGGCTGAATCCGGGAGCCGAGACACTGGTGCGCGCCTGCCAGGCCGCAGGCCTGAAGACCCTGCTCGTCTCGGGTGGCTTCACGTTCTTCACCGACCGCATCCGCGACCGGCTCGGTTTCGACTTCACGCGCAGCAACGTGCTGGAAGTCGCGGATGGCAAGCTCACCGGCCGCATGGTCGATCAGCCCTGGGGCGACATCTGCGACGGCGCCGAGAAGCGCCGCATGCTGCTGGAAACCTGCGCCCGCCTGGGCATCGAACCGCGCCAGGCGATCGTCGTGGGCGACGGGGCCAACGACCTGCCGATGATGGGCGAGGCGGGCCTGTCGGTGGCCTACCACGCCAAGCCGAAGGTGCGCGAGCAGGCGATGGTCGCGATCGACGAGGGTGGGCTCGATCGCCTGCTCGAGCTGCTCCGGCATTGAGCCCGATGCGCACCGGCGTTGTCGCACTCCTCATGCTTGCGGCCCGGGCCGCGGCCGCACAGGCGGATGCCGGCGCCGTCGCAGGCGAAAGCGCGGCGGCCGTCATCGCACGCAACAGCCCGCAGGCGGTGGCCGAGCTGTGCCACATGGCGCGGCGCGGCGACGCCGAGTCGCAGTACCAGCTGGCCTGGGTCTTCACGCACGGCCGGGGCGAAGAGCGGCGCGACGACTGGGCCTCTTACCTGTTCTACGCCGCCGCGGCGCAGGGCCATGCCGATGCGAAACGCATGATGCTTTCGGTCACCTGGCCCCCTGCCGAGGTGCCCGATTGCCTGGCGCGCAGCGCGCCGCGTCTGGCTGCCGTCACCGCCGCGACGGTCGAGGTCAAGGCGCCGCCGCAGATCGAGCGCATGGTCAAACGGCTGGCGCCGCAGTACCAGGTGCAGCCCGCGCTGGCCCTGGCGATCATCGCGGTGGAGTCGAACTTCGATGCCTACGCGGTCTCGCGCAGCGCGGCGATGGGCCTGATGCAGCTCATCCCCCCGACCGCGCGCCGCTTCGGCGTGCGCAATGCGTTCGATGCGCAGCAGAACATCCGCGGCGGTCTGGCCTACCTGCGCTGGCTGCTCGCGTACTACCAGGGCGACGTCTCGCTGGTGGCCGCCGCCTACAACGCCGGCGAAGGCGCGGTCGACCGCCACAAGGGCATCCCGCCATTCGACGAGACGCGGGAGTACGTGCGGCGCGTGATCCAGCGAGTGGGCAACGCCCCGCACGCGTTCGACTCGCAGGTCACTCCACCCTCGCCGCAGTTGAGCGAGATCCGCGCCGTCAGGCGCTGAGCTGGCTCCAGAGCCTTTCCAGCCGCTTCGCACTGACCGGCTGCGGCGTGCGCAGCTCCTGCGCGAACAGGCTCACCCGCAGTTCCTCGAGCAGCCAGCGGAATTCATCCAATCGCGCATCGCTGGCGCCACGGCGCTCCGCGACGCGCCGCTGCCAGCGCTGCTCGAGCGGCCTGATCTCTGCGAGCCGCTGCGCATCGCGCTCGGGGTCGCTTCTGAGCTTGTCCAGGCGCATCTGCACCGCACGCAGGTAACGCGGCAGGTGGCCAAGCGCCGACCAGGGCGTGTCGAGCACGAAGCGCTTGTGGACCAGGCGCGTCAGTTGGGCCGACACGTCGTCGGCCACGTCCTTCGGCGGCCGCGCGTCCTTGAGCTTGCGGTTCGCGTTGGCGTACTCCTGCAGGGTGGCAGCCACGCCACGCGCCACCTCCTGCGCGATCAGGGTCAGCCGCGTACGGCCGGCGTCCAGCCGGGCCTGGAAGGACGCCGCGTCCGCGGGCAGCGGGTCCGCGAGAAAGGCACGGTCCAGCGCCAGCGCCACGATCTGCTCGCGCAGTTCCTCCTGCGAGCCCAGCGACATGAACTGTGCCGCCATGCGTTGCAGCTCGGGGATGTTCTTCTCCAGGTACTTCAGCGGCTCCTTCAACTGCAACGCGACGAGTCGGCGCAGGCCCGCGCGGTGGCGTGCGGCGGCGACGTCGGGCTCGTCGAAGACCTCGATCTCGACATGGGTGGCCTTGTCGACCAGCGCGGGGAATCCCACCATCGACTGTCCGGCCTTGCGCACTTCCAGCAGCTCGGGCAGCTCACCGAAGGTCCAAGCGGTGTAGGGGCCCGCGGTCGCTGCGCGGGCGGCAGGCGGCGCCGCCTGCGTCGGGGACGCTGCCGCAGCGGATGGCGCCGTCGCCGGGGCGGTCGCGGCGCTGGCCTTCAGTGCGGCCAGCGCCTGAAACGCGTTGCGGGCCTGCCCGCCCAGCTCGGCCTTGAGCGCCGCCAGGTGGCGGCCAACGCCCAGCTGCCGCCCGTGCTCGTCCACCACGCGCAGGTTCATGAATAGATGTGCGGGCAGCGTTTCGAGCTTGAAGTCGGCGCGCTGCACCGGCAGCTGCGTGCGTTCGCGCACCGCCGCGAGCAGCGCATCGATCAGGCCGCCATCGCCGAACGGCAAGGCGGAGACGAGCGACTTCGCCGTGTCGGCCAGCGGCACCATGCGCGCGCGGGGCTTGCCCGGCAGGCTCTTGAGCAGCGCCCCGATCTTCGCTTCGAGCATGCCCGGCACCAGCCACTCGATGCGCTCCTCGCTCACCTGGTTGAGCGCATAGACCGGCACCGTCACGGTGAGGCCGTCCTTCGGGTCGCCGGGCTCGTGCAGGTATTGCGCGGCGCAGTCGATGCCGCCCAGGCGGATGACCTTCGGAAAGGCCTTGGTCGTGATGCCCGCGGCCTCGTGGCGCATCAGCTCGTCGCGCGTGAGCTTCAGCAGATTCGGCTGGCGCTTGACCTCGTCGCGGTACCAACGTTCGAAGCTGCTTGCGCCGACAACGCTTGCGGGCAGTTGCTGGTCGTAGAAGGCATGGATCAGTTCGTCGTCCACCAGCACGTCCTGCCTCCGCGCCTTGTGCTCGAGTTCCTGCACTTCGCGGACCAGCCTGGCGTTGTGCGCCAGGAACGGCAGCCGGGTCTCCCAATCGCCCGCCACCAGCGCCTCGCGGATGAAGATCTCGCGGGCCGCGGCGGGGTCGATGCGCGCGAAGGCCACGCGGCGCTGCTGGTACACGACCACGCCGTACAAGGTGCCTCGCTCGAAAGCCATCACCTCGCCGGCCTTCTTCTCCCAATGTGGATCGCTGAGCTGCGTCTTGATCAGGTGGCCACCGATGCGTTCGATCCATTGCGGCTCGATGGCTGCCAGGCCACGGCCGAACAGGCGCGTGGTCTCCACCAGTTCGGCGGCGATCAGCCATCGCCCGGGCTTCTTCGACAGGTGCGCCCCGGGGTGGCGCCAGAACCGGATGCCGCGTGCGCCGAGGTAGCTCTCCTCGTCTTCCACCTTGCAGCCGATGTTGCCGAGCAGGCCGGCAAGCAGTGCGAGGTGCACCTGCTCGTAGGTGGCGGGCGAGGGGTTGATCCGCCAGCCGTGTTCGGTGACGACAGTCAGCAGCTGAGAGTGGATGTCGCGCCACTCGCGCACGCGACGCGGGGACACGAAATGCTCGCGCAGCCGCTGCTCCTGCTGGCGGTTCGACAGCTTGTGCTTGTCGGTCGCTTCGCCCCTGTGTCCATGCGAACCCCGGCCCTCCTCGATCCAGCGCCACAGCTTCAGGTAGCCCATGAACTCCGACTTCTCGTCGTCGAAGAGCTTGTGCTTGGCGTCGGCCGCCTGCGCCTGTTCCATCGGCCGGTCGCGCACGTCCTGGCCCGACAATGCAGCGGCGATCACCAGCACCTCGGCCAGCGACTGGCGTTCCTTGGCCTCGAGGATCATCCGGCCCACGCGCGGGTCGAGCGGCAGGCGCGCGAGCGCGCGGCCCATGTCGGTGAGCTCGTTGCGCTCGTCGACGGCGCCGAGCTCGCCCAGCAGCGCATAGCCGTCAGCGATCGCCTTCTTCGGCGGCGCTTCGAGGAACGGGAAATCCTCGACCGCACCGAGACCGAGCGAAGCCATGCGCAGGATCACGCCGGCCAGCGACGAGCGCAGGATCTCCGGGTCGGTGAAGCGCGGTCGGCCGGCGAAATCGGCCTCGTCGTACAGGCGGATGCAGATGCCGTCGGCCATGCGTCCGCAGCGACCGGCACGCTGGTTGGCCGCGGCCTGGCTGATCGGCTCGACCAGCAGTTGCTCGACCTTGCTGCGCCAGCTGTAGCGCTTGACGCGGGCGGTGCCCGCATCGATCACGAAGCGGATGCCCGGCACGGTCAGTGAGGTCTCGGCGACGTTGGTGGCCAGCACGATGCGTGCCGGTCCGCCGGTGGCGAATACGCGGTCCTGCTCGGCCTGCGACAGCCGCGCGAACAGCGGCAGGATCTCCGCATGGCGGTGGCGTGGATCGTGCGCGAGGTGCTTGCGCAGGTAATCGGCCGCCTCGCGGATCTCCCGTTCGCCGGGCAGGAAGACGAGGATGTCTCCCGGGCCCGGGCCGCGCCAGAGCTCGTCGACCGCTTCGGCGATCGCGACATTGAGGTCGCGGTCCCGCCGCCCGCCGGGCCGCCCGAGGGACGTCGCACCCGCTTGGGGAGCCGACGACGGCGGCGTCTTGGGGGCATCATCCCATTCATAGGGCCGCCAGCGCTGCTCTACCGGGTACAGGCGGCCCGACACCTGGATCACCGGCGCGCCGCCGAAGTGGGCCGAGAAGCGTTCGGCATCGATCGTCGCCGAGGTCACGATGACCTTGAGCTCCGGCCGGCGCGGCAGGACCTGCTTCAGGTGCCCGAGGAGGAAGTCGATGTTCAGCGACCGCTCGTGCGCCTCGTCGATGATGATCGTGTCGTAGGCGGTGAGCAGCGGATCGCTCTGCGTTTCGGCCAGCAGGATGCCGTCGGTCATCAGCTTGACCGACGCGCCGCGCTGCAGCCGGTCCTGGAAACGCACCTTGAAGCCGACGACCTCGCCCAGCGGCGTGTCCAGTTCCTCGGCAATGCGCTTGGCCACCGACTGCGCCGCGATGCGCCGCGGTTGCGTGTGGCCGATCAGCTTGCCGTCGGCGGCGCGGCCCAGCGCGAGCGCGATCTTGGGCAACTGCGTCGTCTTTCCTGAACCCGTCTCGCCGCAGACCACGATCGCCGGGTGCGAGGTGAACGCTCGCGCGATCTCGTCGCGCCGCGCCGAGACGGGCAGCGATTCGGGGAAGGTGATGACCGGAGCAGGCACGGGGCGCGGATTATCCGCACCCCGCGTCAAGGCTCACCGGCGCTCGACGAGCCGCTCCCCGCCGGGGCAACTCTTCCCGGATGACGCGAGCGAAGCGATCGCTGGTCTCACATGCCGTACTGGATCACCGACAGCGCCGCGCCCTGCGGATCGCGGATCACCGCCATGCGACCCACGCCCTTGACGTCCATCGGTTCCATCAGCACGCCGCCACCCAGACGCTTCACGCTGGACACGGTGTCCTCGATGTTCTTCACCGTCACGTAGCATCCCCACGTCGACGGCATGTCGGCCGGTGTGCCCGGCGGCTTGCCCATGATGCCGCCGACCGAGGCGTCACCGACCTTGAGCACGTGGTAGGGGCCACTGCCCATGTCGGAAGTCTCGACCTTCCAGCCGAAGAGCTTGCCGTAGAAGTCGCAGGCCGCCTTGGGGTCGCTCGTCATCAGTTCAGACCAGCTGAAGGCGCCATGGGTTTCGAAAGGGTTCATGGTGCGTGGCTCCTTGGGGAACGCGGGCCGAAGATCGTGCGCCACAAGCCATGACGCGTCAATGACAGCGAAGCGGCTGCGGCACAATCCGAAGCGAGATGAGCCTGGTCTTCCCCCACACCTTCGTGCCCTGGTTCCGCTCGGTAGCGCCATACATCCATGCCTACCGCGGCGAGACCTTCGTCGTGGCGATGGCCGGTGAGGGCATCGCGGCAGGGCGCCTGTCGGCCTTTGTGCAGGACCTGGCGATCCTGCATGCGATGGGCATCAAGCTGGTGCTGGTGCACGGCTTCCGGCCGCAAGTCAGCGAGCAGTTGAAGGCCAAAGGCCATCCCGAGCGCTTCTCGCATGGCCAGCGCATCACCGACGAAGTGGCGCTGGATTGCGCCCAGGAAGCGGCCGGCCAGTTGCGTTTCGAGATCGAGGCGGCGTTCTCGCAAGGCCTGCCCAATACGCCGATGGCCAATGCCACGGTGCGCGTCGTGTCGGGCAATTTCCTCACCGCCCGCCCGGTGGGCATCGTCGACGGCGTCGACTTCAAGCACAGCGGCGTGGTGCGCAAGGTCGATGCCGTGGCGATCCGGCGCGCCATCGACACCGGCGCGGTCGTGCTGCTGTCGCCCTTCGGCTTCTCGCCCACGGGCGAGGCCTTCAACCTGCAGATGGAGGATGTAGCGTCGTCGACCGCGGTGGCGCTGCAGGCCGACAAGCTGATCTTCCTGACCGAACTGCCGGGCGTGCGGGAGCGCCAGGACGATACCGACAGCCCGATCGACACCGAGCTGGCGCTGGCCGACGCCGAGCGGTTGCTCGCCAGCCTGCCCGCGCCGACCCAGCCGACCGAGATCGCCTTCTACCTGCGGCACTGCGTGCGCGCCTGCCGCGAAGGCGTCGCGCGCTCGCACATCCTGCCCTTCGGCGTCGATGGCGCACTTCTGCAGGAGGTTTACACGCATGACGGGATCGGCACGATGGTCGTCGACGAGAAGCTCGAGAGCTTGCGAGAAGCGACGGCCGACGACGTGGGTGGCATCCTGCAGCTGATCGAGCCGTTCGAGCGCGACGGCACCCTGGTGCGGCGCGAGCGCACCGAGATCGAACGCGACGTCGCGAACTACACCGTGATCGAGCACGACGGCGTGATCTTCGGCTGCGCCGCGCTCTACCCTTATCCAGAGCAGCGCACCGCCGAGATGGCCGCGCTCACCGTGTCGCCGCAGTCCCAGGGCCAGGGCGATGGCGAGCGCATGTTGAAACGCATCGAACAGCGGGCGAAGGCAATGGGGCTGGACAGCATCTTCGTGCTGACCACGCGCACGATGCACTGGTTCATCAAGCGCGGTTTCAGGCAGGTCGACGCAGACTGGCTTCCTGAGGCGCGCAAGCGCAAGTACAACTGGGATCGGCGCTCGCAGGTTCTGGTCAAGACGCTGACATGACCGACCCGCGCAGCGGCTTGCGCCTTGAGGGCCGCGGCGATTGAACTTGATCGATGGAGCTAGACATGACACGCATGGTGCAGTGCATCTACCTGAAGAAGCAGGCCGAGGGCCTCGTCTATCCGCCCTACCCGGGCGAGCTGGGCAAGCGCATCTACGACAACGTCAGCAAGGAAGCGTTCGACCTCTGGAAGAAGCACCAGACCATGCTGGTCAACGAGAACCGGCTGAACCTGGCCGATGCGCGTGCACGGCAATACCTCGCGCGCCAGATGGAGCAGTTCTTCTTCGGCGAGGGCGCTGACAAGCCCGCCGGGTACGTCCCGCCTTCGGCTTGATCCAGGTCAAAGGCAAACGCGAATGATTCGCATTTGTATGGTAGAGTGCGTCCACCGTCAACGAACCGAGGCCACTCGATGCGCCACCTCCTCTGCGCCGCTGCCGCGCTGTGCTTCGCCGCGAATGCCCTTGCACAGCAATCCACGCTGAATCTCTACTCGGCGCGCCACTACCAGACCGACGAGGCGCTGTACGAGAACTTCACCAAGGCCACGGGTATCAGGATCCAGCGCGTCGACGCCGACGATGCGGGCATCCTCGCGCGCCTGAAAACCGAAGGTGCCGCCAGCCCGGCAGACGTCATCCTGCTTGTCGACGCCGCACGACTGTGGCGCGCCGAAATCGATGGTCTGTTCCAGCCACTCAAGAGCCCCACGCTGAACCAGCGCATTCCCGCGACGCTGCGCGGCAAGGATTCGGGCGAGGGTTCGCACTGGTTCGGCATTTCCACCCGCGCGCGGGTCATCGTCTACGCCAAGGACCGGGTACAGCGCGAGGACGTGGATACCTACGAGGAACTCGCGGACCCGAAGAACAAGGGTCGCGTGTGCACACGTTCCGGCTCTCACCCCTATAACCTGTCGCTGTTCGGCTCGATACTCGAGCATCTGGGCCCCGAAGCGACAGAAAGGTGGTTGAAGGGTATCGTCGAAAACATGGCGCGTTCGCCCAAGGGCGGTGATACCGACCAGATCACCGCCGTCTCGAGTGGGGAATGCGCGGTTGCCCTGACAAACACCTATTACCTTGCGCGGCTGATGCGGTCGGAAAAGCCTGAGGATAAGGCCGTCATCGCCAAGGTCGGCGTCGTGTTTCCGAATCAGGGCACTTACGGCACACACGTGAACATCGCCGGTGCCGCGATCGCGCGCCACGCGAAGAATCGAGACGCCGCCGCCCGTTTCATCGAGTACCTGGCCAGCGACGCGGCCCAAGTGTATTTTGCCGACGGCAACAACGAGTGGCCTGCCGTACCGAGCGTGAAGGTCACCAATCCCGCCCTGTCGACGCTTGGCAGTTTCAAGAGCGAAACGATCCCGGTGTCGGTCGTGGGAATGAACCAGGTGAGGGTTCAGCAGATGCTCGATCGCGTCGGCTACAAATAATCCCCTAGTTTCCAGCGCGGGTTTCGGGACTATATTGAATCTCTCAAGTCCCCGCTGAAGGAAACCGTTCATGGCCGAATTGAAGGATCTGGTGGCGCAGCGCGCCGCACTGGACAAGCAGATCGCCGAGGCCCAGAGGGAATCTCGCGAGCGCGCGATTGCGCAGATCCATGCGCTGATGGCCGAGCATGGGTTGACGATGGCCGACCTGGCGGCACGCAAGACCAAGCCGCGGGTCGGTTCCGGCACATCCAAGGGCAAGGTCCCCGCCAAGTACCGCAACAAGGCCACCGGCGAGGCCTGGAGCGGTCGCGGACTGCAACCGCGCTGGCTGAAGGCGGCCCTGGCGGGCGGCAAGAAGCTCGCCGACTTCGCCGTCTAGAAAGCGCGCTACTCGAACTTCGGCTCGACCGAGCCGAGCGCGGTCTCGCTGACCGGCTCGAGTCGCCGCACCGTTGCCGCGGCTTCGGCGACCTCGTCCAGAACCCCCTGCCGGTAGCGAGGCCGGCCTCGCCGCCGTGCACCTCGGCGTCGGGTCGATCCTCGAAATGGACCGCGATGGACCCCGGGCCCGGGTTCGGACGAGGCACGACGACACGGCCGCTCGCCGACCCGGGTTGGCTGTCTTGCCAGTCTGCACGGGACTGCGCGACATATGGCGCAGGCCCTAGACTCGCACCAGTGATTCCGCCGGGTTTCATCGCCGAACTGCTCTCGCGCGTCGATATCGTCGACGTGATCGGCCACCACGTGCAGCTCAGGAAGGGCGGCGCCAACCTGATGGGCCTGTGCCCCTTCCACGGCGAGAAGTCGCCCAGCTTCTCGGTCAGCCCGAGCAAGCAGTTCTACTACTGCTTCGGTTGCGGCGCTTCCGGTGATGCGATCCGCTTCCTCACCGAGCACACCGGTGCGAGTTTCCGCGACGCGGTGAGTGAACTGGCGGGCCAGGTCGGGCTCACGGTGCCCGACGATGCGCGCACCGAGGACGAACAGCGCGCCGCAGCGGCCTCCCGCGCGCGTGCGGCCACGCTGACCGAGGTGCTGGCGCGGGCCGCCGAGCACTACCGCCGGCAACTCAAGGCCAGCCCGCGCGCCATCGCCTACCTGAAGGGCCGCGGGTTGACGGGTGAGGTTGCCGCCCATTTCGGGCTCGGCTACGCGCCCGAGGGCTGGCACGCGCTGGCGAGCGCTTTCCCCCACTACGACGATCCTCTGCTGGTCGAGTCCGGCCTCGTCATCGCACAGGGTGACGACGAGGGTGAACGCAAACGCTACGATCGATTCCGTGATCGGGTCATGTTCCCGATCCGCTCGGTGCAGGGCGAGACGATCGGCTTCGGCGGCCGCGTGCTGGACCGCGGTGAACCCAAGTACCTGAACTCCCCGGAGACGCCGGTCTTCGTGAAGGGGCGGGAGTTGTACGGACTGCACGAGTCACGCGCAGGCATCCGTGCGCGAGGCTATGCGCTCGTGGTCGAAGGCTACATGGACGTGGTCGCGTTGGCCCAGATGGGGTTCGACAACGCCGTGGCCACGCTAGGCACCGCGTGCACCGAAGACCATGTCCGCAAGCTCTTTCGCTTCACCGACGCGGTCGTGTTCAGCTTCGATGGCGACGCCGCTGGCCGCCGGGCGGCCACGCGTGCGCTCGAGGCCTCACTGCCCTACGCCACCGACCTGCGATCGGTGCGGTTCCTGTTCCTGCCGCCGGAACACGATCCGGACTCGTTCATCCGTGCCGAGGGCACCCAGGCGTTCGAGCGCGCGGTGCAGCAGGCCCTGCCGCTGTCCGGATACCTGGTCGACGTGGCACGCGAGGGCTGCGACCTGGCCACGCCGGAGGGGCGGGCGCGCTTCCTGAGCCAGGCCAGGCCGATGTGGGCCGCATTGCCCGAGGGCGCCCTGAAGCGCCAGATGCTTGCCGAACTCGGCAAGGTGGCCGTCATGGCCGGCGGCGAGCTGGCGGACCTGTGGTCGCTGGCGAGCGCCGCGGGCCAGACCGCAGCGCCCGCCCCGGCGGCGTCGCCCGCGCGGCGAGCGTCCAGCTCGCGCCCAGGCGGCTTTGCCGCCAGTCGGCGTGCGCCGCGCAGCCCGATCGATCGGGTCTTGCACCTGCTGCTGACGCAGCCTGCCTGGTGGGACGAGCTGACGGCGGAGGATCACGAGCTGCTGCATGCGCTCGGGCCACCCCATGGTGACCTGGTCGCGTGGCTCGAACGCGACGTGGTCGAGCATGGACCCCGGCCCTGGGCCGCCGTTCGCACGTCGATCGAGGCCGATCCGTCTTTGTCCGACGCGCTTGCACGCCTGCGGCTCGGCGAAGGAGAGGATTTCGAAGCGAGCTTGGCTGACCTGCGGGTGCTGCTCGACGGCCAGCTGATGGCCAAGCTCGAAGCGCAGCAACGCGATCTCATGGGCCACTACGCCACCGACCCACAGGCCGCTGGCGAGTACCGGCGCACCCAGGGCCGCATCATGCAGTTGCGGCAGCGCATCGAGGAGGCCCGCAAGGCCTAGAAGGCGCGGGGGGCGCTTTGACGGTGATGTTGCCATCGGCGATAATGCTTTGTTTGTTGCTACGGCAAGAGTGACAGCAGCACCTCCGGGCTCCGGCCACCCGCGACACGGGCCCCTATGCATCGGCCAACCTCCCCCGCAAGGGCTGCGCGCATCCACCGGTCACGACAGCTTGCCCGTGCAAACCGTTCCTTACTCCGTCGAGAGGCCGCCGCATGCGCCCTTCGGCGCTAAGCCATGCTTGGCTTGCGCCGATGGTCGTGACCGCTGCGGCCTCCGGCCCTGACTCACGCCGAGGATCCGCATGACCGTGAAGAAACCCGCACCCGCCAAACCGACCAAGGCAGCCGGAAAGGCACGCGCGGAAGTCAAGCCAGCCACGAAACCGACCTCCAGACCTCCGACCAGGCCGGCCGCGAAAGCTGCCTCGGCAAAGGCGCCTGCAAACAAACCGGCGCCCAAGCCCGCGTCGGGCAAGGACGTCGCGGGCAAGGCCGGCAAGGTGGTCATCGAGGCCAAGGGGAAGTCCGCGAAGGCGGCTGACGACCTCAGGGGCAAGGCTGGGCCGAAAGCCAAGGGCGCACCGGTCGACGGCAAGAAGGGCTTGCTCGTCGAGGAGGACTTTGCCGACGTCGAGGCCGAGGTCGAGGCCGACGCCGAGACCGCCGAAGACACGGAGACCAAGGCCAAGGCGAAACCGCTGCGCATGAAGGTCTCGCGCGCGAAGGAACGCGCGCTGATGCGTGAGTTCGGGCTTGACGAGACGCAGCTGACCGAGGAAGAGGTCACCAAGCGGCGCCAGGAACTCAAGACCCTCATCAAGATGGGCAAGACGCGCGGGTTCCTGACGCACCAGGAGATCAACGACCACCTGCCCGAGAAGCTCGTCAACGAGGAAATCCTCGAGGCGATCGTCTCGATGCTCAACGACATGGGCATCGCGGTCTACGAGCAGGCGCCCGACGCCGCCACGCTGCTGATCGCAGGTGGCTCGACGACCACAGCGACCGAGGAGGAGGCCGAGGAGGCGGCCGAGGCCGCGCTGTCGACGGTCGATTCCGAATTCGGGCGCACCACCGACCCGGTGCGCATGTACATGCGCGAGATGGGCACGGTCGAACTGCTCACGCGCGAGGGCGAGATCGAGATCGCCAAGCGCATCGAGGGCGGCCTGCAGGCGATGATGCTGGCGATTTCCGCCAGCCCGACGACGATCGCCGAGATCCTGGCGATGGCAGGCCGCATTCGCGCTGGCGAGAGCCAGATCTCGGAGGTCGTCGACGGCTTCGTTTCGGACGACGAGGCCGACGACTACGTGGCCGAGGAAGACTTCGACGAGTTCGACGAGGAGGAAGAGGACGAAGGCGCGACCAGCCGTGCGCTGACCAAGCGCCTGGAGGAGCTCAAGGCCGCCGCACTCGTCAAGTTCGATGCGCTGTCGGGGCACTTCGACCGCATGCGCAAGGCCTACGAGCGCGAAGGCTACAAGTCGCCGGCCTACAACCGCTCGCAGATGGCCGTCAGCGGCGAGATCATGTCGATCCGTTTCACGGTCAAGACGATCGAGCGGCTGTGCGACATCCTGCGCTCCCAGGTGGACGACGTGCGCCGCTACGAGCGCGAGCTGCGCAAGATCGTCGTCGACAAGTGCGGCATGCCGCAGGAGCACTTCATCAAGACCTTCCCGCCCAACGTGCTGAACCTCAAATGGGCCGAGAAGGAGATCGCGCTGGGCAAGCCCTACAGCACGGTCCTGGCGCGCAACCTGCCGCCGATCCAGGAACTGCAGCAAAAACTCGTCGATCTGCAAGGCAAGGCCGTGGTGCCGCTGGAGGACCTGAAGCAGATCAACAAGAAGATGAACGAGGGCGAGAAGGCCTCGCGCGACGCCAAGAAGGAGATGATCGAGGCCAACCTGCGCCTGGTGATCTCGATCGCCAAGAAGTACACCAACCGCGGCCTGCAGTTC
>Ga0209798_10000683_pt1 | contig 20610 bp, 18 predicted proteins | sample DOMMetBare3Fresh_FD_187475 | JGI IMG/M metagenome (GOLD analysis project Ga0209798, IMG submission 187475) | Wetland sediment microbial communities from St. Louis River estuary, USA, under dissolved organic matter induced mercury methylation -... | ecosystem: Environmental > Aquatic >...
GCGGACGAGGTGCCCGACCTCGAGCGGCTCATCGACCGGCGCTGCGCCGACGTGCTGCTCGCGCGGGCGAGGTCGGGCGGGGCCCGGCAGGTGGCCTTCGAGGCCCACGACGTCTCGGTCGAGCGGCACGCCGAGCTGGTCGAAGCGTGCGACGGGGCCGAGCTGGTCCCTCTCGGCCACGCGGTCGAAGCGCTCCGCCGGGTCAAGGACGACACCGAGCTGGCCCTGTTGCGCGAGGCCTGCGCCATCAGCGACCGGGCGTTCGCCGATCTGCTGCCCACGCTGCGCCCCGGGCAGACCGAGCGGGAGATCGCGCGGCGGCTGGAAGGGCTGATGCTCGACCAGGGGGCCGAGGCCGTGGCCTTCCCCTCGATCGTCGCCGGCGGGCCGAACAGCGCCGTGCCGCACCACACGCCCACGGCCCGGCCGGTGGAGTCGGGTGACCTTCTCAAGCTGGACTTCGGTGCTCGGCTCGGGGGCTACCACGCCGACATGACCCGCACCGTGGTCATCGGCAAGCACGTGGAGGCGTGGCAGGAGGACCTGTACGTCCTGGTGCGGGCCGCCCAGCGCAGCGGTCGCGAGGCGTTGACCGCCGGAGCCGACGTGCGCGACGTCGACGCCGCGGCCCGCGCGGTCATCGACGCGGCGGGTTTCGGCGAGGCGTTCTCCCACGGGCTGGGCCACGGGGTCGGCCTGGAGATCCACGAGGCTCCGCTCCTGGGCCACACCTCCACCGGTATCCTCGAGGCTGGGACGCCGGTCACGGTGGAGCCCGGGGTGTACCTCCCCGGCCGCGGCGGAGTCCGCATCGAGGACACCCTCGTGGTACGCGACGGCGCGCCCGAGCTGCTCACCACGACGACCAAGGACCTGCTCGCCCTGGGCTGACCGCCCAGGCGCGCAGCCGCCCGCCGACCCACGAGGACTGCAGGAGACGACCCGGTGGCGACGACGAACGACCTGAAGAACGGCATCGTGCTCAACCTCGACGGCCAGCTGTGGTCGGTCGTGGAGTTCCAGCACGTCAAGCCCGGCAAGGGCCCGGCGTTCGTGCGGACCAAGCTCAAGCACGTGCTGTCGGGCAAGGTCGTCGACAAGACGTTCAACGCCGGCGTCAAGGTCGACACCGCCACCGTGGACAAGCGGTCGATGCAGTACCTCTACAAGGAGGGCAGCGACTACGTCTTCATGGACAGCGAGACCTTCGAGCAGATCCACGTCCCGGTCGAGACGGTGGGGGACTCGGCCCACTTCCTCCTCGAGAACCAGGACGCCGTCGTCGCGCTGCACGAGGGCCTGCCGCTCTACGTCGAGCTCCCCACCTCGGTCGAGATGACGATCACCTACACCGAGCCGGGTCTGCAGGGCGACCGGTCGACGGGTGGCACCAAGCCCGCGACGATCGACACCGGGTACGAGATCCAGGTCCCGCTGTTCATCACCACAGGTGAGCGGGTGAAGGTCGACACGCGGGACGGGTCGTACCTCGGCCGCATCTCCGGCTGAGTGCGGCCGGACCGTGTCCGCCCGGAGGAAGGCGCGCAAGCGGGCTCTCGACGTGCTGTTCGAGGCCGAGCAGCGTGCCGTGCCGGTGCCCGAGGTGCTCGCCCAGCACCGGATGCTGGGCGACCCGCCGTTGCCGGAGTACGCGCAGACCCTGGCCGAGGGCGTCGACGGCAACCGGTCGCGGATCGACGACCTGCTGACGACCTACGGCGGGTCGTGGCCGCTGGACCGGATGCCCGCGGTCGACCGCGCGATCCTGCGGGTGGCCGTCTACGAGCTGCTGTTCCGCGACGAGGTGCCCGACGCGGTCGTCATCGATGAGGCGGTCGAGCTGGCCAAGCAGCTGTCCACGGACGAGTCGCCCGCGTTCGTCAACGGCCTGCTGTCTCGGATCCTCGCCGTCCGACCTCCCGCAGCCGCGACCGCGGAGTAGCGTCCCGGTCGTGGGCCGGGCTGGGCTGGGACGCGGCACCTATCTCAGCTACGCCCTGGGGTCGGTCGGCACCGCCGGCTTCGCCACGGTTCCCGGCCTGCTGCTCGCGTACTACCTGACCAACACGCTGGGCGTCGCCGCCGCGGTGGCCGCGCTGGTCGTCGTGCTGCCCAAGGCGTGGGACGTGCTGATCCTGCCCGTCGTCGGCAACCGGTCCGATCGCTCGGTCGACCGGCGAGGTTCCCGCCGTCCGTACCTGCTGGCTGGGGGGGCCACGCTGCCGGTGCTGTTCGCGCTGATGTTCGGGGCTCCCGCCCGTCTGGGACCGAGCGCAGCCGCAGCCTGGGTGTTCGTGTTCTTCCTGCTCGCGGCCACGGCGTTCGCGGTGTTCCAGGTGCCGTACATCGCGCTGCCCGCCGAGGTCACCGACGACTACGACGAGCGCACGACGATGATGTCGTGGCGGGTGGCGTTCCTGGGCGGCGGCATCCTGCTCTTCGGTGCGGGCGCTCCGGCGGTCAAGGACGCGGCCGGAGGTCTGCGTGGCGGCTACCTGGTGATGGGTGTCGCCGTCGGGGCCGCCATCGGCGTCGGGATGATCGGCTGCTGGTGGGGGATGCGGCACACCCGGATCCAGCACCCGACCGAGTCCGAGCCGTCGCTGCGGGTGCAGATCGCCGTCGCACGCCGCAACCGCCCGTTCGTCGTCCTGCTGGGCGCGTTCTTCCTGCAGGCCCTGGCCACCGGGTCGATGCTCGCGGCCGCCCAGTACTACGCCACGTACATCCTCGACGACGAGAAGCTGATCTCGATCCTGTTCGGGTGCCTGGTCGGCCCGGCCGTGCTGGTCATGCCGCTCTGGGCCGCCGTCGGGCACCGGGCCGGCAAGCGCGCAGGGTTCACCGCCTCCTCGCTCATCTTCCTGGCCGGCACGATCGGGCTGGCGTTCTCGCGCTCGCTGCCGGTCGCGGCGGTCGCCCTCGTGGTCGCGGTGTGCGGCGTCGGGTACGCGGGCATGCAGATGTTCCCGCTCTCGATGCTGCCCGACACGGTGGCGACCGACGCCGCTGAGTCGGGCAAGCGGCGCGCCGGTGCGTTCACCGGGCTGTGGACGGCGGGGGAGACGACCGGGTTCGCCCTCGGGCCTGCCCTCGTGCTCGGCCTGCTCGCCGTGACCGGCTTCGTCTCGTCGTCGGCGGACGAGCGGGTCACCCAGCCGGGCTCGGCGATCACCGGGGTGCTGCTCGCGTTCAGCGTGCTGCCGGCCGTCCTGGTGGTGCTGAGCCTCCCCCTGGTGCGACGCTACGACCTGTCCGCCGGGCGGGTGGCGGAGGCCGTGCACGCCGTCGACGGCCGGATCGTCGAGAGCGGAGGTCGAGTGTGAGCCTGCCCGAGCGCGGCCTGCCCCCCGAGGAGATCCTGCGGCGGCTGGACCAGCTGCGGGCCGACGACGTGCCGACCCACGGCGGGCGCACCTACGCCTACGTCTACGACTCCGGCCGACCGGGACTGGACGACCTGGCTGCCGCCGCGCACCGGCTGTACCAGTCGGCGAACGGCCTCGACCCGACGGTCTTCCCCTCGATCGCCCAGCTCGAGAACGACGTGGTCGCCGCGGTCGCGGGGCTGCTCGGGGGTGACGGGGCATCCGTCGGCACGGTCACCAGCGGCGGCACCGAGTCGTGCCTGCTCGCCGTCAAGGCCGCGCGGGACCGCTGGCGGGCGGCCGGGGGGAACGGAACCCCGACCATCGTGCTGCCGGTCACCGCGCACGCCGCCTTCCACAAGGGGGCCCACTACTTCGGCCTCGACGTGGTCCCGATCCCCGTCGACCCGGTCACCTTCCGGGTCCGGCCGGAGGACGTGTCCGCCGTCCTCGGGCCGACCACCGCCCTGGTCGTGGTCAGCGCACCCTCCTACGCCCACGGGGTGGTCGACCCCGTCGAGGAGGTCGCCGCACGATGCGCGGCCGCCGAGGTGCCGTGCCACGTCGACGCCTGCATCGGCGGCATGCTGCTGCCCTACCTGCGGCGGCTCGGGTACCAGGTCCCGGCGGCCGGGCTGGACGTGGCGGGGGTCACCTCGATGTCGGTCGACCTGCACAAGTACGCCTACGCCACCAAGGGCACCTCGGTGCTGCTGTTCCGCGACGCGGCGCTGCGCCGGCACTCCTACTACGCGTTCTCCGCCTGGCCCGGCTACCCGGTGGTGAACTCGACCATGCAGTCGACCAAGTCGGCGGGGCCTCTGGCCGCAGCGTGGGCCGTGCTGCACGCGGTGGGCGACGAGGGCTACCTCGAGCTCGCCCGGCGCACCCGGGCGGCGACCGACCAGATCGTCGCCGGGGTCGGGCCGATCGCCGGACTGCGGGTCCTGGTGCCGCCGGACACCTCGCTGGTGGCCCTGGTGGGCGAGCCTGGCGTGGACGCCCTCGTGGTCTGCGACGAGATGACCGAGCGGGGCTGGTACCTGCAGCCGCAGCTCGCCTACGGGGACCTGCCCCGGACGATCCACCTGACCGTCACGGCGGCCTCGCTCGACCAGGTGGAGCCGCTGCTGGCCGACCTGGCCTCGTCGGCCGCCGCCGCCCGGGCGCTGCCCCCGGCGACCGTCGACCCGGGGCTGGTCCAGGTGGCCGCCGCCATCGACCCGGACACCCTGACGCCGGAGCAGATGGCCGGTGTGCTGGCCATGGCCGGGCTCGGGGGTGGCGCCCAGCTGCCGAAGCGGATGGCGCCCGTGCTGGCCCTGCTCGAGGCGCTGCCCCCGGCGCTGAAGGAGCGCCTGCTCGAGGAGTTCTTCGGGATCATCTTCCGCCCGGAGCGCTGACCTCGCCGGCCAGGCTGGTGCCCCCGGTGGGATTCGAACCCACACCGTCGGTGGTTTGAGCACCGTGCCTCTGCCGATTGGGCTACGGGGGCCAGCGGCCAGGGTACGACGTCCGGCTAGGGTTCCGGCATGAGCGGGCAGCCCCTTCGGGTCGTCGTCGCCGAGGACGAGGCGCTGATCCGCCTCGACCTGAAGGAGATGCTCGAGGAGTCCGGCTATCTGGTCGTGGGCGAGGCAGGTGACGGCGAGACCGCCGTCCGGCTGGTCGAGGAGCTGCACCCGGACGTCGTGTTCATGGACGTGAAGATGCCGGTCCTCGACGGGATCGCGGCCGCCGAGCGGATCGGCCGGTCCCGTGCGGCCCCGGTGATCATGCTCACCGCCTTCGGCCAGCGCGAGCTGGTCGAGCGCGCCCGAGACGCAGGCGCGACGGCCTACCTGGTCAAGCCGTTCCAGAAGGTGGACCTGGTCCCGGCGATCGAGCTGGCCGTCGCCCGGTTCGCCGAGACCGCGGCCCTCGAACGGGAGGTCGCCGACCTGGGCGACCGGTTGGCGACCCGTACCCTGGTCGACCGGGCCAAGGCTCGTCTCCAGGAGGAGCACGGCTGGTCCGAGGCCGAGGCCTTCCGGTGGGTCCAGAAGGCGTCGATGGACCGTCGGCTGTCCATGAGAGAGGTCGCCGAAGCCGTCCTCTCCCGCGCGGCCGCCGAGCCGGCGCCGGGACAGGAGTAGGTTCACGGCGGGCGGCCGGCCCTCGGCACGAGGGCCCGACACGGGGAGCTGGTGTGCACGGGTCAGCGGGTCGGGTCACGGCCTCCGCCGTCCTCGCGCTGACTCTGGCGGTGAGCACCGGCTGCTCCGGCGGTTCCCCAGGGGCCTCCCCGAGCGGGCGAGGCAGCGCCAGCCCCACGACCGGCAGCCCCAGTCCGACCTTCGGAGAGGCCCGCCTGGTCATCGGCACGCTGCTGCCGCAGACGGGGAGCCTGCGGCACCTCGGGCCGGCCACCCAGGCGGCGGCACAGCTCGCGGTCGACGACGTCAACGCGGCCGGCGGGGTGCTCGGCCGTGACGTGCGACTGATCGCCGGCGACTCGGGCGACACCACGACCAACGTCGCGGTCCAGACGGTCGGCCGACTCCTGGACGACAAGGTCGACGCCGTGATCGGCAGCCTGTCCTCCGCCGTCACCCTGTCGGTGATCGACCGGATCACCAGCGCCGGGGTCGTCCAGGTGTCACCCGGCGATTCCTCGGTCCGGCTGACCACGTATCCCGACCGCGACCTGTACGCCCGCACGGCTCCGGTGGACTCGGTGACCGCCGGCGCCCTCGCCCGGCTGGTCGTCGACGACGGTCGCCGGACCGCCGGGCTGCTGGTGGCTCGCGACAGCAGCGCTCAGGACTTCGCGGCCGCCTTCAGCACGGCCTTCGCCGCCGCGGGCGGCACCCCCGCCGCACCGGTGCTGTACGACCCGACGGCGACCGACCTGACACCGGCGGTGACGACGGTGGCGCTGACCCGGCCCGCCGCGGTGGTGCTGGTCGGCGGAGACGAGTCGCCGGAGGTCGTGCGGGAGATGGCGACCCGCGGGATCGGCCCGCCGGCGCTCTACCTGGCCCCGAGCAACCTGTCCAACGCTCTCTACACGAGCCTTCCGGACGGGCTCATGGCCGGGGCGCAGGGAGTCGTGCCGGGGGAGGCACCGGACTCGACGCTGCGCGCGCGGCTGCTCGCCGTCGAGCCCTCTCTCGTCGACCTGACCGACGCTGCCCAGACCTACGACGCCGTGATCCTGGTCGCCCTGGCCGCGGAGGCCGCCCGCAGCACGGTCGGGTCGGAGATCTCGGCACGGATCGCGGAGGTGTCGACCGGCGGGACCACCTGCCGCACGTTCGCGGCCTGCCGGGACCTGGTCGCGTCCGGGCAGGACATCGACTACGTCGGGCTGAGCGGGCTGGTGGACGTGAACCGCAACGGCGACCTGACCAGCTCACCCGTGTCCGCCTATCGGTACGGCCCCGACAACACGGTGGGCGCGGTGCCCAGCAGGCGGTTCCCCGCCACGACCGGCTAGCTCGGTCGGCCGCGCTCAGCGCAGGGCGGCCACCAACGCGGTGGCCAGCGGAGCGACCACCAGTGCGGGCAGCAGGTCGCCCACGGGCAGCTGACGCACCCTGAGGAGCCGCAGCGAGACGCCGACCAGGAGCAGGCCGCCGGTGGCGGTGATCGCCGCGACCTCGGCTGTCGGCAGCAGCGAGCCCAGCATCGCGCCGGCCAGGGTGAACCCCCCCTGGACGACGATCACCGGCACGACGGACGCGGCGACGCCCCAGCCGAGGGAGGCCGCGAACGCGATGGAGGCGAACCCGTCGAGGGTGGCCTTGAGCGCCAGCTGGTCGATGCCGCGGCCGAGGCCGTCGGAGAGCGAGCCGAGGATGGCCAGCGGTCCGACGACGTACACGAGCGACGCAGTGACGAACCCCTCGACGAAGCGGCGGCGGCTCGCGCTGTCGCCGCCGCCGGCGAGCCGGCGCTGCATGAGCGCGCCCAAGCCCTCCAGCCGGCTCTCGATCCGCAGCAGCGACCCGGCGACGCCGCCCACGACCAGCGCGCCGAGCACGACGAGGACGGGCCCGCCGGTACCGAGGGCCTCCCTGAGGCTGGGGTCGAGCACCGACGCCGCATTCAGGCCGGCGACCAGGAGGGTGACCAGACCCAGCCCGTCCGTGACCACGTCGCGCGTGCGCTGGGGCAGCCGGTGGCCGACGGCGACCCCGATCGCCGACCCGAGCAGGATCGTCGCGACGTTGAGGGCGGTCCCGGCTCCGGGGAACACGTGTCGGCCTCCGGGTGTGAGCTGAACGGGACAACGGCCCTGGGCAAAACGCCGCTGGAGGTCATACAGTCCCTCCGGCGCGCTCGAGGGGGGAGCGTACTGCCCGGGGGTCGACGTCCGTTGGTGCGTGCGGGGCGCACACGTGGGTGAGGAGCGCTCGTGCACCGTGCCACCGTGGTCGTCCGCGCACCCCGACCGGACGACGTCCCCGACATCCTGCGGCTCTGGGAGGGCCTGCGCCAGCGCTCGGGGCGGCACGGATCCCTGGCGCCCGCGCCGTCCGCCGGTCGGCTGGTCGAGCGGCTCGCCGAGATGGCCACCCAGCAGGACGTCCGCGGCGTGGTCGCCGAGCTCGACGGAGCGGTCTCGGGCATGGCCACGTTCTCGGTGCGCCCGGCGAGTCCGATGGTCGCCACCTTGGTCGTGCAGGTCGACTACCTGCACGTCGCCGACGCGGCCCGAGGGCGTGGTGTGGCGCGCGCGCTGCTGGGCGCCGCGACGACCTACGCCGAGGAGCGCGGGGCCGAGCACGTCACGGTCACCGCCCTGCCGAACGAGCGCGAGGCGAACCGGTTCTACGCCCGCCTCGGCTTCACGCCTCTGGTGCTCCACCGCGTGGCCGCGGTCGCCACCCTGCGACGCCGGCTCGGGCTTGACCACCGCCCGGCCGGTCGGCGCGCCGGCCTGGTGGCGCGTCGCCGGTCGGCGCTGCGGGCCCGGCTCACGCACACCCCAGCCGGTGCGTGACGCTCGCAGTGGTGACCGGATCGTTACCGAATCTCCGCCGACTTGACGACCGGATTCGGCCCGGTCGGGTCCCGCTGAGCCGGATCGGGTGCTAGGTTCCGTCCGATTCGGATGCCCGGCGCGGCCGGGCCCCATCAGAAGAAGGACGGGACATGGCGAAGCCGATCAAGGTCGGAGCGGCGGTCATCGTCGGCGCCCTCGCGCTGGCCGCGTGTGGTGGCGGCGACAACACCGACGGCGGGGGTGGCGGCGGTGGCAAGACGCTGATCATCTCCACCGACCTGCCGCTGCAGGGTGCCTCCAAGGACGCGTCGGACTCGACGAACCAGGCGATCAAGCTGTACTTGAAGCAGATCGGCAACAAGGCCGGCAAGTACACGATCGAGTTCAAGCAGTACGACGACTCCACCGCGGCCGCCGGCAAGTGGGACCAGGCCCAGTGCACGAAGAACGCCAGCGACCACGTGGCCAACGCCAACGAGGTGGCGGTCATGGGCACCTACAACTCGGGCTGCGCGAAGATCATCGTGCCGATCCTCAACCAGGACCCCAAGGGCCCGATGCTCATGGTCTCGCACGCGAACACCAACCCCGGCCTGACGAAGGCGTGGGATCCGGGCGAGCCGGACAAGTACTACCCCAAGGGCAAGCGCAACTACGCCCGGGTGGTGACCACCGACGACAACCAGGGACGGGCGGCCGCCCAGTTCATGGCCAAGGACCTCGGCGTCAAGAAGTGCTACGTGCTCAACGACAACGAGACCTACGGCCAGGGCGTGGCCAACGCCTTCGTCGAGGAGGCCAAGAAGCAGGGCATCACGGTCATCGACAACCAGCCCTGGGACGGCAAGCAGCCGAACTACACCGCCCTGTTCCAGAAGATCAAGGGCAACAGCCCGGACTGCCTGTACATCGGCGGGATCTTCGACAACAACGGCGGCCAGCTGGTCAAGGACAAGGTCGCCGTCCTCGGTGACAACACCGCGGTGAAGATGATGGGTCCGGACGGCTTCACCGGGTATCCCGAGCTGAACAAGCTGCCGGAAGGCCAGGGCATGTACCTGAGCTTCCCGGGCCTGACGACGCCGGACCTGAAGGCGGCCGGCGGGGCGGCGGCGAAGCTGCTCGCGGACTTCGAGAAGGAGTACGGCAAGCCGCCGGCGTCGAGCTACGCGCTGTACGGCGTGGCCGCCGTGCAGGTCATCCTGGCCGCGATCGAGAAGTCCGACGGCACCCGCAAGAGCGTCGTCGACCAGGTGCTGGGTGGCAGCGGAATCACGATCCCGGCCAACGTGTCGGCGATCGGCAAGGAGATCAAGATCGACCCGGCGACCGGTGACGTCAACCTCAAGGACATGACGATCGAGGTCATCAAGGGCAACGAGGAGACCACCCTCAAGGCCTGGCCGATCCAGGAATAGCCACGCACCCAGCACGGCAGGTCGTGCAGTCACAGCAGTGAGGTCGGGCGGAGGGGCACCATCCCTCCGCCCGACCTGCTACGTTCCGGCCCCACGGGTCAGTGAGTGAGAGGGTGTGGCGATGGCGACGACGCTGGTCGAGTCTGCCGAGGACCGCCCGGCCAGGCTACGCCGGGAGCGGGTCGAGCCGGCGTTGGGACTGGCCCTGCTGGCCGGATTGGGCGTCTGGCTGGTGGTGAACCTGCTGCACGCTCCCACGCAGTTCGCCAACGTGGCCCTCGCCGGCCTGCGGACCGGAGCGATCTACGCCCTGATCGCCCTCGGCTACACCCTCGTCTACGGCATCATCGAGCTGATCAACTTCGCCCACGGCGACCTGTTCATGCTCGGTTCGGTGTTCTCCTCGATCATCCTGGTCAACTGGTTCGGTGCGGGGACGAACACGGCTCTCGACTGGGCGAAGATGATCGTCGTCCTGCTGCTGGTCATGGCGCTCTGCGCGGGGATCAACATCATCGTCGAGCGATTCGCCTACCGCAGGCTGCGAAGAGCGCCGAAGCTGGCGCCGCTGATCACCGCCGTCGGCGTCAGCTTCATCTTCCAGTGGTTCGGCCAGAAGCTGAACGGCTCCGCCCAGAAGAACTGGCCGAAGGTCATCCCCGAGGGTGGCATCAGATTCGGTTCGATCCAGTTGGACTACAGCACGATCGTCGTGCTGCTGGTGACCATCCCGCTGCTTCTGGTCCTCACCGGGATCGTGCAGCGGACCAGGCAGGGCAAGGCCATGCGCGCCACCGCGCAGGACCAGGACGCCGCCCGGCTGATGGGCATCAACGTCGACCGGACGATCGCCTTCACCTTCGCGCTCGGTGGGGCCATGGCCGGCGCCGCGGGCCTGCTCTACCTCGAGACCTACGGCACGACCCGCTACGACGCCGGCTTCCAGCTCGGCCTGATCGCGTTCACGGCCGCGGTGCTGGGTGGCATCGGCAACCTCACCGGGGCGGTCACCGGGGGCGTCCTCATCGGGCTGATCCAGGGCTTCAACGACGGGCTGCCCTACGGCTTCGGCCAGAAGTGGTCGCAGAGCGTCGTGTTCGCGCTGCTCATCCTGCTCATGGTGTTCAAGCCCGAGGGCATCCTCGGCAAACCATCCGTCGAGAAGGTGTGACGCCCATGGCCACCGAGCTCGCCCAGGGTCGCCAGCCGGCTCCCAACGCCGCCGACCTCGGCGGCCACCACCAGCGCCGGTGGGTCCTGGTCTTCGCCGTCCTCGCGCTCGCCGTCTACCTCTTCTACCGGTTCCTGCTGCCGAACCTCCCGGACTCCACGCAGACGACCTTCCAGGGATGGCTGCCGCTGTTGTCGGTCAACGAGGCGCTGGTCTGGGTGATCGCCGCCGTCGGGCTGAACATCGTGGTCGGTTACGCCGGCCTGCTGGACCTCGGCTTCGTCGCCTTCTGGGCGATCGGCGGCTACACCGCGGGCTGGATCATGTCCTCGTTCTTCTACCAGGTGAAGAACGGGTTCTCGATCTTCTCGACTGCGAGCGGACAACCCGGCATCCACCTCAACTGGTGGCTGGTGCTGCTGGTCGCCGGGTTGTTCTGCGCGTTCTGCGGGATCATCATCGGGGCGCCGACGCTACGGTTGAAGAGCGACTACCTGGCGTTGGTCACCCTCGGCTTCGGCGAGATCATCCCGCAGGTGTTCAAGAACGGCGAGAGCGTCTTCGGGTTCAACCTCACGAACGGCGTCAAGGGGATCGCCCCGCTCGACGAGATCACTGTCGTCCCAGGGGGTAAGTCCCTCGGGCCGTTCGACCTCGAGACGAAGTACCTCCTCTTCGTGGGGATCGCCGCCTTCTGCGTCTTCGTCAGCCTGCGGATCCGTGAGGGACGGCTGGGCCGAGCCTGGCTCGCGATCCGTGAGGACGAGCTCGCCGCGAGCATGATGGGCGTGCCGCTCATGCGGTCGAAGCTGGCGGCGTACGCCGTCGGCGCGTTCATGGGCGGGCTGGCCGGCGTCGTCTACGCCGTGCACGTCAACAGCGTGTTCTCCGACCAGTTCAGCTTCTCCATCTCGATCATCCTGTTGGCCATGGTCGTGCTGGGCGGCATGGGCAACGTCTGGGGGGTCATCGTGGGGGCGCTGCTCCTGGCCTGGTTCAACTCCACCGGCCTGCCGCAGTTCGGGGACTGGTTCAACGGCCAGTTCAACACCGAGGTCAACTTCCCGTCGTACAACTTCCTCATCTTCGGGTCGCTGCTCGTGCTCATGATGCTCTTCCGCCGCGAGGGGTTCTTCCCGGAGACCCGGACCAGGCAGGTGCTCCAGGAGCCTGAGCGCACCGGTCTCGAGAGCGTGGGCGCCGACCTCGAGGGGGTGACCTCGTGACGGACACCTCGGTGGCCGGGGCTTCGGCCGGTGCGCGCGGGGCGGGGGACGCGCTCACTGCCACGGGCGTCACCGTCCGTTTCGGGGGCCTGATCGCCGTCCGCGACGTGTCCTTCTCGATCCCGCAGGGTGGCATCGTCAGCCTGATCGGGCCGAACGGCGCCGGCAAGACGACCTTCTTCAACGTGCTCACCGGGCTCTACAAGCCGCACAAGGGGCGGGTCGTCCTGGGCGACACCGACGTGACCGGCCGGTCGCCGCACACGATCGCCTCGATGGGCATGGCACGGACCTTCCAGAACATCCGGCTGTTCGGGCTCATGACGGCCACCGAGAACGTGATGGTCGCCATGCACTCGCACATGCGGTCGGGTCTGCTCGGCACGATCTTCCGGATGCCGGGCCAGCGGCACGAGGAGCACGCGTCGCGCGAGTTCGCCCACGAGCTGCTGGACTTCGTGGGCATCGGTGGAACCGCCGACCAGTACGCGCGCAACCTCTCCTACGGGGACCAGCGGCGGCTGGAGGTCGCCCGGGCTCTCGCGCTCAAGCCGAGCGTGCTGCTGCTCGACGAGCCGACCGCCGGGATGAACCCGCAGGAGTCGGCCCGGTTCGTCGACTTCGTGCACCGGGTCCGCGACGAGAAGCAGGTGTCGGTGCTGCTCATCGAGCACGACATGAGCGTGGTCATGCGGGTGTCCGAGCGGATCACCGTGCTCGACCAGGGCGAGAAGATCGCCGAGGGCGGCCCGGACGAGATCCGGTCCAACCCCCGGGTCGTCGAGGCCTACCTCGGGCGCACCGGTACCGAGGGGAGCGCGCGATGACCGCGGGAACGCAGAGCCAGGCCCCGGTGTCCGGCTCCGGGCGTCCCGGCGATCGGATGCTCATGGTCCAGGACCTCGCCGTCTACTACGGCAACATCGCGGCGGTGAAGGGTCTGTCGTTCACCGTCAACAAGGGTGAGATCGTCACCCTCATCGGCTCCAACGGGGCCGGCAAGTCCACGACGCTGCGCACGATCTCCGGGCTGCTGCGGCCGCGGGCGGGGTCGATCGAGTTCGAGGGCGACACGATCAGCGGTCGGGACGGCCACCACATCGTCCAGTCCGGGATCTGCCAGTCGCCGGAGGGGCGGCGGATCTTCCCCAAGATGACCGTCTCGGAGAACCTCGACCTCGGCGCGTTCCTGCGCGACGACAAGGAGGCCATCGAGGTCGACCGGGAGCGGGTCTTCGAGCTGTTCCCCCGGTTGAAGGAGCGGGTGGCGCAGAAGGCCGGGACGATGTCCGGCGGCGAGCAGCAGATGCTGGCGGTCGCCCGGGCCCTGATGGGCAGCCCCAAGCTGTTGCTGCTCGACGAGCCGTCGATGGGGCTGGCGCCCGTGCTCGTCGACCTGATCTTCGACACGATCGAGAAGATCCGCGACCAGGGCACCACCGTGCTGCTCGTCGAGCAGAACGCCCTCGCCGCCCTACGTGTCGCCGACTACGCCTACGTGCTGGAGTCCGGCCGGCTCAAGCTCGAGGGGCCCGCGCGCCAGCTCTCCCAGAACGACGAGATCGTCCGCGCCTACCTCGGCGGGTAAGGCTCAGGTGCCCGGGGCGGCGTCGCGCAGCAGGCAGGTCAGCCGGGCGGTGCACACCCGGCGGCCGTCGTCGTCGGTGACCTCGATCTGCCAGGTCGCCAGCGTCCGCCCCAGGGAGAGCGGGGTGGCCACACCCGTGACCCGGCCGGACCGCGCGGCCCGGTGGTGCGTGGCGTTGATCTCGATGCCGACCGCCACCCGGTCCGGACCGGCGTGGACCGCCGAACCGATCGAGCCGAGGCTCTCCGCCAGCACGAGGGAGGCCCCCCCGTGCAGCAGGCCGTACGGCTGGGTGTTGCCGTCGACCGGGATCGACCCCACCACCCGCTCCGGAGCCACCTCGCTGACCGTCAGGCCCATGCGCTCGCCCAGGGCGCCGAGCGGCACGCCGGCCAGGTGCGCGGGTGGGCTCGACGGCGGGTCGGATCCGGTCATGGGGTCACCCTAGGATCGGCTGGTGACCGAGGCGACGCCGGGACCGCGCAGGCTGCTGCTGCTCGACGGCCACTCGCTGGCCTACCGGGCGTTCTACGCGCTGCCGGTCGAGAACTTCTCCACCACGACCGGGCAGGCCACCAACGCCGTCTACGGCTTCACCTCGATGCTCATCAACGCGCTCCGCGACGAACGGCCGACCCACCTGGCGGTGGCGTTCGACGTCTCGCGGGCGACCTTCCGCAGCGAGGCCTACCCGGAGTACAAGGCGAACCGCACGACCTCCCCGGACGAGTTCAAGGGGCAGGTGAGCCTGATCCAGGAGGTGCTCGGCGCGCTGAACGTCCCCGTCCTCGCCGTCGACGGGTTCGAGGCCGACGACGTGATCGCCACCCTCGCCGTCCAGGCCGAGGCGCAGGGCTTCGACGTGGACATCGTGACCGGGGACCGTGACGCGTTCCAGCTGGTCAGCGACCACGTGACGGTGCTCTACCCGCGCAAGGGGGTGTCCGATCTGGCCCGGATCACCCCGGCCGAGGTCCAACAGCGGTACGGCCTGTCGCCGGAGCAGTACCCCGACTTCGCTGCGCTGCGCGGCGACCCCAGCGACAACCTGCCGAGCATCCCCGGGGTGGGGGAGAAGACCGCCGCGAAGTGGGTGGTCGAGTTCGGTTCCCTCGACGCGCTGGTCGACCGGGTCGACGAGGTCAAGGGCAAGGCCGGTGACGCGCTGCGGGCGCACCTGGCGGCCGTGGTGCGCAACCGGCAGCTCACCGAGCTGGTCCGCGACGTCGACCTCGAGGTCGGTCCCGACGACCTGGGCCTGCGGCAGTGGGACCGCGACGAGGTGCACCGGGTCTTCGACACGCTGCAGTTCCGGGTGCTGCGCGACCGGCTCTACGCCACCCTCGAGGCCGCCGAGCCCGAAGCCGACGAGGGCTTCGCGATCGACGTGACTCGGCTGGGGCCCGGTGAGCTCCCCGGCTGGCTGGCTGCGCACACGTCAGACGCGGCCACCGGCGTGGCCGTCCAGGGCTCGTGGGGTCGGGGCGGCGGGCAGGCCTCGGCCCTGGGGCTGGCGTCACCGGACGGCGCCGGCGCGTGGTTCGACCTCGACCAGGCCTCGCCCGCCGACGAGCAGGCCTTCGCCGCCTGGTGCGCGGACACCGGGCGACCCAAGGTGCTGCACGACGTCAAGGGCCCTCTGCTCGGACTGCGCGCGAGAGGCATCGACCTGGCCGGGGTGGTCACCGACACGGCGCTGGCCGCCTACCTGGCGTTGCCCGGGCAGCGCTCGTTCGACCTCGCCGACCTGGTGCTGCGGTTCCTGCGTCGAGAGCTCCGGGCGGATGAGGACGACACCGGCCAGCTGTCCTTCGACGGCGAGGAGGAGTCCGCTGCGGCCGAGGCGCTCGTCGTGCGGGCCAGGGCCACGCTCGACCTCGCGGCGGTCTTTGCCGGGGAGCTGGAGGCCAAGGGGCAGACCGCGCTGCTGCGGGACGTCGAGCTGCCGCTCGTGCGGGTGCTCGCCGACATGGAGCAGACGGGGATCGCCGTCGACTCCGACCATCTCGCCCACCTCGAAGCCCAGTTCGCGGGCGGGGTGAAGGACGCCGCCCAGGCCGCCTACGCCGTGGTCGGGAGGGAGTTCAACCTGGGCTCGCCCAAGCAGCTGCAGGGGATCCTGTTCGACGAGCTCGGGCTGCCCAAGACGAAGAAGATCAAGACCGGGTACACGACGGACGCCGACGCGCTCCAGTCGCTGTTCGTGCAGACCGAGCACCCGCTGCTGGAGCACCTGCTGCGCCACCGGGACGCCTCCCGGCTGCTGGTGACCGTCGAGGGTCTGCAGAAGTCGGTCGCCGACGACGGTCGGATCCACACGACGTACAACCAGACCGTGGCCGCCACCGGACGGCTGTCGTCGACCGACCCGAACCTGCAGAACATCCCGGTGCGCACCGACGAGGGTCGGGAGATCCGCCGGGCCTTCGTCGTCGGCCCGGGCTTCGACTGCCTGATGACCGCCGACTACAGCCAGGTCGAGATGCGGATCATGGCGCACCTGTCCGGGGACCAGGGCCTGATCGAGGCGTTCGCCTCGGGTGAGGACCTGCACACCACGGTGGCGTCGAGCGTGTTCCAGGTCGCGCCCGGCGGCGTCACGCCCGCCATGCGCGGGCGGATCAAGGCGATGTCCTACGGGCTGGCCTACGGGCTGTCCGCGTTCGGCCTCGCGCAGCAGCTCGGGATCACCCCCGAGGAAGCCCGGGGGCTGATGGACGAGTACTTCCAGCGGTTCGGCGGTGTGCGTGCCTACCTGCACGACGTGGTCGACGAGGCGCGTCGCACGGGCTACACCGAGACCCTGCTCGGGCGGCGGCGCTACCTGCCCGACCTGACGTCGGACAACCGGCAGCGCCGCGAGATGGCCGAACGGATGGCCCTCAACGCGCCGATCCAGGGGTCGGCGGCCGACATCGTCAAGGTGGCGATGCTGCGGGTGGCGTCCGCGCTCTCCGCCGCCGGGCTGGCCAGCCGGATGCTGCTGCAGGTGCACGACGAGCTGGTGCTCGAGATCGCGCCCGGCGAGCGCGAGCAGGCGCGTGACCTGGTCTGCCGGGAGATGGCCGCGGCCTACCCCCTGAGGGCGGCGCTGGAGGTCAGCGTGGGGTTCGGCCGCACCTGGGACGACGCGGCCCACTAGGTTCGGGCACCCGTGGCGCGTCGTTCGGACGTCCGGTCGGGTGGGGTCTGCCAGACTGACCTGCTGTGACCACGACCAACCACCATCGGCGACTGGCCGCGTCCACGCTCGCTCTGGGCATGCTGCTGGCGGCATGCAGCAGCGCATCCGGAGACGAGGTCGTCCGCGAACGGGTGACCGCCACCGACGTCTCGTTCAACGACTGCCAGAAGGTCGCGTGCACCGGTGACCTCGACGGGGCAGCGTACGAGATCGTGCTGCCCGAGAAGTGGAACGGCACCCTGCTGGTCTACTCCCACGGCTACCGGCAGCTGAAGGCTGCCCCGCCGGACTTCACCGAGCCGGCGACCACTCCCGAGCCGGCTCCTGGCTGGGGCGGCGGCGACCGGGCACTCGGCCAGGCGCTGCTCGACCGGGGGTACGCGCTCGCCGGGTCGGCGTACGCGAGCAACGGCTGGGCTGTCGCCGACGGGGTCAAGGCAGGCGAGGACCTGCACGCGTTCTTCGTCGAGAACGTCGCCAAGCCCTACCGCACCTACGTGTGGGGCGACTCCCTCGGCGGCCTGGTCACGGCTACCCTCGCCGAGCGGCACTCGGACTGGGTGTCGGGCTCCGCGCCGCTGTGCGGCGTCCTCGGGGGCCCGAACCTGAACCTGGACCTCGCACTCGACGTCGCCTACGCGATCAAGACGCTGGTCTACCCGGGGCTCAAGCTCACCGGGTTCGCATCGTGGGACGACGCGGTCGCCAACTGGGCCGGTGCGGCCAAGGCCATGCAGGCCCTCGGTTCCGACGTGGCCAACGGGGTCCCTCGCATCGCGCTGATCGCCGCACTGGTCGACGCCCCGGGGCAGACGCGGACCCGTGACGGGTCGTCGATCACCTCGCAGGTGACTGCGTTCGCCGAGTCCTCGCTCACGGCGCTGGGGTACGCCACCTTCGGCCGCTACGACATCGAGCAGCGCGTCGGCGGCAACCCCTCGCAGAACGCCGGCGTCGACTACGCGGCGCGGGTCTCCGCCGCCGAGCGAGCCCTCATCGAGGCGGTCTCCCCGGGATCGACGGACAAGCTGCTGGCGCTCCTCGCTGCCGGCGAGCGTGTCTCGGCCGACCCGGCCGCGCGCGAGAAGCTGGCCCAGACGGGCACGCCGTCCGGCGCGATCAAGGACCCGACGATCACCCTGCACACGAAGGCCGACCCGTTGGTGCTGGTGCAGAACGAGACGGTGTACGCGCAGCGGGTCAAGGAGTCGGCCGACGCGACCGGCGACCTGGTGCAGCTGTACACGGTGCCGCCCTCGACGTACTCCGAGGCCGGTGCCCCCTACGGTGCGGGACACTGCAACTTCACGCCGCAGTCGCGGCTCGCGGTGATCGACCTGCTGGACTCCTGGGTGCGCAAGGGCGTGTATCCGGGACCGGCGGCGGTCGCCCAGGCGATGGGTCCGGAGTCCGGCTTCAGTGCGCTGTACGTGCCCGGCCCCTGGCCGACAGGCTGATCCGGTGAGTGCGAGGGAGCCCACCCACACGGCCAGACGTGCCGTCGTCACCGGCGGAGCCGGGTTCCTCGGCTCGCACCTGTGCGACGGTCTCCTCGCGCGGGGCTACGAGGTGCTCTGCCTCGACAACCTGAGCACCGGAGCCTGGGACAACGTGGCCCACCTGGCCCACGTTCCCGGCTTCCGGATCGTCGAGACCGACGTCACCCGGCCGTTCGACGTCCCGGGCCGGGTCGACGCCGTGCTGCACTTCGCGTCCCCGGCCTCGCCGGTCGACTACCTGCAGCTGCCGATCGAGACCCTGAAGGTGGGGTCCGAGGGCACCATGCACGCGCTGGACCTCGCTCGCGCGAAGGGGTCGCGGTTCCTGCTGGCCTCGACGTCGGAGGCTTACGGCGACCCGCAGGTCCACCCGCAGCCGGAGTCCTACTGGGGGCACGTCAACCCGGTCGGGCCGCGCGGGGTCTATGACGAGGCGAAGCGCTTCGCCGAGGCCGTGACCATGGCCTATCGGCGCACGCACGGTGTGGACACCGGCATCGCGCGGATCTTCAACACCTACGGCCCTCGGATGCGGCCGCACGACGGCCGGGCGATCCCGACCTTCATCCGGCAGGCCCTGAGGGGCGAGCCGATCACGGTGGCCGGCGACGGTGAGCAGACCCGGTCGGTCTGCTACGTCGAGGACACCGTGGCCGGCCTCCTCGCCTTGCTGGAGAGCGGACACCCGGGTCCGGTCAACATCGGGAACCCGGGGGAGCTGTCGGTGCTCAAGCTGGCCGAGCGGGTGGTGCAGATGGTCGGCAGCGCGTCCACGATCGTCCACGTGCCGCGTCCGGAGGACGACCCGACGGTTCGGCAGCCTGACATCACCCTGGCCCGGGAGGTGCTCGGCTGGGCACCGGCCGTCAGTCTGGAGGACGGGCTGACCACCACGATCGACTGGTTCCGCTCCCATCCGGAGGTCTACGCATGAGCGAGTCCTACGACGTCCTGCCCACGCCGCCCTCGCGCGAGCCCAGCGAGGAGCAGGCCAAGAGCCGGGCGATGCGGACTGTGCATTCCCCCTCCCTCGGCGCACGTCTGGGGGTCCTTGTCGCACTGCTGCTGTTGGTCGCGGCCGGGTACTTCCTCCTCGCACCGCTGCAGCGCGTGCCGGCCACCGGTTCGCCGGTGCGGTGCGGCAACGCGCTTGAGCGGCCCACTGGCAGCCTCGGGCGGAGCCTGTGTGGGAACGTCAACCTGCAGCGGCAGTATCTGGCAGGTTCGCTCGCGGTCTCGGCGGCCGTCGTCGGCGTCGGAGGCTTCCTCGTGTTCGGTTCCACGCGGAGGGTGGAGCGTCTGCGACTCGGCGCTGACAGCTAGCCTGATCCGCTGGCGCCCGACCGTGTCCGCAGTTGTGCGAGTCGCGGCGTCAGCCAACGCCACACCAAGGTGGCCCCTTCCGACGTGAAGTGCAGGCCGTCCTTGCGCAAGGGAAGCCCGTCTTTGGTGGTGGTGTACCCCTGAGGGCACAGATAGTCGTCGAGGTCGACGATCGAGTAGCCAGAACCCTTCGACCTGACGTACCCATGCAGGAAGTCGTTGAGCCAGGTCACGCGCTCGAGGTCGTTGATGATCTTCGCGTCCGGGCCGAGCCCGCTGTCGACGACCCGGTGACAAGGCAGCGTCGGCAGCGCCACTGGAAGCGAGAGCCGTCGCATCTCACCGGTCACCGCATCCAGCTCGCGGGTGAGGAAGTCGGCGAAGTCCTTGGTGCCGAACGTGAGAGTTCGCCCATCCACGAACCTGTCGTGCTGCTCCCCGATGCCGATGAACACGACGCCAACGTCCGGCCTGGCCCGCTGGAGTTGCAGAGGCCAAGCTTGCTGCCACGTCGCGCATCGCGCGTCGAGACGGCGGACGGTGCCTTCGACGACGATCGGGTACGGCAGCAGGCCGCAGCCAAGCTGGGTGCTGCCGTCCACGACGAGGGCGGGTGTCTCCTTTGCGCGGAAGGACGTGCGCAACCCGTAGGGGAACGAGTCGCCGAGAAGGAACACCCGCAGGGTGGGGCCCTCGTAGACCGGACCGGTGGGGGCCGAGACTCGGTCAACCGAGCCGGCAGCCGCGCTGACGGCTAGGACGATGGCGAGGGTGGTCGGGAGGCTTGCGGCGGTTGCGATGCGGGCGAGGGGGGGTCGCCAGGTTCGGAGTGCTCCGGTGCGG
>Ga0209798_10000686_pt1 | contig 20573 bp, 11 predicted proteins | sample DOMMetBare3Fresh_FD_187475 | JGI IMG/M metagenome (GOLD analysis project Ga0209798, IMG submission 187475) | Wetland sediment microbial communities from St. Louis River estuary, USA, under dissolved organic matter induced mercury methylation -... | ecosystem: Environmental > Aquatic >...
GCATTTAAATCATGGGCTTTAAATCAGTACCATATTATCCCTGTGGATCAATTCCGAATCATCCGCATAGCCCAGAATTTTCTCAAATTCCGAACTGCTTTTACCGGCTATTAATTGAGCGTCTATCTTGCCATAATTGATCAATCCACGCGCAATCTCCAAACCGCTTTCATCCCTGCAAGATACCAACTCGCCGCGCTCAAACTGACCTGAAACCGATTTAACACCGACCGCCAACAGGCTTCTACCGGCGCTTTTCAATACTTTAACCGCGCCGGCATCGAGAACCAGCTGTCCTTTAACTTGCAATTGACCGGCAAGCCAGCGTTTCCTTGCTACAAATGGCTCAATATCAGGCACGAAATAAGTGCCCAAATCAGCACCGGAAATGACCGCAGTAATCACATCACCAACTACTCCAGCGGCAATTACAGTGGCCGCCCCTGATCTGGCGGCCAACCTCGCCGCACGAACTTTAGTGTACATCCCGCCCCGGCCCAATCCGCTACGGCTATCACCCGCCATTTTTTCCAGTCGATCATCGTTAACGCTAATCTCGGAAATTAATTGTGCATCAGGATACAAAGTGGGGTCACCGGTAAACAAGCCTTTTTGATCGGTCAGAATGATCAACAACTCGGCTTCAACCAGATTGGCAACCAATGCCGCCAGGGTATCATTATCACCAAAACGAATTTCTTCAGTAGCAACGGCATCGTTCTCATTAATTACCGGCACGACGCCAAACTTTAGCAAGGTCAACAAGGTGCTACGGGCATTCAGATAACGCTGCCTGTCAGACAAGTCATCATGCGTCAGCAATACCTGAGCCGCATGTAAGCCATGCTGCTGAAAATTATCATCAAATACTCGCACCAGGCCCATTTGACCGACCGACGCCGCCGCCTGTAACTCATGCAAGGCCTTTGGCCTTACTTTCAAACCCAAGCGACTCATGCCCTCAGCCACTGAGCCCGAAGAAACCAGCACCACTTCTATTGACTGCTGCCGTAAACCCGCCATTTGCTTAACCCAGGCAGTGATGGCAATTTTATCAAGCCCTTGCCCGCCTTTAGTCAATAAAGCGCTGCCTATCTTTACAACAACCCGCTTAACTTTTGCAAAATCATTCCTGCTCACAGTCTTTCCGCCGCTGTTCTTCCAAAAAGTTCATGATGGCAAACATTAGCTCTCTCGTACCATCGCCATTAATTGCCGCGATCTTAAAAACGGGGGCGGTCCAGCCCAATTCGTCAACAATCGCCTGACAATGTTTATCCACGTCTTCTTTGGGCAATCTATCAATTTTATTCAGCACCAGCCAACGCGGCTTATTTGCAAGATCATCACTCCATTTCTCGACTTCATGAATAATTTTCCTGGCTGCCTGTACGGGCGTATCCATGCTCTCGTAAGGCATTACATCAATCAGATGCAACAATAACCCGGTACGCGATAAATGCTTAAGAAACTGCAAGCCGAGTCCCGCTCCTTCCGCCGCCCCTTCAATAACGCCCGGAATATCGGCAATCACGAAGCTGCGCAAATCATCAACGCTAACCACGCCCAAATTGGGGTGTAAGGTAGTAAACGGATAATCGGCCACTTTAGGTGTTGCTGACGATACTGCGCGAATCAAGCTGGACTTACCCGCGTTAGGCATCCCGAGCAAGCCGACATCAGCAATTAAAGTCAGTTCCAGAATCAGCACGCGATGCTCGCCTTCACTACCTTTACTGGCTTTCTGCGGCGCCCTGTTAATACTGCTTTTAAAGCGGGTGTTGCCCAAGCCATGAAACCCACCTTTAGCAACCAGTAATGTTTCGCCAATTTTGGTTAAATCCCCAATGACCTCGCCAGTCTCCATATCAGATACTTTTGTTCCGAGGGGCACCGGCACATAACAGTCGTCACCTTTTCTTCCGGTGCAATTGCGGCTCATGCCATTTTGCCCGCGCTGCGCTCTATGTACTGCATGGTATCTAAAATCCACCAGCGTATTAACATTCTCCACCGCAATTAGATAGACGCTGCCACCATCACCACCATCACCGCCATCAGGGCCACCCATGGGAATATATTTCTCACGCCGGAAGCCAATGGTGCCATTGCCACCATCACCCGCCTCTACGCGAACTTCCGCCTCATCAACAAATCTCATAACTTAAACGCCGCCACACTAAAAAACCAACCGATAAAAACAAAAAAAGCCCCGTCATGAAGGACGGAGCTTTTTTAAAGCTGCCGGGTTAGGCTAGGCTATCCCGACCTACATAACTATCAACTTATAATGCAGCTATAAGTTTTATGCAGCAACAATACTGATAAATTTACGGCTTTTAGGTCCTTTAACCTGAAAAACCACTTTACCGTCTGCAGTAGCAAACAAGGTATGATCTTTTCCGCAACCTACGTTATCACCTGCGTGAAATTGAGTTCCACGTTGACGAACGATTATATTTCCCGCTGTTACACTTTCCCCGCCGAAACGCTTGACGCCTAATCTTTTCGCATTAGAGTCGCGTCCGTTACGAGTACTGCCACCCGCTTTCTTATGAGCCATCTGTAACTCCTTATATCTTAAGCAGAAATGCCAGTAATCTGGATTTCTGTATAGTATTGACGATGCCCCATTTGTTTCATATGGTGCTTGCGCCTTCTGAATTTAATAATTTTGATTTTTTCATGTCTGCCCTGTGACAGTACAGTTGCTGTAACCTTGCCGCCTTCAATGTAAGGCAAGCCAACTTTAACAGCATCATCTGTCTGAATCATCAACACTTTATCAAAAGTGATGCTGTCGCCTGTGCCCAGCTCCAGTTTTTCTATTTTTAAGTAAGTACCTTCTTCAACGCGGTACTGTTTACCACCTGTTTGAATTACCGCATACATCGGCGCAAGCTCCATCAAGCATTAATCTGTTAAAAGTTAACATACAATTATATTTTTAAACCCGTTTCTAGTCAACTATTATTTAAGCTGCCTACACGCGTCTGTTTATTCATGGCGGCATAAGAAAGCTATTGACATTAACATACATTATTCAATAGCATGAGCAGTTAGCTTTCCATTGGGTTATAATAACCGAATAAACCTGTGTTTTATAGTAATGACTATGAAAAATAACCAAAACTTACACTCTCAGCACTAAATCAATGGTATCGCACTCATCCCCGATCACACTGGCAACCATTGATTATGATTCAATCAAGAACTTAACCGCTATCGAAGCCAAAGCTGTCGATCAGCTCATTATTAACGAGTTAAGTTCCGATGTTATTCTCATCAACCAGATGGGACATTATATCGTCGGTAACGGCGGTAAGCGATTACGCCCCATGTTGTTGTTGCTTGCCGCCAAAGCACTAGGCGGAGTAAACGACAGCCACCTGATACTTGCGGCTGTCATTGAATTTATTCACACTGCAACATTGCTGCATGATGACGTTGTTGACGAGTCGGATCTCAGGCGCGGTAAAGAATCTGCCAATGCAGTATGGGGCAATGCAGCCAGCGTATTAGTGGGCGATTACCTGTATTCCAGCGCTTTTGAGATGATGGTACGAACCGGCAATATGCGTGTCATGGAAATCCTTTCAAAAACCACAACCGCCATTGCCGAAGGTGAAGTCTTACAGCTTTTGAATTGCAATAATCCTGAAACCACAGAAGAAAAATACCTCGAAGTCATCGCCAGAAAAACAGCTATCCTATTCAGCGCTGCCACAAGATTAAGCGCTGTAATAGCTGGCGCATCTGCCGAAACAGAAGAAAGCCTGGCGCAATACGGACAACACCTCGGCATTGCTTTTCAATTGATTGATGATGCACTCGATTACAAAGCCAGCATGGAAGACTTGGGTAAAAACCTCGGCGATGACCTTGCCGAAGGCAAACCAACCCTGCCCTTGATTTACGCCATTCAAAAAGGCAACGAAAGCCAATCAAAAATCATTATTGATGCCATTAAATATGGCAATCGTGATGCCTTCAATGAGGTTTACGCGATTGTGCAAAGCACCCAAGCCATTACTTACACTGAACAACGTGCTGACGAAGAAGCCGAAAAAGCTATCAATGCGCTGAGCATGTTGCCGGATTCCGAATACAAGGAAGCCTTGACTTTATTGGCTAAATTTTCTGTGCAGAGAAATTACTGAGCAAAAACATCAGCACCCAGCCTTAAATTTGTCAACCAAACCGGTAATCCGCTTAATTCTTTGCCTGACCGTAGCTTTAAAAACAGCCTTATCGGCAACCAGTTTAACGGTTTTTTTTGCTCGAGTAATGGCTGTATACAACAACTCTTTTGTTAATACCGGATTGATAGCCTCAGGAAGAACGATTAACACTTCTTCAAATTCAGAGCCTTGGCTTTTGTGTATCGTCATCGCAAACACAGTCTCGCAATGCGGCACCCGTGCAGGCAAATACTTTTTCACGCTACCATCTGTGCGTTGAAAAAACACCATTAATTTTCCGTCCTGGTCTTTATCCGGCATACAAATACCTATATCGCCATTATAAAGATGCAAGGCAAAATTGTTTTGTGTGACCATCACCGGACGGCCCTCATACCATAAGCCTGATAAATTGATTACATTGTGTTCGAACAACTGTTGTTCGACGCGATGATTAATATCCGCCACGCTATTTTTTCCCAGCCTGTTAGCGCAAAGCGCCTGAAAGCGGCTAAAGGCCCGGTAAATCTCATCGAATTCGGCTCCTGCCTTAATCAGCCGCAAATAACCGACTTGATGCACGGACACATAATGGACTAAATCCTCCTCCAGCACGGCTACGTTTTCATTATCCTCATTTAAAATCTCCCAGGCACTGTCATCCTGCTGAAAATTGACCGCTACTGCGAGTCTTTTTATTGAGTCATCAAAACGGTGCGGCTTTTTCAGCTCTAGCGTATGCTTGGGCAATGCCAGGGTTAAATCCGCCAATACCGCACCCGATTCAACCGAAGCCAGCTGATCCTTATCACCCAACAAAATCAAACGGGAGCCTGGCTTTAAAGCATCGAGCAATTTGCTCATCATTGCCAAATCAACCATTGATGCCTCATCAACCACGACCAGATCATAGGCCAGAGGTTTATTTGCGTCATGGCGAAAATACGGTGACGGTGGCTTTGCGCCCAATAAGCGGTGCAAAGTAGTCACGGCTTCCGGAATATGCGACTTTATCGCATCCGGACACGGTAGCGCAGCCTTGTTAAAACCAATAGATTCCTGAAGACGCATGGCCGCTTTTCCGGTAGGCGCAGCCAAAGCAATATATAGCGGTTGCTCTGCCAACTCCTGCAACAACGCCAAAATCTTGACCACTGTCGTGGTTTTACCCGTTCCAGGGCCGCCAGTAATCATACTAAAAGATTGTGCAGCCGCCATTTTTGCCGCTTCGCGCTGCCAGTCGGTTTCATCAACCTCGGATTGGAAATACTTATCAAGCAGTATCTCCAACTTTTCAAACGAGTAGCTAACTTTAATCATCTCTTTAATTTGCATCGCCAGACGATTTTCATAAAACCAGTAACGATGCAGATACAAGCGATCCTGCTCCACAACCAAGGGCAACACGGCTACCTGTTCCCAAGCTACAGGGTGGGAATAAAACACCGCCAACCCCGACGCAAGCACCAGTGCCCTGCCCTGCTCATCCAGTTGGATACAACTGTGCCCCTGGCTTTGTTCATAAGACACAGACATTACGATAGCTTCAAATGCCTTTTTTTGCAGGGGATCGAAGGTTGTACGCTCACTCAGAAAATGGGCGAAAACGACATCTAATCGGCTAACAGATTTAGCTTCATCTAGCATAAGCCTCCCCCAAACAACCCCGCTAAAGCTTCAATCTTATCAAAATCAGGTCTATCCTGATAAACCCCGCTCACCGCCTCATCCTGCTGCATACCACGCACAAACAAATAACGTACGCCGCCAAAATGAGTTCCATAGTCGTAATCTGGCAGGCGATGCTGTAGATAGCGATGCAAGACCACCGTATAAATCCAGTATTGCAGGCCGTAATTATGTTCCCGCATGGCAAGGGTTAACGTTTCATTTTGATAATCCGGCAAGCTGTTAGTTTTGTAGTCCATCACATAATAAAGCCCTTTATACTCACAGATAAGATCTATAAATCCGGTTAGATAACCGCACATCAACTTGCTGTCCAAGTTTTTAAAAGCGGCGGTATCCCGCAAGATCTGATTTATCTGACTGGCATCCATCGTCTGCATGGACAAATAAAACGGCATTTCCTTCAAACACTTTTTTTCCTCCAGATTCATCAGGCAAAAAGATAAATCCTCGTCAGACAGGGGCGTTCTAACAACGGTTTGCAAAAGTGTATCAATCATATCCGGCTGCATCAGTTTTAAGCCATAACACTGACAGGCTTTATCGCGTTGCGCGGAAATATCCTTACGCTTGGCCAGATCGATGAATGCACATTTTTCAAATAACTCATGGACAACATTACCGGTATGCGCGCCTTTGGGTAATTCTATAATCGAGTTTTCCCTTATTTCCGGCTGCTCCATTGAAATATCTTGAAGCTCTCTCGCTTTGTCTTCGGGTAATTCAGGGGTATCTTGCTGGCTTAATGCCGATAAAGCCGAATAACTGCTCATTTGCCAGAATGTGTATAACGATCTTCTACGTTGTTTTGCCTGAAACTCTGCTTGGACAATTGCTTTTTGATAAATGCCTGATTCCCCCGTTTCAGCCTGGGGATCTGGCACATCAAGTAGCCGATAATCAAATGAACACGCAGCTTGATTTTTAAACGCCAGCAATCTCGCTTGTTGCTGGCAAAAATCAGCGTCCGTAAAATGAAGTAACCAGGCCATAGCCGATTCGTTGGCTGTTTTTTCGGTGCGTACATCAGCCCACGCCAGGTAACAACGGAACTTGGCCCGGGTAACCGCCACATAAAACATCCGTATATCTTCAGCCAACTCTTCTTTTAACGCTAACACACGGTGCGATTCAAAATCTTCCGAGCCTAAATCGACGATCATACGCCCATCGGCATGACATTTGAGTAGCTGTTGCTCGCTATTCAATCGATCGCTGCGCTGCCAAAGGCAAGGACAAAACACCACAGAATATTCAAGCCCTTTGGATCGATGCATGGTGATGATTTTCACCGCATCTTCATCACTTTCAAGTCGCAACTGCTGGTCTTCTGCACTACTTGCTTTGGTAATGGCTTTTCTCAGCCAATCCAGCGTTTTATTGATACCCAAATGCTCATCAACAGCAGCTTGTTGTAAAAGCTCAATAAGATGATGCAAATTGGTCAGTCGCCGTTCAGCTAATACGTTTTTGGAGAGATTTAGCCTGATTTTTTCCTGTGCCAGCAAGTGCTGCATCATCGCCATAAATCCTGCTTTCTGCCAGTCCTGATAATAGCTTGAGAAGCGTGAAATCCAGGTATCTACAGCCGTTTCGTTATTGATGAGCTGATAGAGGGCTTGCCCATCGAAAGCAAACCAGCTTAATGTCAGTGCTTCTTTAAGCAGCCCACTATCGCCGGGATTAGCTATCGCCTGCAACAATACGTTTAAATCAACAGCCTCCTGCGAGGCAAAAACGGACTCCGTATTGTTTAATACTGAAGGCACTCCTACTTCGAGCAAAGCCGCTTGATAGTCCCTGGCCTGGGTATTCGTCCTTACCAGAATTGCTATATCTTTGGGTTGCAGAGCCCTATTACCGGGCTGAAGGGTATATTCATGCGTCAATAAATCAACGACTTCATTGATGACTGCATAACTGATCGCCTCCGACGCCTTGCCGCCTGTCCAGAAGCCTGTTTTGCTATCGCTTTCCGGCAACTGCCATAGCATCATTGGCGCGATAGCCCGCCCTTTAAGATGTAACTCGCCGTCAGCAGCAGACTTGGCGGGCTTAACCTCGCTAAACGCCAGATCTTCCAGCAAAAACGCCTGCTCTCTTTGAAATAGCGCATTTACCGCATCGACTAACTGCGGATGTGAGCGCCAGTTTTTACCTAAAGTGAATTGATGTTCTGCCTGTTTTTGGGCGTCCAGATAAGAATAAATATCAGCGCCACGGAACTTGTAAATCGCCTGCTTGGGGTCGCCAATCAGGTATAAATACTGGCTGGATGCTGCAAAAACTGAAGAAAAAATAAACCACTGACTGTTATCGGTATCTTGAAATTCATCAATCAATGCAACTTCAAAACGTTGCTGTAATTCAGTTTTCAGCAGTAGGCCTTTTTCACCTTGCAATGCCTCAGCCAATCGGGTGATCAGATTATCAAACGACATGACATTTAGCTGCTGTAGCCGTTTATCCAGCTCCACGCGCAAGGTCTCCAGCAGCGTTCTTCGAAATATCAGGGTAATTTTATCAAAAGCGGCAACCAGTGCATCGAAAGCGGCAGTATTTATTTTCAATTCGGCCAAATAGTCGGCTTTACGTTGATCGCTGGTCCGGTTTTTATTGGCTCTAAATTGATTTCCATTCAAAGCCCTTGTCAAGCCGTTTTCAGTCAATAAAGCGAACGCTTCTGGGCTTGGAATCTGTGTCGTCTGTCCCTGCAACCAATTCATTAAAGAACAGCAATGCGACTCAAAAGCGTCTGTATAACTGGTCTTGAATTTTTTTTCGGAAAAGCTTTCCATTACTGATTGCGCACACTGTTCGATTTCGGTTTTAGCCAAATCAGCCAACCGTTGCAACTCTTTTAACGCGGTTTCAAGACTTTCAACAGCGGGATACACGCAAACGTGATCGGCAATAAAATCAACACTGGCAAGCAACAGATCAGGAGTTTTATACTTAGAGGTTAATACAGCGACCTCCCAGACCGAGCGGCTATAAATCTGCCGCCTCCAAAAGTCATCCGCACAAGCTTGTTTTATAAGCGCCAGATCGTCAGTCAGTTCAGCGTCAAATAATTGCCCGCTTTCCAGCGCATGTTCCCGCAAAACACGCTGACAAAAGCCATGTATGGTAAAAATCCCGGCCTGATCGATATCCTGCAAGGCCAGAGTCAGTCGCTGTTTGACCAGTTTCCCCTCTATGTCAAGATTAGCTAGCCAGTCCAGGACATTGCTGTCTATGCCCTCTGCGCGTCCATCCAAAGCTCTTTTTGCGTCATTCAGACGTCCCCGGATACGGTCTTTAAGTTCCTCAGTTGCCGCTTTGGTAAAAGTTACGACCAGCACCTTGTCAATCGTTATGCCTTCCTCAACTAAAAAGCGTAAAACCAGCATGGCTATGGCGTAGGTTTTTCCTGTCCCGGCACTGGCTTCTATGAGGTTTACACCTTTAAGCATGGGCGTTTTCACCGGATCAAAATCGTTAGTCTCCATTTATGAATGCCCTGCCTTGCCTTATAGTTGCCATATTGTATGAGTTAGCTCAACCGTACATCTTTCATTTTTAGGAGTGATATCAGCTTCTTCACAAGCATTAAGTCCGAAAATACAGAGAAATCCACCCAGGAAGGTGATATATTTTAAATAGTTCAACGTCTTCTGAAGGCAAATAATGCTTGGTCATTTCAGTTACCCTAAAACATTACATAAAAAACAGCCAAACTATTGATCTTTAACTTATACTAAACATCAATTTTTTAACTTCGAGACATTCAATATAAGTTTCCAAGCTAAATAAACAGCAAAGTAAACAATCACTGCTGAAAAGTAATTCTTTTACACTAAGGTAAGCTAATGAAAAACAAAAACTTAATTACGAAACACCGTCTTAATGCGATAGTTATAGGCCTTCTCGCCTCCAGTTCTCTGGTGATGGCTGCAAATTATGATGCATTGAATCACCAACAAGACAATTTTAGTAGCCTGGATCAAATTGGACCACTATCAACTGAACAGGGAGGCTCTACTTCAACACTAGAATCGTTCCAACAATCTGAAAAAAGCAATAAAAAGGCGAATTACCTTCAAGTACTCAACTTACTAAAACAAAACAAGCTTGAAGAAGCTCAAAACAAGATATCCGCATTATTAAAACAGTCCCCAAATGAAGCGGAGTACTATAACTTAAAGGCACTTTTAGAAACACTAAAGAAAGAGACGGCTGCCGCTCAAGAAAGCTATGAAAAAGCGATCAAACTGGATCCCCAAAATATCCTGGCGCACCTTGGATCGGCAAAATTGGCATTAGATGGGGGGCAGCTTGATAAAGCCAAGGAGTATGCCAATAAGGCTCTGGCTATCAATGATAAAGCTATCAATGCCTATCTTCTATTAGCGGATGTTGCTTATCGACAAAAAGATAATGCCGAAGTAGAAAAGGTGTTACTGACAGCGCATGAAAAAGTAAAAGGAAATATCATAGCAGAAATTGAAGTCATCAAAAGTTTAGGAAAGTTTTATGCAGCACAGAAACAACCTGAAAAAATTCTATCCTTAAGCGAAGACATGGTCAAACGTTATCCCAATAACAGCACCGCCTTGTCTGTGCTGGCCGGGGCTCAACTTGTTAATGACAAAAAACCGGCAGCCGAGGAAACCCTGCGTCAGATTATTAATACAGAAAAGCAAGATATTAACAACCGTTTATTATTAGCCAAGTTACTGAGTGAGCACCCTGATAAAGATAAGGACGTGCTTAACCTATTGGATGAAACAGCCCAGATTTCACCCGATAAACCGGAGGCACTGGTCTTTAAAACAGCTTATTTAATTAAACTGAAACGTAATGAAGAGGCATTGGAATTAGCTACCAAAATAGATAAGCAGTTTCCAAAGCTGGTGTTGGGTAAACTGTTAAAAGGTGACGTGTATCTGGCAGAGAAAAAATTGGATCAAGCCGCTGATATGTATCAACAAGCCTACAAAATACAGGCAAATGATAAAGTGTTGTTTACTCTGGCGGACATAAAGAATGCCCAGGGGAAAATGCCTGAAGCCATTAAACTGCTCAATAACGCTTTAGAAAAAAACAGCAAAAATGGCGCTATTCACTTTAAACTGGCTACAGCTTATCAACAGCAGAATGACAGCAAACAAGCGGAGGCGCATTATAAAGCGATACTGGCCGATCAACCTGATAATGTTCTCGCCTTAAATAATCTGGCTTTCCTTTATTTCCAGAAAAATGATCCTCAAGCCATTGATATAGCAAAAAAAGCTTATGATAAAGCGCCTGAGTCAGCTGCAATTTTGGATACCTATGGCTATATCCTGATTAAACAAGATCAAGCGAAAGCAGGCCTGCCAATACTTGAAAAAGCTGCCTCCTTAGCCCCCAAAGCAAATGACATTCAGTTTCATTTGGCAGAAGCCTACACTGCCAATGACAACAAACAAAAAGCTATTGAGATACTGGAAATCATTGTTAAAGCAGAACAGGATTTTTCAGAAAAAAAAGCAGCCGTTAGTTTGTTGGAAAAATTAAAAGCACAGTAATCGCTCTGAGTTACGGTTACTAATAAAGACCGTGAAAGTATTCTAAATAATCGATAAAACAGAGTATTTTAGAAACAAAAATATTAAATATTTTTTCCCATCCTTTCATGTCGTAAATTTTATTGCACCTCTTACATCTTCTCAGACATTCCTGAACCATAAAACCGCCCCATGATTTTTCATGCGGTCGGTTTAAGCCGGAAGAGGTTGGATTGCCAAACCAAGTCGAAATTGAAATAAAAACCTTTTTAGGTCTATATGCATCTTTTAAGAATCTGTCTGTAGAATCCAATATAATCAACGACCTTAAGGCATATTTGCAACGCCCATCAAGTAACATGTGGCGAAATAAAGGTGTGCAATTGATTTAACGTTATACTTCAGCAGAGAAATACATGAGTTTCATGGAAAACTACAGCTACTATAGTTATTTAACAGCCAGCATAGCCTATCTGTTTTTATTACCTTTATCGCTACTAGGAATTAAAAAGAACCCTGTTGCCATTCCTTTGATTATTGCGATCGTCTTTTCTTTGTCGTGGGCAGGTTATACAGCTTTTTTAATTCACAGCAATAAACTATTCACGTCAGAAAGTCTGCCCTTAGAAACATTACGCAATAGCGGCTGGTTCTTGTTATTAAGCACGCTCATCTCGCGGCAACAATTTAGCAATAACTATTCGTTACTTTTTAAATCCAGACTTGCAAATGGCCTGATTGCGTTAATGCTATTTATTTTGGTGCTGGAAGTCTTCAGCGACTTACGCTACCAAATCCAACAATTGCTTGGGCAGGATCTGCGCCTGTTTGCTCATGTTGTTTTTGCCATCCTTGGCCTGATGCTGGTAGAACAACTCTATCGTAATGCAACTTCGGATTTGCTCTGGACAATTAAGTTTCTATGTCTGAGTCTAGGGGCTTTATTCACTATTGATTTTATTGTTTACAGCAAATCGCTATTGTTTGTACAACTTGACTCTTTACTTTGGAATTCGCGAGGCTTCATTAATGCGTTGATAGTACCACTGTTAGCGGTTTCTATTCTGCGCCTACAAGCGAATAATATTATTAGAATCACCGTCTCGAGAAAAATAGTGTTTCATAGCACTGTGTTATTGGGTTCTGGGCTGTACCTTATATTAATGTCCCTGGCCGGTTTTTATATCAGGGATTACGGTGGTAATTGGGGAGAGATTGCGCAGACAATTTTTATCTTTTTAGCTGTATTGTTTCTGCTTATTTTATTTGTTTCAGGCAGAGTCAGAGCAACAGTCAAAGTTTTTTTTAACAAACATTTTTTTCACTACCGGTATGATTACCGGGATGAGTGGATAAAACTAAGCAAAACCATTACCCAATTACATTCCCTTAACGAATTATCCGGCTTTATTATTAACACTATGGCCGAGTTGGTTGATAGTTCAGGCGGCGGTTTATGGCTAAAAAATGAACAGGGAGATTTTTATCTGTCTGAGGAAAAAAACCTGGGCTTTCACCCACCGAAACTGATTAATGCAGACCAATCTTTGCTACATTTTTTAACTATAAAACAATGGGTTATAGATTTGTTTGAATTTACTAATGACCCAGGAATTTATGGTGAGGTAGACTTATCGCAATGGAGTGCCGAAGAAAAAAATGTTTGGCTGATTATTCCCTTGTTTTTACAAAATGAATTGGCCGCTTTTGTGGTGTTGACTCAGGCCAAAGTTCCCAGATTACTCAATTGGGAAGATCACGATTTATTAAAAACGGTAGGCATGCAATTGGCTAATGCTTTAGCGCTTGGTCATGCCAGCGATGATCTGTCCCGGTCACGCCAGTTTGAAGCCTATAATCGACTTTCGGCCTATCTTGTTCATGATCTAAAAAATCTGGTGGCGCAAGTCTCTCTTATTGTAAAAAATGCAGAAAAACACAAATACAATCCAGAATTTATCGATGATTCAATTGCGACGCTGGAAAATGTAGTCGATAAGATTGAACATCTCCTTAGCCAGCTGAAAAAAGGACAGATAAAAACCGATAATAAGATAATGATTAACCTGGCTGAGGTTATCCAGGACGTTGCTGTACAGCAAGCCGGAAATAAACCTGCTCTGCAACTGGCATCAAGCCTGGACAAGTGTGAAGTTTTTGGGGAAAAAGAAAAAATAACGGCGATCCTGGGTCATCTGGTGCAAAATGCACAAGAGGCCACTGCTGAGCATGGCTTTGTTAGACTGGAATTAAGCAAGGATGAACAGCAAGCGATTATTAAAGTGATTGATAATGGTTCCGGCATGGACAATAAATTTATCGCCGAACGGTTGTTTAAACCGTTTGATACCACAAAAGGCAATGCCGGTATGGGCATTGGCGTTTATGAGGCACGCGATTACACCTTAAAACATTCCGGGTCTGTTGATGTTGAGAGTAAAGTGGGTGTCGGGACTATTTTTACTATCAAGTTACCTCTTGCCGAACAGATGAGTTGAGTTGTTTCTCCTGATCAGAAAATCATAATGCAATGAACGCCTAAACTGAAACAGCTCCTATGTTCATCCTGCACAGTTCCAATAAAACCGAGAATTTAGTCGCTCATCTCACCGCTGTCATCGAAAACGCTCCGTTAGCATCGCCTTTTGAAAAAGAAGTTTTCCTTATTCAAAGCCAGGGTATGGAGCGTTGGTTATCGCAGCAGTTGGCCAATCACTTTAAAGTCTGGGGTAACTATGAGTTTTTATTTCCCGGCAAATTTTTCAGTTCCCTGGCGCAAAAAATAGATAGCCGATTAAACGATGCGACCTTTGATCGTAACCTGATGCTTTGGCGGATTGAGGCACTATTGCGCAGGCTCGATAGTGACGATTTTTTGCCGTTAAAACACTATCTATCGGGCGAAAACAGTTCTTTAAAACGTTATCAGTTGGCCCAACAACTGGCGCAGATTTTTGACCAGTATCAGATAATGCGGCCCGACATGCTGAATGCCTGGCAAAAAGGCAACATGCTTTATCACGCCGCAACAGAACGCTGGCAAAAAGCGCTCTGGCAGCAATTAAGCGCTCAAACCGGCCATAAGCACAGAGGCTCCTTATGGCTGGATGTAATTGCCAAGTTTAATGCCGCAGAGGAGGGCGCATTTAAACAATCTTTGCCGGAACGTATTTCGGTTTTCGGAATTAACACAATGCCGCCGCTATTTTTGAGCTATCTGGAAGGCTTATCGAAACATTGTCAGCTGCATCTTTTTTTACTCAATCCGGCGCAAACATTCTGGGCTGATCTGGCCAGCAAACGGCAACAGGCGAATGCCGAAAATTTTAGCGGCCATCCGTTATTGTCGGCACTAGGCCAGCAAGGACGTGAATTTCAGGAGATGCTTCTGGAACAAGTGCAATTTGATTTTGAACCGGAAAGCTTTGAGCCCAGCGAGGTGCAAAATACTCTGCATCAGTTACAAAACGATATTTTAAACAACCGGCTGGATGCGCTTTTTGAGACGCCCACATCGCGCCCTCTACAAAAAGACGATTCCATAAGCATACACGCCTGCCATTCAAGAATGCGCGAGGTGGAGGTATTAAAAAATCAGTTGTTATTCACCTTGGAAAATGACCCAACCCTAGAGCTGCGCGATGTTGTGGTGATGGCTCCCGACATACAAGTCTACGAGCCGTTCATTACAGCCGTATTTAACGATATTCAACACGCCATTGCCGACCGCAGTTTGCGTTTAAGCAATGACTCGCTGGATGCTTTTATCCGTTTTTTAGACGTAAGTCAGAGCCGTTTCGGTTGGCAAAGCGTACTCGACTTACTGGAACAACCCGTGGTATACCCCGGTTTTGGTTTGTCCGAAACCGACTTGGAATTGATTAAATACTGGCTCCAGGATACCCATGTACGCTGGGGCAAATCAGCAAAACACAAGCGGGAACTTGGGCTTCCCGAGCTTGACGAAAACACCTGGCAAGCGTCACTGGATAGATTGCTGATGGGATATGCGGTAAGTAATGATGATGGCTTTATTAGCGAGGTATTGCCTTATATTGACATTGAAGGTTCGTCAGCGCTGGCGTTGGGCGGATTGTGCGAGTTTATGCAGTTGTTGTTTAAAGCCAGCGCAGAATTAAAGCAGCCGAAACCACTTAAAGCCTGGAGTATGCGGCTTTATTATTACGCCGATCAATTATTGGTTGATGCTGATCCGGTTGAGCGCCAACAGCTAAACGAACTACTGGCAGAAATATCGGCTGATCTTAACGGTGTGCATAATGATTCTGTCGAGTTGCCAGTCATTATTAGCTGGCTTGAAGATAGAGTTGCAGAACGCAAATCAGCCAATGGTTTTTTACGTGGACAACTGACTTTTTGCTCCATGCTGCCAATGCGCTCCATTCCTTTTAAGGTGATTGCCCTGCTGGGCATGAATGAGGGCGAATTTCCTAAGATTGATCGCAACCCAACCTTCGATTTGCTAATGCACAACTTTCGCAAAGGCGACCGCTCAAGGCGTGCGGATGACCGTTATCAATTCCTGGAAATCCTGTTGTCCGCCAGACAGCAATTGATTATTACCTATGTCGGGCAATCGATCAGGCATGATCAGGCTATCCCGCCTTCTGTGGTCATCAGTGAATTATTAGAGGTTATGCAGGAAAGTTACCAGCTATCAGATCTGATTACCCGGCAACCCTTACAGTCGTTCAGCCCGCGTTATTTTGACAAAGCCTCGGGGCTAATCAGCTTTTCAGAGGCTGACTGCGAAACCGCGAAAGCCCTGTCCGCACCTAAACCCGCAGCAGCTCTTTGGTGGCAAGGTACAATCAACGCTGAAGCCGAACAAGTGATAGAGCTAAATGAATTATTTAGCTTTTTCCGGCATCCGCAACGTTATTTTATGAGACGGCAAATGGACGTGCGTTTTAACGGTATCGAAGCAGAAGCCGAAGAACGCGAGCCGTTTGTCATAGGCAAGATGCAGGGTTACTCAATCTATCATGAATGGATACAGGAAACCTTAAACGGCGCGGAGGTATCACTAAAAAAATTGCAGGCGCAGGGACGATGGCTATCTGGCGGTTTGGGTGTACTTGAATTTGAACGGCAACTTGAACTGATTAATGCGTTTACAGGGTGCATCAGGACTAAAAATTTAGGCGAGCCCTTAGACGATTTGTTTATCGATATAAAGGTCAAAGACTACCGTCTAGTCGGGAAACTGGCAAATCGTTATGAAAACGGCAGCTTGTTTTATCGCTATGCCGATCTTAAAGGCAAGGACTTTATTGGCGCCTGGCTGCATCACCTCATTATCAATCAAGTTCAGGAGCAATCTACTTTTTTGCTGAGCACCGATGAAGATTTGATTTTGTTGCCGGATTATTGTCAGCCCGATCATTTACCGGCGTTAATAGACATTTACCAACTGGGCCAACAACAGCCGGATGTCTTTTTTGTGGACGCGGCTTTAGCATATATTAGACAGTCTCATAAACTGGAAAATGGCCCCCGGGCAAGCAAATCAGCGCTGGATGCCGCCAAAGAGCAACTTGCCAGAGCAGTACGGCAATCCCATGAACCTGAACTCAATCGACTATATTCCAATTTAGCGGACATGGGACTGGTGTTGGGAAAATCGTTTGAGCGGCGATGCCAATCCTTGTTGCAGCCGGCTTGGGATGCTACACATCGATAACGTTACCTCTGGAAAATATCTTCAATACCTGAATATGCTAAAACCAAAACATTATTTTGATAAGACAGCGTTGTCATTAAAAAACCAAAGAACCGCAAGCGTGTCCTGAGCCTGTCGTAGGCCCCTTCACGCTCTGCCACAGTGAAGTAATGCTCCACTTTTCCGATAAGGGCATCGTCCAAATTCCATCAACCGCATGCCAGTTTGGTAATGTCAATGTTGTAGCATCGAGATTTATTGTTGTTGTAGCCATCGCTTAACAAAGTTCGAACAACGCCGTAAAATCGTTGGCTGGCATCGCTTGATTCCAGTAAAACCCTTGTCCTTTCTCGCATCCCAAGTGCACCAATTGATCGGCTTGATCGCGAGTTTCTACGCCTTCCGCTACCGTCTGTATTCCCAGTGTTTCGCCAAGCCGGACTATGGCTTGCACTATGGCGCTGTCTTCGCTTTTGCCGGAGCTAAGTGCATTAACAAACGATTGGTCGATCTTTAACTTGTTAACTGCAAATTGATTTAGATAACTCAGCGAAGAATAGCCGGTGCCAAAATCGTCAAGCGCAAAACTGACACCAATTGCTTTAAGCTCCGTGATGGCCTCAGTCACCGCATTGGTGTCGAGCATAAGCACCGATTCGGTCAGTTCCAGTTCGAGATAATGTGGGTCCAGACCGGACATTGCCAATGCAGATTTCACTGATTCAGCCAAATTTCCGCGCTTGAACTGTATGCCTGAGATATTAACAGTAATCAGTAATTTAAAGCCGGCATCATGCCAAAGCCGATTTTGCAAACACGCCTGCTGCAATACCCAGTTGCCGATCGGCAGGATCAAACCATTATCTTCGGCAATTGGAATAAATTTATTCGGCGGTATGCTCGTGCCATTATCGAGTTCCCAGCGCAGCAATGCTTCGGCCCCGATGATGCGATTGTCAACCAGCGAGTACTGTGGCTGGTAATGCAGTTGAAATTGCTCTTTTACCAGTGCCACCCGTAATCCGTTTTCGATAATCATACGCTCTATTGAGGCCACATTCATGTCTTGGGAAAAAAACCTGAAGGTATTGCGGCCTGCGTTTTTGGCAGCATACATTGCCGTATCGGCTTTATTTTGCAGGCTGTCAAAACTGATACCGTCGTTGGGAAATAGACTGATGCCGATACTGAATGAGGTGGCGACTGTAACACCCTCGATATGAAACGGCTGGTAGAGGTGATCGAGAATTTTAAGTGCGATTTGCGTGGCTGTATCAACCTCCGGCAGATCGGTGAGGATGATGATGAATTCGTCGCCCCCTTGCCGACACACGGTATCGACCTCGCGAACACACTGGCACAAACGCTCGGCAATTCCTTTAAGCAAACGGTCGCCAACATCATGGCCCATGGTATCGTTGATATGTTTGAATCGATCCAAATCGAGAAACATCAATGCCACCAGGGTATCGTTGCGCACCGCATGCGCCATGGCTTGTTCAAAACGGTCGCGCAGCAACGTTCGATTAGGCAGATTGGTCAGCGGATCGTGACGGGCCAGATATTCGATCTTGGCCTCTGCGGCTTTGCGCTCAGTGATGTCCGAAAAAATGCCGATGTAATGAGTAACTGCACCATGGCTGTTGCGGATTGCCGAAATCCCCAGCCAGGCTGGATAGACTTCGCCGTTCTTGCGCTCATCCCATATTTCACCTTGCCAATAACCATTTTCCTCAAGGGCTTGCCACATGCGCTGGTAATAACCCTGATCATGGCGCTGAGAAGATAAAATACGCGGCGTTTTATTGAGCACTTCGCTGGGAAAATAACCGGTAATATTGGTGAAAGCGTCATTACTTGAGAGAATGTGGGTATCACCATCACAGAGTACAATACCTTCGCCGCTATTTTCAAAAACCTTTGCCAGCAGCTGCAGCCTTTCTTCAACAATCTTGCTGTCGTTGATATCGGTATGAGTACCCAACATCCGCAAGGGTTGGCCATGTCCATCTCTTTTCACAATACTGCCGATAGATAGTATCCATTTCCAGGAGCCGTCGGCGCAACGGTGCCGAAATTCCACTCGATATACATCCAACTCACCGGCAAGATAGCCTAGCAATGTGGATTTAACCTGATCATGATCGTCCGGGTGAAGACAAGTGAACCAATTGTCCAGTGTGATTGCCGTGAACTCGTCCGGATCGTAGCCAAGCATGGTGGCGTATTCAGCATTAACTTCGAAATGACCGGTTTGGACATTCAAGTCCCACAAACCTTGTTTAGCTGCGGATAAGGATAGGCGGAGGCGTTCCTCGCTTTGCCGCAGCTCGTTTTGTTGCTTGAGCAACATTTGATTCATCTGGTGATTTCGCAACACATAGCGAATCCGATAAGGCAACAGCAACCATTGAATCGGTTTGCCGATAAAGTCGGATGCACCGAGCTCGTAAGCATGTTCCACGCAATGAACATCCTCAACTGCCGTCATTATAACGATCGGAACCTGGTTGGGCTGCTCGCTGCAAAGAAAACGCAAACATTCAAAACCGTCCATTTCTGGCATCATCACATCAAGCAATACCAAATCCGGCAGGATGCTGGCGATTAAATCCAGACCTTTCCGGCCATTTTCGGCTTCACTGATTTCGAAGTCGTTTTTGCCCAATACCTCCCTCACCAGCAGCCGGATCATGGCATCGTCATCAATAACCAGAATACGAGGTTTATAGCTCATAATTTATTCTCCATAATATTACTCAGGTTGCAAATTGTTACTCAAATACCGCAAATTCGGATGCGACGATGTCTTTGCTAAACAGAATACCCTGGGCTATCCCCGCGCCGACCTTGTTGCACCAAAAACCCAGCGTGATCCTCTTCTCCACACCTTCTGCTGGCATTTCCAAAAAGAGCGAGGCAGGGAATGTTAATAGGTCCGTGATTATCGCCATGTCTTCCTAATGACAGGGAATACCTCGAACTAAGGAACGATCCATCGTTAGTTCGGAAATAGGCATTCTTTTCGCATAAGTCAAGAACGCGGAGCCGCTACCAAAATCATCGATACTGATATGAAGGCCCAAAACAGGCAATTGACGTAAAGTCACCAGCGCATCTTCGATAGCTTTTAACAGCATACTTTTCGTCAGTTCCAGCTTGAGCTACTGTTGAGCTAATTCCAGACTATTAAGCAATCCATAAAACTTTGCCGCAAAGCCGTGCTGGCGTAACTGCTAAGCTGATAAGTTAATCGCCATTAGCAGCGAGGTCAAGGCTTGTAGCTGCCATTGGCGCATTTGTATGCAGGCGGCTTCCAGCATCCAATTGCTGATATCGATAATCAACCTCGAATCTTCTGTTATTGGCGTAAATTGCGATGGTGGCGCCAGCCCCCCATTCCCCATATTGCCGACGTATTAATGCCTCACAGCCCGTCACTCGTTGTTGCTGCATATCAAAACTATGAACTTATATTTAAAGAATCAA
>Ga0209798_10000687_pt1 | contig 20562 bp, 22 predicted proteins | sample DOMMetBare3Fresh_FD_187475 | JGI IMG/M metagenome (GOLD analysis project Ga0209798, IMG submission 187475) | Wetland sediment microbial communities from St. Louis River estuary, USA, under dissolved organic matter induced mercury methylation -... | ecosystem: Environmental > Aquatic >...
GCATCGACGATCGCCACGTGCTCGGCCTGCGAGTGCTCGGCCGAGTGCGAGGACTGGTACATGAGCGCGATCAGCGACGAGCGCGACAGCAGGTCCGCCAGCAGCTGCGCCAGCACCTCGTTGCCGAGCATGCGCGCCAGCACGACATGGAAATCGGCGAGCAGACGCGTGCGGCCCGGCACGTCGGTGCGCGCCACGGCCTCGCGTTCATGCCGCAGGTGCGCGCGCAGCGTGGCCAGCTGGGCTGGCGTGATGCGGCCGGCGAGTACGCGCACGATGGCCGACTCGATCAGCTGCCTGGCGGCAAACACCTGGTGCGCCTCCTCGATGCCGGGGCGGGCGACGAAGGCGCCGCGCGCGGGTTCGAGTGTCACCAGGCGGTCGCGCGACAGCTGGTTGAGCGCCTGGCGCACCACGGTGCGCGAAACCGAGAACAGTTCGCCCAGCTGCGCCTCGACCAGTTTGGTGCCCGGCATCAGACGGCGCTCGACGATGGCCTCGACGATGGCCTCGACGATGCGCTGCGTGCTGCTCGGCTCGGGCGTGGCAGGCACCAGCTCGAGTGCGGTGCGGGGCTTGGCGGCAGGCTTGGCCACGGGTAATCGAGGGGCTGCGGCGGTTGACGTGTATTCAGAAGTGTATACACTTTTGCCGACACCGCCATCCCCACGTGCCGCCATGGGCCACCTCAGCACCCACGTCCTCGATACCGCGCACGGCCGTCCGGCCGCGGGCATGAAGGTCACCCTGCAGCGCCTGGAGCCCGGCCGTGCGGTGACGCTGCGCGAGATCACTCTGAATGCCGACGGCCGCGGCGACGGCCCGCTGCTCGATTCAGCATCGATGGCGGTGGGCCGCTACCGCCTGCTGTTCGAGGTGGCGGCGTACTTCCGCGCACGCGGCGTGGCGTTGCCGGAGCCGCCGTTCATCGACACCGTGCCGCTGGATTTCGGTATCGCCGACGCTGCCGGCCACTACCACGTTCCATTGCTGGTCAGCCCCTGGGCCTACAGCACCTATCGAGGCAGTTGATCCGACGGCACGCAGATTGCGTGTCGCCGACCATCCCCCACAGCCCCCGGAGACCCCGATGACCCTGCACCGCACCCTGATCGCCGCCGTCCTGGCCCTGCCGCTGGCCGCCCACGCCGCCTGGCCCGACAAGCCGGTGCGCATCGTCGTCACCTTTGCCGCCGGCGGCGCCAGCGACATCGTCGCGCGCGCCATCAGTGAGCCGCTGGGCAAGGCGCTCGGGCAGCCGGTGATCGTCGACAACAAGCCGGGCGCCGGCGGCACCATCGGCGGTCTCGAAGTGGTGCGCGCCGCACCGGACGGCTACACGCTGATGCTGTCCAACAGCACGCCGACCTCGATCGGCCCCTACACGGTGCCGCAGCAGCCCTACGACCCGGTCAAGCAGTTCACCCACGTGGCGATGCTCGGCGTGGCGCCGGTGCTGTTCATGGCCAACCCGAAGAGCGGCCCGGCGTCGCTGAAGGACCTGGGCAAGGTCGACACCTTCGGCTCCGGCGGCCCGGGCTCGATCGGCCACGTCGTCGGCGAGATGGCCAAGGCCGCGATGAAGATCAAGATGACCCACATCCCCTACAAGGGCGGCGCGCCGATGACCACCGACCTGATCGCCGGGCAGATCCCGGTGGGCATCGACGTGATCACCGCCTTCGTGCCGATGGTCAAGGAAGGCAAGATCAAGGGCCTGGCGGTGACGACCAAGACGCGCTCGCCGCTGCTGCCCGACGTGCCCACCGTGGTGGAGCTGGGTTATCCGCAACTCGTCGCCGAGAACTACTTCGGCGTCAGCGGCCCGGCCGGCCTGCCCAAGGAGGTGACCGACAAGCTCGGCGTCGCGCTGGCCGCGATCGTGGCCGATCCGGCGATCGTCAAGCGCTTCGAGGAACTGGGCATCACCGCGGTGAAGATGGGCAGTGCCGACTTCACCGCGTTCGTCGCCAAGCAGGTCACCGACTGGCAGCCCGCGATCAAGGCCGCCGATTTGAAGTAGGTTTCCTTCATCCGCCGCAGCGGCGCCGCCCGGTCCCTGGGCGTGTGCGCGGCATCGACGACCGGTCACAGCGCCCGCGGTGGTGAACGGCAGAAAGAGGTCCGAGCACGATGGACGCCTACCTGCTCGACTGGGTCAACCTGCTGCTGCGCTGGGCCCACGTCATCACCGCGATCGCCTGGATTGGCTCGTCGTTCTACTTCGTCCTGCTCGACAACAGCCTGGCCAAGCCCGAGCACGAGGACCTGAAGGCCAAGGGCGTGGACGGCGAGATGTGGGCCGTTCACGGAGGCGGCTTCTATCACGCCAACAAGTACATGGTCGCGCCGCGCTGGCGCGCGCTGCCCGAGCACCTGCACTGGAGCTACTGGGAGAGCTACAGCACCTGGCTCACCGGCTTCGCGCTGTTCACCGTGCTGTACCTGTTCAACGCCAGCTCGTTCCTCGTCGACAGGAACGTGCACGACTGGTCGGCTGGCGCCGCGATCGGCGCCGCGCTCGGCTTCCTGGTCGCGTTCTGGTTCGTCTACGACTTCATCTGCCGCCTCTTCGGCGAACGCGAAGGCGGCGACCTGGTCGTCGGCGCGCTGGTGTTCGTGTTCGTGGTCTTCGCGTCCTGGCTCGCCTGCCAGCTTTTCGCCGGCCGCGCCGCATTCCTGCTCGTCGGCGCGATGCTCGCCACCGCGATGAGCGCCAACGTGTTCTTCTGGATCATTCCCGGCCAGCGCAAGGTGGTGGCCCAGTTGCGCGCCAGCCAGCCGGTCGATCCGATCCACGGCAAGCGCGGCAAGCAGCGCAGCGTGCACAACACCTACTTCACGCTGCCGGTGATCGTGGCGATGCTGTCCAACCACTACGGTTGGCTTTACAGCGGCAAGCACAACTGGGTCGTCCTGGTGTTGCTGATGCTCGCCGGCGCGCTGATCCGCCACAGCTTCGTCGCGCGCCACAAGGCGCATGTCGAAGGCCGGCGCACGCCGTGGGAGCACGCGGTGGCGGGTACGCTGGTGATCGCCGCGCTGGCCTGGTGGCTTGCGCCGCCACCCCCGAGCGCGCAGGCCAAGGCCGCTGCCTCGGCGCCGCCGCCGACCTATGCCCAGGTGCGCGCCGTGGTCGACCAGCGTTGCGTGATGTGCCACAACGAGCAGCTGGCGCAGAAGAACGTGCAGCTGCACACCGCCGAAGGTCTCAAGCAGCACGCGCAGGCGGTCTACCAGCAGGTGGCGGTGTTGAAACTCATGCCGCTGAACAATGCGACGCAGATCACCGACGCCGAGCGCGAGCTGATCCGGCGTTGGTTCGAGGCTGGCGCGCCAGTGAATTGACGCCGGGACATGGCGCCCACCGAAGACACCGTGCACCCCGTCGACGAGCGGCTGCCGTTGCCGCGCCTGCTGGCGCTGGGCGTGCAGCACGTGCTGGTGATGTACGCCGGCGCGATCGCGGTACCGCTGATCGTCGGCCGCGCGCTCGGGCTCGCGCCCGAGCAGGTGGCCTGGCTGATCTCGGCCGACCTGTTCGCCTGCGGCATCGTCACCCTGGTCCAGAGCCTGGGCGCCACGCGCTGGTTCGGCATCCGACTGCCGGTGATGATGGGCGTGACCTTCGCCGCGGTCGGCCCCATGGTGGCGTTTGCCAACGCGGTGCCGGGCGTCGACGGGGCGCGCGCCATCTTCGGCGCGACCATCGGCGCGGGCGTGGTCGCGATGCTGATCGCGCCCGTCGTCAGCAAGCTGCTGCGGTTCTTTCCGCCGGTGGTCACCGGCAGCATCATCGCCATCATCGGCATCAGCCTGATGCGCGTGGGCGTGGGCTGGGCGATGGGCGGGCCGGCGACGGCGGCACAGTCGGTCGACGTGCCCCGGCTGGTGGCGATGGTCGACGGCGCGCGGGCCGCGGCGCCGGCCGCGAATGCACCGCTGCGCCTGCCCGGCCCGGTCCCGCTGATCGACAACGCGAGCTACGGCGCGCTCGACGAGCTGGCGATCGCCGGCGCGGTGCTCGTCGTGATCCTGCTGCTGTTGAAGTTCTCCAAGGGCTTCGCCGCTAACATCTCCGTGCTGCTCGGTCTGGCTGCCGGCTGCGTGGTGGCCGCGGCGCTGGGCAAGATCAGTTTCGACAAGGTCGGCCAGGCCGCCTGGTTCGACCTCGTGACGCCCTTCGCCTTCGGCCCGCCGATCTTCGACCTGGTGATGATCCTGACCATGGCGCTGGTGATGGTCGTCGTGATGATCGAGTCGATCGGCATGTTCCTCGCGCTGTCGGACATGACGGGCAAACGCATCGGCCAGCGCGAACTGGCTGCCGGCCTGCGCACTGACGGCCTGGGCACCCTGATCGGCGGCGTCTTCAACACCTTTGCCCACACCAGCTTCTCGCAGAACGTCGGCCTGGTCGGCGTCACCGGCGTGAAGAGCCGCTGGGTCTGCGTGGCCGGCGGCGTGATCATGGTCGTGCTGGGGCTGCTGCCCAAGATGGCGGCCTTCGTCGAGGCGATCCCGCAGTTCGTGCTCGGCGGCGCGGGGCTGGTGATGTTCGGCATGGTGGCGGCCACCGGCATCCGCATCCTCGCGACCGTCGACTACCAGCGCAACCGCCACAACCTCACCATCGTCGCACTGGCGATCGGCTTCGGGATGGTTCCGCTGGTGGCGCCACACTGGACGCAGCACATGGCGCACGGCCTGCACCCGCTGCTCGACAGCGGCATCGTGCTCACCGCCGTGGCCGCGGTGACGCTGAACCTGTTCTTCAACGGCACGCGCGGCGACACCGCCCACGCGATCGGGGCGGCCCACGCGGCCGAAGGGCAGTGAAACCGGGCACCAACGAGGCCATCGTCCGGCGCGACCTCGCGGCCGCCTACCGCCTAGCCGCGCGCCGCGGCTGGGACGACATCGTCTGGACGCACATCTCGGCGTCGGTGCCCGGCGAGCCGGGCGCCTACCTGATCAACCGCTTCGGCCTGCGCTTCGACGAGGTGCGGCCCGACAACCTGGTCAAGGTCGATGTGCAGGGCAAGGTGATCGACGGCTCGAGCGCGCCGGTCAACCCGAGCGGCTTCGCGATCCACGGCGCGGTGCACGCGGCGCGGCCCGATGCGGTGTGCGTGATGCACCTGCACACGCGCTGGGGGCAGACGCTCGCCGCGCTGCCCGTGGGGCTGCTGCCGTGCTCGCAGCCGGCGCTGCGCCTGTGGCGGCGACTCGGCCGCCACGCGTACGAGGGCCTGGCGTTCGAGCCGGCCGAACGGGCGCGGCTCGTGACCGCGCTCGGCAGCCTCGACGGACTGATCCTCGCGAACCACGGAACGCTCACCGTGGGCCGCACCGTGGCCGAGGCCTTCGTGCTGATGCACCTGCTCGAACGCGCGGCGCAGATCCAGATCGCGGCGATGGCTGCCGGCAACATCGTCTGCGTCAGCGACGAGGTGGCCGAACGCACGCAACGCCAGTGGATCGGCGATGGCCGCGTGCCTGAAGGCGAGGACGAATGGCCCGCGCTGCTGCGCTCGTTGCAGCACTGAAGGAGAACTGACCATGCCCACGATCCGTGTCGAACTCTTCGAGGGCCGCACGCCCGAACAGAAGGCCGCACTCGCCAAGGAGATCACCGCCGCCTGCGTGCGCGTGCTCGGCGGCAACCCCGGTGGCGTCGACATCCTCTTCTACGACATCAAGAAGCACGACTGGGCCACCGGCGGCCGGCTGTGGAGCGAGTCGGCCGCCGCACCGCCGCAGCAGCAGCAGACATGACGTCGCCTCGAACGCTCCTGCTGTCGATCGCCTGCGTCCTGGTTTCCGTGGCCCAGGCCCAGACCGCGCCCGGCCCCGCCGAGGCCGCCGCCTACACCGGGCTGCACGCCGCGGCGTGGCGCGGCGACGTGGCCACGATCGAACGGCTGGCCCGCGAGAACAAGGCGGCGCTGCAGGCGCGCGACGGCAACGGCCGCACGCCGCTGCACGTGGCGACCTTCGCGAAGCGCCGCGACGCGGTGCGCGCGCTGATCAAGGCTGGCGCCAACCACGCGGCGCTCGACAACGACCGCTACGACGCGGTGACGATCGCCGCCGTGGCTGACGACGAAGAAACGCTGCGCGTGCTGCTGGCCGAGGGCGCGAGCGCCGGCCTCACCACCAGCCGCTACGACGGCACCGCGCTGATCGCCGCCGCGCACCTGGGCCACGATGGCGTGGTGCGCCAGCTGATCGCCGCCGGCGCACCGCTGGACCACGTCAATAACCTGCACTGGACGGCGGTGATCGAGGCCGTGGTGCTCGGCGACGGCGGGCCGCGCCACCAGGCCACGTTGAAGGCGCTGGTCGACGCCGGCGCGAACACCCGGCTCGCCGACCGGGAAGGGCGCACGCCGCTGCAGCTGGCGCGCTCGCGCGGCTATGCGGCGATGGTCAAGCTGCTGGAGGCGGCACCGCGCTGAACCCGGGACGTGACAGCCCGGCGTGGCCGGTGTTCAATGCGCGGCATCGCATCCAGGAGACCGGCGCGATGGCTGAAGCCAGGACGAAGCCCACCACGCAGACTGTCGCGTCCTACCTCGACGCCATCGAAGACCAGACCCGCCGCAAGGACTGCAAGCAACTTGCGGCGCTGATGAAGCGCGTGACCGGCTGCGTGCCGAAGATGTGGGGCCCGGGCATCGTCGGCTTCGACCAGTACCACTACAGGTACGCGAGCGGCCACGAGGGCGACTCGTGCATCGTCGGCTTCTCAGCGCGCAAGGGGCCGATCAGCATCTACATGGCCGCCGGCTGCGACGTGGACCACGGCCTGCTCGCGCAACTGGGCAAGCACAAGATGGGCAAGGCCTGCCTGTACGTCAGCAACCTCGCCGCCGTGAACCTGCCTGTGCTCGAGAAGATGCTCGCGCGCGCGGTGGCCGGCACGAAGCGCCGCTACCCCGCGAATGCGAAGAAGGGCCCAACACCGTGACGTGGCGGCCGCCCGCGGGCAGGTGACGACGATTCAGCTGCGCCACGGCAGCTCGAGCGCGCTGCCGTCGGGCAGGCAGGTCAGCACGGGCGTCGCGCCGAACAGGCCGACGATCTCCATCGGATGCGGGCCGACATTGAAGATCTGGTGGTCGCGGCCCTTGGGCAGGACGAGCGTGCAGTCGGCTCCGAAGCGCTGCACCGAGCCTTCGGTGTGGACCTCGCCCCAGCCGGCCAGGCACAGCACGACCTCGTCGCAGTCGTGGCGGTGCGGCGGCGTGGCCGCGCCCGGCGCCAGCGTCTGGCGCCAGACGGAAAGCTGCTCCAGGCCGTCGGCCTGACCAGCCCAAGTGGCGTGAGCCACGCCGGGAATCGGCGTCGCGGCGGGCCGGGTCTGTTCGATCACGTGCATGAGTGTCTCCAGTGCGGTTTGAGGGTCGTCGGGGTCCGGGGCGCCTCGGATGAATCCAGTGTCGGCCGCCCGCCGCTGTTTCACAAGAGGCGGCAACGCCGTAATATTGACGACATTTCTTCCTCAATTGGAAGCAACCTCGATGCAAGGCCTGCAGCAGTTCCTCGCCTTCGCGCAGACCGCGCGCCGCGGTAGCTTTGCCGCGGCCGCGCGCGACCTCGCTGCCTCGCCGTCGACGCTGGCCAAGAGCGTGGCGCGTCTTGAAACCACACTCGGCGTGAAGCTGTTTCACCGCACCACGCGCCAGGTCAGCCTCACCGCCGATGGCGAGCGCCTGTTCCACCGTTGCGAACGCGTGCTCGCCGAGTTCGAAGACCTGCAGGCCGATGCCGCCGGCACGCGCGCCGCGCCCACGGGCACGCTGCGCGTGGACCTGCCGATCTACTACGGTCGCCGCTTCGTGATGCCGCTGTTGGCCACGCTGATGCGCGAGCACCCGGCACTGACGCTCGAAGTGCGGCTGCAGGACGGCTTTGCCGACCTCGTGCGCGACGGCATCGACCTGGCGGTGCGCATGGGCGAGCTGCGCGATTCGACGCTCGTCGCGCGGCGCATCGACTGGCAGCGCCTGGTGATGGTGGCCAGCCCGGCCTATTTGCAGGCCCACGGCACGCCGCACCGGATCGAAGACCTGGCCGGCCACCGGGCGGTAGCGTTCCGCATACCCCGCACCGGGCGCAGCCGGCCCTGGCAGTTGCGCCGCGGTCGCCGCACCGTGGAACTGCATCCCACGACGAGCGTGCAGGTCAGCGACACCGAGGCGTTGGGCACTGCCGCGCGTCTGGGCCTGGGCCTGTGCCAGTTGCCCGATTACATCGTGCACGACGAACTGGCACGCGGCGAGCTGGTCGAGTTGCTGCCAGCGCATCAGCCGCCGCCGATGCCCATCAGTGCCGTCGTGCCCTCGGGCCGGCTCGTGCCGCCGCGCGTGCGCGTGCTGCTCGATGCACTCGAGGCGCTGCGTGATCGGCAGGGCTGAGGTGCGCGCGGCACGCCGGTGCGTGGCACAGCGATCCGCGCCCGTTGAGTGGCGTCAATCCCACCTCGGGCAGCGAGCGGAGCATTGTCGGGCTCAGCGGTGGCGGGCGCACGGTGTGATGGAAAACTGTGCATGAGAGGATTCACCATCGACGCGCACGGCAGCCCGCGGTCGTTGTGCCACGCGGTCCTGGAGCGGTTCACCGAAGGCCTTCGCGATGCAGGGCCCACGAACGAAGTTGTCGACCTGCATGCGATCCGGCTCGATCCCGTCTACTGCGACCGGGACGGCGTGGACCGGACCGACGGCATCGTCCCCGGCGACGTCCTGGCGCATGGGCAATCGGTTTGCGAGTTCTGACGATGCCTTCTCGACACGCTAGGCCCGACTCGCTGCGGCGGCTGCTGGCTGGCGGCGACCGCCGATCCATCGCACGCTCGAACGAAGCGCTCGCGCTGTTGCGCGCCGACCCGGCGCGGATCGCCGACCTGGTCAACCTGGCCGAAGACAGCGATTGGTTGGTTGTCATGCGAGCCGTCGACCTGCTGGACAAGCTCGCCCACGAGCATCCGGAATGGATCCAGCCGCATCGCAAGCTGTTCATCGGCCCTCTCGCGGACCATCCCTCGTGGGAGATTCGCTTGCAGATTGCGCGCGCGCTGCCCTTGTTGCGATGGACGCGTGCCGAGTGGCAGCGAGTCACGTCCATCCTGCTCGGCTACGCGAGGCAGCCGCAGAAGTTCGTGAAGGCCTGGAGCGCGGACAGCTTGTCGCAACTCGCCGCAGATGATGCTTCGTTGATTCCCGTTGTCGAAGCGCTGATCGAGGACTTCGAGCGTTCCGGCAGCCCGGCTTTGGTCTCACGGGCGCGGCAGATCCGACATCGACTGCGCGCCCGTGCGGCGTGCGGAAACCCGCCCACGACCCAAGCGGCCGCGGTCAACGCGGCGCCCCCCGCTGCGACGGCCTCGAGGCCGCGCCGACTTCTCGCTAATGGACGAACATGAGCAGCAGGATCATGGCCACCGCGAGCGCCTGGAAGGCGACGCGCATGATCATCCACTGCTCGCTGGTACGGTGCCCGGCCTGGCCGTGACCCACCATCGACGTCATTCCCCCGACGAGCGAGACCACGGTGGCGATCAAAGCCACCACGAGGATCAAGGTGATGAGGTTCATCGACATCTCCTCACGTCGGACCAACCCGGCCCTTTGCGCTTCCCGCTTCTCATACGCCGAGTGCAGCGAACGATCTTGATCCAGCGCAACGATAGCGCATTGACACCCGGGACAGCGGCTTCGCAGCCGGTTCGAGCGGTTCCCTCGCAAGCCTGCGCATCGCGCATTCGAGCGGAGCTTCCCGTCGCACCCGAGGGGGGCTTCGAAGAACCCGGCCCGACCGGGCGGGCAGCGTCGCGCTCAGGCTCTCAACCGTCGCCACCGCCATGGTCGCGCGGAAAATTGCGTTTCCACGCCGCCTGAAGCCGCGAGTCGGCGCCGGCGCGGCGCGCGATCGAGGCCAGCGCCGGCGTGTGGTCGTCGAACCACTTTCGCCCCGGGCGCCAATGCGTCATCGTCGCGATGTACACGTCCAGCGCCGAGAAGCGCTGGCCCAGGAACCAGGGTGCGCCCGCAGCGGCTTCGACAAACCCCCAGAGGCGGCAGCGGTAGTCGTCGACCGCCTTGCCGAAGGCTGCTGCAGCCGCCTCGTCGCCCTGCACGAAGCGCTTCGGGTCGTCGGCGTAGGTGAAGGTCGGATAGACGTTGGCCACTAGGAACACGAGCCAGCGCAGGAAGGCCGGCCGCGCGGCGTGCTGCGCCGGCGGCACAAAGTCGTCGCGGCCGGTCGCGTCGGCCAGGTGCAGCGTGATCGCCGCGCTCTCGGTCATCAGCGTGCCGTCGGGCAGGCGCAGCGTCGGCACCTGCGCGATAGGGTTGTGCTGTGCAAGGTCGCGCCGCGCCTGCTCGGACTCGAACAGGTCGGGAACGTCCTCGATCTCGAACGGCAGGCCGAGCGCGGCCAGTTGCGCCTCGACGATGACCGAGCCCCAGCCGGGGCGGGCGTAGAGGTGGTAGGCGGCCATGGGGTCTTCCTTCGTCGGTGGCGTCGCGGGATAGAGAGCTTACGTCGCGGACGGCGGCGGGGAACCACTGGGGCTCGACCTGCTGCTCTCGGGGCGCAAGTGGCCGCAAGGGCGACGAAGGGAACACTGAGCAAGGACGCCCGAATGCGCCTTGTGCTCACATCGCGATCAGTCGAGCCGTCGGGCCGGATGCGGGGATCGACCCATGCCGGAAGTACAGCTCGCTGAAAGTCGCGCCAGGAAGCAGACTCTCGCGCCAATGTATGTAGTATCCGGGCGGCTGCGCCTCTGCGCTTGCGCTGTCGTTTGAGTTCCCTGAGACTGCACCAACGCGCCTCGAGCGCCGCCTGGATCAAAGGCAAGCCGACTGCCCGCCCAATGCTTGACCAGCGCGCCCTCCTCCTGACTGACGTCGTCGACAGCACCAGGCTGTCGGTGCGGATCGGCGATGCAGAGATGGCTCGGTTGTGGGCCGCGCATGACAGAGCTGCCCGCGACCTGCTACCGCGTTGGCACGGGCGTGAGATCGACAAGACCGATGGCATGCTGCTGCTGTTCGACGCTGCTGCAGATGCGGTAGGTTACGCCGTGGCGTATCAGGAGGCCTTGAACCAACTGGCTCCTCCGCTCAAGGCGCGGGCTGGATTGCATGTCGGTCCCGTAACTCTTCGCCAGAACAGCCCGGCCGACGTCGCGCTGGGGGCCAAGCTGCTTGAAGTCGAGGGGGTCGCCAAAGCGACTACCGCGCGCGTGATGTCGGTAGCTCAGGGCGGGCAAATCCTGCTGTCAGCCCCCGCACGGCAATCGCTGAGCCTGGAAGGGCTCAGGCTGCAATCGCATGGCCATTGGCGCCTCAAGGGTTTGGACGAGCCTCTCGAGTTGTTCGAAGTCGGCCACGCCAACGCGCCTTTCACGCCGCCACCCGAAGGCGACAAGGCCTACCGTGTCGTACGGCAGGGCGACCTGTGGTTGCCGGTGCATGACATCCGCCATAGCCTGCCCGCCGAGCGCGACGCCTTCGTCGGCCGCCACGGGCCGCTGCATGAGCTGGCGCGCCGCTTCGACGCTGGAGCGCGCCTGGTCTCAGTGCTTGGCATGGGTGGCACTGGCAAGACTCGCCTGGTGACGCGCTTCGGTTGGACCTGGCTCGGCGACTTCCCGGGGGGCATCTGGTTCTGCGACCTGTCGCAGGCGCGCGACCTGGTCGGCGTCGCCAGCGCGACGGCGCAGGGACTCGACGTCCCGCTCGGCGGGGATGCCCCAATCTCCCAGCTCGGACTCGCGATTGCCGGCCGCGGTCGCTGCCTGATCATTCTCGACAACTTCGAACAGGTGACACGCCTTGCGCAGGAAACGCTGGGCGTCTGGCTCGACACATCGACCGACGCGCAGTTCCTGGTCACTTCCCGCGAGGTGCTGGGTTTGCCGGGAGAGCAGATCGTCGCGCTGGCGCCGCTGCCGGTCGGCGAGGCAACCGAACTGTTCATGTGCCGCGCGGCCGCGGCCACGAGCGATCTGCAGCTGTCCGCCGACGATCAGGCCGCCGTCGCGCCGCTGGTCAAACTGCTCGACGGGTTGCCGCTGGCGATCGAGCTGGCTGCCGCGCGCATACGTGTGATGCCCACGCACACCCTGCTCGCGCGCATGAACGAGCGCTTCAGGCTGCTGGCTTCGCTCGGAGGCCGGCAGGATCGCCAGGCCACGCTGCGCGCGACGTTCGACTGGTCGTGGGAGCTGCTGGCTGCGGCCGAGAAGGGCGCGCTGGCCCAGCTCTCGGTGTTTGAAGGCGGCTTCACGCTTGAGGCGGTGGAGGCGGTCCTCGATGTCTCGGCCTGCGACCCGTCGGCCTGGACGGTCGACGTGCTGCACTCGCTGGTCGACAAGTCCTTCGTGCGCGCGGTCGGCGAGGGCAGGTTCGACCTGCTGAGCAGCATCCAGGCCTATGCCGCGGAACACCTCTTGCTGGAGGGTCGCTACCCTGGCAGCGGGCCATCGGCGGTGCTGGCGGCCCAGCACCGGCATGGCATCTGGTTCGGCGCGCTGGGCGTGAAGCGGGCCGTCGAGGGCAACTGTGCCGATCTCGCGAATCTGGTGATCGCCTGTAGGCGAGCAATCGCGCAGGCCGATGCGCCGCTGGCCGTCGCCGTGCTGCGCGGCGCCTGGGCGGCGGTGAGCTGGCACGGGCCTTTCAGCGCCGGCGCCGAACTGGCTGATGACGTGTGCCAGATGACAGGACTCGAAGGCACTACCGCCGCCCTCGCGCACGTCGTGCGCGGCAGCGCCTTGAACGCGCTGGGTCGCCCGGCCGAGGCCCGGCGGCACTACGAACTGGCACTCGGTCTGGCGCGCGCGGGTGGCGACCGCAGGTGCGTCGCCGAGGTGACCGCGAGTCTGGCGCACCTCGATGGCAACGAGGGCCACTGCGACGACGCCCGGGTCAGATATCTCGACGCGCTGGCGCTGGCCCGGCAACTGGGCGATCCCGACACCGAGTGCGCGGCGCTGAACGGGCTGGCCAACCTCGATTTCGACCTCGGCCACTTTGACTTGGCCCGCACCAATTACGAAAAGGCACTGACTCGAGCGCGCGAGTCGGGCGACCGCGGTTGGCAATGCGCGCTGCTGAGCAACCTTGGCATGCTGCACGCGAACATCGGCGCGATCGATGATGCTCAGCCGTGCATCACGCAGTCGCTGGGCCTCGCGCGCCTCATTGGCGATCGGCAGCGAGAGAGCGCGACACTGTGCAACCTGGGCATGTTGCATCTGGTGCAAAGACGCCCCGACGAGGCGATCGAGGCCTGCGAGCAGGCACTGCGGGTCGCGCGCGAACTCGGGCACCGTCGGGTCGAAGGCATTGTGCAGTGCAACCTCGGCCTGGCGCACGAGGAAGGCGGCCGCTCACACGAGGCGTTGCGCCACTTCGACGCGGCGCTGCGTGTGATGCGCGAACTGGGCGACCCGCTCTACGAAGGGCAGTTCCTCGGCTACCAGGGCCGCAGCCTCGCCCGCCTCGGCGACATCGAGCGCGCGCGCGAATGCATTGCCGCCGGCCTGGCGCTGCTGCGCGACGCTGCGGACCCGCTGAGTCTCGGTGTGCTGCTGTGCGACCGCGCCGAATGCGAGTGGCGCGCCGGCGATGGGTCGACTGCCCACCAGATACTCGACGAGGCGCGAGCCCTCGCCGCCTCGGCCGGCGCCGGACCGCAGTCAGAACTCCGTCAGGCGCTGGCGCGGGTCGAGCGACACTTCGCCGAGGCCGAAGACGGCCCGTCGGTTACTGCTGTTTGACCCACGGGTCCAGCGAAGGCACCGCCGGCGAACTGCTGCCCGGCGCGGGCACGACCGTCACCGTGTAGGCATAGCAAGAGCCCGCCGGGCCCTTCTTCACGTTGCAGTGATACAGGCTGCCAGCCACCTTCGAGCCGCAGGTGTGGATCACCGTGCCTGGGTCTGGTGTTGTCGTGCACCCGGACCCGGACGGCGCACTGGCAATCTTGAATACTACCCCCGGTACGCTGGTGCTGCTGTCGGGAAAGACATATCCCGTCGCCGACGATGACGCGAACACCCACTTGATCACGCCCGGCTGGCCAGCAGGCACGCCTGCAAGCGCAATCGGCTGGATCGCGCCGTTCTGCACGTTGACTTCGATGACCTTCTCATAAGGGCTGTCCGTGGTCAGCGCTCGGTTGCCGCACGAAACCAGAAACGTTCCGGCCGCCAGCCCAGCAAGTAGGCAGACCACATGTCTCACTGTCGCATGCATGGAACTCCTCCTGATCGCGCCGCCACCATTTGCAGCGACGGTGGCCAATCATGCACCTCGCCCGCTGCATTGGGAAGTCGTGGGAGCGTGCTGCGAGGCCATCGAGTGCCCGCGCTCGAACCACGATTCAAGATGGGCTTGCATGCCGCGGCGCCCTCGGCTGCCATCCATTGCCATCAGCTTCTCTTTCGCTGACGGCCGCCCGCCACGGCCACGAAGCGGCCTATCTTCAGTGACCGTTGATGGCCGTCCAGCGACGGACACGATCTGCGCCCGAGTGTTCACTCCAATCACATCGTGAACCTTCAGCGCGCTGATCGCGGAGTCCGATGCGCGGTAATTGCGACCGTTCAGTCGACCCCGATGAGTCGTTCCCTGGCGGCCACGATCAATCGTCGAGGCTCGTGCCCCCCTCACCCCGCCCCCATCAACGCCAGCAGCACCCCACCCGCCACCACGCTGGCTACCTGCCCGGCCGCGTTGGCGCCCATCGCATGCATCAGCAGGTGGTTCTCGAAGTCCTCGTCCTGTGCCGCCTTGTGCACCACGCGCGCGGCCATCGGGAAGGCGCTGAGGCCGGCGGCGCCGATCAGCGGGTTGAGCGCGTTGCCGCCGCCCGCGGCATTGAGCAGCTTTGCGAACAGCACGCCGGCCACGGCATCGAGCGCGAAGGCGCCGATGCCCAGCACCAGGATCGCCAGCGTGCTCGGCTTGAGGAACTCGCGGCCGACCATCGTGGAGCCGATCGCCAGGCCCAGGAACAGCGTCACCACGTTGGCGATCTCCTGCGACGAGGCTTTGGTCAAGCGCTCGACGACGCCCGACTCCTTCATCAGGTTGCCCAACATCAGCATGCCGATCAGCGGGGTGGCAAAGGGCACCAGGATGCCGACGACCAGCGTGACGACGATCGGGAACAGGATGCGCGTGCGGCGGCTGATGCTGCGCTGGCTGTAGGGCATGCGGATCAGGCGCTCGCGCTGGGTGGTCAGCAGCTTCATGATCGGCGGCAGGATGATCGGCACCAGGCTCATGTAGCTGTACGCGGCCACCGTGATCGGCGCCAGCAGGTGCGGCGCGAGCAGGCCGCTGACGTAGATCGAGGTTGGCCCGTCGATCGCGCCGATGATGCCGATCGACGCCGCCTCGGGCCGCGTGAAACCCAGCGCCAGCGCCAGCAGCAGCGTGGCGAAGATGCCGAACTGCCCGGCCGCACCGAGCAGCACCATGCGCGGGTTCTCCAGCAGCGGGCCGAAGTCGGTGAGCGCGCCGATGCCGATGAAGATCAGCAGCGGGAACAGTTCGTTGCCCACGCCCATGTGGTAAAGAATCTTCAACATGCCGTCGTCGGCAATCAGAGGCGACAGCGGCAGGTTGGCGAGCAGGCAGCCCGCGCCGATGGGCAGCAGCAGCAGCGGCTCGTAGTTCTTCGCAATGCCCAGATACAGCAGCACGCCGGCCACCGCCAGCATCACCAGCGATGCCGGCGTCAGCCCGGCTGCGCCCTGCATCAGCAGGGCCAGCGTGCCGCCGCCGGAGCCCATCAGCCCTGCGCCTCGAAGCGCACGATGGCTTCGCCGTGCGCCACCTGCTGGCCCGGCTGCACGCACACCTGGGCGATGACGCCAGCTTGTGGCGCGCGGATCACGTTCTCCATCTTCATGGCTTCGAGCACCACGATGTCCTGGCCGCGCTGCACGTGTGCGCCGGCGACCACCGCGACGCGCAGGATCGCGCCGGGCATCGGCGCGCGCAGCACGGAACCGCCGCCGGCCGTCAATGCGGCCGGGGCCGGCGCCGCACCGGCGCGCTCGCGCGGCGGCGCGGCGGCAACGATGCGCGGCGCGGTTGGTGTGCCGTCGGCCAGTTCCTCGGCCGCACCGAGCGTGACGTCGAATGCCTGGCCGTCGACGACGACCTGGAACCGGTCGACCCCGGTGTCCTGCACGTCGACTGCGAAGGATCGGCCGCCGATCTCGATCGTGTAGCGATGCATGGGCTCGTCAGCGCCGTCCGCGCTGCCAGGAGTGGTTCTGCCGCGCGCGCCCGGCCGCCACCCAGCGCGATGCGTGCAGCAGGCTGCCCGGCCAATGGATGCGCATGCCCGGTGCGGCCTCGGCGCGCCGTTGCGCGTTGTGAGCCAGCACCGCCACGCTGATGGCCGCGACCAGCGCCGGATCCAGCGGCGCCTCGGGCACCGTTTCGGACGGTGCGACCGCACTGCGCTCGGGGTGCGGCGTATCGAACCTGAGCATCAGCGTCAGCAGCCCCCACAGCAGCGCGAGCAGGCCGAACACGAGTCCCATGCCCAGCGCGGTCATCTGCAAGCCCCAACCGAGGTTGTCCATGCTCAGCTCGGAATGAGGCCGTGCTTCTTGGGTGGGTTCTGCAGCACCTTGGTGCGCAGCAACTCGAGCGCGCGGACCAGGCGCGGCCGGGTTTCGTGCGGCTCGATCACCTCGTCGATCTGCCCCACATCGGCGGCGCGGTACGGGTTGAAGAACTTGTCGCGGTAGTAGGCGACGAGTTCTCGTTCCTTGGCCGCGGGGTCGCTCGCCTCCTTGACCTCGCTGCGATAGAGCACGCGCACCGCGGGCTCGGCGCCCATCACCGCGATCTGCGCGGTCGGCCAGGCGAAGGCCAGGTCGGTGCGCATCTGCTTGCTGCTCATGGCCACGTAGGCGCCGCCCATCGCCTTGCGCGTGACGATCGAGATCTTGGGCACCGTGGCTTCGCAGTAGGCGTAGATGATCTTGGCGCCATGCCGGATCACGCCGCGGTATTCCTGATCCACCCCGGGCAGGAAGCCGGGGCAGTCGACGAAGGTCACGACCGGGATGTTGTAGGCGTCGCAGATGCGGATGAAGCGCGCGATCTTGTCGCTCGCATCCAGATCCAGAGCGCCCGCCATGTGGGCGGGCTGATTGGCCACGATGCCTACCGAAAACCCGTCCAGCCTTGCGAAGCCCACCAGCGCGTTGGGCGCGAAGGCCGACTGCAACTCGAGGAAGCTGCCGCGGTCGAACACGCGCTCGATCACCTCGTGCATGTCGTAGGTGTGCTGCTCGACATCGGGGATCAGCGTGTCGAGCGCGGTGTCGGAACGGTCGGCCGGGTCGTACGGCACGATCGGCGGCGGATCTTCGCTGTTGTTCTGCGGCAGGTAGCCGAGCAGCCGCTTGGCCAGGTCGAGTGCCGCGATGTCGGTCGGCGCCTCGAGGTGCGCAACGCCGCTGCGGGCCATGTGCACGCCGGTGCCGCCCAGGTCTTCGGCGCTCACCGCCTCGCCGGTGATCGCCCTGACCACGTCGGGACCAGTGAGGAACATCGAGGCCCCCTGGGCCATGATGACGAAGTCGGTCAGCGCCGGCGAGTAGACCGCGCCGCCTGCGCAGGGCCCGAGGATCAGCGAGATCTGCGGGATCACGCCCGAGGCCATCACGTTGCGCACGAACACCTCGCCATAGGCGGCCAGGCTGCGTACGCCCTCCTGGATGCGCGCGCCGCCCGAGTCGTTCAGGCCGATCAGCGGGATGCCGGACTCCAGCGCCAGGTGCTGGATGCGCGTGATCTTGCGCGACTGAACTTCCGAGAAGGAGCCGCCGAGCACGGTGAAATCGTGCGCGAAGACCGCGACGCGACGGCCGTTGACCTTGCCGAAGCCGGTGACGACGCCGTCGCCAGGAAAGCGCTGATCGGCCAGGCCGAAGTCGCTCACGCTGTGGGTCGCCAGCGCACCCAGCTCCTGGAACGAGCCCGCGTCGAGCAGGGCGTCGAGACGCTCGCGCGCAGTCAGGCGCCCGCGTGCGTGTTGCTGTTCGATGCGCCGTGCGCCGCCTCCCTGCACCGCCCGCGCTCGCAATTCGCGCAACGTTTCGAGATGAGCGTTGGTCGGCGCCGGGCTGTCTCGGTCCTCCATCTCGCCTGCTCTGGGTGAAAGTCGGCGCGAGGCTACCCCCGGTTGCGCTCTGCGACTTGATGCGCATCAAGCAGCGCGACCCGTGACTCCGAACAATCCCCGCATGCTTCAAGTGCGCATTCACGGCCGGGGCGGCCAAGGCGTGGTCACCGCGGCCGAGATGCTCTCGGTTGCCGCGTTCGAGCAGGGGCGGCATGCGCAGGCCTTCCCGAGCTTCGGGTCCGAGCGGACCGGCGCCCCGGTGGTGGCGTTCTGCCGCATCGACGACCGCGACATCCGGCTGCGCGAGCCGATCCTCGAGCCCGACGTGCTGATCGTGCAGGACCCGACGCTGCTGCACCAGGTCGACGTGTTCCAGGGCCTCAAGCCCGACGGCTACGTGCTGATCAACAGCCGTCGCAGTTTCGACGAGCTGGGCCTGGCCGACATTGCCAAGCGCTTTAGGCGCGAGCGCCTGATCACCGTGCCCGCGACCGATATCGCCATGAAGCACCTGGGCCGGCCGCTGCCCAATGCGGTGCTGCTCGGCGGCTTTGCCGCGCTGTCGGGCCTGGTGACGCTGGAGGCGGTATCGCATGCGATCGGCGAGAAGTTCACCGGCAAGGTGGCGCAGGGCAACGTCGCCGCGGCGGCCGAGGCCTTCGACTACGTCAGGCGCGAGATGGAGGAACTGGCCCGTGCTGAAGCAAATTGAAGGCTCGCGTGCCGTGGCCGAGGCGGTGGCGCTCTCGCGCCCCGAGGTGATCTGCGCGTATCCGATCTCGCCGCAGACCCACATCGTCGAAGGCCTGGGCGAACTGGTGAAGAGCGGGGCCTTGACGCCCTGCGAATTCATCAATGTCGAAAGCGAGTTCGCCGCGATGAGCGTGGCGATCGGCGCATCGGCCGCCGGCGCACGCACCTACACGGCCACCGCGAGCCAGGGTCTGCTGTTCATGGCCGAGGCGGTCTACAACGCCAGCGGCCTCGGGCTGCCGATCGTCATGACGGTGGCCAACCGCGCGATCGGCGCGCCGATCAACATCTGGAACGACCACAGCGACAGCATGAGCCAGCGCGATTGCGGCTGGATCCAGCTGTTCGCCGCGCACAACCAGGAGGCGCTGGACCTGCACATCCAGGCCTTCAAGCTCGGCGAGGAACTGTCGATGCCGGTGATGGTGTGCATGGACGGCTTCATCCTCACGCATGCCTACGAGCGCGTGGACATGCCCAAGCAGGCCGACGTCGATGCCTTCCTGCCGCGCTACGAGCCGCGCCAGGTGCTCGACCCGGCCGAGCCGGTGTCGATCGGCGCGATGGTCGGACCCGAGGCCTTCATGGAAGTGCGCTACCTCGCGCATGCCAAGCAGACGACGGCACTCGAGCGCATCCCGCAGATCTCCAACGAATTCGCCGAGCGCTTCGGCCGCAACACCGGCGGCCTGGTGCGCGGCTACCATCTCGAAGGCGCCGAGACGATCGTCGTCGCGCTCGGCTCGGTGATCGGCACGCTGCGCGAGACGGTCGAGGAACTGCGGCGCGACGGACACAAGGTTGGCGTGCTCGGCATTCACTCGTTCCGGCCGTTCCCGCTGGCGGCCGTGCGCTCGGCACTGCAGGGCGCCAAGCGCGTGGTGGTGCTCGAGAAAAGCTTCTCGGTCGGGCTGGGCGGCGTGGTCTCGACCGACGTGCGGCTCGCGCTGTCGGGCATCCAGTTGCACGGCTACACCGTGATCGCGGGCCTGGGCGGCCGCGCGATCACGCGCGCGTCGCTCGCGCGCATGCTGAGCGAGGCGATGACCGACAAGCTGCCCCCGCTGTCCTTCCTCGATCTCGACTGGCGCATCGTGAACCGCCAGCTCGAACGCGAAGCCGCGATGCGGCGCAGCGGGCCGATCGCCGAGAACCTGTTGCGCGACGTGGGCACCGTGGCCTCGAAGGTGAGCTGACATGACCTTGGCCAATCCGATCAAGTTCTACCAGACCGGCACCTTCACCGTCGGCAATCGGCTGCTCGCGCCGGAACAGCGCAGCGTGCAGTCGAGCGCGGAGCGCAGCAACTCGCTCAACAGCGGCCACCGTGCCTGCCAGGGCTGCGGCGAGGCGCTGGGTGCGCGCTACGCGATCGATGCCGCGATGCGCGCGACGCGCGGCCAGCTGATCGCCGCCAACGCCACCGGATGCCTCGAGGTGTTCTCGACGCCGTATCCGGAGACGTCGTGGCAGCTGCCGTGGATCCACTCGCTGTTCGGCAATGCCGCGGCGGTGGGCACCGGCATCGCGGCGGCGATGAAGGTCAAGGGCCGGGCCGACGTGCGCGTGATCGCGCAAGGCGGCGACGGCGGCACCACCGACATCGGCTTCGGTTGCCTGTCGGGCATGTTC
>Ga0209798_10000688_pt1 | contig 20561 bp, 19 predicted proteins | sample DOMMetBare3Fresh_FD_187475 | JGI IMG/M metagenome (GOLD analysis project Ga0209798, IMG submission 187475) | Wetland sediment microbial communities from St. Louis River estuary, USA, under dissolved organic matter induced mercury methylation -... | ecosystem: Environmental > Aquatic >...
CGCGGGCACGGACCGGCGCTGGTGGCACTTCATGCAGAGGTTGGCGTTCGTGTCCGGCGTGTCCATCGACCACCGGAGCTGCCCCGGGAACGGCGTGCCGGCGTCGTCAGCGCGCGAGCCATGCGGGTCATGGCACACCGCGCAGGTCTGGCCCAGCAGCTCGGAACTGCCCTTGTCGCGGTAGTTGACGAAGGCGCCCCAGGCCGCAAGTATCCCCTTGGCCTCGTGGCACTGGACGCAGGCCGCGTTGCACGCTGGCGCACAGTTGTCGGGAGCCTCGGTCAGCGCCACCGCGTGTCCCGAGCGCGACCATTCTTCGTAGGTGCGCACGCCCGGCCCGCTGTTCTGGTTGTGGCAGCTGCCGCACGTGGCGCTGTTGGCAAGGGTAGTGGAATCGGCGCCCACCGGCACGCCGATCAGCGCGAGCGGCGGGTTCGTCGCACTCGTGGCCCCGTCCGGCGCCTTCACGTGGTCCAAGCCCGGCCCGTGGCAGCTTTCGCATTGGACGTCGTGGTAGACCGTGTCGGGCTTGAGGTCCCAGCCGGCGGCGAAGGCCGCGGCGTTGCCGCGGTCGCTCACCGTGTGGCAGGTGTAGCACTCGTCCTTCACGCCCGGGCTGGTGGCCGGCAAGTCATAGGCGCTGGCATGGGCCGTCTGGGCCCAGTCCGCCTGGTGCTCCACGTGACAGTTGCCGCAGGTGGTCTGCTTGTCGGCGGACGTGAAGTAGCCGAGGAACCCGTTGGCCGAATCCGGCGGCGGGTTGAACGGCTCGCGATCGCGGAACACGATCTTATCGCTCGTACACGCAGCGAGGAGCATGGGCACGATGCCGGAGACCAGGAGGATGGACCGCCAGAGGGCTCGGTGATTCGACATGGGACCGCCGCCTTGGCCTGCTGAGTTGTTGGGATGCTGCGGGATATGCCTACATTTGAGCGCTCCGTAGAAATACGCAAGAGGGGTCAGTCGCATCCCGGAGACGAATGAAGAAATCTTTAGACTACGCCCGTCACGCCTCGTACTCTATTGACCTGCAAAGTCTCACGCCCAATTGTGATTTCCTTCACCTGTTCGTCGACACTGTTGTGCCGTCACCAGTCCGCTGTGCAGTCACCAGTCCACCCGCTCCGCGCGTCGACCATCCGAGGGCCTCGCCCAGATCGGAGAAGTCGCGATGCTCCTTCCCCATCCCGTTCCCTGGACCGACAACGAGACGCTGCGTGAACACCTCGAGGCGCGGGGAGTTTCGCGGCGCGACTTTCTCCAGTTCTGCACCGGCCTCGCCGCGGTGCTCGGCCTGGACAGTCTCGCCGTCCCCCGGATCGCCCGGGCGCTCGAGACCCTGAAGCGGCCATCGGTCGTCTGGATCCAGCTGCAGGAGTGCACCGGCTGCGTCGAAAGCGTGCTCCGCACCGCCGATCCGACGATCGGCAATCTCGTGCTCGACCTAGTGTCGCTGGATTACTCGCACACGCTCATGGCTGCGGCCGGAACCGCCGCGGAGCGCGCGCTGCACGACGCGATGACGGCGAACGCGGGGAAGTACCTGCTGGTGGTCACCGGCTCGGTGCCGCTGGCCGAAGGCGGGATCTACACCACGATCGGCGGCCGCACCGCCAAGACGATCCTGGAGGAGGCCGCCGCCGGCGCTGCGGCCGTGGTAGCGATCGGCGCCTGCGCCCACTGGGGAAGCGTGCAGGCGGCGCGGCCCAACCCGACCGGTGCGGTGGGCGTCTCCTCGATCGTGAAGGACCGGCCCGTGGTCAACATCGCCGGGTGCCCCCCGATCGGCGACGTGGTCACCGCGACCATTGTCCACTTCCTCACCTTCGGCCGGCTGCCCGCGCTCGACGCCGAAGGACGCCCGATGTTCGCCTACGGCGCCCGGATCCACGACCAGTGCCCGCGCCGCGCCAACTTCGACGCGGGCCAGTACGTCGAGGTGTTCGACGACGAGGCGGCGCGGAAGGGTTGGTGTCTCTATCACGTCGGTTGCAAGGGTCCGGGGACGTTCTCTCCCTGTCCCATCTTCCAGTGGAACACCCGGACCAGCTGGCCGATCGGTGCGGGGCATCCGTGCATCGGCTGCACCGAGCCGAAGTTCTGGGACACGATGAGCCCGTTCTATGACCGCCTGCCGGACGTAGGAGGGTTCGGGGTCGAGCAACGGCTCGACCTGCTCGGCGCCGCGCTGGCGATCGGCGCCACGGCGGGGGTCGCCGCGCACGCGGTGGCGACGGGCGTCCACCAGGTGCGGGCACGTCGCGCCGCGGCGGCGCTCCCCGTGCTGGGTGAGGGGTCCGCCGTGCCGCCGCCTACCGGTGGAGGTCGGGAAGGGGGTGCGTCCCATGAGTAAGACTCGCGTCGTCGTCGACCCGATCACCCGGATCGAAGGCCACCTGCGGATCGAGGCGCAGGCCGAGAACGGCCGCATCGCCAACGCGTGGGCCACATCCACCCAGTTCCGTGGGATCGAGATCATCATGCAGGGCCGCGACCCCCGTGACGCCTGGGCGTTCACCCAGCGGATTTGCGGAGTCTGCACCGTGGTGCATGCCGTGGCCTCCTGCCGCGCCGTGGAGGACGCGCTCGATATCACCATTCCGCCCAACGCAAACCTGATCCGGAATCTGATCCACGGCATGCAGTTCGTGCAGGACCACGTGATCCACTTCTACCACCTCCACGCGCTCGACTGGGTGGACGTGGTGAGCGCGCTCAAGGCGGACCCGGCGGCGACTTCGGCACTCGCCCGGAAGATCTCCCCCTGGCCCAACAACTCGGAGACCCTGTTCCGGGAAGTCCAGGACCGGCTCAAGAAGTTCGTCGGCAGCGGCCAGCTCGGCATCTTCACCAACGGCTATTGGGGACATCCCGCCTACAAGCTTCCGCCCGAAGCGAACCTGCTCGCCGTGTCCCATTACCTCGAAGCGCTCGACTGGCAGCGCGACGTCATCCGGCTCCACACCGTGTTCGGGGGGAAGAACCCGCACCCGAACTTCCTGGTCGGCGGGATGGCGTCGGCGATCAACCTGGACGATACGGCGACCATCAACGCCGAGCGGCTGACCGACATCCGCGACATGATCACGCGGGCCCAGCGGTTCGTCGAGGAGGTGTACTGGCCCGACCTGCTCGCCATCGCGAGCTTCTACAAGGAATGGGCGTCGATCGGCGGCGGTGTGCGCAACTACCTTGCGGTTGGCGAGTTTCCCGAGGGCGACGTGCGGGAGACGGAGCGGCTCTACCTCCCGCGCGGCATCGTCCTGGACCGCGATCTCACCCGCGTCTGGCCCTACGACCACGAACTGGTCAAGGAATACATCACCAGTTCGTGGTACGAGTACTCGGCCGGGGATGCCGAGGGGCTGCATCCCTGGCAGGGGGAGACCAAGGCCAAGTACGCCGGTCCGCCGACGCCGTGGGAGTATCTGCAGGACTCCCCGAAGTACAGCTGGATGAAGTCGCCGCGCTACGACGGCAAGCCGATGGAGGTGGGGCCGCTCGCCCGGATGCTGGTCGGCTTCGCCGCCGGTCACGAGGACATTCGCGCCATCGTCAAGCAAGTCCTCGACCGGCTCGAGGTGGGGCCGGCGGCGCTCTTCTCCACGCTGGGACGGACGGCCGCCCGCGGCATCGAGACCGTGCTGCTGGCGCGGCGCATGAACACCTGGTACGACCGGCTGGTCGAGCGGATCAAGAGCGGCGACACCCAGACCTTCGCGGGCGCCAAGTGGGAACCGTCGTCCTGGCCGGCCAAAGCGCAGGGATACGGATATCTCGACGCGCCCCGTGGCGCCCTCGGCCACTGGGTCCAGATCGAGAACGGCAAGATTTCGCGCTATCAATGCGTGGTGCCGAGCACCTGGAACTGCTCGCCGCGCGACGGCCAGGGGCAGATGGGCCCGTACGAGGCCGCCCTGGTCGATAACCACCCGCTGGTGAATCCGGAGCAGCCGCTCGAGATCCTGCGCACCATCCACTCGTTCGACCCCTGCATGGCGTGCGGGGTCCACGTGCTCGACGCGGCGGGCAACCGGATCACCGAGGTGACGGTCCAATGACCGCACCTGCGCAGGCACCGGCGCCCCGCGGCTGGCGGGGGATCTCGCTGGCGCACAAGGTTCCGCCACCAAGCGGCGATTACCACTGGGTCTACCTGTGGGAGTGGCCGATCCGGACGATGCACTGGCTGGCCGGCGGCTCGATTCTCGTCCTCGCCGTGACCGGGCTGTACATCGGCAAACCGTACTTCGTGATCGGCGGCGACACGAGCGCCCACTTCCTCATGGGCTGGATGCGCGCGGTCCACTTCGGCGCCGCGGCGGTGCTGGTGAGCACCGCCATCGTGCGGCTCTACTGGCTGTTCGCCGGCAACAAGTTCGAGCGCTGGCCCGCGCTGTTTCCGGTGCGGCCCCGGGACTGGGTCAACCTGGTGCGTCAGGTGAAGTACTACCTGCTGATCCAGCCCGAGCGGGCCCCGCACTATCTCGGGCACAACCCACTGCAACAGCTCAGCTACACCGCGCTGTACGGCGTCGCCCTGCTGCAGGTCGTGACCGGCTTCGCCTTGTACGGGCAGGCCGATCCCAGCGGCTTCTTCTTCCGGGCGCTCGGGTGGGTCGCCCCGCTCTTCGGCGGCATGCCGATCGTGCGGTTCGTGCACCACGTCGCGACGTGGGTGTTCCTCAGCTTCATCCCGATCCACGTCTATCTGGCCATGCGCGCCGACCTGCTGGAGCGCGGAGGCGCGATTTCGTCGATCATCAGCGGCGGGCGATTCGTTCCCTCCGGACAGCGGTTCATCGATGAGTGAGACTCGGGGCGAGGTGCTCGTGATCGGCCTCGGCAATCCGCTCATGGGGGATGACGGGTTGGGGCTCGCCGCGCTCGACCGGCTGCGCACTCAGTGGGAGATCCCCGCCACGGTACGGCTGGTGGACGGCGGCACCTGGGGCATGAACCTGCTGCCGCTGCTCGAGGACGCCGAGGCGGTGGTCCTGATCGACGCGATCGACGCCGGCCGGGTTGCGGGCGAGCTGGTCCTGCTGGAGCGCGACGAGGTGCCCCGCTTCCTCGGCCTCAAGCTCTCGCCGCATCAGATCGACCTCCGCGAGGTGATCGCCCTGGCGGCGTTTCGGGGACGGCTCCCCGAGCGCCTGGTCGTCATCGGGCTGCAGCCCGAGCGGGTGGAGCTGTCGGCGGTGCTCACCCCCGCCGTCGCCGGCCACGTCGGCAAGGTCGTGACCGGCGTGGTCGCCCGCCTGGGCGCGTGGGGGCACCGGCTGCTCCCCCGTTCGGTCGCCATCATTGCATGAGCTGAGCGTGGCGCTCGAGATCCGGCGCATCGCCGAGACGCGGCTTGCGCCGGACGAGCGTGCTCGGCTGGTGACGGTCGGGCTCGAGGTCGGGGAGGAGTCGGGACTCGAGCCGGAGAACCTGCGGTTCTGCCTCGCCGCCGTGTTCGCCGAGCCGCCGTTCGCGGCGCCGCGGACCATCATCGAGCGGCCGCCCGGCGACGCGCTCCGCGTGACTTACCTGGAGGTGGACGATGGCCGTCCGGACGATTGACGTCCGCGAGCGCGTGATGGCGAGGAACGACCTCATCGCCGCCTCCGTGCGCGGGCGGCTGCAGGACGCGGGCGTGGTGGCATTCAACCTCGTGTCGTCGCCGGGGAGCGGGAAGACCGCGTTGCTCGAGCGCACCCTCGAGGCGCTGGACACCGAGCTGGACATCGCCGTCATCACGGGGGACGTCCAGACCCAGAACGATGCGGACCGCCTGGCTCGCTGCACTGATCGGCTCGTCCAGGCGGTCGTCACCAACGGCGCCTGCCATCTGGACGCCTTGCAGGTCGAGACGGCGCTGGACGCGATCGACCTCGGCCGTACCCGGCTGCTCTTCATCGAGAACGTCGGCAATCTGGTGTGCCCCGCCAGCTGGGACCTCGGCGAGACGGCCAAGGTCGTGGTCTTCTCCGTGACCGAAGGCGAAGACAAGCCGCTCAAGTACCCGAAGATGTTTCGCGAGGCGGGGTACGCGGTGCTGAACAAGATGGATCTTCTCCCCCACCTGGACTTCGATGTCGCCGCCGCCGTGGCGAACGCGCGGTCGGTGAACCCGGCGCTCCGCTTCTTCTTCACCTCCGCCCGGACCGGGGAGGGGATGGATGCATGGTACGACTTCCTGCGGACCCGGGTCGAAGCGGCCTCGCCGGCCTGACCGCGGCCGACGCAGAGCCGGCGCGCGCGGCCCGCCTGCTCCACGTCTCGGGCGTGGTGCAGGGAGTGGGCTTTCGCCCGTTCGTGCACCGGCTGGCGGTCCGCCATGGCCTGGCCGGCTGGGTGCGGAACTCGTCCGGCGATGTGGAGATCGAGGTGGAGGGGCCGCCCGCGGCGCTGGACGAGTTCATCGAGGCATTGCGGGTGGCCGCGCCGCCGCTCGCCCGCGTGGCCCAGGTGCGGGCCGATCGGTGCCCGCCCACGGGGCGCGACGCGTTCGCCATCCTGCCCAGCGCGCCGGCGCCGGACCGCCGCCAGCCGGTGCCGCCCGATACGGCGCTCTGCGCCGCCTGCGAGGCCGAGTTGTTCGACCCGGCCAATCGGCGGTACCGCTACCCGTTCATCACCTGCACCGACTGCGGACCGCGCTTCACGGTCGTCGAGGCGATGCCCTACGATCGCGAGCGGACCAGCATGCGGGCGTTCACGCAGTGCCCCACTTGCGCGCGCGAATATCGGACCCCCGGTGAGCGCCGCTACCACTCGGAGACGAATAGCTGCCCCGCCTGCGGGCCCCGTGTGCGGTACCTGGGGGGGCCGGCGCCGGAGTGCTGGGACGGGGATGCGCTCGCCGCGGCAGCGGACCTGATCCGGCGGGGCGGGATCCTGGCGGCTCGGGGACTGGGCGGCTTCCACCTCGCGGCGGACGCGACCAGCGAGGCGGCGGTCGAGCGACTGCGCCTGCGGAAACGCCGTGACGAGAAGCCGTTCGCCGTCATGGTCCGCTCGCTCGAGCAGGCCGAGGTCCTGGCGGAACTCGGCGAGGCGGACCGCCGCCTGCTCGGCGCGCCCGAACGGCCCGTGGTGGTGTTGCATCGCCGGACCGACGCGGGTCTGGCCGCTGCCGTGGCCCCGGGGCTCGACTCGGTCGGTCTGATGCTCGCCTACACTCCGCTCCACCATCTCCTGCTCGACCTGGCCGGCCGCCCGCTCGTCATGACCAGCGGCAACCTGAGCGAGGAACCCATCGCGATCGGCAACGACGAGGCTCTGGCGCGGCTCGGCGGAGTCGCCGATGGCTTCCTGCTCCACGATCGGGAGATCATTGCGCGGTGCGACGATTCCGTCGTGCGGCCGGCCGGGGACGCCGTGGTGCTGCTCCGGCGCGCCCGCGGGTACGCGCCGCTCCCGCTGCGACTTCCCGTGCCGGCCCGGCGGCCGCTGGTGGCCGTGGGAGCACACCTCAAGAGCACCTTCACGCTGGTCCATGGCCACGCAGCGTATTTGAGTCCGCACCTCGGAGATCTGGAGACGCTGGAGACCCTCGAGTCCTTCCGCACGACGCTCGTGCGCTACCGGGAGCTGTTCCGGATCGAGCCCGAGGTGGCCGCGCGCGATCTGCATCCAGGGTATCTCTCCACCCGGATCGCCGAAGAGCTCGGGGTCGAGCGGGTCGAGACGGTCCAGCACCACCACGCCCACATCGCCGCGGTCATGGCGGAGCACGGAATGACCGGACCGGTCATCGGCGTCGCCTACGACGGCACCGGCTACGGTGACGACGGCCACGTCTGGGGCGCCGAGATCCTCTGGTGCGATTTGACCGGCTACCGCCGGCTGGCGCAGCTGCGCTACGCGCCCCTCCCCGGCGGGGATGCGGCGGCACGGGCGCCGTGGCGGGCGGCGCTCGGCATGCTCTCGACCCAGCCGTCCGTGGCCCCAGCATTCCGCCTGGCGTTCCAGGGCGTCCCCGCCGCCGAGCGTCGGCTCGCGGAGCGCCAGCTCGAGGTCGGACTCAATGCGCCGCTCGCCTCGTCCATGGGCCGGCTATTCGATGCCGCCGCGGCCGTGCTCGGCGTGCGGCGCCTGAACCGGTACGAGGGGCAGGCGGCCATGGAGCTCGAGTCGCTCGCCGGCCGGCGGACTGCGCGGGAGTACCGCTGCCACATTCTCGACGGCGCGGACGGCGGCTGGCAGCTCGACCCGATCCCGCTCCTGGTCGAGCTGGGCGAGCGGCGGCAGAGCGGGGAGCCGGTGGCCGATCTGGCCGCCGATTTCCACGCCAGCGTCGCACGGGCGACGGCGGAGCTGGTCGAGCGGGCCGTGGAGGCCACCGGGGTCTCGGTCGTGGCCCTGGGTGGCGGCGTGTTCCAGAACGTTCGGCTCTCCCTCTCGGTACGTGAGCGCCTGGCTGCCGCGGGCCTGCGAGTGCTGGTGCCCCGCCTGCTCGGCCCCAATGACGGCGCGGTGAGCTTCGGCCAGGCGGCCGTGGCCGCGGCGCGGGAGGCGTGCTGACCATGTGTCTTGGCATCCCCGGGCGGATCGTGGAGACCCATGCGGACGCGGGCCTGCTGATGGGCACCGTGGACTTTGGCGGGGTCCGCCGCGAGGTCTGTCTCGCATACCTGGACGGCCAGGTCGAGCCGGGCGACTACGCGATCGTGCACGTCGGCTTCGCCATCAGCAAGGTGGACGAGGCTGAGGCGCGGCGCACGTTCGAGGCCCTGCGGGAGCTGAGCCAGCTCGACGAGCTCGACTGGATGCGGGAGGTGGCCGAGCGGAGCCTGAGCCCGGGCGGCGGGGAGAGCCCGTGAAGTACCTCAGCGAATACCGCGACCCGAGCGTCGCCCGCGGCCTCATCGCGCGCATCCGGCGGGAGGCCACGCGCCCGTGGGTCATGATGGAAGTGTGCGGGGGTCAGACCCACACCATCGTGAAGCAGGGGCTGCTCGAGCTGCTCGACGGCGCGGTCGAGATGATCCACGGGCCCGGCTGTCCGGTCTGCGTCACGCCGCTGGAGCAGATCGACAAGGCGCTGCGGCTGGCCGCCGATCCGCGAGTCATCTTCACCTCCTTCGGAGACATGCTCCGGGTGCCGGGGAGCGAGTGCGATCTGCTCCAGATCCGGGCGCGCGGGGGCGAGGTCCGCGTGGTCTATTCGCCGCTCGACGCGCTGCAGATCGCGCGGCGCCACCCGGACCGGCAGGTCGTCTTCTTCGCCGTCGGGTTCGAGACCACCGCCCCGGCCAACGCCATGGCCGTCTGGCGGGCGCGGGAGCTCGGCATTGGCAACTTCAGCGTCCTGGTTTCGCACGTCACCGTGCCCCCGGCGATGACGGCCATCCTCGAATCGCCCGACAACCGGGTCCAGGCCTTCCTGGCCGCGGGCCACGTCTGCACGGTGATGGGCTGGACCGAGTACGAACCGATCGCGGAACGGTACCGGGTGCCGATCGTCGTGACCGGATTCGAGCCGGTGGATATCCTGGAGGGCATGCTGATGGCCGTCCGGCAGCTGGAGGGAGGCCGGCACGCCGTCGAGAACCAGTACGCTCGCTCGGTCCGGCGCGAGGGCACCGTCCCCGCGCGCGATCTGGTGGCGCGGGTTTTCCGCCTGGTGGACCGGAAGTGGCGCGGCATCGGCGAGATCCCGCTGAGCGGCCTCGGCCTCCGCGAGGAGTTCGCCGACTTCGACGCCGAGTACCGGTTCGGGCTGGCCGCGCTCGAGGTCGAAGAGCCCGCGGAATGCCGCGCGGGCGACGTGCTGCGGGGCCGCCTCAAGCCCCATGAGTGCCCCGCCTTCGGCCTTCGGTGCACTCCCGAGCGCCCGCTCGGCGCCCCGATGGTCTCGTCGGAGGGGGCGTGCGCGGCCTACTATACGTGCGGGCGCTTCCGGCATCCCGCGGGAGTGGAGGGCTAGGTGACGGGAACGGCAGTCGGTATCGGGGCGCTCGCGTGTCCCGCGCCGCTCACCCCGGCCGGATGGGTGCAGCTCGGCCATGGGTCGGGGGGCAAGATGAGCGCCGCCCTCCTCGCGGAGCACTTCCTGCCGTACCTGGCCAACCCGGCGCTGCTGGCGCTGGGCGATGCGGCCGTAGTGCCCGCGGGCGCCACCGAGCTGGCGATCTCGACCGACACGTTCGTCGTGAGCCCGCTGGAATTCCCGGGCGGCAACATCGGGTCGCTGGCCGTGCACGGCACGCTCAACGACGTGGCGATGATGGGCGCGCGGCCGCGCTACCTCTCGGCGGGGTTCGTGCTCGAGGAGGGGCTGCCATTCGACGTGCTCGACCGCGTCGTGGGGGCGCTCGCCGCGAGCGCGCGGGCCGCCGGCGTGCCGGTCGTGACCGGGGATACCAAGGTGGTGGAGCGGGGGAAGGCCGACGGGATGTTCATCAACACGACCGGCATCGGCGCGCTCGATTTCGACTTCCGGCCGGCGCCGACGCGGGCGGCGCCCGGTGACGCGATCATCGTGAGCGGCCCGCTAGGGCGTCACGGCATGGCGATCATGGCCGCGCGCGAGGGGCTCGAGTTCGAGTCCCGCATCGAGAGCGACTCGGCGGCGCTGGTCTCCCTGGTCGAGGGGCTGCGTGCGGGCGTCGGCCTCGAGGTGCACGTGCTGCGCGACCCGACGCGCGGCGGCCTGGCCAGCACGCTCAACGAGATCGCCGCCGCGTCCCGGGTCGGCATGGAGATCGAGGCGGCGGCGGTCCCCGTACCCGGCGACGTGGCGGCCGCATGCGAGATGCTGGGCCTCGACCCACTCTACGTCGCCAGCGAGGGTGTGCTGGTGGCGATGGTTCCGCAGCCCTGGGCGGCGGCCGCCCTGGCGGCGCTCAGGGCCGACCCCCTCGGCCGGGCGGCGACGTGCGTCGGCCGGGTCGTGGCCGCCCACCCCGGCCTGGTCGTGCTCCGCACGGAGATCGGGGGCACCCGGATCGTGGACATGCTGCCTGGCGACCAGTTGCCTCGAATCTGCTAGATTCCGTCATGCCCACCCCACCCACCAGCACCTGCCCCGCCTGCGGCGCGACCGGCACCGGCCGGTTCTGCTCGACCTGCGGCGCCCCTCGGGGCGGCGCGGCCTGCCCCGGCTGTGGCCGGCCGCTCTCCCCTAATGCCAAGTTCTGCGCCTCGTGCGGCCGGGGGGTCGGCGCCGGCGCTGGCGCCGCTGCCCGCTCCGGCGACCGCACGCCGTGGATCATCGCCGGGGCGGCGTTGGCCGGACTTCTGGGGGTTCTGCTGGTGATGGTGACCCGCGGCTCGGGTTCCGCCGCCGCTGCAGCGGACCCAGCGGCGGCCGTCGCGGAGGGCGGGGGGGCAGCGGGTGCGCCGCCGGACATCAGCAACATGTCGCCCCGGGAGCGGTTCGACCGGCTGTACAACCGGGTGATGCAGGCGGCGCAATCGGGCGACGAGGCGTCGGCCAGTCGGTTCATGCCGATGGCGCTCATGGCCTACACCCAGCTCGACAGCCTGGACGCCGATGCACGCTACCATGCCGCCCTGCTCCAGGTGCACACCGGCGACGTGGCCGGCCCGATCGCCCTGGCGGACACGATCCTGGCGCAGCAGCCGGGGCACCTGTTCGGGTATATGATCCGGGGGACGGTGGCCCGCTGGCAGAAGGACGACAAGGCGCTGGCCCGGGCGTACGCCGACTTCATGAAGCACTACGATGCCGAGCTCAAGGCCGGTCGGGTGGAATACGAGGAGCACAAGAACTCGATCGCCGAGTTCCGCCAGGCTGTGACGCAGGCCAAGCCCGGCTCGCCGGGCACTTGAATCCTGGGGAGCCGGCGGGGAACTTAGGTGTCGGGGCACCAATTCACGACCACGGGGGCAGACGATGAAGGCAGGCCACAAGTTCCTTTTCGGGGCGGCGCTGATCGTCGGAAGTGTCGGCTTCCTGATCGCGGAAGGCGTGAAGGAGACCGGAGTGTATTTCCTGACTCCCACCGAGCTCGCCGCCAAGACCGCCGCCGACCCGACGTTCGTGGACAACGTGGGGTTCAAGGTAGGCGCCAAGGTGGTGCCCGGCTCCGTCCGCCGCGACAACGCCAGCCGAACGATCGACTTCCAGGTGTCCGACGGGGTGAAGACCTACCCGGTCACCTATCGCGGCCTCGTCCCCGACACCTTCACCGACGCCAACGACATCGAGGTCGTCGTGGAAGGGCGGCTCGGGCGCGACGGCGTCATCCGCGCCACCGACGTGCTCGCCAAGTGCGGCTCCCGCTACGAGGCCGTTCCCAAAGCGTGAGATCCTCTCCATGACACTGCTGGGACAATTCGCGCTGTGGGCCGCCTTCCTGATCGGCCTGTGGTGCGTGGCCATCGCGCTCACCGGCCGCTGGCGGGACCGCCCGGAGCTCGCCAGGACGGTCATCCGCTCGGTGTACGCCATCTTCGGCTGCCTGGTGGTGGCCTCGCTCGCCCTCTGGAAGGGGCTGATCACCCACGACTTCAACATCGAGTACGTGGCGGCCTACACCAGCCGGAACCTGCCGCCCTACTACATCGTGTCGGCGTTCTGGGCGGGCCAGAAGGGCTCGCTCCTCTTCTGGGCGGTGGTGCTCTCGCTGTTCGCCAGCCTGGCGCAGCTGCTGACGCCGCGCCGCTATGCCGATCTCATGCCGTACGTCGCGGGCGTCACCTCGGTGGTGGTGGCGTTCTTCGTGAGCGTCATGCTGTTCGGCTCCAACCCCTTCGAGCGGATGGCGTTCACACCCCCCGACGGGCGCGGCCTCAACCCGCAGCTTCAGAACGTCGGCATGGTCATCCACCCGCCGATGCTCTACCTGGGCTACATCAGCATCACGATCCCGTTCGCGTTCGCCATCGCGGCGCTGCTCTCCCGCCGGCTGGACACCGGGTGGATTCACGCCATCCGGAAGTGGACGCTGGTGAGCTGGCTGTTCCTGGGGATCGGGATCACGCTCGGCATGTGGTGGGCCTACGTCGAGCTGGGATGGGGCGGATACTGGGCTTGGGACCCGGTGGAGAACGCCAGCTTCCTGCCCTGGCTCACCATGACCGCGTTTCTCCATTCGGTGATGATCCAGGAGAAGCGGGGCATGCTGAAGCGGTGGAATCTCGGGCTCATCGTGGGAACGTTCCTGCTCAGCATTTTCGGCACGTTCATCACTCGGTCGGGGGTCATCGCGAGCGTGCACAGCTTCACCCAGTCGAACGTGGGATACTTCTTCCTGGCGTTCCTCGTGGTGGCGGCGGTGCTGTCGTTCACCCTGCTCTACACCCGCTGGCCGCTGCTCGAGGCCGACGTGCGCCTCGAGTCGATGTTGAGCCGTGAGGCGGCGTTCCTCTTCAACAACCTGCTGCTGGTGGGCATCGCCTTCTCCGTGCTGTGGGGGACGCTGTTTCCGATCCTTTCCGAGGCGGTGCGGGGCAGCAAGATCACGGTCGGGCCGCCGTTCTTCAATCGGGTCAATGTCCCGCTCGGCTTGCTGCTGCTCGCGCTCACCGGCATCGGGCCGCTCATCGCCTGGCGCAAGGCTTCCGCGGCCAATCTGCGCCGGCAGTTCATCGCGCCGCTCGCTGCGGGGGGCGTCATCCTGGCCGCGCTGCTGGCCGCCGGCGTGCGCGACTTCTATGCGATCATGGCGCTCGCGCTCGCCGGCTTCGTGGCGGGGACGATCGGGCAGGAGTTCTACCGCGGCGTGCGGGCGCGCCGGCGGATGCACGGCGAATCGGTGCCGCTGGCATTCGTTCGGCTGATCGGGCGGAACCGCCGGCGCTACGGCGGCTACATCGTGCATGCCGGGATCCTGATCTACTTCGCCGCGTTCGCCGGCATGGCATTCAAGACCTCGCGCGAGGCGACGCTCAAGCCCGGCGAATCGGTCGAGCTGCGGAGCCCCTTCGGCCACACCTACACCTTCACCCACGTGGGTATCTCGCAGTACGAGGCGCTCAACCGCGTGGTCAGCGCGGCGACGGTACAGGTGGCGGTGGATGGGAAGCCCGCTGGCCTCATGACCAGCGAGAAGCGCCAGCACGTGGACAGCTTCAAGCGTCCCACCTTCGAGCCGTCCACCGAGGTCGGCATCCGAAGCGGGCTGCGGGAGGACGTGTACATCGTCTTCGCCGGCGCTGTGGACGGCACGGAGGAGGCGGTCTACCGCTTCAACCTCAACCCGCTGGTCTGGTGGGTGTGGTTCGGGGGCTTCGTGCTCGCCTTCGGCGGAATCGTGACCATGTGGCCGGGCGGCGGGCCGACGATGGCGCCCTCGCGGCAGGTGCAGGGCGGCTACGGCGTGTCGTTGGTGGGCGCGGGGAAGGAGTGAGCCGGTGACGGACCAATTCCACGACCGGCCGGCTTCTCGGCGCGGGTTCCTGTGCGCGGGGCTCGCGTTCGCGCTGGCGCCGGCGGCGCAAGATTCACTCGCGGGGCGCGGCGCGGTCGGCACCCTGCGCGACCCGTCGGTCGTCGGCCGCCCGCGCGCCCCGACCGACCCCGAGGAGAACGCCGCGGAGATCCAGGCGATCGAGCTCCGGCTGGGATGCAGTTGCGGCTGCACGCTCGATATCTTCACCTGCCGCACGACCGACTTCACCTGCACCTACTCTCCCAAGCTGCATCGCGAGGTGCTGGCGCTCCGGAACCAGGGGATGTCGGCCCAGCAGGTGGTTGACGCCTTCGTCGAGAAGTACGGCGAGAAGGCACTGATGGCGCCGAAGCCCAAGGGCTTCAACCTCGCGGGATACTTCGTTCCCGGCGTGGCGATCGCCACGGCGGGTGCCTTGCTGGTGCTGGTGATCGGGCGGCGGCGCGCGGCGGTGGCGGCGGCCGGTGGGCCGGCCGCCGCCACCCCGGTCCAGGGGAGCGCCGAGGAGCTCGAGCGGCTCCGGCGGGCCCTGGACGACGTGGAGGATTGATGACGCTCGAGCTGGTCGCGGCCGTGCTCGTCGGGGTGGCCGCTGTGTGGCTGGTGCTGCAGCCGCTGATCGCACCCGGCCCGCCGTCGGCGCCGGTGTACGAGCCGCCCGACCCCGAGGAGACGCCCAAAGGACTGGCGCTGGCGGCGCTCAAGGAGATCGAGTTCGATCGCGAGACGGGGAAGCTGTCGGACGAGGACTACGCGTTTCTCAAGAGTAAGTACACCGGCGCGGCGCTCGAGGCGCTTCGCGCCGAGTCGGCGGAAGCGGTGGTGCGGCCGGAGCCGGCCGAGAGCGGCGGAGGTGGCGATGTCGAGGCCATGATCGCTGCTAGGGTTCGCGCCCTCCGCTCCGCTGCGACCTCGGCACCGCCGGGGGCCCCCGTCTGTCCGACCTGCGGCCCGCGTCCGGAACCGGACGCGGTGTTCTGCTCCACGTGCGGGCAGCGCCTGCAGGAGGGTGGTGCCTGTGCCGGCTGTGGCGCGGCGCTGGAACCAGGGAACCGGTTCTGCGAGCAGTGCGGTACCGGCGTGGCCGCCTAGGGCGCGGCGGCGCGCCCTCGAATCCGGTAGCGCAGCAGCGCCGCCGCCTCCCGCCGCCAGAGTGCCCGCGGCTCCAGCGAGGGGTCCAGATCCTCCCGCGCGAACGGCGATCCTGGCGTCACCGCGGCGCCCACCCGTGCGGCGCCGGCCCACCGGCCGCCGAACGGCACCTCCAGGCCCACCGATGCCGCTAGCCCCACGCGCCAGTGTGATCCGATGTCCGGCAGCTTCCAGACCTCGACCAGGGGCCCGGCGTACAGCCTGACGAGACCCTCCGGCCCGAGATGGCTCACCAGCAGCGCCACTTCCGGGTCAATGCCGTACACCGAGATGGCGTCCTTGACCGCCGCCAGCGCGTTCTCGCCCTCGAACGCGAGGCTACTCGAGGCGTAGCGGAAATGCACTCCCACGCCCACGCGCGCGCCTGCCCGCTCGATACCGAAGTCCCACATGGTGGGCCGGTAGGGCCGGAGCGAGCGACCCGTGGCCTGCTCGACCGCCGCACCCGAGAAGCGGGGAGCGCGAATGCCCGCGGAGAGTGCCCATTGTGCGGCGGCGGGCGGCGCGCTGGCCAGGAGAACGACGACCGCGACGACCGCCGGGCAGGTGTGAGAGCGCAGCATGGGATCACCGCATCTGGAGTTTGAGCCAACCGTTGGTCACGTTGTTCTCCCCGCGCACGACCCAGTTGGCGCCGGTGTGGTACTCGCCGACCACCACGTCCTCGATCGCGTTGCCGATCAGGTCGTCCTGCGACGTGATCCAGGAGTAGGCCGCCCGGAGAATCTTCTGGAGCGCGTTGGCGCGCTTGAAGATGCGCGCCAGCGTGCCGCTGACGCTGTCCTTCCCGCCCGTCAGGTTTGGATAGAGGTTCTGCAGCGTGGTCTGAAACGTCTTGAACCGGTTGCCGTCGAGTTTGATTTGGCAGGCGCCATCATCGTCCTCCAGTGCCAGAATCCGGATGTTCTGGTTGGGGTGCGCGGTCTTGTAGTCGTTCAACTGGGTCTGGGTGAACAAGAGCACGCTGCCAATCCAGTCGAGGCTGTTCTGATCGAAGGCGTAGTAGCCACCGGCGTGCTCGCCGGCGCACTGGTAGCTGGTGAGCGAGTCGCTCGCGCCGAGCTGGCCTAGGATGTGGATCTCATATTCGGGGCTCCCCTTCAACCAACCCTCAAAATCCTGAACGAAATGGCTGGCGGTCAGGTACAGGCCGGCCGGTGGTGTCGGCCCGCCCGACGCACAGCAGATGAACGGCTGTGCACTGCCCGGGTGATCGAAGTCCGTCTCGACCGGCACCACGGCGAGCACCGGTGTGCTGGGCGGTGTCTCGGCGCTCAGGACGACTCGAGTGCCGTGGGTGTCGAAGGCCACCGGGGCCTCCCGGTCCTCCCGCGCGGTCGCGACCAACAGGTTCGCGCCGCCCGTCCACGCCGCGCGATGCGCCGGGACCGGGAGATAAACCTCGAGCGGGATGGCCCCCGCCGTCTCCGTGGCGACCTCAGGTTCCTCGCCACCGCTCAGGCGGGCGAGGGCTCGCCGCGCCCGCCCGCCCTCCTCGCCGAGAAACCGCTGCAACTGCAGCTTGTGCTCGCGAACGAGGGAGTGGTCGAGCGCCTGCTTGATGTGGGCACGGAACTCCGCGTCGGCGAGCGCCAGGGCGAGCCGGCGAGCGAGCCGCTCGCGAACCGCCGCCTCCTGGCTCGACGGCGCCGGGTTGGCGGCGGGAGTACTGGGGGTGTCAGGGGGCGCGGTGAGTCCCGGGCTGGCGCGGTCGTTGCAGCCGCTGAGACCGGTGAGCGTGACGAGCAGCGCGAGGGTGGCGAAAGAGAATCGGGGGGACATGGCTCCTCCTTGGGTGGGTCGCTCGCGCTGACGGCCGCGCAGGGTCCGACGGCGAGCCCAACGTAGGAGGAGCCTCGACCGAACTTCGGATCGTCATCCTGCCGGAGGGAACGGAAAAGGGCGGCCGCTGGCCGCCCTGGTGGGAACCTGACGGGACCGGGCGCGCCCTCAGCCGCGAAGCGCCCCTCGCGCGGCCGACAGTGCGCGCTCCACGCCGTCGGCCGGGACATCCAGATGGGTCACCGCGCGCACGAGGGTGGGGCCCAGCACGCTGAACCGTACCCCGAACCGCTCGAGCGAGCGCCGAGCGAACTCCTCCCCGGTGAGTCCGGTGCCGCGCACGTCGAAAATCACGATGTTGGTGTCCACCCGCTCGGCGTCCACCGCGACCCCCGTCAGCTCGGCCAGGCCGCGCGCCAACCGGCGCGCCCGCTCATGGTCCTCCGCCAGCCGATCCACGTGGTGCTCCAAGGCGTAGATCCCCGCTGCCGCGATGATCCCCGCCTGGCGCATCGCGCCGCCGAACCGCTGCTTGAAGACCCACGCCTCCTCGATGAACGCCCGTGTCCCGGCCAGCACCGCCCCCACCGGCGCGCCGAGCCCCTTCGTGAGGTCCAGCCAGACGCTGTCGAACGGCGCGGCGAACGCCCGCGCGGGCGTCCCCGACGCCACTACCGCGTTCATCAGCCGGGCGCCGTCCATGTGGCAGGCCAGACTCGCGGCATGGCCGGCGGCGCAGACCTCTTCGATTTGCGCGTGCGGCCAGCAGACCCCGCCCACGATGTTGGCCGTCTGCTCTACCGACAGCGCGCGTGTGCGCGGCATGTAGTGCACATGCGGCCGCACGGCCTGGCGCACCTGCTCGGCGGTAAAGAGTCCGCGGGGCCCCGCCAGCGGCCGGAGCACCGCGCCGACCATCGCGGCGGGCCCGCCTGCCTCGTAGAGCAGCGGGTGGGCCAGCTCGTGCAGCAGGATCTCATCGCCGGCGCGGCAGTGGACGGCGAAGGCCACCTGGTTGCACATCGTTCCCGAGGGCAGGAACAGCGCGGCCTCCTTGCCGAGCAGGTCGGCCACCATGGCCTGGAGGCGGTTGACGGTGGGGTCCTCCCGGTTCTGCTCGTCGCCCACCTCCGCCTCCGCCATGGCCCGGCGCATCGCCGGGGTGGGGCGGGTCACCGTGTCGCTGAAGAGATCGACGGCGATCGCGCTCACGCTACCACTCCATCCGCTCGAGGCGCCGTGCGCTGAGGCGCAGGGGGATGAGCGTGGCGGCGGTGCAGATTGCGGTCACGAGTGCGCCCGCGGCCAGCAGCTGGGGCGTCGCGACGAGCCGATCGCCGCCCTGCCAGGCGCGGAGCTGCTCGGTCACGGGCAGCGCCTCGATCATGATGACCAGCCCCAGGAGACAGAGGCTGGCCATCATGTAGACGATCCCGCCGAAGCTGGTCGGGATCTGGGCTGCGTTCTCGGTCCCGAACTGCGGGTAGAAGACACCGAACGTCAGCGCCAGTGCGCTGACCGCCATGGTGTAGAGGACGATCGTCGCCAGGCCCACGGCCATCATGAATGGGCTCACCTTGAGCAGCGTGTTCGTGAGCACCGTGATGCTGAGCGCCAGCACGAGCAGCGGCACCGTCCCCATCCAGTACTTGCTCCAGAGCATCATACGCGGATCCAGCGGGCTGGAGCGGAGCAGCCACATCAGGCGCCCCTCCAGCGAGATCCCCGGAAAGATGAACCGTGCCGCCACCGCCGAGAGCACGAACCCCGCGAGCCCGAGGTTCAGAAAGGAGATGATGGTGACCAAGGCGAACGGGATCGGCTCCCCCGAATGAATCGGCAGCGACTTGATGTTGAAGATGTAGATCATCACCAGCACGACGAGCAGGATCAGCTGACTCCACTGCGTGTTGTCGCGGAAGAACAGCCGCATGTCCTTGAACAGGAACTCGCGCTTCTGCGGGGGCAGCCAGGTCAGGAGCCTCGCGGCCGGGCCACGCAGCGGGCGCCGCACCTTCCGCTTCGCCCCCTCCTGGGCCTTGGAGTAGCCCAGGTGGAAGAACCGCCGGTGCACCGCGGCACCGATGGCGAGCGCCACCGCGCTGGCGCCCCACAGCCTCACGATCGGCCACGGGTCCGCTACTCGTGTGAGCCAGTTCATGATCATCTCGGCCGACCACTCGCTCGGGAGCCAGGGGCTGGTCGGCGCCTTCAGCACGGTGAGGTAGTCCACGAAGTTGCGGAACCCCTCCGGCCGGGCGAGCTGCTCCGGCCGGATGAAGCGGAGGAGCAGGACCACCACCGCCACCGCACCCAGCCCGACGAGGCCGAGCAGCTCGCGGGTCCGCCGGGCGGGAAAGACGTTGACGAGCAGCACGGTGAAGACGGTCCCGGCCACCGCGGGCAGGACCAGGTACGGCGTGATCGCTGCGGTCGCCACGAATGGGAACAGCGGTCCGCCGGCGAAGACGATGCCGTACGCCGTCAGGATCGGCAGCGCGAGCAGCCCCACCATCCACGAGGAGTGCACGATCGTCTCGCCGAGCTTGGAGAGGTACAGCCGGAACCAGCTGACCGGCGCCGCGACCAGCAGGTCGAGGTCCCTGGCCAGGAAGAAGGTCGAGAGCGCCGTGATCACGTTGGAGAGCAACAGGATCGTGAGGAAGGCGAGCAGGATGACGCTCAAGACCTTGCCGGCGAGCAAGTGGCCGATCTCCTGCACGTCCCGGATGTACCGCAGGACCCGATACGCGATTCCGAAGACGGCAGTCCAGAAGCCGATGCCGGTCAGGGCCAGCAGGACCAGCTTCGCGCGCGAACTGGCCCGTTCCTGTCGCAGGCGCGCGAGCACCCCCCGCCACTTGGGGGTCAGGACGGTCCAAATGCTGGGCTGCGCGCGGACGACGCCGGTCACGCCGTCACGCGTCGAGCACGGTGCCGAGCTGCTGGGTCTGGTGCCCGTCGGTCAGCTTGAGGAAGAGGTCTTCGAGGCCCATCCCCTCCGAGGAGGTCTGTCGCCGGAGCTGGGCCATCGTCCCTTGTGCCGCGATCTTGCCGCGGTGAACGATGGCGATCCGGTCGCACATCACTTCGGCAACCTCCATCGTGTGGGTGCTCATGAGCACGGTGCCGCCCCGGCCGACGAACTGGCGAAACAGGTCCTTGAGCAGCCGCGCGCTCTTCGGGTCGAGTCCGACCATCGGCTCGTCTACGACGATGGCCTCTGGCCGGTGCACCAGCGCGCCGGCGATGATCAGCTTCTGACGCATTCCG
>Ga0209798_10000689_pt1 | contig 20560 bp, 19 predicted proteins | sample DOMMetBare3Fresh_FD_187475 | JGI IMG/M metagenome (GOLD analysis project Ga0209798, IMG submission 187475) | Wetland sediment microbial communities from St. Louis River estuary, USA, under dissolved organic matter induced mercury methylation -... | ecosystem: Environmental > Aquatic >...
TGCGGACGATCCGGCGCTGCTGAGCTCGCTGCGCGAGCGGCTGGCGCAGAACCGGCTCAGCCATCCGCTGTTCGACACCGCGCGGCTCACTCGTCACATCGAAGCCGCCTACGTCACCATGTACGAGACCTGGCAACGGGGCGAGCCGCCCAAAGCCTTTGACGTCGATCCGATCGAGCGCTGACGCGGACATGAACCCCGCCGACCTGATCGGGGAAGGGATCAGGCTCCAGCGGCAAGGTGCGCTGGCGGACGCGGCGATGCGTTATGCGCAGGTGCTGCGACTTGAGCCGACCAATACGGAAGCCCTCCATCGGCTGGCGCAGGTGGCGTGCCTGCAGGGGCAATTCGCGCTCGGCGTCGATTACGCACGGCAGGCGCTCAGGGTTGACCCACGGCGGGCGCGGACCCACCTTCTTCTCGGCATGGCGCTTGGCCGGTTGGGCCTGCCGTCGGAGGCGCTGGCCAGCTTCGATCGGGCGGTCGACTGTGCGCCCGATCTCGCCGATGCTCACGCCAACCGAGGTGATGTGCTGACCACGCTCGGCCGACAGGCCGAGGCGATAGCGAGCTACGATCGCGCGCTCGCGTTAAGTCCCGGCGAGGTGGAGACGTGGTGCAATCGCGGTGCCGCCCTGCATGATCTCCGACGCTTCGACGAAGCGCTCGTGAGCTATGACCGGGCGATCGAGCTCAAGAGCGATTTTGCTCAGCTTCATTTCAATCGCGGCAACGCGCTGGCGCTGCTGGGGCGTCACGCCGAGGCCATTGCGGCCTATGAGCGCGCACTCGCCATTGAGCCCGGCTACCTCGACGCCCTGCAGGCGCGCGGCGCCGTCCTGCTCACGCTCAAGCGCTTCGATGAGGCGATCGCCGACTATGAGCGAATGCGCGCGCTCGACCCGCATCACCCGCGGGCGCTGAGCGAGCTGGCCAATTGCTATCTGATGACCTGCGATTGGCTGCACGCCGGGCAGATCGCGGGCGCGCTCGAGCGGAGCCTGACGGACGGCAGCGCGATTGCGTCGCCCTTCATTCTGCTCGGGTTGCCGATGAGCAACGCCGCGCTGGCGCAATGCACGGCGCGCTTTGCTGCATTAGAAATTCCAAAGCGGGAGCCGCTCCCCCGCATCTGCCCGGTGGCCGACCACGGTCGGATTCGCGTGGCCTATCTTTCCGCCGACCTTCGCGACCATGCCACCGCCCATCTCGCCGCCGGTCTGTTCGAGCGCCATGACCGCTCTCGCTTCGAGGTGATCGGCATCTCCTTTGGTGCGGATGACGGCAGCGCGATGAGGTCTCGCCTCGCTGGAGCCTTCGACCGCTTCTATGACGTCGCCTCGACCGGGGACCGCGAGGTCGCTCAGCTCTTGCAGGGACTCGGGGTCGATATCGCGGTCGACCTCAAAGGGCACACCGAAGGTGCGCGCCCCGGCATCCTGGCGTATCGGCCGGCACCGATCCAGGTGGCGTATCTCGGATATCCGGGTCCCCTCGGGCTCGATTTCATCGATTATATTATCGCCGATAAGATCGTTCTGCCATTCGAGCAGCAGCCATTCTATCGCGAGAGGATCGTTCACCTTCCCGACAGCTATCAGGTCAACGACCGGGCGCGCCCGATCGCGGCGTGTGCGCCCTCGCGCCGCGAGGAAGGCCTGCCGGATGATGCGCCCGTGTTCTGCTGCTTCAACCACAATTGGAAGATCACCGCGCGCATGTTCGATATCTGGATGCGGCTCTTGCGCGCGATCGACGGCAGCGTGCTGTGGCTGTTCAGATCCAACGACGTCGCCTGCGCCAATCTCCGCCGGGAGGCCCGCCTGCGCGGGGTCAATCCGGACCGCCTCGTGTTTGCTCCGTTCCGCGCCCCGGCCGAGCATCTCGCGCGCATCGCATGTGCGGATCTCTTTCTCGATACGCTGCCCTGCAATGCTCATACGACCGCGAGCGATGCCTTGTGGGCAGGCGTTCCGGTTCTGACCTGTACCGGCGACACCTTTGCGGGCCGCGTCGCCGCGAGCCTCTTGCATGCCGCGGGATTGCCGCAGCTCGTCACCGGGAGCTTGGCCGACTACGAGATGCTGGCGCTGAGGCTGGCGACCGACCATGCGCTGCTGGCGTCAATGCGACATCAACTCGCCCAAGCCCGGCTGAGTTGCGCCCTGTTCGACACCGCCCGGTTCGCACGCCACATCGAGGCGACCTATACGACGATGTGGCAGATTGCGCTGAACGGGGAGGGGCCGCGCAGCTTCGCTGTCGTGCCGACCGGAGGAGGGCGTGCTGCTTGAACGATCAGGCTCGGGCGGAAGAGCTGCATAGGCTTGCGCGCACCGCGTGCCAGGAGGGGCGTCTCGCTGCGGGCATTGAATACGCCCGACAGGCGCTCGCCATCGATGCGGGCCGGGCGCGCACGCATCTTCTGCTGGGCATGGCGCTGGCGCAGCGCGGCCAACTGCTTGACGCGCTGGCGAGTCTTGACCGCGCGATCGCCATCGCGCCCGATCTCGCCGATGCGCACGGCAACCGCGCCGATGTGCTGGTTGAACTGCGCCGGCACGCGGAGGCGCTCGCGAGCTATGACCGGGCATTGGCGCTCGCGCCGCAATCGTTCGCGAACTGGTGCAATCGAGCGGCGGTGCTGTTCGATCTGGGCCGCACCGAAGAGGCCCTGGCGTGCTATGATCGCGCCATCGCGATCGAGCCCGGCCACGTCGACGCGCTGGCCGCCCGCGGGCTCGTGCTCAATGCGCTCAACCGGTGCCAGGACGCGGTCGCCACGCTCGACCGCGCGCTCGCGCTCGCGCCGGATCACGATCTTGCGAACCGGACGCGAGCGGTCGCGCTCTTGAAGCTCGATCGCTACGCTGAGGCGCTCGCCGGCTTCGAGCGCGTGCTGGCTCAGCATCCGGATGACGAGGATGCTCTGTACAACGTTGCTTTCACCCTTGTGGCAAACGAACGCGACGGCGAGGCGCTGGCGATCTACCGAAAGCTCCTGTCCCTGAACCCCCGCCACGTCGAAGGGCTTCTCGGGCGTGGCGCCGCCCTGCAGAACCTGGCACGGTTTGAGGAGGCGGCCGCGACCTATGAGGAGGTGCTCGCCATCGATCCGCAGCGTGTCGATGCGCACTACAGCGCGGCGATGGCGCTCTTGAGCCTGGGCGACTATCGCCGCGGCTTGCCCGAATACGAGTGGCGCCGAGCCGTCAGCCCTGGCAATTCGAATGCGGTGCAGATGTTCCGCGAGCCGATCTGGCTCGGCGATGGGCCGCTGCGGGACAAGACGTTGCTGCTCCACGCCGAGCAGGGCATGGGCGACGTTCTCTGCGCGGTGCGTTATGTGCCGCGGCTGGCGCGACAAGGCGTGCGCATTGTGCTGCAGGTGCACGGCGCGCTCAAGGCGCTGCTGGCTGGTCTCGAGGGTGCATCGGTGGTCGTGGCCAAAGGCGAGCCGCTGCCGCCGTTCGATTGCCACTGCCCAATGATGAGCCTGCCTTATGCGCTGAGAACGGAGCTGGCGACCCTTCCGGCGGAGGTGCCGTATCTTCACGCGCCGCCCGAGCGCCTTTCACACTGGCGCGGACGCCTGCCGGAGACGGGGCGGATGCGGGCAGGAATCGTGTGGTGCGGCAATCCAGCCTTCAAGGAGGATGGTCGCCGATCACTCAAGCTGGCACAGGTTGAGCCGATACTGGCCAGTTCGGACGTCTTCTTCGTGAGCCTCAATCCGGGGATCGGCGAGCCTGACAGGGCCGCTCTCGCCGCGCGCTCCAATGTGCTTCATCTCGGCGGCGAGTTTCGGGACTTCGCCGATACGGCGGTTGTGGTATCGCAACTCGATCTGGTCATCACCTCGGATACGTCGGTCGCACATCTAGTCGGTGCGATGGGGCGTCCGGTATGGATCATGCTCGCCTTTGCGCCCGACTGGCGCTGGGTGCCCGATCACGACCACAGCTCGTGGTATCCGACCGCCCGGTTGTTCCGCCAGAGCGCACCGGGAGACTGGTTGAGCGTGATCGAACGGGTGCGATTGGAACTAACCACTCAAGCGCGGCGGTGATGACGGGTCAGTTCGCCGTTGCGCCGCGGCGCAGGTCGGCCTCGATCAGGAGCTTGGTGCCACCGCCGAAGCGGACGCGGTAGACCTGCAGGTTCTCGAGCACGCGCTGCACATAGTTGCGCGTCTCCGAGAACGGAATGCGCTCCACCCAGTCGATCGGGTCGACGTTCGGATCGCGCGGGTCGCCGAAGCGCGCGACCCAGTCCCGCACGCGGCCGCGGCCCGCATTGTAGCCCGCAAACGACAGGATGTAGGAGCCGCGGTAATCCCCGATCAAGTCCCCGAGCTCGGCGGCGCCGATCTGGACGTTGTAAATCGGGTCCGACATCAGCCGTTTGGCGTCGAAGCTGACGTTGAATTTCTTGGCGACGTAGCGTCCCGCCTCAGGCGTGACCTGCATCAGGCCCATGGCCTTGGCGGTCGAGACCGTGCGCTGGTTGAAGGTGCTCTCCTGGCGCGCGATCGCGTAGACGGTCGGAAGCTCGACTGCGGGCCCGACGGCCCGAAAGTCCGGAATGCCGATGATCGGAAACGCGTATTGTTCGAGCGGCAAGCCGCGCCCCAGCGCGGACTTGCCAAGCAGCAGCGTCGCGCGGGCGTCCCTGTTGCGGATCGCGACTTCACCCATTGCCGCCAGCGCGGCGGCGTCCTGCGCGCGATCGCCGAGATCAGCCAGCATGCCGGACACGATGTCCCGCTCACCTATCGCATAGAGAAGATCAACCGCGCGCACCACTTCGTGTTGCGAGATGCCCGGGCGCTCGGGCGGTGACCGCAGCACCAGATCCTTCATGCCGAGCTTCGCGCGCGCGATCTGCCCATAATAGGCGGTCGGGTACTGGGCGGCTGCCTGGTAGTGGGCGCGGGCCTCCTGCTGGCGCCCCATCGCTTCGGCAGTGCGGCCCTGCCAATAGCTCGCGCGGGAGAGCGAAATGGGATTGCTGATGCCCTGCGCGATCTTGGAAAAATGCGTCTGTGCGGTCGCGGGGTCGTTGAGGAAGCGCAGCGCGATCCAGCCGGCGGTGAACTGGTGCTCGACCCGGTAGTTCTCGCGGCTCGGGACCGCGGCATTGCGCGCGACCTGATAGGCGGTCTTGGCGTCATCATCATCGAGCAGCTTGCGGGCGATCAGCCGGCGCTCGATCCACCATTGGTCGGTGTCGATCGCGGCCGGTGAATCGCGGGGAATGGCAAGCACGAGCGCGGCCGCCTCGGCGGCCTGATCGGCGCGTCGCAGCCATTGCGCGGCGCTGAAGATGTAGCCCACGTCGCGCTTGGCTTCGGCGGGAACCGCATCGAGCAGCGCCTTCGCATTGCCGGCCTTCTTGATGACCGCCACTCGCGCCTTGGCAATGGTGGGCGCATGGCCGCCGGCGCGATTGGCCGAACGCAGGCCGGCTTCGACGTCCTCGGCATAGAGGCGCATGTCCATGCGCGCCTTGTGATCGGCGCTCGTGATCATGCCGCCGAACGTCTCCATCGCCTGCTCTTCGAGCTCGTCGCCGAACGACTCGTTTTGCCAGGCCTCGCGCACCAGCGCTTGCGCGCCGGCACGGTCGCCTTGGGCGATCAGCACGCGGGCGAGGGCAAAACGTCCCCGCGCGGTCAGCGGCGGCTCCTTGGCGAGAAACGCCCGCACGGTTGCGGGTTCCACACGCTCGACCCACAGCATCGCTTCGGCGCGCCGGCGTAGCGCGCCGATCGCGGGCCAGTTCGGGTTGGCGGCGATGAAGGCGGCATAGCGGGGAAAGTCGGCGTTGTTGTTGTCACTACGCAGGATCGCCCATTCCACCAGCTTGCGCGCCACCGGGTCGCTGATCGAGCGCTGCTCGTCGGTGGCCTGCGAGGACTTGCCCTGGCGGGCGAGCGTGACGGCGGTCTTGACGCGGGCGACATCGACCGGGGAGGTCGGCCCGGTATAGGCGACCACGGGGCTTCCGGACTCGGACTTTGACGCGGTCTTGCTCGCCTTTGAGTCGGATTTGCCGGACTTGGCGGCCTTGGCGTCTTTGGATTTGCCGCCTTTGGACTTGGTATCCTTGGATTTAGCGTCCTTGGACTTGGTGTCTTTGGCCTTGGTGTCTTTGGCCTTGGTATCCTGGGACTTGCTATCCTTGGATTTGTTGTCTTTGGACTTGTTGTCCTTGGACTTGGCCTCGGTAGAGGGGATGGATGACGTGGTCTGGGCGTCCGCCATCGGCCCGAGCGCGAGCAGCCCCAGTCCCAAGGCAGCCATCAGTGCAATGCGGGCGCGGATGGTCAAAGGATTCGGTCCCATCGTTGCGAGTGTGCTTTCCTCATCCTTATTCGGTTGATAAGATTGACGAACAGCTAACCGAGCCGCGACCATTGGCCACCAACCGCGGCGAAATGGGGGCGGTGCCGCGACTTTGCCTCGGTTGGACACAACAACGTGTCCAGCCGTGAAGGTGCCACGGCGGGCGCCATTTGCAGGATTGAAGGACCAGAATCATGACCGCCAGGACGAGCTTTCGAGGGTCATTTACAGCGCTCGTCACCCCTTTCAAGGACGGCGTGGTGGACGAAAAGGCGTTCCGGTCTCTGGTCGAATGGCAGATCGCAGAGGGAACCAGCGGCCTGGTCCCGGTCGGCACGACCGGGGAGAGCCCGACGCTGTCTCATGATGAGCATAAGCGCGTGGTCGAATGGTGTGTTGATGAGGCGAGGGGGCGCGTCCCGGTAGTGGCCGGCAGCGGTTCCAACTCGACCGAGGAGGCGATCGACCTGTCGCGTCACGCCGAGAGGGCGGGGGCTGATGCCGTGCTGGTCGTAACGCCCTACTACAACAAGCCCACTCAGGAAGGCCTCTACCAGCACTTCAAGGCGATCAACGAGGCAATCGGTATCCCGATCATTATCTACAACATTCCGGGGCGCTCGGTGATCGACATGTCGGTCGACACCATGAAGCGATTGTTCGAGCTCAAGAATATCGCGGGCGTCAAGGATGCGACGGCGAACATGGTTCGCGTGTCGCAGCAGCGCGCTGAGATCGGCCCCGACTTCAACCAGCTCTCGGGGGAAGATGCGACCGCGCTCGGCTTCAACGCGCATGGCGGCCACGGCTGCATTTCGGTGACGTCGAACGTGGCGCCGCGATTGTGCGCCGAGTTCCAGGGTGCCTGCCTACGCGGCGACTACGCAGCGGCGCTCGCGTTGCACGACAAGCTGATGCCGCTGCACACGGCGCTGTTCATCGAGACCAACCCGTCGCCCGCCAAGTATGCGCTGTCAGTCCTCGGGCGTTGCACCGATGCGGTGCGGCTGCCGCTGGTCATGCTGACGGACCAGACCAAGGCGGCCGTGCGTGATGCCATGGTGCACGCCGGGCTCATCAACTAGCGTAGGCGATCAGCAGAGAGCGTTAGAGCGTTGTCCGAAGCGATCCGGTTCACCCCGGCGCCGCGTGGGCAATAAATGACGAATCCGGGAGATCATTCCTATGGCGGCGAAAACAGACCGCAAATTGCGTGTCGTCGCCGACAACCGCAAGGCGCGCTTCAACTACGAGATTGGCGAGGTGTTCGAGGCCGGCATTGCGCTCACCGGCAGCGAGGTCAAGTCGCTGCGCCAGGGCAAGGCGACCATCGCGGAATCCTATGCCGATTCGCGCGGCAACGAGATCTGGCTCGTCAACGCCAACATCCCCGAATATCTGCAGGCCGGACGGTTTAACCATTTGCCGAAACGCCCGCGCCGGCTGCTGCTGCACCGGGGCCAGATCAACAAGCTGATGGGCGCGGTCGAGCGCGAGGGCATGACGCTCGTGCCGCTCAAGCTCTATTTCAACGAGAAGGGCCGCGCCAAGATCGAGCTCGCGCTCGCCCGCGGCAAGAAGCTCTACGACAAGCGCCAAACCGAGAAGAAGCGCAGCTGGGAGCGCGAGCGCGGCCGGCTGTTGCGCGCCAAGGGCTAAAGACCCAACGTTTGTCGATCAAAGCGCGCCGGGGGGCTGGGCGTGCTCACGAAGCTGTGAAGCCTTCCTGCACCGATTCCGATCCGTTCCTGCATCCGGTGGGTGGGCCACCCGTAACTGCAGCCATCGGTGACGGTCCCTGGGCCGCACCGCCCACCCACGGGAAACCCATTGAGCAGGGAGCGACTACAATGATCAGGACCACAAAGACACTCACCTTGGCCGGCGCGCTGATCGCGTCGTCTCTGGCGGTGACCTCCGCCCAGGCTGCGGGCTGGATCGTCGGCCTCGTCGACGGCAAGTCGATCGTGACCATCGACCCGATGACCCGCAAGGTCGCCTCGAAGGTCGACGTCAAGGGCGCGGCTTCGATCCTCGCCATCGACGTGCGGCCGGCCGACGGGATGCTGTACGGCGTCGCCAGCGACGGCAACATCGTGACCATCGATGTGAAGTCCGGCCAGGCGACGATGAAGAGCAAGCTCTCCGAGACGCTCAAGGCGGGCGTGACCGTCACCGTCGACTTCAACCCGGTGGCTGACCGCATGCGCCTGATGGGCTCGGACGGCACCAGCCTGCGCGTCAACGTCGACGACGGCAAGGCGACGGTCGACGGCTCGCACAAGTACAAGGATGGCGACGCCAATGCCGGCAAGACGCCGCGGGTCGTGGCGGGTGCCTACACCAACTCCTGGAAGGGCACGCAGGCGACCACGCTCTACAACATCGACGCCGCGAGCGGCGCGCTCGTGACCCAGGCTCCGCCGAATGACGGCATCCTCAACACGGTCGGCTCGCTCGGCATGCCGATCAACGGGCCCATCGCGTTCAACATCGTGGCCTCGCAGCCCGACAAGAACGACGCTTGGCTGGCGGCTGGTGGCTCGCTGTACTCGGTCGATCTCAAGACCGGCAAGGCGACGATGGCGGGCAAGCTCGAAGGCCTCTCGGGTACCCTGAGCGACATCGCCTGGATCGACTGAGACGATTGCAACACGCTCGGATTGTCCGGCCCGTGGGATCCGTTCCGCGGGCCGGCGGCTTTTTGTTGAAATGCATCGCGGCTCATCGGGTATGATCCCGCCGGCAATTGCAAACCGGAACACTCATGGCACTGCCGATCAAGCTCGACCATAGCGTCATCCACGTCTCCGACTGGGAACGCTCCAACGCCTTCTATTGCGAGGTGCTGGGGGCCGAGCTGGTGCAGCGCCCCGCGGGATGGTGCTACCGGTTCGGCGACACTCAGCTCAATCTGCATGGCCCGGGCTTTACGCCCGCCGAGGTGGCTCGGCTGCCGGTGCAGCCGGGCAACAGCGATCTTTGCTTCGAATGGAAAGGTCCGATCGCTGACGCGATCGCCCATCTCGGCCGCTGCAAGGTGGCGATCCATCGCGGGCCGGTCGAACGGTTCGGCGCGAAAGGGCCGGGGACGAGCGTGTACTTCCGCGATCCCGACGGGTCGCTGCTTGAATTCATTTCCTATGAGCGCGGAGCTTAAGGATGACTACTCCTCATGATCCGACTGTGCTGCCGACAGACATTCCGGTGCCGCAGGACGACGGCGCTGCCCGCCATCTCGCCGGCCTCAAGCTGCCCTCCGTGCCGCTGCTGGCGACCAATGGCGCGCAGGTCGACCTGTCGAGGCTCACAGGCCGCACCGTCGTCTACATCTATCCGCGCACCGGCGTGCCCGGGCAGCCGCTCCCGGACGGCTGGGATGCGATTCCCGGCGCCCGCGGCTGCACGCCGCAATCGTGCGCGTTCCGCGATCATTTTGCTGAGCTCCAGGAGCTCGGCGTTGCCCAGCTCTATGGCCTTTCCACCCAGGACAGCGACTACCAGCGCGAGGCCGCCGACAGATTGCGCCTGCCGTTTCCGATCCTGTCGGATGCCGCGCTCAAGCTCGCGCACGCGATCAAGCTGCCGACCTTCGCGGCCGCCGGCATGACGCTGCTCAAACGCATGGCCCTGGTGATCGAGGATGGCGTCGTCGCCAAGGTTTTCTATCCGGTATATCCGCCGGACAAGAATGCCGAGGAGGTGATCGCCTGGCTGCGTACCCCGCGTTGAGGCGATCGGTGCGTCAGGCGTCGAGATGGGTGCGCACCGCCGCGAAGACCGCTTCAAACATCGCGGGCGTCAGTACGCCGGTGTTGGTGTTGTAGCGCGAGCAGTGGTAGCTCGTGAACAGCCTGATCCTGCCTATGTCGTTTGCTGCGCCATGCGCGAACGGAACCGCCGAGCGCCGCTGGCCAAGCGCCACGACCGCGCTCTCGTGCGCGATTCTTCCAAGCGTCACGATGGTGCTCAGCTTGGGCATTTCGGACATGGCCGCGCTCAGGAACTGGCGACACGTGTTGATCTCGGCCGGCTGTGGCTTGTTTTCCGGCGGCACGCAGCTCACCGCATTGGCAATGCGGGCATCGATGAGTTCCAGCCCGTCGCCGGGATCCGCCCGGTAGGTCCCGCGGGTAAAGCCGAACCGTGCGAGCGTCGCGTATAACAGGTCGCCCGCATAGTCGCCCGTGAAGGGCCGTCCGGTCCGGTTGGCGCCCTGGAGTCCGGGTGCCAAGCCAACGATGAGAAGTCGGGCGGTAACCGGCCCGAAGGCAGGGACCGGCGCATTGAACCAGCCTGGCTGACGGCCGCGCCAGTCATCGCGGAAGGTCTTGAGGCGCGGGCAGAGCGCGCAGTCGTGGCCGGGCCTGGAAGCGGCGCCGGCGGTGGTGGACGCGCGAGGCATCAGCGATGGCTTAATCCTCGAAGTCGTCGTCGGCCGACGGTCCGGCCGGGGCGCGCTGAGGGGTTGTGCTGCGCTGCAAAAACTGGGGATGGCGCTCGCGCGGCTCGCGGGCGGCCCGTTCCGCCGGGTCGCGGCCGATTTTCGGCTGCAGCTCGACGATATCGAGAAAGACATCGGCCTGCCGGCGCAATTCGTCGGCAACCATCGGCGGCTGTGTGGAGATGGTGGAGACCACGGTCACGCGGACGCCGCGGCGCTGCATGGCCTCGACCAGTGCGCTGAAGTCGCCGTCACCCGAAAATAGCACCATGTGATCGATGTGCTCAGCGAGCTCCATGGCATCGACGGCGAGCTCGATGTCCATGTTGCCCTTAACCTTACGGCGGCCTGTCTGGTCAACGAACTCCTTGGTCGCCTTGGTAACCACGCTGTAGCCATTGTAGTCGAGCCAGTCGATCAGCGGCCGGATTGATGAATATTCCTGATCCTCGATTACCGCCGTGTAATAGAAGGCGCGTAACAGGTTGCCGCGCGATTGGAACTCCCGCAGGAGCCGCTTGTAGTCGATATCGAAGCCGAGGGATTTAGCTGTGGCATAGAGATTGGCGCCGTCAATAAACAGCGCGGTCTTTTCCAACTGTGATGCTGTCATGTCCCGTCTCAATGAGAGCCTTAAGTTGATCCAGCTCGCCGACGGCGGGTGGCCGCCGTGGAATTCGCCGGATCGCTGTGGTCGGAGAACTATTGATACGTGCCCCAAAAATGGCACGCGCGCCACCACAACCAACCCACTCGGAATATCGTTCAGGGCTACGGCGGTTCCCGGGGGTTGCTAACAGAGGGCTGCTCCCCCAACAAGAAGAATTTGCGACATTAAATTCATACTTGCGTCGGGGGGGTAAGCGGGTTACCTACCCCCTACATTTTACAACAAAGACGCTTTGCAGGAGTGCACATGGCCCGTGTCACCGTTGAAGACTGCATCGATAAGGTTGAAAATCGGTTCGACCTCGTCCTCCTCGCGAGCCACCGCGCGCGGATGATCTCGTCGGGCGCGCCGATCACCATCGATCGCGACAATGACAAAAATCCCGTTGTGGCGCTGCGTGAAATCGCCGAGACCACCGTTTCGCCCGCCGATCTCCAGGAAGAGCTCGTCCATTCACTGCAGAAATACGTCGAAGTCGACGAGCCTGAGCCCGCGGCCGTCCCGCTCATCGGCGCCACGGGCGGTTCGGTGGATGCCGACGACACCGAGGTCATGCCCGAGCGCATGACCGAGGAAGAGCTGCTGAAGGGCTTGGAGGGGCTTGCGCCGCCCGAGGAGCAGCCTGAAGAGGAAGAATGAGCCCCGCCGTCATCGCGGCAGTTGCCAGAAGGCCCGGCTCGTCCGGGCCTTTTTCCGTCTCCGGGCCTCTTTCCCCCTGTCAGACCAATCCGGTATCGCCCTGTGGCGATAGGAAATCGTCATGATATCTTGGGTTAACATGCTGGCCGCGAGATATTGCCAGCCCTGGGGTAGTCACAATGGCGCGCTCCACGAGCGACCTGCCGCGTATGCAGAACCAGGCCCGGATCCGGGCGCCGCTCGACCGCGGCCTCGGCTCTGTCCCGCAAGCTATTGAGCGCGTTGCAAAAACCCGGAATCCCGAGAAGCCGCAAATGATGCGGCAATACGACCTGATCGAGCGCGTCAAGCGCTACAACCCGGCCACCAGCGAGGCGCTGCTCAACCGCGCCTACGTCTACGCCATGAAGGCCCACGGCGAGCAGACCCGCGCCTCGGGCGATCCCTATTTCTCCCATCCGCTCGAAGTCGCTGCCATCCTGACCGATCTCAAGCTCGATGACGCCACCATTGCGGCGGCGCTGCTGCATGACACGATCGAGGATACGACGGCGACCCGGGCCGAGATTGACCAGATGTTCGGGGCCGACATCGGCGCGCTGGTCGAGGGGTTAACCAAGCTCAAGAAGCTCGACCTCGTCACCAAGGAGGCCAAGCAGGCCGAGAACCTGCGCAAGCTTCTGCTGGCGATCGCCGATGACGTGCGTGTGCTGCTGGTCAAGCTCGCCGACCGCCTGCACAACATGCGCACGCTGTCCCACGTGCCACCGGAGAGCCGCCGCCGCACGGCGGAGGAGACGCTCGACATCTACGCGCCGCTCGCAGGCCGCATGGGCATGCATGAGATGCGCGAGGAGCTCGAGGATCTGGCGTTTCGCGAGCTCAATCCAGAAGCCTGCAAGGTGATCCGCGAGCGGCTCGATGCGCTCGAAGCGCGCAGCGTCGGTCTCGTCGCCGACATCGAGCTGCAGCTCACGAGAAAGTTTGCCGATCGCGGCATTTCGGCCGACGTCAGTGGCCGGCGAAAGCGCGCCTACTCGATCTGGCGCAAGATGGAACGCAAGTCGGTCGGCTTCGAACAGCTCTCAGACATCGTCGGCTTTCGCGTGGTCGTGAAAGGCCTGGCCGAGTGCTATCAGGCGCTGGGCGTGGTGCACACCACTTGGCCGGTCGTGCCCGGCCGCTTCAAGGACTATATATCGACGCCCAAGCAGAACGACTACCGCTCGATCCACACCACCGTGATCGGGCCCGGCAAGCAGCGCGTCGAGCTGCAGATCCGCACCCGCGAGATGCACGAGATCGCCGAGTACGGCATTGCGGCCCATGCGCTCTACAAGGACGGCGTCGGGTCGCCGACCGAGATGCTGTCGCGGGAATCGAGCGCCTATACCTGGCTGCGCCGCACCATCGAGCTCCTCGCCGAGGGCTCCAACCCGGAAGAGTTCCTCGAGCACACCAAGCTCGAATTGTTCCACGACCAGGTGTTCTGTTTCACGCCCAAGGGCAAGCTGATCGCATTGCCGCGCCACGCGAACGCCATCGACTTTGCCTATGCGGTGCACACCGACGTCGGCAACATGGCGGTGGGCTGCAAGATCAACGGCAAGATCGCGCCGCTGGTGAACGAGCTCACCAACGGTGACGAGGTCGAGGTCATTGTGTCGAAGGCGCAAAGCTCGCCGCCGGCGGCCTGGGAATCGCTCGTCACCACCGGCAAGGCACGTGCCTCGATCAGGCGCGCCACGCGGGCCGCGGTCCGCAGCCAATACGCCGGGCTCGGCCGCCGCATCGTTGAGCGCCTTTGCCAGCGCGCCAAGATCGCCTATTCGGACGAGAATCTCGCCGGCGCGCTGCCGCGCCTGGCGCGCACCTCCGTCGACGAGGTGATGTCGGCTGTCGGCCGCGGCGAGATGCGGGCCGCCGATGTCGCGCGCGCGATGTATCCCGACTACAAGGAGGAGCGGGCCGCGGTGATCGCGCAGCGGCCGAAGGCGGAGAGCGGCTGGTACGGGTTCAAGCGCGCCAAGGCGGTCAAATATCAGGTTCCGGCCGGCAGTGGGCCTGCGATTCCGATCCGCGGCATCAACAGTGATCTACCAGTGCGGTTTGCGCCGGACGGCGGCGCTGTGCCGGGCGACCGCATCGTCGGCATCCTGACGCCAGGCGAAGGCATCACCATCTATCCGATCCAGTCGCCCTCCCTGAAGGACTTCGAGGACCGGCCGGAGCACTGGCTCGATCTGCGCTGGGACGTCGACGAAGTGACGCCGCAACGCTTTCCGGCGCGCATCGCGCTCAAGACCGTCAACGAGCCCGGCACGCTCGCCCAGGTCGCGCAGGTCATCGCGGAGCACGACGGCAATATCGACAATGTGCGCATGACCCGGCAATCACCCGACTTCACCTCGATGGTGATCGATCTCGAGGTCTACGACCTCAAGCATCTCACCTCGATCATCGCGCAGTTGCGGGCCAAGAACGTGGTGGCGCAGGCCGAGCGCGTCAATGCGTGAGCGGCGCAGTTTCGAACCATGACGGGTTAACAGCGTGGCTGCTCTTTCTCCGCTCCGCCTCGGCGTTAACGTCGACCATGTCGCGACCGTGCGCAACGCGCGTGGCGGTCGCCATCCGGATCCGCTGCGCGCCGCGCAAATGGCGATCGCGGCCGGAGCCGACGGCATCACCGCGCATCTGCGCGAGGACCGGCGCCATATCCGCGACGACGACATGGCCCGCCTCAAGGCCGAGATCGCCAAGCCGCTCAATTTCGAGATGGCGGCGACCGACGAGATGGTCGCGATCGCGCTGAAGACGCGTCCGCACGCGGTTTGTCTCGTGCCGGAGCGGCGCGAAGAGCTCACGACCGAAGGCGGGCTCGATGTCGTGGGACAGCACAACGTGCTCGCTCCCGTGATCGCAAAGCTCGTCGGGGCGGGCATCCGCGTGTCGCTCTTCATTGCCGCCGTGCCTGGTCAGATCGAGATGGCGGCGAGGCTTCGGTCCCCGGTGATCGAAATCCATACCGGCGCGTGGTGCGACGCGCTGGCGGATGGGCGATCGGCGGACGCGGAGGCGGAGTTTGCACGCATTCGGGACGGCGCCAGGCTTGCCACGCGTCTTGGTCTCGAGGTTCATGCAGGCCACGGATTGAACTACGAAACGGCCGAGGCCATTGCGATCCTGCCCGAATTCGTCGAGCTCAACATCGGGCACTTCCTCGTGGGGGAGGGGATCATGGTCGGGCTTGGCGAGGCGGTCAGGACGATGCGCACCGCCATGGACCGCGGCCGCACGAAGGCGAGCTCATGATCATCGGCATCGGCTCCGATCTCTGCGATGCGCGCCGGATCGAGCGGGTGCTCGAGCGTCATGGCGAGCGCTTCCTGGAGCGCATCTTTACCGCCACCGAGCGGGCCCGGGCCGAGCGCCGCGCCAACCGCGTCGAGACCTACGCCAAGCGCTTTGCCGCCAAGGAGGCCTGCGCCAAGGCGCTTGGTACCGGGCTGCGGGCGGGCGTGTTCTGGCGCGACATGGGGGTGGTCAACCTGCCGTCAGGGCGCCCGACCATGAGGCTCACAGGGGGAGCGCTTGCGCGGCTCAAGGCGATCACGCCGGCGGGCTACGAGGCGCGCATCGACGTGACCGTGACCGACGAGGGGCCGCTGGCGCAGGCGTTTGTCGTCATCTCCGCCGTTCCGCTGGGATCACCCTGACCCTGGTCCTGGCGCCGAAGGCGCGGTATTCACGACTTTGTGGTCAGGCATCAGGGGCGCTGTGGCGGCCTGAGGGGGGCCGCGCGATCTGGAATAACACATTGATAGAGCCTAATAAATCCGGCTGATGCCGAGGCATGCAATTTTCGGTGACGTTCATTGCGCCCCGCCGCCCCAGCGGCTAGAAGGGCGCGGGGCTCCAATCGCATGGATCAAAGGCAGATGAGTGTGACCACCGGTGCGAAGCGCAAAGAGGGCGGCATTGGCGAGACCATCCGCGTCATCATCCATGCGCTGGTCATTGCGCTGGTCATCCGCACCTTTTTGTTCCAGCCCTTCAACATTCCGTCGGGCTCGATGAAAGAGACGCTGCTGGTCGGGGACTATCTGTTCGTCTCGAAGTATTCTTACGGCTACAGCCACTATTCGCTGCCGCTCTCGCCCAACCTGTTCTCCGGTCGGATCTGGTCGGGCACGCCGGAGCGCGGCGACATCGTCGTCTTCCGTCTGCCCAAGGATGACACCACCGATTATATCAAGCGCGTCATTGGCTTGCCCGGCGACCGCATCCAGATGATCGAAGGGGTCCTCCACATCAATGGCGTCGCGGTCAAGCGCGAGCGGATCGACGACTTCATCGAGACCGAGGAGGGCAGCCGCACCACGCGCGTCAAGCGTTGGCGGGAGACCCTGCCCAATGGAGTGACCTACACAACGCTCGATCTGATCGATAACGGCTTCTACGACAACACCAAGGAATACGAGGTGCCGCCCGGCAAGTACTTCATGATGGGCGACAATCGCGACAATTCCACCGATAGCCGCGTGGAATCGGCGGTCGGCTACGTGCCGCTCGAGAATCTGGTGGGACGCGCCCAGATCATCTTCTTCTCGGTTGCCGAGGGTGAGCAGGCTTGGCACTTCTGGCGCTGGCCATGGACCGTGCGCTGGAGCCGGCTGTTCTCGATCGTTCGGTGAAAGGCCCGCTGCTCGGCGGATTTGAAGCCATGTTCTTGTCGGCGATCCCGCACCTCAGATCCCAGGTCAAACGACGATTCTTGTGCTGCTAGTGTCCCTTTGATTCCGAAGTTCGTATCAGAGGGTGCCGAAATCTCGTACGAACTTCTGAATCGGGACACGGCCGCCGGGGGCGGCGTGACCAACGTTGATGGATGCGGGAGCCAAGCCGAAGCCGGAGGAAGGTACCGTCAAGGCGGCGCTGCGGTTCTGGCTGCCCGTTATCTTCGTCGTCCTCATCGTCCGGACATTGCTGTTCCAACCATTTCACATTCCATCCGGCTCGATGATGGCGACGCTGTTGGTCGGCGACTCGCTGTTCGTGTCGAAATTCTCCTACGGCTATAGCCGCTATTCGCTGCCGTTTTCCCCGCCGTTGTTTTCCGGCCGCATCTTCGCGTCGCTCCCCCGGCGCGGCGATATCGCGGTCTTCCGGTCGCCGCACGATGAATCGGTCGATCTGATCAAGCGCATCATCGGCCTGCCGGGTGACCGCATCCAGATGATCGGCGGCCATCTGCATCTCAATGGGGAGCCGGTGCCGCGCGAGCAGGTCGAGGATTTCGTCGACACCGATGAGGTGCCGGGGCGCGCCATCCGCTTTCGCCGGTGGCGCGAAACCCTGCCGGGGGGCGTGAGCCATACCACCCTTGACCTTGTCGATCATGGGCCGCTCGATGATACGCAGATCTATGAGGTGCCGCCCGGCCACTACTTCATGATGGGCGACAATCGCGACGATTCGACCGACAGCCGGGTGCTCGACGAGGTTGGGTATGTTCCGTTCGAGAACATTGTCGGCCGTGCCGAGATCATCTACTTCTCGATTGGCGACGGTGCCGCCGCCTGGCAGGTCTGGCGCTGGCCGACAGCGCTGCGCCTGAGGCGATTCTTCTCGGTTATCCGATGAGTTGCACGCCAAGATGAGCCGCACGCCAAAGAGCAAGGGCGCCCAGGCCTCGCTGGCGCCGCCGCCTGAAAGCGAAGGGAGCCGCGCCGCGGAGGCCAAGGAGCCCAGGCGGCGGCGGCGCAACACCGGGGAATTCGAGGAACGTATCGGTCATCGTTTCAAGGATACGGCGCTGCTCGAACAGGCGCTGACCCATGTGTCGGCGCTCGCGCGGGCGCGCCAGCGCGGCGCCAGCAGCTATCAGCGGCTCGAATTCCTGGGTGACCACGTGCTTGGCCTGATCGTGTCGGACATGCTGTTTCGGAACTTTCCGAGAGCGGACGAGGGCGAGCTCTCGCGCCGGCTTGCCGACCTGGTGCGCAAGGAGGCCTGCGCCGACGTCGCGCGCACGATCGGGCTGGGCGAGGCCATCCGGCTCGGCGCCTCCGAGAGCAATGCGGGCGGGCGCAACCGCACGGCCATCCTGGCTGATGTGTGCGAGGCCTTGATCGGCGCGGTCTATGTGGATGGCGGCTATGAGGCGGCGGCGGCATTGATCGGCCGGCTCTGGGAAGAGCGCATGCGCTCGCCGGTGCGGCCGCTGCGCGACGCCAAGACCATTCTGCAGGAATGGGCGCAGGGGCGCGGCCTGCCGACGCCCGCCTATCGGGAGGTCGAGCGCAAGGGTCCCGATCACAGCCCGGAGTTTCGCATCACGGTCGAGCTGCCTGGCCGCACGTCGGCGGAAGGAGTCGGTCGGTCGAAGCGCGCCGCCGAACAGGCGGCGGCCGCCGCCATGCTGTCCCAGGAAGGGATCAAGCCGGACCGCCGTGATGGTTGAGCCGAACACCCCCGCGGAGAGTGCCAGTGCCGCCGATTTGAAGTTCCTACACCACCTGCAGCAAACTCTGTTAGGAACTTCAAATCGAAAAGCGGCACTAGAATCATAGAGTAGCTAGTGCCCCTTTTGTTTCCCAAGTTCGTGTCAGAGGTTGCTGAGATGGATCACGAACTTGGGAAACGGGGCACTAGCCGGCGCTGCGGCTTCATTGCGTTGATCGGTGCGCCCAACGCCGGCAAATCGACGCTCATCAACGCGCTGGTCGGCACCAAGGTCACGATCGTCTCGCACAAGGTGCAGACGACCCGCTCGCTCTTGCGCGGTATCGTGATCGAGGGCGATGCTCAGCTCGTGCTGATCGACACACCGGGCATCTTCGTGCCACGACGGCGGCTCGACCGCGCCATGGTCTCCACCGCCTGGGCGGGCGCCCATGACGCCGACATCGTCGGCGTGCTGATCGACGCCAAGCGCGGGCTCGACGCCGAGGCCGGCGCGTTGCTCGACGGCCTCAAGGCAGTGCCGCAGCCCAAGGTGCTGCTCATCAACAAGATCGACCTGGTGGACAAGCAAGCGCTGCTGGCGCTCACCCAACAGGCCAACGAGCGCGCGAGCTTTGCCGCGACCTTCATGATTGCGGCGCTCACCGGCGATGGGGTGGCGGACTTCAAGCGCTGGCTTGCCAAGGAGGTGCCGGCGGGCCCCTGGCACTATCCCGAGGACCAGATCACCGACGCGCCGCTGCGGCAGTTGGCCGCCGAGATCACCCGCGAAAAGCTCTATTTGCGGCTGCACCAGGAATTGCCATACCAGTCGACGGTCGAGACCGAGCGCTGGCAGGAGCGCAAGGACGGCTCGGTGCGAATCGAGCAGACGATCTATGTTGAGCGCGAGAGCCAGCGCAAGATCGTGCTCGGCAAGGGTGGCGAGACCATCAAGGCGATCGGCGCCCAGGCAAGGCGCGAGATCGCGACGATCCTAGAGCATCCGGTACACCTTTTCCTGTTCGTGAAGGTGCGCGAGGGCTGGGGTGACGACCCGGAGCGTTATCGGGAGATGGGGCTGGAGTTCCCGAAGGAGTAGTGGCGCAGATCTGAAGTTCCTAACAAAACCTGCGGCAACTCGGTTAGGAACTTCAGATCGAAAAGCGGCGCTAGAATCATAGAGTTGCTAGTGCCCCCTTTGCTTCCGAAGTTCGTGTCAGAGGGTGCTATAATGATCAAACGAACTTCGGAGGTGGGGCACGAGCAATGCAATGGATCGATGAGGGCATCGTGCTGGGCGTGCGGCGGCACGGGGAGGCGAGTGCCATCCTCGAGCTGATGACGCGCGAGCACGGGCGCCATCTCGGTCTGGTGCGGGGAGGGGCGGGCGCCAGGCTGCGTCCGATCCTGCAGCCGGGCAACCGGGTCAGCGCCACCTGGCGCGCGCGGCTCGACGAGCATCTTGGTAATTTCACCGTGGAAGGGCTCGACCTGCCGGCGGCGTCCTTCCTGGGTGCTGCGCATGCGGTCTTCGGCGTCACGCTGTTGGGCGCGCTCTGCCGCTTGCTGCCCGAGCGTGATCCGCACCCGGACATGCATGCCGCGCTCGAGCACGTGCTCGCCCTCCTCACGGATGCTCGGCGCGCCGGTCCCGCGCTCGTGCGATTCGAGCTGATGCTGCTCAGGGAGCTCGGCTTCGGTCTCGATCTTAAGCGCTGCGCGGCGACGGGCACGACCGCCGAGCTTTCCTACGTCTCGCCGCGCAGCGGACGTGCCGTATCGCGGGGCGCGGGTGAGCCTTGGCAGGACAAGCTCCTGCGCCTTCCGTCCTTTCTTGGCGACCCAGAGTGTGAGCCAACCGTGGATGATCTCGCTGACGGCTTCGCGGTGACCGGGTTCTTCCTGCTCCGAGATGTGTTCGAGCCGCGCCGGCTGGCGCTGCCTGACGCCCGCGGCAGCTTCATCTCAGCGGTGCTCAACAGCTATCGAAACATCCGCGTGGCGTCCTGATCG
>Ga0209798_10000690_pt1 | contig 20548 bp, 16 predicted proteins | sample DOMMetBare3Fresh_FD_187475 | JGI IMG/M metagenome (GOLD analysis project Ga0209798, IMG submission 187475) | Wetland sediment microbial communities from St. Louis River estuary, USA, under dissolved organic matter induced mercury methylation -... | ecosystem: Environmental > Aquatic >...
CGGTAGGGATCTCGGTCCCGATGCACACCGCGCTGCGGATCGGGCTCGAGGCGGCCCTCCAGATCCGTGGAACCCGGCCCGACCTGCCGGTGGTCATGTACGGCCTCTATGCCGGGCTCGCCTCCGATGAGCTTTCGGTGGATGCCTGCCTGGTGGGAGAGTATGAACGGGAACTCGTCGAGTGGTTCGACAGTCGGGTGCCGGGCCATCGAATGGACCTTGGGATCCAGGAGTTCCTGCCCCCCGACCGTGCCGGTCTTCCCACCCTCGACCGGTATGCCCATCTCAGCTTCGGTGAGGAGCACCGCCTGGCAGGCTACGTCGAGGCTTCCCATGGGTGCCGGCACCGCTGCACCCATTGCCCGATCCCGGTGGTCTACGACGGCCGATATCGGATGGTGGGGGCGGACACCGTCCTGGCAGACATCGACCGTCAGGTCGAGTCGGGCGCCCGTCACATCACCTTTGGTGATCCCGACTTCTTCAACGGGACCGCCCACTCGCTCCGGGTACTGGAGGCCGCCCACGCCCGGCACCCCGACCTGACGTTCGATGCGACCATCAAAGTGGAGCACCTCCTCGATCACGCCGATCTCCTGCCCGGTCTGGTGGCGTGCGGGGTGCTGTTCGTGGTGTCGGCTTTCGAGACCGTCGACGACCGGACGCTGACCCTGCTCGGCAAGCGTCACACGGCCGAGGACCTGGAGCGGGTGATGGTGGTGAGCCGCCGTGTCGAGTTGCCGCTGCACCCGTCATGGATGCCATTCACACCGATCACCCGACCGGCCGATGTGATCGACATCTTCCGGTTCCTCGATCGTCATGACCTGTTCGCCGTGACCGACCCGGTGCAGCTGTCGATCCGGCTCCTGGTCCCACCCGGTTCCCTGATCCTCTCGGTGGACGAGTTCGCCCGGCACGTCGGAGATTACGACCCGGCCCTGCTCGGGCATCGATGGGTTTCGGAGGACCCCCGGGCGGATGTCCTCCAGGCCGAACTGGCCCGGATCGCGGCGACCGATGCGGATGGCGGTGCCGATCCGATCGAGACTTACGGGCGGATGTGGTCGGCCGCCCTCGCCATAGAGGGAACCGATCCCGGGGAGGCCTTGAAGATGGCCATTTCCACCGGCCGGCCCCGTCTCACCGAACCGTGGTTTTGTTGAGCGGAGCCCACCGAGCGCCAGTTGGGCGCTCTCGATATTCACGAGGCATGAACCGGAGTAGCGTCCACATAGAGAGAAGGAGACCCGGTGGTTGTAGTGATGACGGCTGAAGGCCTCCACAAGAGCTTTGGTGACCTGGAGGCTGTCCGGGGTGTCAGCCTCTCGATCGAGGCAGGTGAAACGTATGGGCTGCTCGGGCCCAACGGGGCCGGCAAGACGACCTCGATCTCCATCATCGCCGGACTGCTGGATGCCGACCAAGGCTCGGTGACCCTGGCCGGTGAGCCCATCACGACCCGGTCGACGGGTCCCAAGCGCAACGTGGGTCTGGTCCCACAGGATCTGGCCATCTACCCGGACCTGAGCGCTCGCGAGAACCTCCGCTTCTTCGGGCGGCTGTACGGGATGGACGCCACACTGCTCGGAAAGAGGATCGACGAGGTTCTCGAAGTGATCGGCCTGACCGATCGGGCCAATGACAGGGCTGCAGAATTCTCCGGCGGGATGAAACGCCGTCTCAACATCGGCATCGGGTTGCTCCATCATCCGCAACTCCTCATCCTCGACGAGCCGACGGTTGGCGTCGATCCACAGTCCCGCAATGCGATCCTCGAGAGCGTCGAGCAACTCTCCACCGAAGGGATGGCCGTTCTCTACACGACCCACTACATGGAGGAGGCGGAGCGGCTGTGCGACCGGGTGGGAATCATCGATGAAGGTCAGATCCGGGCGGAGGGAACCCGGCGCGAGCTGGTGCAACTGGTCGGTCAGCTCGACCGGATCAGGGTGAGCGGGGTCGGTGATCTCCACTCGGCCGGCCTCCGGCTGCGAACCCTGGGCGGGATGGAAGACGTCTCGGTGACGGAGAGCGGGGTGGAGATCCTGACCGCCGACGCTGGTGCGGTGCTGGCCGCGGTGATGGCAGAGATGGTCTCGGCCAACGTCTCGGTGAGCGCAGTCCAGATCGAGGAGCCTGATCTGGAAGCGGTGTTCCTCCACCTGACCGGGAAGGCGCTCAGGGACTGATGCGACACGCCTGGGAGATCGCCAAGAAGGACCTCAGGCTGCGGGTGCGCGACCGGAGCGTGTTCATCCTCGGGCTGGTGGCCCCCCTCACCCTCGCCTTCATCTTCAACGCGGTCCTGGGTGGTGCCTTCCAGGAGACCGGATCGGTGGTGACGATCCCGGTGGGGCTGGTTGATCTCGATCGGGCCAGTGTCGGGCAGGCGTTCGGGTCGCTCCTCGACCAACTCGAAGAAGACGGGCTATTGGTGGTCGAGCGCTTCGATACCGAGGAGGCGGGCCGGGCCGCCGTCGACGACGGTGGGGTGCGGGCGGTCTATGTCATACCTCAGGGGTTGTCTGCGCTCGCCAACAACGGTGAGGGCGGGACGATCGACGTCATCGGCCATGTCGACGCCCCCACCGCCGCCGCGGTGGCGGCGGCCATCGCCGATCGGTTTGCACTCGGCGTGGAGACCATCTCGGTAGCGGTCGCCACCGGGCTCTCGGCGGGAGTGCTGACCCCCGCCGACATCCCGGCGGTGGTCGCCGACCCGGATCTGGCCGGCGCGTCCGTGGTTGTCACCGACATCACCGCAGCCACCCGTCAGCTCAACTCCTCCACGTACTTCGTGGCCGGTCTGGCGGTCTACTTCATGTTCTTCATCGCCGGGTTGGGGACGACCTCGATGCTGGAGGAGCGAAGGGAGGGCACGCTCGCCCGGTTGCTGGCAGCTCCGATGCCTGCCCGCTCCGTTCTCATCGGCAAAGGGCTCGCTTCGCTGGTTCTGGGATTGGCCGCCATGACCGTGCTGGTCATCGCCTCGACCCTCATCATGGGGGCCGAGTGGGGTCACCCGGCCGGGGTGGCGTTGCTGGTCGGGGCGGCGGTCGTGGCGGCGGTGGCGATCATGTCGGTGGTGGGAGGGTTCGCCCGCACCGCCGAACAATCCGGGAACCTCCAGTCGATCGTCGGTACCGCCTTTGCCATGCTTGGTGGCACCTTCGTCCCCATCGCCCAGACCGGTGGGTGGTTGTCCAAGCTGAGTCTGGCCACGCCCAACGCCTGGTTCTTGCGGGGCCTGGCCGATCTTTCGACCGGTTCGGTGGCGGCGGCGCTCCCGGCGGCCGGAGTCCTGCTGGGGATGGCGGCGGTGGTGGCGGTGCTGGGGGTTCCCCTCATGGGGAGGATGGTCAAGCTATGAGGGCGCTGACCATCGCCGCCAACAACCTTCGCCGCTTCCTGCGCGAGCGGTCCAACGTGTTCTTCGTCTTCATCCTTCCGATCGCCATCATCATCCTGATCGGCGCCCAATTCGGCGGTGAACCACCCAATCGGCTGGGGGCGGTGGACGAGGGGGCGGACGGGATCGTGGCCGGCGAGGTCATTGCCCAGCTCGACGGCCCGAGGATGCTCGATTCGAAGGAGAACCTCATATCGGCGGTGGAACGGGGTGAGCTGTCGGCCGGCGTCGTGTTTCCGGCCGGGTTGGACGCCGGCCTGGAGTCGGGGTCGCCACCAGAGGTCTTCTTCGTCTCCCGACCGGACGGGTTTGGTCCCCAGTACCGGGCCGTCATCGAACGGGCGCTGGCCGTTGCCTCGATCGAGCCGGCCGCCATCCGCTTTGCCATCGAGCGAGGAGCCGAACCGGAGGCGGCGGCTTCGGCGGCGGCGGCGGCCAGAAGCTTGGTGACACCGATCGAGGTGGAGTTGGTGACCACCGGCGAGTCGGAGTTTCCCCAGGACCTCGGGCAGTTCGACTTCGGCGCCTCCGGTCAGCTCGTTCTGTTCATGTTCCTGACCGGGTTGACCGGCTCGGCCGCCCTCATCCAGACCCGTCAGTTGGGGGTGAGCCGTCGCATGCTCTCCACCCCCAGCGGCATCGGTTCGATCGTCGTGGGCGAAGGTCTCGGGCGGTTCGTCGTGGTGGTGGTCCAGGGCGTCTACATCATGGCGCTGACGGCGCTGGTGTTCGGAGTGGACTGGGGCGACCCGTTCGGGGCGGTGGCGCTGCTGCTGGTCTTCTCGGCGGTGGCGGCAGGAGCGGCCATGCTGATGGGCAGCCTGTTCCGCAACGATCAGCAGGCCTCTGCGGTTGCGATCGTCTCAGGGATCAGCCTGGCGGCGCTGGGTGGGTCGATGCTTCCGCTCGATCTCCTCAATGACACGATGCAGACCGTCGCCAGGTTCACTCCTCATGGCTGGGCCAATCAGGGGTTCAACGAGTTGGTGCTTCGCAACGGGACGATTGCCGACATCACCACCGAGTTGGCGGTGCTGGTCGGCATCGCGGTCGTGTTGTTGACGGCGGCCAGTTGGCGTCTCCGCCGGGTGCTCACCCGATGAGGGCCCACAGGGCCCAGGCACTGGCCATGGCCACCGCGCAGGCGAACTGAAGCAGGGTCGCCTTGCCGAACGCTCGCAGGGTGATCATTGTCGAGCGGTTCGCCCTGGTCAGGTCACCTTCCCGCCGGTAGATGGCAAGCCAGATCCCGAGCGCAAATCCGAGGGCAGCTCCCAGCACCGGGATGGCGAAGAACCCGACCACGGCCAGAGCCAGGGCGAAGAGTTGTGTTCCGGAGCCGAGGCCGCTGCCTGCGGCCGACTTCTGCGGTATGCGAACGCCGAGATAGAGCGCGGCGACCAGCCCGCTGGTGATGAGCGTCATCATGATCCAGCCGGTGACACCGAAACCGGCGACGATCCCGTAGACCAGCGCAGCTCCCCACACCAGCAGCGGCCCGGGCAGTACCGGGATCAGCGTTCCAACCACCCCGACGGCGATGGCCAGTCCGATCAGGATCGTGAAGACGGTTTCCGTCATGCCAGATCGGCCACCAGAGCGGCTCGCGCCCTGGCCCGGGCGATGTCGGCGGCAAACGCTTCCCGTCCTTCGCTGGCGTACAGGAGTTCGCGGTTGCGGGCGAGTTGCAGCCCGGAGGTGAAGATGACCTGCGACACGCCGTCCGGGGACCGGAGCGACCCGGCCGCCAGCCTGGCCTTCCCTAATTCGAGGCATCGGGTGAGGAACTCCTTCTCATCGTTCACCTCACCGGATTCGAGCAGCCGGTCGGCTACCACCTGGTAGGCATCGAGGAACGGCAGCACCGCCCAGTGGGCCCTCAGCAGAGGGGCGCCGGCCAGGATCGCCAGAGGATCCTCGGTTGACAGCCGGGTCCGCCATTCAGGGCTGATGAGGTCGAGTTCGAGGTTGATCTCGGTTCGGAACTGCTCACGTTCGGCGAAGAAGAAGTCGAATTTGAGGAGGTCACGCAACTCCATGGCGCTGTCCATGACGCGATCGGGATCACCCTCGCAACCGGCCAGGGCCATCTCGGCGATGGCCCCGGGGACGAAGAAGTGGACGATCGTGTTGCGGTAATAGGCGGCCTGCAGAGCTTGGGAGCCGCTCAGGTGATAGCGGCGTTCCCCGCTCTCCTCTTCTATGGTCACCGACCCATGGCCGGCCAGCTCGTCGAGCACCCAGATCACTCCGGTCGGTTGTTCCAGTCGGAGTGGTTCGGTGGTGGGCAGCGCCATCCGCTCGATGTAGGCATCGATGCGGGCGGCCCGCTCCGCCAGGGTGATGGCCGCGGTGGGCCGCCCGGCATCCCAGAGCAGAGCGATCGACACGACGGCGGTGGGAGTGATCGGCGTGATCCTCCCGATCTGGTACATCACCGCGAACGCCAGTTTCTCGAGAGCGTGGTCCGAACCGGCGAAGTCGGCACCGAGTTCCTTGGCGACGGACATCGGCTCGCCGAAGCGGACATGGATATTGCCGTACCGGCGTCGCAGCGAGCGCACGGATCGATAGAGCCAACCAAACGACTCCTTCTGCTTGGCCGCTCCCTGCGCCTCGGCGGCATAGGCGGCCACATCCTGGATCTGGTCGTAGGCGATGCTGGTGGGAATCAGGTAGAAGTCTTCTGACTTTCCCCGCTGCAGCGCTTCGACCACCCAGGCCAGCATTCCGTATCGGGGCGGGAGCAGCTTGCCCGATCGTGACCGCCCGCCCTCCATGTACCACTCCAGTGAGAAGCGCTTCTCGATCAGGTACTCGAGATAGGAGCGAAGCACGAACTTGTACAGCGGCTTGTCCTTGAAGGATCGGCGGATGAAGAACGCCCCGGTCCTCCGGATGAGCGGGCCCACCGGAAAGAAGTTCATGTTGATCCCGGCGGCCGTGTGGTTGGGCGGGAGGTCGTTCTCCCACAGCAGGAACTGAAGTGACAGGCGGTCGAGGTTGGAGCGGTGGGAGGGGACGAATGCCAGCGAGTGTTCTTCCCCCAGCGCGGCGATCCCGGCCAGATCCTGTTTGTCGTAGATGATTTCGCCGTAACCCTGGCGGTACAGCCAATGGATGGCGTTGGCGATGAGATCGATCAGAAAGGGGGAGTGGGAGGCGGCGATCTCTCTCAGGTAATAACGCGCCCTGGCGAACGCCAGCTCTACCGGCATCCCGGTCTCGGCGGCGATGCGCATCACCCCGTCGCGGAACTCGGACCGGGCCAGGATCTCTTCGGGAACCAGCTTGGGCACCTTGTACCGGTTGCCGCGAAGCTGGCGCTCGGCCCGATCGAGGCTGCGATGAGCCCGGATCGTCACGAAGTCCGTCAGACTCTGGACCTCGACAGATTCGCGATGGGCGGCCATGAGAGCTTCCGCCGATGCCTCCGTCCCGAGCACGATGCGGACCCGGTCGCGGAAGCGGGAGAAGAGGAACATCTGACGGAGCGGGTCGGGGTCACGTGGATCGCCGAGTTTGAGCACGTCGACCCAGCGCGCCGTTCGCCTCCCCTCTCGCTCCCGGGGTAGCCATACCACTCTGGCGGCGAACACGGTTGGGTTGTCACCCCGCGCCAGCCGGGCCGCCAGCGCCGGGTCGGTTCGCTCGCCGGCTCGCCGGCGGCGAGAGGGCGTGAGGCGGATGACTCCCACGTCGCCCGAGCCCCGTCGGCTCACCCAACCTTCCAGGATCCGCCGTTCGAAGCGCGAGGAGCCGTCGATCAACACCAGGGTGTTGGAGTCGGTGGTGGGCCAGTCTGGCTCCTCGACCAGCGGTTCGGTGGGATCGGGTGGGAACGACACGGGGGGCCAGTGTATTGACCGAGGGGCGACCGCGTCATGTAAGAATCGTCTGATGCGGGCAGTGGTCCAGCGGGTGTCACGTGCATCGGTGATGGTCGACGGCTCCGCCATCGGCTCGATCGGCCCTGGGCTCTGCGTGTTGCTGGGGGTCACCCACGACGACGGCGAGGCGGATGCGTCTGTGCTCGCCGCCAAGCTTGCCGGTCTGCGTGTCTTCCCCGACGACCAGGGGTTGATGAACCGGTCGGTGGCCGAGACGGCGGGTGGGGTGCTGGTGGTGTCCCAGTTCACGCTCTACGGAGATACCGCCCGGGGTCGCCGCCCATCCTTCACGAGGGCGGCCCCGCCGGAGGTGGCGGCTCCGCTGATCGAATCCCTCGTTCGTCATCTCCGGTCTGCCGGTGTCGAGGTCGCCACCGGCCGGTTTGGAGCTTCGATGGAGGTCGATCTGGTCAATCAAGGTCCGGTGACGATCCTGCTGGAGACTTCCGCCGGCCGCCTGCTCTGAGTTCGCTCCGCAGGTTGGCGAGTTGCCGAGGAAGGATGAGAGCACACGTTCCCAGCGCGATAGCGAGATGCAGGGGTGGATCGACGCCCCACCACACCGGCTCCAGCCATACAACGGCGACAACCATCATCGGCAAGCCGGCGATGGCCCCTTTGGGCGCCGAACGGGTGGCGAGAGCAACGACGGCCGTCGTTACCACCCCGCCGATGAACCCGGCCGGGAGGGCGGCACCCAGCACACCACCACCGATTCCGAGTCCCTGTCCACCTCGGAACCGGTACCAGGGATTGACGACGTTGCCCGCAATAGCCCCCAGCCCAACTGCGGCGACTCCCCACGTATGGGGCAGGGTGGAGCCGAGCAGCACGGCAAATGCCCCTTTGCCCAACTCGACCAGGAGAACCGCCGCCCCGAGCCATACCCCTCCCAGCCGTCTGGCGTTGTTGGCCCCGGGGTTGCCGCTCCCCGCTTTGCGCAGGTCGACCCCTCGCAGGCGGGCGAGACCGTTGGCGGTGGGTATCGATCCGAGGAGGTACCCGAGTAGCACGGCCGGCAGGAGGATCATCGAGTCAGGTACTCCTTGCCTGCCGGGCAGACGTTGGAGAAGTCACATTTCCGGCAGTGATCGGCCGGGTTGGGCTCGTATCGGGATGCGGCGATGCCATCGGCCAGGTTCGTGAGGCGGCGGCGGGCAGTCTCGAGCCATGGCCCGTCGACGAACTGTCGGTCCTCCTCGAGGACTTCACCACCCAGGTAGGCGAACGTGGCGTAGAGGGGCGGAGCCGGGCGAGGCAGAATCCCGGTGTCGTGGAGCGCCACCGCGTATGCCTCCAGTTGGACCTGCAGCGCCTCCTCGGTGCGTCGTTTGCCCGACTTGAAGTCGACGATCTCCCAGTCAGGTTCGTCGTACACGGCGTCGATTCGGCCCCGCGCCCACACCCGATCGGTCAGCCGCAGTTCGAAGGGAGTCTCGACGAGCGGAGGCCTCCGCTCGGCGAAGCGGCTCCCCCGGTAGATCTCGAATGGCCGTCTTCCGACCGGCCCCTCGACCAGGTCGGAGGGTTCGTCCTCGATCTCGGTCAGGGGTATCACCCCCAGGTTGTCGAGTTCGATCCTTCGATGGATCTCCACCCCTCGGCGGGCGGCCGGATTGGGTCGGCGGGGGAGACGGTCGACCTCCGCCCAGTAGAACCGGAGCGGGCACAGCGCGTAGGTGACGAGGCCGGTCACCGAGGTGTCGATGCGGACGGGTGCCGGACTGGTCGGCTCGGTCGGGATCGCCAGGCGCATCTGCTCGAACCCGGCAACCCGGGTCGTGTAGGCCTCCTCCAGGGCGGCGGCGGCGGCCTGGATCGCCATTGCCCGATCATCGGCCGCTGCTCGCCGCAGCGCCCCCTGCCAGCCGTCGCTGAAGAGCGGATCGGGATCGGGTCCTCGGTCGCCGAGATCGCCGATCGTCGCCGGCCGTGGTGGTGGCTCCGGGAAGTCGACCACGAGCTCGCCGGAGAGTGCCGCCATCTCCCAGAATTCGCTGGGCTTGGCCGGCTTGATGTTGGGAAGCGGATGGCCGTACCAGTGGGCGCCGGTCACCACCAGGTGGTGCTTGGCGCGGGTGGAGGCGACGTAGGCGAGCCTCCATTCCTGTGAGCGGTACGACTCCTTGAGAAGTTTGTGACGCTCGGGGTCCTTCATGGTGGCGCTGATCGGGGGGAGCGATGCGCCGTCGAGCCTGAACTGATAGGGAAGGGATTCCGCCTTGCAAAAGGGATCGTCGTATCGGTTCTGGCTCGGGAAGGTGCCGGCCACCATCGCCGGGAGGTAGACGACCGGCCATTCCAGTCCCTTGGCGCGGTGGATGGTGATGAGTGACACTGCGTCGGCCACTGCGATCCTGGCAACGTCCAACTCCTCGGCGGGATCCTCCGCCATCAGGTCGAGGTGGTCGAGGAACGCCGCCAGCGACGGTTTTCCCTCCAGCGGGCTCCAACCTTCGGCGAGGTCGAGGAACCGATACAGGTTGAGGCGGGCCGAAAGACCGGAGGCCGGTTCCATCGCCCCCAGGTCTGCCCAGGCGCCGGTGGCGTCGAGGACCAACCGGCACGTCTCGACCAGCGTTGCATTCTGGGTGACGATTACCAGGCGGCGGTAGATGTCGCGAAACACGCCCAAGCGGTTGGCGGCCGTCTCCGAGAGGTCGAGGTCCTCGACGCGGTCGATCGCCTCCAGGAATCCAAACGGGAATTCTCCCTCCTCCTGACCCCTGATCCAGTCGGCGGCGGCACCCAGGTCGGCCAGACCCAGCCGAAACCGGCTCCCGGTCAGGACGCGAGCGGCGGCCGGGCCGTCCTCGGGTCGCTCCAGGATCCGCAGCCATGAATGGAGATCGACGATCTCGGGCACGGACAGCAGCCCCCCGAGGTTGGCCACCTGAAAGGGGATCCCGGCCCGGTTCAGGGCTTGGTGGATCACCAGCATGCTCCGGTTCTTGCGAAACAGCACAGCCATGTCGGACCAGGGTGTCCCCTGTTGATGCAGATCGATCATGTCGGCGGCGATCCAGTCGCCCTCCTCCACCGAGGTACCCAGCCGGGCCGCCCTGACACTTCCCGGCGGCGCATCCTGGCGGGGGGTGAGCGGGGGCCGTGGGGTGGCGTCGATCTGTCTCCGCAAGGCGTTGGCATAGTCGAGGATCTCGGGCGCCGAGCGTCGGTTGAGTGTCAGGTGCAGGGTGATGGCCGGTTGGTCCCCGTCGGCGAAGTGGGTCGGGTAGTTCCGGAAGTTCTCCAACGAAGCCCCCCTCCACTCGTAGATGGTCTGATCCTCGTCTCCCACCGCCAGCACCGGGACCACCCCGGCAAACAGGAGGCGAAGGAGCTCGCGTTGGGCCGGGTCGGTGTCCTGGTACTCGTCCAGCACCACCGCCTGGTATCGCTGCCTGATCATCTCCACCACTCGGGGGTGATCGGACACCAGACGATGGGCCATCCCGATCAGATCGCCGTAATCGATCACTCCGAGCCGGGTCTTCTCCGCCCGATACATGCCGGCGATCTCGGCCAGACCGCGGCGTTGCGCCCAGACGTCGTCGGGATCGTCGGGTGCGTCGAGCTGGTCGACCAGGTTGTTCGCCATCTGGGTGGCGAGGGTGATCGCCTTCTCGGTCACCGTCGGCGAGGTGATGTCAACCCCGGCAATCGGGCGTTTGGCGAGGATGTCGGAGATCAACTGGCGGGCGAAGATCGGGCTGACGAGATGGGTGGAGCGTTCCACTCCGACCAGTGGCCCGAACTCACGCAGCAGTTCGGCGGCGAAGCCGTGGTAGGTCCGGACTGGGATCGCCTGGTCGGTGCCGAGGCGATCGCCGAGTACCTCGGCGATCCGGTCGGCGAGTTCGGCCGCCGCCTTGTTGGTGAAGGTGATTCCCAGGATCGCCTCGGGGTCCAGGCCGTGCCTATCCACCAGCGCCGCCACCCGGTGGGCGACGGTGGTGGTCTTGCCGGTCCCCGCCCCGGCCGCCACCCGGATCGGCACCAGCGGGTGGTCGACGATGGCTTGTTGTTCGGGTGTCAGGGTGATGCTCACGGGACGAAGGCCTCCTGACCCTCGGGCCACAGCGGGCAGATCAGCCTGACCGAGCAGCGTTCGCAGTGGGCGCCGGCCACCGCCGACCAGTCCTCGGATCGGATGCTGCGCGCGATCTGGATCAGCTCGTCCTCGACCGTGCCGAGCCGGTCCGGGTCGAACCGGCGGCGGAAGTCCTTGACGGTTGCTTGCGGGTACCAGAACTCGGCTTCGGCTGGTTCGCCCCAGGCTGTCACCTCGGGGTCGGCCCGGGCGGCGAGCAGGTAGAAGCCGAGCTGAAGGGAGCCGGCGGCCTCCTCCTTGCTCGGGATGCTCTTGGATGTCTTGTGATCGACGATCCGGACGATCCCGTCACGAGGCTGGTCGATACGATCGGCCCTCCCTCGCCATCTGTTGCCGTCGAGGACCAGTTCGAGCGGCTTCTCCACCATCACGGGCCTGCGGGCGTCGGCCGGCCACTCCTCGGCCAATCTCCGCAGGAGTTTCTCGGCCTTGGTTCGCTGCGCTTCGTTGACGACCGGTGATCCGAACTCGGCCTGGGTGGCCCACACCACCTCGAGTTCGGTGAGCAGCCGGTCGATGGTCACCACGCCTTGCCCGTCTTCGAGGAGCCTTCGCTCGGCTCGCTCCAGCACCTCGTGCACCAGGGTCCCGAAGTGGGCATACGAGGACGAGGAGTCGCCGATGCCCAATCTTCGCTCGAGGACGTACCGGCGGGGACAAGTGGCATAGGCCTCCGCCTGGGAGGGCGAGAAGGTCGCATTCGGCTTGATGACGCCACTGTCGGGGCCGCGGTCGAGAGCGCCGGCGAAGGTGGTCGGATCCCAGTGGCGGGCGAGCACGGTGGCCGCCGCCAGCCGTTCGGCGGCGGGCGCCTCAGGGTCCGTGAGGGTGCGGCGAAGCATGACCTCCAGTTCCGTCAGGGTGGTGGGGGGACCCAGGTAGGGAGCGGGGGGTCCGATCTCGGACCGGTCGGCAACCTGGGCGACCAGGAGCAGGAAACGGCTCGGGCGCCGGTCACCCTCGTCGATTCCGGCGGCGGTGGCGGTCCACACCACTCGCCGCCGGGCCCGGCACATGGCTGTGTAGGCGAGCCGCATCTCCTCTTGCACTCGAAACCGGATCAGGGCGGTGGGACCGGCCAGACCCGACAGACGGTGGGCCCCCAGGAGCGACACTCCGCGGCGCAAGTCGGGGAACATGGCGTCGTCGGCGTCGGCGATGAACACGGTGTCGAACTCGAGGCCCTTGGACTGATGGAGGGTGGTGAGCACGAGCCGGTCCGATCCGGTGGAGAAGGAGATGAGGGGGGTGGCCTCGAAGTCGTCGGCCAGGCTCTCGGTCCAGTATTCGAGGAGGGTGACACCAGGATCTCGCTCCCGGAGCCGCTCGAGCACCTGGGCAAACGAAGTCCACGCCGCCCGGTGTCCCTCGAGACCCCCTTGGAGGGCGAGACGACTGATGGCCGATTCCCAGGCATGCCAGAAGCCGTCGGAGGCCGGCGCAGAGGTGGCCCACTCCACCGATCCCAGCAGCGAGGACAGGTCGTGGCGCTCCGGCAGCTGCTCGGCGATGAGTTGTCCCCATGCCGCGCCGGTGTTGCGTCGCAGCCTAAGGAGGTGTCGCTCCTGGGCCAGTGGCAACTCCACCAGCGGGCCGAGCAACAGGCGGCGGGCGATGGCGTCCAGCTCGGGGTCGTAGCCGGCTCCGTCGCGGGCGGCGAAGCGGGCGAGATCGAAGACGAGCTGAACGGCGGGATGGTCGACCAATCGGGCGTCGGGCAGGTCATGAGGTATCCGGCGGCGGGTGAGAGCCCGCGACAACTCGGGGAGCACCGTCCGCTTGGAGCGCAACAGCACCGCGATCGATGAGTAGGGGATTCGCTCGGTGAGGTGGAGCCGCTCGACCTCCGAGGCGATCCAGTCCGCTTCAGCAGAGGACTGGTCGAAGACGTAGGTCTCGACGGAGCCGCGATGGGGAGCCGGGATCACCGGCCCTGCCTCGCCCGGAAGCCCGCCTCCGTGTGTAACCCTCAGGGCTGCTTCCAGGATCTGGGCGGGAACCCGATGGCTGGTGGTGAGCACGATTCGGCGGGCGGGCCGTCCCTCCCGGTCACGGAAACGCTCGGGGAAGGCGGCGATGTTCTCGAGTTCGGCTCCCCGGAAGCTGTAGACGGATTGGTAGGGGTCACCGGCGGCAGTGATGTTGCGATGGGTCCGGCTGATGACCTCCAGCAGACGGGCCTGGGCCGGTGAGGTGTCCTGGTATTCGTCGACCAGCATGAAACGGAACTGATCGGCGACCTTCTCTGCCCGGTGGGGCTCTTCCACCGCTGCGACCGCCTCCGCCAGGAGTTGGGCGTAATCCAACCGGCCTCTGGCGGCCAGCGCCGCCCGGTAGCGGGTCATGAACTCCGGTATCGCCTTCCAGTCGTCGATCCCCATGCGGTCGATGTCCTCAGGCGTCAGCGACCGTTCGGCGCAGCGAAGCAAGAAATCGGCCAGATCCGCCGCCAGCGTCTGCGAACCGAGGAGGCCGGCCAGGTGGGCGGGCCAGGCAGAGGGCTGTTCCTCGCTCAACAGGTCGGAGACAAGGGCCACCTGTTCGGGGCCGGTGAGGAGTTCGAAACGGAGATCGGGTCGAAACGCCTCGAGAAGTCTGCGAGCGAATGAGTGAAACGTGGAACTGCCGATCGACGCCACCGAACGGGGCAGGCCGGCCAGGATCCGGCTGCGGGCATCGGCGGCCGAGCGGCGGGAGAAGGTGAGGAACTGGATCTCCTCGGGTCGGGCATGCCCCTGCTCGATGAGATGGATGATGCGCTGGACCAGAAACTCGGTCTTGCCGGTGCCGGGGCCTGCCACCACCAGTTGGGGACCGAACACCTCGGCAACGGCCGCCTCCCACTGGTCGGGGTCGATCCGGGTTTCGGAGGCGCTCACCGATACCGGTCGCTCATGCCGCTCTGGCTGGCGGGGCCGGGGCGAGATCGAACGGGCAACTCCGATCGGAACCCGAGTAGACGACCTGGTAGCCGATTCCGGTCTGGTCGAGGAAGCTCATCACTTCCGGGATGGAGGAAGAGATCGTGGTGTCGATGGTGGTCGTGTGGCTCATGTCGTCAACGTATCGGACGGGTCTGACAGATTTCGCTCAGGCGGTGATCCAGCGATCGGGGCTCACGCCGGCACCGCCGCCGGCTGACGAGTTCCCTCCCAGGCCGGGCACAGATCCATGAACGAGCACCAATTGCACAGCGGTCCCGGTCGAGGCGGGAAGGAGTCCTGGTCCATGGCTCGCTCGATTGCGGTCCACAAGGCACGAAGCTGCCGGTCCATCGCGTCGAGCATGCTCGCCTCGATCGGAAGCCGGTAGAGGGTCGGGCCCTGCAGATAGAGAAGCCGGACCTCGACCGGGGTTTCACCGGTTCGCTGTCGGATGAGGAGCGCGTAGATCTTGAGGGCGAAGAACGAAGCCAGGGCGTAGTTCTGGGGCGGGGCCTTGCCGGTCTTGTAGTCGGTGATGATGAGTCCGCCCGCTTCGTCGCGGTGGGAACGGTCGAGGATCCCCCGAATCGTGATCCCGTCCAGGTCCTCGAGCATGTCGAGTTCACGCTCGTCCGGCTCGATCTTGGCGGGGTCTTCGATCGCAAAGTAATTTGCCAGCAGTTCCATGCTCTGCATGCCCCACAGGCGTTCCTCCTCGACCGATCCAAACAGCGCGGCGTACTCGTCGGTGGTCCGCAACTCGGTCCACGCCTGTCGAAAGAGGTCGTACAACCGGGGAGGGGTGCGTTCGGCATTGGGCAGGTCGAATAGTCTCTGCAGCGCCAAGTGGGCTGTCGTCCCGCGCGCCTGATGAACGGTGGTCGGTTCGGGCAACCGGTCGATCGCCCGGAACTTGAAGAGCTGAGGGCAAACCTTGAAATCTCCGGCCCGGCTCGGCGAAAGTGTCTGCAGGCTCATGCCCGGCACTATACGGAAATCGAATGACAAAAATGTGATTCGGCGCCCGCGAAAACCCGCCGTGGAGCGCGAAAACAAACCAGCCCAGAGATTTGACGGACGCGGATGGAGCGGGGTAGGTTCATATGTACCGAGATGGAGGCAACTCCGGACCGGGAGCAGTCGAAACCGCAAGGAACCGGCTGCGGCCACCGGGATTTCCGGCCAGGGAGGTTCGCCGAACTGATCGGGCCCCGGAGGATGAGAGCCCCGAGAGGGAGAAGGTTTCGGCCGGATCTTTCTCGGGGTTTCTCGCGTTCGGAGCCCCTCCGGTGTTGGTCGCCGGCGCACGCCGCCTGGTCGCGAAAAGTAGTCGCATCTCGCGAAAACGCGCCAGTCGAAACCGAACTCGCGGCCCATTCGATGAGGTACATTCCTCTTGTTGCCGAGAGAGGACGCTCGATCGGTGACTCGGGAAACCGATCCGGGAAACCGAGGTCGGAAACCGGTTGCCACGGTCCTCGGATCGGGGCAGGCGGCTCCCGATGGGGAAGGAACGCACCACCTCTCGGGGTGGCGCCGACCGACTCCAACCGGCCTCTCGGGAGGTGCGGCCACGGAAACGCCGGTCGCATCAAGGGGAGGATCGGCCCCGGTCGGGGTTCGCTCCGGCAGGGGAGGTGTTCGATTCGGTTCGAAAGGACCGGTGACGGCACCACAACCCGTCGCTCTTCGGGGTTGCGGGTCCGGGTCTTCGGACCCGGGACGGTCGAGTGATCGTCGACCGGGCACCGGTCGAACCGAAAGGTTCGTTCGGCCGCCAGGTCGGTGGTTTCGATCGATGGGTGAGCCTGCTTGCAGGTGAGTCCAACACGAGAGCCCCGAGAGGGTTGCGGCGAAAGCCAAGACTTCCTCGGGGTTTCTCGCGTGCTGAGGTGCCTGTTGAAGTGAAGTGGCCGGAGGCCCTCGCCGGCCAGGCGAGGTGTAGCCTCTCCCCATGGCATATCCAGAACGACTCCTCAGCCCGGATGAGATCGTGGTCAAGCAGTTCCGACCGCACTGGCAGGTGCTGCTCGGCCCATTGGGATTGGCGGTGGTGGCGGTGGCCGCGGTGGTGGCATCGGTGCTCCTTCTCGAAGGCGGTTCCCGGATCTGGGTGGCGACCGGGTTGGGGCTGGTGTGGCTCCTGATCTCGGCTCGCCGTCTCGCCACCTGGTTCACCACCAACTACGTCATCACCAACGAACGCGTGATCGTGCGCAGCGGAATCCTGGCCCGGGCGGGCAAGGAGATCCCGCTTGAGGTCATCAACGACGTCACGTTCAACCAGAGCCCGTTCGAGCGGATCATCCGCTCCGGTGATCTGGTGTTCGAGTCGGCCGGTGAGTTCGGCCAGAGCAGGTTCACCAACGTCCCCGATCCCGAGGCCATGCAATCGCTGATCTACCGCCAGCGCGAGCAACGAATGGTCCACTTCCGCTCGGGGGGAGCCTCCACCGCTTCGGAATTGGAAGCTCTGGTCCGGCTCAGAGACCAGGGGGTGCTGTCGGCAGAGGAGTTCGACGCCCAGAAGAGGAAACTTCTCGGTGATTCCTGAGGTTGGACCCGACGCCTTCCGAACTATCATGATGGCCGCGGAGGCGAGATCCATGTACGAAGTCGTTGAGTTCACAGAGGTCAGGGCCCTGCCCGGCAACCCCCCGGTGCAGCGATTACTCGGGAATTTCGCCCTGGCGCAGGACGCCCTGGAGCGGGGGAGAGCAGCCTGGAGGGCAACCCTCGAGGAGGGGACCGACGATTATGTGTGGTGGGTCGTCAAACGACAGGGAGCCGAACTCGCCGAGTGGATAGCCGACTCCCGCTCGGCCAAGGAGTACGCCGTCGACGTGCGTACCGGTCAGCTGATCCAACTCTGAGGCAACCATCGACCGGCCCAGCGGTGAAGGGCGGTGACAAGACGGTATCCTCGCCTTCATGGTCCCTCTTCTCGCCCAGCTAGCCGTACCGATGGCGGGCGATATCCATCGTCAGACCGGCTGGTGGGTGGCCGGCTTCATGGGGGTGGTCGGAGTGTTGGGTGTCTCGCTCCACATCCTCGACCGCGAGCCCTCCCGCGTTTTCTGGGTCCTGTTCGGGACGGCGGTGGCAGCGGTCCTCGGCCAGGTGGGACTGGGGCTCTACTCGTTTTCGGTCGATGAGGCACAGCCCGGCAACATCCATGTGTTCTACGGCGTCGTCATCATGTTCACGCTCGCCTTCGCCTACATCTACCGGGCGCAACTGGCGAGGCGCCCGGCCCTGTATTACGGCCTGCTCGCCCTCTTCATGATGGGACTCGGTTTGAGGGCGATCGGCAATTTCGGCGAGAGCTTCGGCGGATAGGAGGAGACAGGCGTGTTGCTCGAAGGAAAGCGGCTGCTGATCACTGGGGTTCTAACCGATGACTCGATCGCATGGCACACCGCCCGCATCGCCCAGGAAGAGGGGGCGGAGGTGGTCTGCACCGGCTTCGGGCGAGGGCTCCGCCTCACCGAACGGGCTGTTCAGCGTTTGCCCCGACCGAGTGAGGTGGTCGAACTCGACATCAACCAGCCGGAGCACGTGTCGTCGCTGGTGGCACTCCTCGACGAGAAATGGGGGGCCATCGATGGCGCCCTTCACGCCATCGCGTTTGCCCCCGGCGATGCGCTGGGGGGCAACTTCCTCAACACACCGGCCGAGTCGGCCTCGACCGCCTTTGTCACCTCGGCGTTCTCGTTCAAGACCCTGGCAGTCGCGCTGCTGCCGCTGATGCAGGCGGCAGGGGGTGGCTCGTTGGTGACGCTCGACTTCGACAACAGGCAAGCGTGGCCGGCCTATGACTGGATGGGGGTGGCCAAATCGGCCCTCCAATCGGTGACCCGGTACCTGGCCCGCGACCTCGGCCCTCACGCCATCAGAGCCAACGCCGTCTCCGCCGGGCCTCTGGGGACGGTGGCGGCCAAGTCGATCCCCGGGTTCTCGGTGTTCGACGACGCCTGGCAGAAACGGGCGCCGCTGGGATGGGATGTGGACAGCGCCGATCCGGTGGCACGGATGGTGTGCGTGTTGCTTTCCGACTGGGCCCCGATGACGTCGGGAGAGGTCATCCATGTCGACGGGGGCTTCCACGCGGTCGCCACCGGCCGTCAGGACTGAGCACCCACCGGTTCGATCGGTTCCCGCGCCGCCACCGTGGCAGGAGGAAGGCTCACCGTGAATGTCGCCCCACCCCCCGGGGTCTCCGACACGGTGACCTGTCCGTTCATTGCCTCGACCAGGCTCTTCACCACCGACAGACCGAGACCGGTGCCTCCTTTGGTCCTGGTATCCGATCGTTCCAATTGGGTGAACGCTTCGAAGACCTTGCTCACCTGATCGAGTGGAATCCCGTCACCATGGTCGATGACGTCGATGTCGACTCTGGAACGCACCGCCCTCGCCACCAGTTCCACCGGGCTCCCCAGGGCGTACTTGGCGGCGTTCTCCACGAGGTTGATGAACACCCGGCCGAGATGGTCGGGGTCGGCGTAGATCACCAGATCCGCCGGTTGGACGTTGATGGTCAAGTCCTTGATGCCGCTGACGGTGGCGGCGACCTCCTCCAGGAAGCCCTTGACCGGGACCTCTTCGAGCTTGACCGGGACCGAGTTGCGGTCGATCCGCGAGATCATCAACAGGTCCTCGATCAGCCGTTGCAAGCGGTCGGCCTGGCGGCGGGCGGAGCCGAGCAGTTCGTCTCTGATCTCCTCGTTGAGGCCGGGCCGACCGAGGGTGGCGAGGGACCCGATGATGGAAGTCAGGGGCGTGCGCAGCTCGTGGGAGACCACCGACACGAAGTCGGTCTTCATCTGGGCGACCTCCTGCATCTGCCTGGTGGTCTCGGCGGCGGACTCGTACCGCCCCAACTGGGAGAGGACGAGAGCGGCCGGGGCGGCCAGCGAGGCGAGATCCTCCAACTGTTTCTCCTCGAAACGCCCGGCGATCGGGTCGCCGACGGCGATCGCCCCGACGTTGTATCCCTCCACCTTGAGCGGGGCGATCATCGCCTGCCTGACCCCCAGTTCACCGATGATTCCGTACGACTCCGGATTCGACTCGATCCGGTCGAGGAGGATCGAACGGCCCGATCGGAAGACCTGGGACACGATCCCGCCCTCGGCCACCCGCATCCGGATGGCATCGACCTCGAGGGTGTGGCCGTTCACCCATACCGGGCTCATCACCCGCAGGGTGTGGTCCTCGGGGTGGTACAGGAACACCAGCCCCACCTGGGCGGCCAGGAAACGGCAGATGGTGCCCACGATCTGGGGAAGCCCCTCGGCCAGCGACTCGGACCCGGCCAGGGTGGCCGACACCGCATACAGCCGCTCGAAGTCGGCCTGCTGGCGGACCAGCTCGGCCAGGCGGCGCTCGCCGAGTCGCGCCTCCCGGTCGAACTCGGTGCCGATCAGGGAGGTGGCCGCCGCCACCACCCCAATGGTGATGATGGGAAGCACCACGTCGCCGGGTCCCCTGGCGGCCTGGGTGGCGCCGAAACTCATGAGTATCACCGACAGCAGGCTCACGATCCCGTGGCGGACCGGTGCCAGGATCAGCCCGGTCAACACAGCCAGGCCCGAATAGATCGGGATGGAGACCTCGAACAGATCCTTGTTGGCGGTCAGGGCTCCCACCGCCACCACCAGGAAGATCACCCAGACGGTGGCCGCCCAACTCCCGCGCCGGGCAGCCAGGACCTCGGTCCAGTTGGCCGAGGTGGCCCCTGCCAGCACCACCACGAACACCCCGGCGATCAGGATCAGCCGGCGATCGTCGATCGCATTGCGGCTGACGGCCTGGGCGACGATGACCACCACGATCATCCAGGCGAACAACACACTCCGACGCAAGGCCGCCGCCCGGAAGCGGGTCAGCGGCTCGGTGGCCGACTCTTGGTCATCCTGGAACACTTCACGGAGTCGCACGGTGGTCACTGTATTCTCTACGGGGTCCATGTCACGACCGAGCATTCTTTGAGCGCGCTGCGGGCGTTTGGTGATCCTCCCGTCTACGGCCGGGTGTTCGGGGACGGAAACCCGGTCGTTCTCGCCCTCCATGGCTGGGCCAGAACCAGTTCGGATTTCACGGCGGTGCTCACCGGCATGGTAGGAATCTACCTGCTCAAGGAAGGCGGCGTCGACCGTATCGCCGTGTTGCCGACGGTGCTCGGCGCCAACACCGTTGGCGGCTTCCT